>TARA_B110001469_G_scaffold126148_1_pt1 | contig 22538 bp, 28 predicted proteins | sample TARA_B110001469 | Tara Oceans TARA_B110001469 (sample SAMEA4397034) | marine metagenome | biome: Polar Biome; feature: [SRF] surface water layer (ENVO:00010504); material: water (ENVO:00002006), including particulate matter (ENVO:01000060) such as... | depth 5 m
GGAATGATACCAGGTGCCGGAAAAGCAATGAAAGATGTAGATATTGACGATGATGCTTTTAAAGGTATCGAAGCAATTATTCACTCAATGACACCAATAGAAAGAAGTATTCCAACAACCATAAACGTAAGTAGAAAAAAGAGAATTGCAATGGGTTCTGGAACAAGTGTAACTGAAGTAAATCAATTGATGAAACAGTTTGAACAAATGAGTAAAATGATGAAAATGATGCAAGGTGGCGGTGGAAAAAAAATGATGCAGATGATGCAAGGAATGAAAGGAATGAAATAAATTCAAACACTTTTTATTTTCAAACATAATAAATTACACGATAAGAATGATTCTACTCGACGGAAAAAAAACAGCAGCAGATATTAAGGAAGAAATTGCTTTAGAGGTAAGAAACCTAAAAGATAATGGTAAAAAAACACCCCATTTGGCAGCAGTCATTGTTGGGAATAACGGAGCAAGTATTACCTATGTCAATGCAAAAGTAAAAGCCTGTGAGCGTGTTGGTTTTGAATCTACCTTAATCCGTTTAACGGAAGAAGCTTCTGAAGAAGAACTACTAAATGAAATTGCTATTTTAAATGTTGACAAAGATATTGATGGTTTTATTGTTCAATTACCATTACCAAAACACATTGATGAACAAAAGATTTTAATGGCGGTAGACCCAAATAAAGATGTAGATGGATTTCATCCTACAAATGTTGGTAAAATGGCATTAAACCTACCTACATTCATCTCAGCAACTCCATATGGGATTTTAGAATTACTAGAACGATACCATGTTGAAACTTCTGGAAAACATGTTGTTGTTTTAGGAAGAAGTCATATCGTAGGAAGTCCTATGAGTATTTTACTCTCACAAAAGAGAAAAGTTGGAAATGCTACGGTAACAATGTGTCATAGCAGAACTAAAAATTTAAAGGAAATTACACTGCAAGCTGATATTATTATCGCCGCAATTGGAATTCCTGAATTTTTGAAAGCAGACATGGTCAAAGAGAATGTGACTGTAATTGATGTTGGTATTACCAGAGTTGGAGATTCTTCTAAAAAAAGCGGATACCGTTTACTAGGAGATGTCGCTTTTGAAGAAGTTGCAAAAAAGGCCGATTTCATTACTCCAGTTCCTGGTGGCGTTGGACCAATGACCATTGCAATGCTATTAAAAAATACGTTATTGGCTTGTGAAAGAGCAAACGGATAATTTTTATATCTTGTAAAAAATTATACCCCTTTAATTTGATCGATTTTTTTTTAAAAGAGAACAGTAATTTCACACCTTTTACTTTGCAACACCTAGGAGTTGCACTTTTCTTTATATGCATTGGAACAGCGCTCATTTTATGGGCACAAAAGAAAAATGAGAAAACGAAAACAAGAACCGGAAACCTCTTTGCTTTTTCGATTGCTATTACTATAATTTTTGGAACATTCTTAAAAATCTATAAAGGCGAATTCAATTATCAAGAAGATTTACCCCTGCACTTATGTAGTTTTTTAGGCCTCACAGTCCCGCTACTCTCACTCACAAAAAAATTCGTGTATTATGAAGTTTTCTTTTTCTTAGTTTTAGCAGGAACTTTACAATCAGTAATAACACCAGATGAATACAATTACTTAAACTTTCCTTTTTTCAGGTATTGGTTTGTACACGCAGGATTGGTCATTTTCATGATGTATGCAACATTTGTTTACAAAATGAAACCCACGCTTAAGAGTGTTGGTAAATCATTTTTGGGCATGCAAGTTTACATGCTCTTGATGATTATACTGAATTATTTTTTAGGATCTAATTACTTTTACACGAACAGGAAGCCAGATGCGGCAACATTATTAGATCTTTTTGGGGATTGGCCTCAATACGTTTTTGTAGTAGAATTGATTGTAATTCCGTATTTTTTATTGATTTATTTACCTTTTTACTTAACTCGAAAAAAGAATTAAATTTCTTCTCTATGTACCAGGCTCATAGAAAAAGCAGGCAAACAAATTGCCATATACTCGCAATCTTCTTTAAACGGGTTTGAATATTGTACTCGGGTGTTTTTTTGAATTTTGATGGATTGACCCGCTTCTAAAATGATGGTTTCATCATCAATAATAAATTGTTTTTTACCCCGAATTACATACGTATACTCATCAAATTCAGGTGTTTGAAAAGGTTCACACCAACCAGCAGGTGCAATCATATGCGCCATGCTTATCGCTGAGTTTTTATCCGTTGCATTCCCAAAATGTTCTTCGATGAGTTTGCCATCAGAAGTAGGAACCACAAACGGTGATTTTTGAATGGTATATTTTTTCATTTGCTAAAGCGTTTTTATAGGTGTCTATAAAATACTAATTGAACCAAACCACAAAAGATTTCATTTTTGCGAAATCTGGAATTTGGTCTAAAGTTACTTTTTCTACGCTATATTCTTTTAAGCCTAATTGTTCTTTGTCGATAGCAACCGTTGCATTTAAATCATCAATAAATAATGTTGCCGAAGAAAATGAAGTTTCTACCTTATTAATTGTGGTATTCAATCTTATTTCTGAAAAACTAGAGTTTAAAGAAAGTCCATTTTCAGTGGTATACCGAGAATCTAAGATCTCAACACTTTTTATAGTAGACGTACTGTCTAATTGCTCTTTTGGAACAATTGTAAGCAAATGCTTTCCTCCTTTTTCAAAAATCAGGTATTCATCATCATCTTGTAGATAGTTATACCCTGTAGCACCTTCACTTAAATTTTTAACGATCGAGTCATTTACAAATAGCTGTGCTAAATCATTCATCGTTGTTTTGGTTGTTATGTGACCTACTTTTCCTTTCTTGATTTCAAAATCACCATTATTACAACCTACAAAGAATAAAGAGACTGCAAATACGTATAGTGAGAATTTTTTATGGATCATTTTTTGATTTTAGTTGATTTATATAACTAACGTAAAATTAAATAAATTCTTATTTACTTTCCCTCTTTTTTTAAAAAGATATTGAAAACTCTTCTTGAAAATTGACAATCAAAACCTTATGATCACGATTTGCTTGTTTTTGTTATTTTAGAAAATAAAAAACAGGTACAATAAAACAAATAAAGTCTCATTATTAATAGAAAAATTGAACAGAGTATTGTCGTAAAACAAGAACACTTTAAAGTTTTAGTCTACCCAATTCTTAAAAGCTTTCACACGTTCTCTGCTTACAATAATCTCTGAAGTAGTATATGTTTGTAAGATCAATTTTAAGCGACTGTTTGTATAAGAAATAATATCTTTTATTGCGTTGATATGAACAATAAAGGTTCGGTTTACTCTAAAAAAATATTCTGGATCTAAATGTTCACTCCAATGTTCTAAAGAGTGATCTAAGAGATAACTCCTGTTTTCCTTAGTGTGAATATAAGTCGCTTTATTTTCACTGTAAAAACATTCGATCTCATCAACATGAATGATTTTTATATGCTGACCAATTTTAATACTGAATCTCTTTTTAAACTTTCGATCAACAGGATTGATCAATAGTTTGCGAATGTCGTCGATTGAAACCTTTATATCTGAAAAGGTCTTTTGCTGATTTTTAAACTTGGCTACAGCCACTTTTAACTCATCATCATCAATTGGTTTTAATAAGTAGTCAATGCTTTTTAACTTGAATGCTTTTAAAGCATATTCATCATAAGCTGTTGTAAAGATAATTGCAGACTTTACTTCTATCTCTTCAAAAATTTCAAATGACAATCCATCAGAAAGTTGAATGTCTAAAAAAATCAGATCTGGGTGTTTATTTACTTGAAACCAATTGATAGATTCCTCTACAGAATGCAACATTACATCTGCAACGACACCTATATTGGCCAACATTCTACTCAGTCTTCTTGCTGCAGGCTTTTCATCCTCTATAATTAATACCTTCATCCTACTTTAAATTTAATTGTTTTGCTTTTTTATTAATAAGAATCGCACCAATAACTGAAGTAATAAACATGGCTAAGAAAACAATCCACCAAAATTGTTGCCTATTTTTCACAAACCGAGTCCCTAATTCTGCCCAGAATGCACAATACAAACCAACAACCGACCAATTCATCAAATAAAAGTGAAAGTACATCCAATGTTTTACTCTTAGTAGTGTTGGAATAATAGCTCCTAAAACGGTGAACAAACTAAAAACAGCCAACCCGTGAAAAAGACTAAATCCTCCAAAATTTACAATAAAGAAGGAACTGATGTTTAAGAAAAGCATGCAAAGAACGTATACGTACCCCATTTTTTTATGGGTTTTTGTACCTTTATTATTTAAAATTACAAGTGTTCCAAAAACCATCGCTAAAAGAGCGACAATGGTATGAAATAACCCTGTATTGCTATGTATGATATTGTTGAACATCTCTTTAACTTTTATCCATTTGCTCTTTAATTTTTCTTTCTTCCCAGTCTTTGTTTAAAATATTGGGTGCTATAAACACTGTGGCTGCATGTATGATTAGTCCTATACCCCACCAAAAAAAGAAATGATAATTTCTTTGATCTGTAAAGGCTTCTATAACAGTATCTCCTTGATCGATGTCTTTATAAATTCTTCTGCCGATGAAAATAGCGTTGACTAAAAAATATACCAAAAAATGTTTGTAAAATTCTTTCAAATCTTTTACTCTCTTTTTTGCTCTAAGATATCTTTTATCTTCATTAAAATTATCTATCTGCTCCATTCTATGATCTTTTATTTCGATGGTTTTGCTCTTTTTCCATCAATTCTTTAATCTTCTTATCCTCCCAATCTTTACCAACAAAAGAGACGATTTCAAAAACTCCTATCCAATGAAAGAGCACACCAATTCCCCAAAAGACCCAAGTTGAGTAGACGCCAAAATTAGAAATTATATCAAAAAAAGTACGTTCATCACCTCTTGTCAATCCGAAGACAATGACACCACTAATAAAAATATTTCCCAACACATACACCAAGAAGTGTATGTAGAAGCCTTTAATCTCTTTTACTTTCTTTTTTGCGGCAATATATTCTCGTTCTTCTATAAAATTCATCTCCATTTTAAGCTTTTTTTTTGCTTTGTGCAGTCATTATTTCTTTGATCTTATTTTCTTCCCAATTTTTACCGAAACCAATTCTATAAAATCCAAAAACTTTTAACCAATGAGAAAAAAGTCCAATTCCCCAACCTATTAAAGAAAACCAAAACCAATGAAAATAGGGTTCAAATTTTAAGTTAATAAAAATAAGTATTGGAATCACTATACAATAAACCGTTAAATGATTGTAAAAGGCTTTCATCTCCTTTACGCGCTGTTTGACTTTCTTATACTTTTGCGCTTCTAAATGTTTTTTTTCCATACTACTATTTTTTTTGTTGTTTTGCTTTCATTAATTTTTGAATCTTTTTTTCTTCCCAGTCGCTCCCTAAAAAAATGTTGTAATTATTGACATCTAAAAAGTGAAATGCCAACCCAATTCCCCATCCAAAAGCGGGAAACCAAAACCATTGAAAACCAGGCGAAAATCTTAGGTTTATAAATATTAAAAATGGAATCACTAAACAATACGACGTTAGGTTTTGATAAAACTCTTTTAAACGTTGTACTTTTTCTACCGCTTTTACATAGTTACTATTTTCAAAATCTTCTGTGTTCATAATTAATTGTGTTTTTTCTAACAGTGGTAAACTCACTGTAAATGTTTTGCTATTATTTTCTATTAATACGTTTTTGTGGGTGAGTAAACCATAACGATCTGCAATATTTCGCAAACCTACTTTGGTGCTTTTTCCAATTGCCTCTTTTGGGTTGTTATTATTCTGAATGTGCAAATACCCCTCTTTTTCAAAAATATGAATCTCCAAAGGTTTAGAGGCAGAAACCACATTGTGCTTCACAGCGTTCTCTAGTAACAACTGCAAAGAAAGGGGCACAATTTTTAATTCACTATTGCCTACTGATGCTGGAATGGTAAACTTTACTGCATCTTCAAAACGCATCCCTAGCAAGTCCATGTAGGCTTTTGCAAAATTCAATTCTTCTTCTAACGGAATCAACTCTTTATTTCGCTGTTCTAAAACATAGCGATATATTTTAGATAGTTTTGTCGTAAACTTTTCTGCTTTTGGAGGGTTTTCGCCAATCAAACTCGTTAAAACATTCAAGCTATTAAATAGAAAATGCGGATCTAATTGATTTTTTAAAGACTCAAATTTGGCAGTTTCTGTTTTTGCAACAATTTCTTGAATGGTTGTTTCTTTGGTCATTGCAGTTTTCCAATTCTGCATAAAACCTCTCGCATGAAAAAATATAGAAATAGCAAAAGCAAATAAAACCCAAAATAGATGTAAAAAAATCATGTTTCCTCTAAAAAAATTTTCAGGATCTTGATTCGATAATACAACATATTGGAAGTAATTAATTCCCAAAACAACAGGGACTGTATATAGAATTGTTGCAATAACACCCAACCAAACTCTTATGTTTGTTTGAGTAATCCAACTCCACTTGGAGCTTAAATAACTATTTAAATAACTATTCCCTAAACCCAATGCAAAAGAATACATCGCAGAAAGTAAAAAAGTATACCCAATACCCTCTATCGTAAATTGTTGAAAAACGATTAGAAAGAAAACGCCTGATAGGAGCGTCGCTATCAAACAGCTTTTAACTCCTCTTTTTAAGTTAGAGTTTATCGTAATATCTTTGATCTCTTTCATCTGTGGTGAAATTTTTTAATTTAATATTGGCTAAAGGTATTAAAATCGAATCTCTAAAGTTACATTTTTATTAGCTACTACAAACTTAGCATCTTCATACTCTGGCGGCCCATAAGACATGCTATTATTAGAAGCACCAAAATTCTCTAAAGGCATTCCATTGGGTTGAAAATCCATTTTATTATTATCGTTCTTATCATGAAAACAAACAATTGCATAAGTCCCTGGAGCTACATCTTCAAAAACAATCGTGGTCTTTCCATCTGTAATTTTACCTGTAGCACTTTGTAAAGGTTGCAATCGAAAGTTGGTTTCATCATACAACGCAAATTTCACAGTTCCTTTGTCTGAAGAAATGCCTTCCATGGTTATGGTAATGGTCTGTTTTTGGGCTGTAAGCATACTCGATACAAATAGCATGACACCAATTAAAAGTGCAACTAAAATTTTTATATTCTTTTATTTTTTTTGTGATTAGTGACGCAAAGATGCATACCAAATTGCACTACAAAAACAAAAGAACGCCCAACTGTATTTTTTATGGGTTCAAATGTCATTTTGCAATTATATCACTACAAAGTCACCAACAACTCATATCATAACATCTTCATAAAAACAACATTTTAAGAATTATCATTTTTACTTGATTAAAAATGAAGTAACTATAATTTAAGATAGCTATAAATAGTAAAATCATAAAACTTTATAAAAAAGAACGAATTACACGATAACCTACAACAATATAATATACATTTGATTAGATGTTTACTTCAAAAAATAAAATAAAATCAAGAAACCCCATTTTGCGCTGTCGCAAAACAAACCGCTAATTCTATTATTTAGCGTCCTAGGTTTATTCATTTTTTTATTTTTTCATCATGCAATTTTTACAACTCTTTTTCAAAAATATCAACCAAGTTATTTCTCTAAATAACAAATATTTTGTGCGCCTTTTTTTGAAACGCCGCCCTTTGGGTGTATTATAAACTACAGAATTAGGTGTGTCCAATTCTACATTTCAAAACAACAATTCAACAATATCAATTTAAAAAAATCAATACAATGCAAATTGTAATTGCAAACAAGACACATAGTAAATACGCAGAAATCATCTGTAAAACGATAGAAGAAGCTTCAAAAGTAAGAGGCACTGGTATCGCAAAACGGAAACCTGCATACATTATTAGCAAAATGGAAAATGGCAATGCCGTCATTGCTTTAGACAATGAAAAATTTGCAGGCTTCTGCTATATAGAAGCTTGGGGGCATGAGAAATTCGTCGCCAATTCTGGTTTAATTGTGCATCCTGATTACAGAAAACTAGGATTAGCAAAAGAAATTAAACAAATTGTTTTTCAGCATTCAAGAACCAAATTCCCAAATGCAAAAATATTTAGCATTACCACAGGATTGGCTGTCATGAAATTGAATACCGACTTGGGGTACAAGCCCGTAACCTTTTCTGAATTAACAGACGATCAATCTTTCTGGAAAGGATGTCAAACATGCAAAAACTATGATGTGCTAACCCGAACAGCGCAAAAAATGTGTTTGTGTACTGGGATGCTGTATGACCCTAAATTGAAAAAATCAGAAAAACCAAAAGCGGTAAAAGAGAACGTTTTTAAACGATTGAAAAAGATAAAGCAAAATTTATTCCTAAAAAAGATTCAAAATGATAAAAAAAAGTAAAGGTAAATTAGTCATTGCCTACAGTGGAGGTTTAGACACTTCATATTGTGCGGTAAGTTTAAGTAAAGCAGGATATGATGTGCATGCAGTAAGCGTAAATACGGGTGGCTTTTCTTCTAAAGAAATTACTAGCATTAAAAAAAATGCTTATAAAATGGGCGTTTCAACCTATAAGAACATTGATGCAGTGGCAACATTTTATAATAAGGTGGTCAAATATTTAATCTATGGAAATGTATTAAAAAACAATACCTATCCCCTTTCTGTAAGTGCAGAAAGAATTATTCAAGCCATCGAAATTATTGAATATGCTAAAAGTATTGACGCGAAGTACATTGCGCATGGAAGTACCGGAGCAGGCAATGATCAAGTACGTTTTGATATGATTTTTCAAACATTGGCCCCCGAAATTAAAATTATTACGCCCATCAGAGACGGAAACCTCACGAGACATCAAGAAATCGAATACCTAAAGAAAAATGGCATCGATCTTTCATGGGAAAAGTCAAAATACTCTGTAAACAAAGGATTATGGGGGACCAGTGTTGGCGGCGAAGAAACCTTGACATCTGAAAAACCATTACCAGAAACTGCCTATCCATGTCAATTAGAAAATACAGAAAGTGAAAAAATAAAAATGAGTTTTATAAACGGAGAATTTATTGCTTTAAATTACGTGATGGACACCCCTATAAACAACATAGAAAAATTAAACAACATTGCTTCCAAGTATGCAATCGGAAGAGATATACATATAGGAGACACCATTGTAGGATTGAAAGGACGTGTTGGTTTTGAAGCTGCAGCTGCTTTAATTACCATAAAAGCACACCATTTATTAGAAAAACACACTCTCACCAAATGGCAGTTGCAGCACAAAGAATATTTGGCAAGTTTTTATGGAATGCATTTGCATGAAGGTCAATATTTAGATCCCGTAATGAGAGATCTAGAAGCCTTTTTTCAAAGCTCACAGGAAAAGGTTGCGGGCGATGTCTTTGTTACCCTAAAACCCTATCATTTTTCTTTAGACGGAATTGTTTCAAAGCATGATTTAATGGACTCAAAATTTGGAAGTTATGGCGAAGAAAATAAGGGTTGGACCGCCGATGAAGTCAAAGGATTTATCAAAATCATTGGAAATCAGAACAAAATATACCAACAAGTAAACACGTAAGATAAGAGCGACTCAAAACAGACCTGTCGGGTTTGAAAACCCCGACAGGTCTGGATTCTAAATAAAATAAATCGTATTCAAAATGAAAAAAATAGAAATAGGCATTATTGGCGGTGCTGGATATACCGCTGGTGAGTTAATTCGTTTGCTGCTACATCATCCAAAAACAAATATCACCTTTGTATATAGCACTTCCAATGCCGGCAATAAAGTCCATCAGGTGCATCAAGATTTAATTGGCGAAACCGAAATCAGTTTTACTTCAAAAATCAATCCCCAAGTTGATGTATTGTTTTTGTGTTTAGGGCATGGAAATTCAACTACGTTTTTATCAAAAAACAAATTCTCCAAGCATACTAAAATCATTGATCTCAGTAATGATTTTAGATTGTTATCGGATAAAATTTTTGAAGATAAAGAGTTTGTATATGGGCTGCCAGAAATTCAAAAAGAAGCAATTCAAAAAGCGAAATACATTGCCAATCCAGGATGTTTTGCAACGGCTTTACAAATGGCTATTTTACCTTTAGCTGCCAACAATTTACTAACAAATGACATCCATATAAATGCCGTAACTGGAGCTACTGGAGCAGGAACAAGCTTCTCTAAAACGACACATTTTACATGGAGAGACAATAATTTCTCTCATTACAAAGCATTTACACATCAACATTTAGACGAAATTCATCAAACAGTGCATCAATTACAAAATAATTTTGAAGGTGAAATCAATTTTGTACCCAATCGCGGAAACTTTTCTCGGGGAATATTTGCAACTACCTACACAAAATATGAAGGCAGTATTGCAACGGCAAAAGAACTGTATAAAGCCTTTTATAAAGACGCTTCTTTTACGGTTGTTTCTGACGACGAAATTCATTTAAAACAAGTGGTAGGCACCAATAAGTGTTTGATTCATTTAGAAAAACACAACGACAAATTACTAATCACTAGCATACTAGATAATTTATTAAAAGGAGCATCCGGACAAGCAGTTCAAAACATGAATTTAATGTATGGCTTTGAAGAAACAGCAGGATTACAATTAAAAGCAAATTACTTTTAATCTGCAAACTATAAAAACTAAAATTATGAAAATAGCCATCATCGGAACTGGAAATTTAGGGAAATCAATCGCAAAAGGATTGATCACCAATAATGCTATCACCTCATTGTATCTTACCAAAAGAAATTTAGACGGAATTGCTGATTTTAATGGATATAGAAATGTGTATCTCACAACAGATAACGCAGAAGCTGTAAAAAACTCAGACATTCTTCTATTTGCGGTTCAACCTGCTCATTTTGAAGGGATACTGCATCAAATAAAACCACTTTTAACAGAGAACCATGTCTTGATTTCAACCATTACTGGCTTTTCAATTTCAAAAATTGAAACCAAAATTGGTGCTGCAAATTTTATTATTAGAGCCATGCCAAACACCGCAATTGCAGTTGGAAAATCGATGACTTGTTTGTGTGCAAACGAACAAGGTCAGCAACGAATAGGAATTGCCGAAGCCATTTTTAACCAACTAGGGCATTCATTGATAATTCCAGAATCTCAAATGCAAGCCGCAACCGTTGTGTGTGCAAGTGGTATTGCTTTTTGGATGCGATTAATACGTGCCACAACACAGGCAGCCATTCAATTAGGGTTTGATGCAAAAGAAGCACAAGAATTGGCTATGTATACCAGTGAAGGTGCTGCCAATTTATTACTTACTAATGGAAAGCATCCAGAAGAAGAAATTGATTGTGTAACAACACCACAAGGATGTACGATTCAAGGTTTGAACGAAATGGAAAACAACGGACTAAGTGCAGCATTAATTCAAGGAATGGTTGCTTCTTTCAATAAAATTAACACCATTAAAAAAGAACAACTATGAGTCTATTCAATGTGTATCCCTTATTTGATATAACACCTGTAAGTGCAAAAGATGTCTATCTGTATGATGAAAGCGGCAATCAGTATTTGGATTTGTATGGTGGTCATGCTGTAATTTCTATAGGACACTCACACCCTACTTACGTAAAGAACATTCGTGAACAAGTTGGTAAAATAGGTTTTTATAGCAATTCCATTCAGAACCCATTGCAAGTAGCACTGGCAAAAAAACTAACTACTTTATCAGGTTGTAATTCTTATGGGTTATTTCTATGCAATTCTGGTGCAGAAGCCAATGAAAATGCATTGAAGTTAGCGTCATTTCACACCGAAAAAAAGAAAGTAATTGCTTTTAAAAATGGGTTTCATGGAAGAACTTCAGCAGCAGTTGCAGCAACCGACAACCCCAAAATAATTGCCCCAATCAATGCGCAACAAGAAGTAGAAATTTTAGCATTGGGAGATCTAGATGGTCTTGAAAAATCACTTTCAAAAAATGATGTATGTGCCGTGATTATTGAATTTATTCAAGGCGTAGGTGGTTTGGATGAAAGTACTGCTGCCTTTTACGAAGGAATTGGCAACCTCTGTAAAAAATACAACACCTGTTTTATTGCTGATGAAGTACAATCTGGATTTGGAAGAACGGGCGATTTCTTTGCTTTTCAAAAATACAATGTTACGCCAGACATCATTACGATGGCCAAAGGAATGGGAAATGGATTCCCGGTAGGTGGCATCTTAATTCATCCAAATATCAAAGCCTCTTTCGGGGTGTTAGGTACCACTTTTGGAGGAAATCATTTAGCATGTGTGGCCGTTTTAACTGTTTTAAAGGTGATTGAAAAAGAACGTTTACTGCAAAATGCCTTGGAAGTTTCTACGCATTTTTTAAGAATGGCTTTAACTGTTCCAAAGTTGAAAACAGTAAAAGGACGCGGATTGATGCTAGGACTGGAATTTGAATTTCCAGTAGTCGAACTCCGTAAAAAACTCATCTACAAGCACAACATCTTTACAGGAAGCGCAAAGAACCCAAATATATTAAGAATACTTCCTCCTTTAACCATAAAAAAAGAACATCTAGATGTGTTTTTTGAAGCATTAATCAGTGAATTATTATGAAAAACTACACCCACATAGACGATATAGACGATCTACAATTATGGATATCGGAAGCAAAAGCACTCAAAAAAAACCCATTAAAAGACCAGGAGCTAGGGAAAAATAAAACCATTGGTTTGTTATTTTTTAATTCCAGTTTAAGAACACGTTTAAGCACCCAAAAAGCAGCATTAAATTTAGGAATGAATCCCATTGTAATGAATATTTCTAAGGATGCATGGGGCATTGAATTTGAAGATGAAACCATTATGAATGGTGATACAGCAGAACACATAAAAGAAGCAGCAGCAGTGGTTTCGCAATATTGTGACGTGATTGCAGTACGAGCTTTTCCTTCACTCATAGACAAAGAGAAAGATGAATTAGAAGAAGTGTTAACTACCTTTCTAAAACATGCTTCTGTACCCGTTCTCAATATGGAAAGCGCCACAGGACACCCACTGCAAGGGTTGACAGATGCCATCACCATTTCAGAAAATACAACAAAGAAAAAACCAAAAGTAGTTTTAAGCTGGGCACCACATGTTAAAGCACTACCACATGCTGTAGGAAATAGTTTTGTACAAGCCATGCAAAAAATGGCCGTTGAATTTGTAATCGTAAATCCGAAAGGTTACGATTTAAACCCAGAAATAACCAAAGACACACCAATTTTTCACAATCAAGAAGAAGCTTTTAAAAATGCTGATTTTGTGTATGCTAAAAACTGGAGCTCTTACGAAGACTATGGAAAAATAACCAAAACGGATATGGATTGGATGATCACCAAAGAGAAGATTGGCGAAGCAAAATTTATGCACTGTTTGCCTGTTCGTAGAAATGTAGTTGTTGAAGATGCTGTATTAGATAGCAAAAACTCTTTGGTAATTGAACAAGCAAATAACAGAACTTTTGCCGCACAATTGGTCCTAAAAAAAATATTAGAAAATGACTAAAGAAAAATTATCCATCGTAAAAATTGGTGGTAACATCATTGAAGATGAAGTTGCTTTAAATATGTTTCTTCAATTATTTTCGGAGTTAGAAGGGAAGAAAATTTTAATTCATGGAGGCGGAAAACGTGCCTCATATATCGCGTCTAAATTAGGGATTACTTCTAAAATAATCGACGGTAGACGTATTACAGACAAAGAAACACTGGACATAATTACAATGGTTTATGGGGGCTTGGTCAACAAAAAAATTGTGGCACAATTACAAGCAAACAATATCGATGCAATTGGTTTAACCGGTGCCGACATCAATAGTATTCAATCCGAAAAAAGACCCGTAAAAGAAATTGATTTTGGTTTTGTAGGTGATGTAAAAAATGTCAATCATGTTGGAATTAATAAATTGATTACAGCTGACTTCACCCCTGTCTTTTGCGCCCTTACACACGATGGAAACGGGCAATTATTAAACACCAATGCAGACACCATTGCAAGTCAAATTGCCGTTGGAATGAGTAAAATCTATACAACGTCTCTTTTTTATTGTTTTGAATTAAAAGGAGTTTTAAAAGACTTTAAAGACAAGCAATCGGTGATTCAAAAAATCAATTCAAAAACCTACAAACAACTCTTAGATAACGGAATTATTTCTGACGGAATGCTCCCAAAATTAGAAAATTGCTTTGACGCTTTACAAAAAGGCGTTCATGAAGTTCATATTGGAAATACAACCTTATTGACAAAAGAAAACAATAAGCACACCACAATTACTTTATAACTATGGAAATTAAATACCTAACAGAAAATGCAATTTCACTTTTAAAAGAATTGATCGCAACCCAATCTTTTTCAACTGAAGAAACGCAAACGGCCCTGCTAATAGAAAACTGGTTTACAAACCACAACATTCCTTTTCAAAGAACGAAAAACAACGTTTGGGCGACCAACAAATATTTTGACGAAAACAAACCAACATTATTGCTCAACTCTCATCATGACACTGTAAAACCAAATACTGCCTATACAAAAGACCCTTTTAAAGCCATTATAGAAGACGGGAAACTATATGGGCTCGGAAGCAATGATGCCGGTGGATGTTTGGTTTCGTTAATTGCAACTTTTACTCATTTTTACACCCAAAAAGACCTTTCGTATAATTTGGTCATTGTAGCTTCTGCTGAAGAAGAAAATAGTGGTGAAAATGGATTGAACAGCATGCTGCAAATCATTCCACACATTGATGTTGCCATTGTGGGCGAACCTACTTTAATGCAGTTGGCGGTTGCCGAAAAAGGTTTGGTGGTTTTTGATGCTGTAGTTGCAGGAACTCCAAGTCATGCCGCACATCCAAACACCAACAATTCCATATACAATACCATTGAAGTTTTGCAGTGGTTTCAAAATTTTGAATTTAAAAAAACTTCCAAAGCGTTGGGTAATGTAAAAATGACCGTTACGCAAATCGCTGCTGGATCTCAGCATAATGTAGTTCCTGCCCATGTAAATTTGGTGGTAGACGTTCGGGTGAACGATGCCTATTCTAACCAAGAAATTGCAACTATTTTACAAGAAGAATCTCCCTGTACAAAAATGACCCCGAGAAGCCTCCGGCTGAACTCCTCAGCAATTTCCACCGACCATGAATTGGTAAAATCAGGCATCGCAATGGGGAGAACTACCTATGGATCTCCAACCTTATCAGACCAGGCGATATTGACTTGCCAATCCTTAAAATTGGGTCCTGGCGATAGTACACGTTCGCATTCTGCAGATGAATTTATCTACCTCTCAGAAATTGAAGAAGGCATCCAATTGTATATTGAATTGCTGAATCGAGTGCTCCTTTCTAAAATTCAACCACAATAAAACAACAAAACAATTACACCATTAAACAAAAATTATATGAAACTCTGGGACAAAGGATTTACAATTGACAAACAAATAGAACTTTTTACGGTAGGAAACGACCGAGAAATTGACCTACACATTGCAAAATATGATGTACAAGCTTCTTTGGCACACGCCATTATGCTAGAATCCATTGGTATTATTACTGCCAATGAATTGAAAGACTTACGAAAAGGCTTGCAAGAACTCGCTACCGATATAGAAAACGACACCTTTATAATTGAAACTTCTTTTGAAGATGTGCATTCTAAAATTGAATGGGAATTGACCAACAAACTGGGCGAAGTAGGAAAGAAAATTCACACAGCACGCTCTAGAAACGATCAGGTTTTAGTGGCACTTCAACTCTATTACAAAGAAAATTTAGCAGTGGTGAATGAGAAGGTAAAAACAGTCTTTGACACCCTTTTAAATTTGGCAGATACCCACAAAGAAAGTCTATTGCCCGGATATACTCATTTGCAAGTTGCCATGCCTTCTTCTTTTGGGTTGTGGTTTTCTGCCTATGCAGAATTGCTCATTGATGATGTGCACATGCTCAACGCCGTTGCCAAAGTGGTCGATCAAAATCCGTTAGGCTCTGCTGCGGGCTATGGAAGCTCCTTCCCGATCAATAGAGAACTGACCACTAAGGAACTGGATTTTTCCACCCTAAAATACAATGTGGTTGCTGCCCAATTGAGCAGAGGAAAAAGTGAACGTTCGATTGCCGCTGCCTTGGGCGGATTGTGCAATACCTTGGCACGTTTTTCTATGGATGTTTGTTTGTACATGAGTCAGAATTTTGGCTTTATTAGTTTCCCGGATGCATTGACTACTGGGAGCAGCATTATGCCCCACAAGAAAAACCCGGATGTGTTTGAGCTCATCCGTGGAAAATGTAATAAAATTCAGGCATTACACACCGAAATGATCTTAATTACCAATAATTTACCCACCGGATATCACAGAGATTTTCAGTTATTGAAAGAGAACATTATCAATGTTTTTGAGGATGTAAAAGAGATTTTAGACATTCTAAATTATGCCATTCAGCAAATTATTGTGAAAGACATTGATTTGGAGGATGAAAAATATCAGTATTTATTTACGGTAGATAGTATTAATAATTTGGTGGTTGAAGGCATGTCTTTTAGAGCGGCCTACCAACAAATTGGAGAGCAGGTTCAAGCAGGCACTTACACCCCAGACCTTGGAAAAGAACACACGCATGTGGGAAGCATTCACAATTTATCCTTAGATAAAATTAGAATGAAATATCCAAAATAAGTTCATTTCATTTATTTAATATATAGTATAAGAACCCAGAACTTAATTGTTTTGGGTTTTTAAATATATAGGCATAAGTTAATTTATTTTTGGTTTTTATGTCAGGATTTTATAGATTGCGATGCTAAAAGCGATAACAACAATCTAGTGATACAAATGTTGCCAACCAGATACCAATAAAATCTAAAAAAGGGGAATGATCAAGAAAAAAGCTATAAAGATACTTGAAGAACAGCGGCAAAAAGTTTTAAATCCTAACTATAAAAACAACCAAGAATGGATTTTTGAAACTGCTTTATATATAAAATATTTTTTTGGATTTAATTCAACCGAATATGCATGGATTGCACAATTTAAATGGTATGTAAAAACATTAAATACAGACTTTGTCAGCAACGAAGAGATCCAAGAAATGTTAGCCGAAAAACCGAAAAAGGTGGTGTTATTTTTAGATAATTGTAAGCAAACTATTGAAAATAACGGTCTTTTTAAAGAACCAAAAACAATATATTCTCTAACAAAAGTAATGCTGCATTAATTGGAACAATAGTTACGATTGCTAGCATTGTTTTTGGAATTGGATTTTATTTCGGAACTGAAAAAACAAATAAGGATCTTATACATACAGAAATCGAACTGAATAAATTAAAAAAATCAGCTGCTTCGAGTAAGAATTTTGATTACCTTCACTAGTGCGAACATTCTGGTTGTGTCTGCAAGAGAAAGAAGATAAATAATTAGAAAAAGAAGAGGCCTAAATTCAATTTTAACCCGTAGCCATATTTCAGGATAAGACATTTAAACCAACCTATGCAAAAAAAATTAAAGAAAGTATTTATTTCTTACAGTTGGAAACCAAGAAGTAATAAAATAATCGTTACTGAATTAGCTGAAAGATAAACGAATGATGGAATTCATATTGTTTTAGATGATTGGGACTTAAAAGAAGGTCAGGATAAGTACCATTTTATGGAACAAATGGTCAATGATGAAACGGTTGACAAAGTGTTATTGGTTTGTAATAAAAAATATGCTCAAAAAGCAAATAAAAAACAAGGCGGAGTTGGAATAGAAAGTTTAATTATATCAGACGAAATATATAGTCAAGTTGAACAAACCAAATTCATTCCAATAGTAATGGAATAGGATAATGAAAAACCTTGTTTACCAACATTCGTAAAAACAAGAATTTATATTGACTTAAGTAATGAAGAAGTATATGAGGAAAATTATGAGAAATTAATAAAAAACATTTACGATAAGCCAATCTCTAAAAGACCACCTATTGGTAAAATGCCAATACATTTAGAAGATGAAAATCCGATTTTTCTACCAACAGCACACAAAGTAAATCAAATTAAAAGTTCATTATTAAGTGGAAATAATAACAGCGAACTAATCATTAAAGATTATTTACAAACTTTTATTGAAAGTTTATTAATGTTTAAACTCGACATTACAAAAGATGAAATTAATAGTGAGAATTTCATTTAAAAAGTAGAATCATCTATTGAGCAACTTCAACCATTAAAATTAGATTTTATTAAATTCTTAAATATAATTTATAAATATTCGACAGAAGAATATGAGGAATTGTTAGTCGACTTTTTCGAGAATTTACTGCAATTCTATGAAGATAATGAGATTAGAATCTGGAAATGGTTTAAATGATGTTATTTATGATAATTACCGTTTTTTTAATTATGACCTTTTCTTAAGTTTTGTTTCTACTATGATTAAACTTGAAAAGTTTAAAACATTAAATAAAATTTATCGTAGTTCATTTATAGTAACTAAAAAATATAACAACAAAGCAGAACCTATAAATTTTATAGATTTTAGAAAATACAATTACACGCTAAATGAATTCAAAAATCGAACAATAAATCCTAAACGAGTAAGTGTTGTTGCAGATTTAATTAAAAAATACTCAACAATTATAAAATTCGAGGAAAACAAATCTTCCGACATATTAAGTTATTATATGTCAATTATTTACCCAGCGAATTCAGGATTCGTAGATACTTGGTATCCTGAAACAAGTTGCTATAATTCTTGGTACTTTGATTTATTTCCAAAAATAATATCTAAAAGATATTTTGAGAAGATTAAATTTCTTTTTAACTTAGAAGATATTAAATCATATAAAGAATTAATAAATCAAGTAAAAGATAAAGACGATACTCAACGAGGTTATTACAAGATTCCAAAAATTGAAAACGGTCTGAATTTTGAAAATGTTGGTAAATACGAATAAAAACTACAGGTAACACCAGTAACCGTTGCGCAACCCCTTAAAAAAAAATACAACCTCTTTTAAGGAGTTTTAACAATTAGATTCTTAAATAATTTGTGGACAATACTGTTTTTTTTGAAGTCTTAAACTAGACAAAAACGGAAGTATTGGAGTAATTATATCTAAAAAAAAAAGGCGAGTGCTTTTGCCTCACTTCTTGCTCGTTTCTGTATGAATTTCAGATACTTTTTCAGATTATAAGCCATTGCAGCCAGGTGCATGATCTCTTTTTAGAATGCACTTTACAAATACCGTTCCTTTACAATATTCAAATGGTGTATTTGATGTCCAGCAAACAGATATCCCAAAGCCCTAACAGACATTTCATTTTCGGAAGCAACCCCAATGCGCAACAAGGCTTCCTCAGAAAAACTTTGAAACAATTGAATCGAACTTTTTCTAAGCGTGGTCATTTCATCCAATAAATCGAAGTAATTCAATTGATTAGCATTGCCATAGTCCACAAAAACATCTTGATCGAAACCAGGCAAAGCAGTCTTGTCGTTTCTTGCAAAACACAAGGCTCGATAACAAAAAATACGTTCCGTATCAATAATATGCTGAATCAATTCATTAAGCGTCCACTTTCCCGCGGCATAAGAAAAACTATGTTTTTCTTCGGGTAAGTTTCGCATTACCGAATCAAACTCTTGTTGAGAATGCTGCAAATTTTCTAAGATGGACCTATTTTTCACTGCAACTAATTGTATGTAATGCTCAAAATAAGCTGCGTATTCATTTTTCGGGATCATTCCTTTTCTTTTATGTAAGTTTGTTTTGTAAAACTAATCATTTTAAATGACGCAATTATTCATCAATATCAAAGAACTTATACAAGTTCGAGAGCCTAGTATTCAAAAAGTATCAGGAAAAGAAATGGGTGTTTTACCAACCCTGAAAAACGCTTTTTTACGGATTGAAAATGAATTGATTGTAGACTTTGGTTTAATGGACACACTGCAAAACAGGGCAGCAGACAAAACCATCGATTGCAGCGGAAAAATGATTTTTCCTTCTTGGTGCGATTCACACACACACATTGTCTATGCAGGAAATAGAGCACAGGAATTTGTAGATCGAATTAAGGGATTGAGTTATGAAGAAATTGCCAATAATGGCGGCGGAATTTTAAATTCCGCAAAGAAACTACAAGAAACTTCTGAGGACGAACTGTACCAACAATCTGCAAAAAGAGTGCACGAAGTAATTGCATTGGGAACTGGCGCCATCGAAATAAAATCGGGCTATGGGCTAACAGTGGCAGCAGAACTAAAAATGCTACGGGTGATCAAGCGATTGAAAGAAAACTTTGACATACCTATAAAAGCCACCTTTTTAGGTGCACATGCGCTTCCAGCAGTATATAAAAAGAACAAAGCAGGCTATCTCAATCTAATTATTGAAGAAATGCTACCCAAAATAGCTACCGAAAATTTAGCCGATTTTATTGATATTTTCTGTGAAGTTGGCTATTTCGATTTAGAAGATACTGCACAAATTTTAGCCGCTGGAAAAAAATACGGCCTGATTCCAAAAGTACATGTAAATCAGTTCAATGCTTTTGGGGGAATTGCGGTTTCCGTTGCTCATAACGCATTGTCTGTAGATCATTTAGAGGAAATGACACCCGATGATATAAATGCCTTAAAAGGGGCGAATACCATGCCTGTAGCACTCCCCTCTTGCTCTTACTTTTTAAGCATTCCGTACACCCCCGCAAGAAAAATTATTGATGCAGGCTTACCGTTGGCATTGGCTACGGATTACAATCCGGGTTCTACCCCATCAGGAAATATGAATTTTGTGTTGGCTACTGCCTGTATCAAAATGAAAATGACCCCTGAAGAGGCCATTAATGCAGCAACAATTAACGGTGCCTTTGCCATGAACTTATCCGACAAAGTAGGAAGTATTACCAAAGGGAAATTAGCCAATTTTTTCATTACAAAAGAGATTGCTTCCTATGGCTTTCTGCCGTATAGTTTTGGAGATAACTTAGTAGAAACCGTTTATTTAAAAGGAACAAAAGCAATCCTATAAATTCAAAATTTAGACTAAAAAATACTTGCAAATATTCATTTTCTAAAGGCATTAACTCTTTTTTTATCTTAAATTTGCCATTCAAAATAATTTGATGTTTTTTCGATTTTTTCAATATGTAACGTTTCTTTTGAATTCCAGAAATCAACACGGAGTACACTCCCCTTTTGTGTATCATTTAGTTACAAAATGTTTTTACACGAAGGTGGATAAAAAGCACTTAAAGCACTATCAGGAAATAAAGAAAAGTGCACTACTGGGGTTTAAGAAACCCAAACTAATTCTAAAAGTCATTGCCTATTTTAAACCCACAAATACTTTAGAAATTGGCAACTCTTTAGGGCTTGTAGCACCCGTAATGAAAATTCCCCAACCCAATGCAACAGTTACAACGATAGCGAATACTCCCGGAACAGCTGGTTTTGTCGAAAATTTATTTTCAGAAAGCCTAGTAAAAGCAACTAACAACAAACCATTTGATTTGGTTTTTTTTAATAGTATCGAAAAAGCAACTTTGTCTTATTTTGAAAGTTGTATTTCTAATGTTCATAACGAAACATTCTTTATCTTTAAAGATCTTTACAGTAGTAAAGAAAAGAGAACAACTTGGGCTAAAATAAAACAGCACCCAAAAGTAACGGTAACCGTAGATGTTTTTCACTACGGATTTGTTTTCATCAGAAAAGAACAGCAAAAAGAACACTTTAAGATCCGCATCTAAAAGGTAAAACTGTTACACGTTCTAACTTATAAACTTTGAAAAAAAATAAAATGAAAATATATACAAAAACAGGCGACAATGGAACTACTGGTCTCTATGGTGGCAGCAGAGTAAAAAAATACAATTTGCGAATAGACAGCTATGGTACGGTTGATGAATTGAATGCATACATTGGATTGATTAAAGATCAAGAAATTTCAGGAACTATTAAAGAATCGCTTTTAAAAATTCAAAATGAGTTATTTACATTAGGGGCCATGTTGGCAACACCTACAGAAAAAGAAACCTTGAAAAGTGGTGCAGAAAGATTGAATATTCCTAAAATTGATGCGAATTCAATACTTTTTTTAGAAAATGAAATTGACACCATGGAAGAAGAACTCCCACAAATGACCCATTTTATTTTGCCTGGAGGACACCAATCTGTGTCATTCTGTCACGTAGCAAGATGTGTTTGTAGACGTTCTGAACGTCTTTGTGTTGAACTAAATGATGAAGAAACCATTAATATTGACATTTTAAAATATTTAAACCGACTTTCTGACTATCTTTTTGTGTTGGCACGAAAATTGTCTAAAGACCTATCAGTGGCGGAAATCAAGTGGATTCCGAAAAAAAATAATTAAGTTCTTTATTTATTGATTTTATATTTCTTAAAAAAGACTTGCATAATTGCGTAAAAAATTTATTTTTGCACAAAATTAAACAGTAAGAAATGTATTGGACATTAGAATTGGCATCTTATTTAGCAGATGCACCTTGGCCAGCAACCAAAGA
>TARA_B110001469_G_scaffold127365_1_pt1 | contig 22499 bp, 20 predicted proteins | sample TARA_B110001469 | Tara Oceans TARA_B110001469 (sample SAMEA4397034) | marine metagenome | biome: Polar Biome; feature: [SRF] surface water layer (ENVO:00010504); material: water (ENVO:00002006), including particulate matter (ENVO:01000060) such as... | depth 5 m
CGTCAGAGCCGAAATCTGATATTCTATCCAGTTGAACTACTGGGCCATTGTATTTAAGACAACTTAGCTTTCACTAACGTTGATATTGTTTTGCCATCGGTTTTACCTGCAAGGGTTTTACTCACCACACCCATCACACGTCCCATGTCTTTCATTCCAGATGCGCCTAAAGATGCAATGGTATCTACCACTACTTTTTCAACTTCCGATTCGTCTAACATTTGCGGTAAAAATTGACTGATCACCTCGACTTCAGCCAATTCAGGTTCTGCTAAATCTAAACGATTTTGCTCTGTAAATATCGCCGCACTGTCCTTACGTTGTTTGACTAATTTTTGTAATAATTTAAACTCGTCTTCTTCATTCATCTCCGCATCAGCACCACTCGTACGAGCTAATAAAATAGCGGATTTAATAGATCTTAATGCGGTAAGGGCTACGGCATCCTTGGATTTCATAGCGGCCTTAAGCGCGGTCATAACTGAATCTTGTAAGCTCATAAGATGGACGTTTAATTAGAATGCGAATATAACAAAAACAACCATTCTTATTCTTAAAAAATAAAAAAACCTGAGAAATGAATTCATCTCTCAGGTTTTAAATTTTAATATCGATTGGTATTAATCGACGTTATCATGTAAATACGAATTATTAGATCGTAGTTGAACCTCATCATTGTCATCAAGACCTATGGTGGTTCTAGAAGACTGCACATCTGAAGAGTGCTCCACATCTTTCAAATTGACACCCTGACGTTTATAGGCAGGCTCTTTTTCAATTTCCTCAATTTTAGAGGTGTTGAATTTATAATTAAAAGCCTTCATTTTCTGACGTCTTTCATCTGCTCTCTCTCTGAGTGTGATTGAAATTGGACTGTCATAAGGATCCGAGGTTTCTTCTGGTTCCGATGTAACCGTCCGTTCTTTAACCGTCACTTTAGTAAAAGTCATTTCTTCATCAACCTCCACTTCTACCGTTGGTTTTGCACCTTCATATTTTTGATCGGTTTGTTCCAAAACAATATGATCGTCCAATACATAACGCGTCTCCCCTTCTTCATTCGCCTCCGTTACAGGAATTAATTCTATATAGTCATTGACTTCAATATTATTTACAGCAGTATCTTCTAAAGTAAAAACTTCCACTTCTTCAGAATCTGATATCGATGGTCTGTTAGATATTGGAAGGTCAAATGTGAGCATCGTTTGATCTTCTTCTTGAATGGCTTCAAAGCTATCTTCGGATGGCATGCTGGTGACTTCATTGATAATAAAGTCCTCCTCTTCAATCTCTCCGGTCTCTACATTCACTTCTTCAAAAACAACTTCAATATTATTAATCGCTTCCGAAGTTGGAATTAAATCCGATTCACTAGAAACTTCCACAACCTCGTCTGTAGCAACTTCTTCCAAATTATAAACCACAGCTTCTTCACTTACGGCTTCAACAGTCGCTGATGGCGTATTTAAAGGATCTAAGGGCATTAAATCATGTTGCATTGTTTGTTCGTCTTCCAACGCATGGACTACCTTTTTAGCCTCTGTATTGGTGATGTCATTTTGTTGATCGACATCAAATCCTGTGGCAATAATGGTCACAGAAATAGATTCTCCTAACCCTTCATCTTCCCCGACTCCCATGATGATATTGGCACCGTAACCAGCCTCGGCTTGAATATGATCATTTATTTCTCCTATTTCATCAATGGTAATTTCTTGTGTGCCAGAAACGATGAGCAATAATACGTTTTTAGCACCTGTAATTTTATTATCATTCAATAATGGAGAGTCCAAAGCAGATGTAATTGCTTCTTGGGCTCTATTTTGACCAGAAGAAGTCGAAGACCCCATAATGGCAGTTCCGCTATTACTCAATACTGTTTTAGCATCTCGTAAATCAATATTTTGCAAGTAGTGGTGCGTGATGACTTCAGCAATGCCACGAGCAGCCGTGGAAAGTACTTCATCGGCTTTAGAGAAACCAGCTTTAAACCCTAAATTACCATATACATCTCTTAACTTGTTGTTGTTTATAATCACTAAAGAGTCCACGGTTTTTCGAAATTTCTCAATCCCTTGGTGGGCTTGTGCATTTCTTATTTTACCTTCAAACTCAAAGGGCATGGTGACAATTCCCACAGTGAGAATGTCCATCTCTTTTGCCATCTTAGCAATAATTGGCGCAGCACCTGTTCCGGTTCCACCACCCATACCAGCCGTGATAAATACCATCTTGGTATTTGACGATAACATGGTACGAATATCATCCAAACTTTCAACCGCCGATTGCTCCCCTATTTCAGGATTGGCACCTGCACCTAAACCTTCGGTTAAATGCACTCCGAGTTGAATTTTGTTGGGAACCCCACTGTTGTTCAATGCTTGTGAATCGGTATTACAGATCACAAAATCGACCCCTTTAATTCCTTGTTTAAACATGTGGTTAATCGCATTGCTTCCGCCCCCTCCAACGCCAATCACCTTGATGATGTTCGATTGGTTTTTTGGGAGATCGAATGTGATTCCAAAATTATTATTGCTGCTCATATACTTAGTTTTACTGGTTATAATTTTTATTCTGCGTTGTCCAAAAAGTCTTTCACTCTTTCGGTTAATTTATCCAAAAAGCTGCGGTTGTCGCGAGGCGATTCAATGGGCGTCGGAACTATTGGCACATCTTCGTCCTCCACTTCTACTTCTGGAGTTTCAATAATTCGTTTTTCTTGTCGCATCAAACTGTCCATGACAAGTCCGACTGCTGTGGCGTACATTGGACTTGTAATGTCGCTATCGCTGTCCCCTGCCAAATGCTCGTTTGGATAGCCAACTCTGGTATCCATTCCTGTGATGTATTCTACCAATTGCTTCAAGTGCTTCAGTTGACTTCCACCACCTGTTAACACAATCCCTGCGATGAGTTTTTTCTTTTGCTCTTCGTGTCCGTAATTTTTAATTTCTACATAGACTTGTTCGATAATTTCCACCACTCTGGCATGAATTATTTTAGACAAGTTTTTAAGCGTAATTTCTTTGGGATCGCGCCCTCTCAAACCGGGAATCGAGACGATTTCGTTTTCCTTGTTTTCGCCTGGCCATGCAGATCCAAATTTTATTTTTAATAATTCGGCTTGCTTTTCTATAATCGAACAGCCTTCTTTGATGTCTTCAGTAATCACATTTCCTCCAAAAGGAATCACCGCTGTATGTCTGATAATACCATCTTTAAAAACGGCTAAATCAGTCGTTCCACCTCCTATATCAATCAGGGCAACGCCCGCTTCTTTTTCTTCTTGACTCAGCACTGCATTGGCGGATGCTAAAGGCTCTAAAGTGATGCCGTCTAAATTCAAGCCTGCTGTTTGTACACAACGTCCAATGTTTCGAATGGAAGACACCTGCCCTACTACGACGTGGAAATTTGCTTCAAGACGTTCGCCATACATCCCGATGGGTTCTTTAACTTCAGCCTGACCATCCACTTTATAATCTTGTGGTAACACATGAATAATTTCTTCACCCGGAAGCATGACCAACTTGTGAACTTGATTGATAAGACGGTCAATATCTTCTTCATTGATGACCAATTCAGAATTCTCACGAGTGATATAATCACTGTGCTGAAGACTGCGAATGTGCTGTCCTGCTATCCCTACGGTGACATCTCCAATCTTAAGACCTGAATTGGTTTCTGATTCCAAAACAGCTTGTTGGATGGACTGAATGGTTTGCGTAATGTTATTCACAACCCCTCTATGCACACCCAGACTTTTGGACTTTCCAATGCCGAGTATCTCTAATTTGTCATACTCATTTTTACGACCAATCATCGCCACAATTTTTGTGGTACCAATATCTAATCCTACTGAAATGTTTTGAGCTTCCATACACTTATTTTTTTGTGCAAACAACTTGATTATCAAACTGTAAATTCACGCTTTTATATATATCTAACACTTTATCTTTTTTTGCTTTTTGATAAAATGCTTTTAAATTCTTCATTTTTTCGTCTAAATTTTCAAGGCTTCCTACTAAAACCTTAAAATTTAAGAGTCTCATTTTTAAACTTATTTCTTTATTTTTTTCTTGATGAATCTCAGTTACGTAAGTTTTTAAAAACGAATCCGAATAGACTTTTAAAGCCATCGTGTAAACGACTTCTAAATCTTCTTTTTCCACATCGCCCGTCACCAAAGTCACACGCGCACTGTGTTGTGGGGACAACGGCATCCACAAACCATCTTCATCAATGTAAAATGTCGTTTTAGAATACACTCTTGCAATCGGTTGTTTTTGTTCGATTTTCGTCCTAACTTCTCCGTTTACAGTAAGATACACCTGAGCCGATTTTATCATGTCATCCGACTCAAGTAAAAACTCCATTTCCTTCAAATCTAAATTATCTTTTGGTAAATTATACAGTTGTTCTTGATTTTGTATTAACAATTTATTAACCATCTCTGTGGTAATATAAACGTTCTCATTTCCGGTAAATTGGACGGCCACTTTGGTCACCGAACGGTTGTTGTTTTTGAAGGAAGAAAAGGCATACAAAAACACCACTAATCCTAGCAACAACACGCCTTTAATGAGATTCCAGTTAATACGCATAGCTTAATTTTTCTTTTAATTCTGACACTTCAACTCCTATGTCCCCTGCCCCAAGGGTGATAAATACAGGGTAACCTAAATTTTTAATTTCACTTTCGATGTCTGATTTCGATATTAATTTTTTAATCGGACTCGTGATTTTTTCTAACAACCAGCTTGAAGTAACTCCTGAAATTGGAAGCTCTCTAGCGGGATAGATCTCCAATAAAAAAGCGGCATCAAACTGAGACAAGCTCGCTGCAAATTCATCTGCAAAATCTTTGGTTCTGCTAAACAGATGCGGTTGAAAGACCACCGCTACCTTTTTGTTTGGATACATTTCTGTAACGGCTTGATGCACCGCATTTATTTCGACTGGATGGTGTGCATAGTCATCTATAAACACAAAATCGTCTGTTTTTATTTGATACGTAAAACGTCTTTTGACGCCCTTATATGAATTTAAAGCGGTTTTCAAATCTTCTGCGTCACAGCCAAATTCAAGTGCCATCGCTAGTGCCGCAACCGCATTGGACAGGTTGTGCGTTCCCGGTAAATGAAAGGTTATATTTTCAATCAATCCGCTTGGCGTTTGAAGATCAAAGCGATACGATCCATTTTCAATTCGAACATTGATCGCACTGTAATCCGCATCCTCATTCACACCATAAGTGATTCCTTCTAAGGGCAACCCCTTTCGGATAAATAATTTTCCTGAAGGTTTAATTTTTTGTGCAAACTGCTTAAACGTATCCACCAAATCGGCTTCAGAATTATAGATATCCAAATGATCTGCATCCATAGAAGTAATGCAGGCAAAGTCTGGACTGAGCGTTAAAAATGAACGGTCAAATTCATCGGCTTCAACCACCGATATATCAGTGCCATTTTGAATTAAATTGGATTGGTAATTTTCTGAAATCCCCCCAATAAATGCGGTGACTTTTTCATCACAAGCATACATCAAATGCCCTAAAATACTGCTGGTCGTTGTTTTGCCATGCGTTCCTGCTACCGCCAAACACTGGGTGTGTTCTGTCACAAGACCTAAAACTGCAGAGCGTTTTAAAACTTGAAACTTATGTGTTTTAAAATACTGTAAAATCGCGTTTGATTCAGAAACTGCTGGTGTAAACACAATGAGTGTATCCTGTGGATCCAAAAACCGTTCGTCAATCTGTTTCGTATGCGTTTCAAACTGAACATGAACCCCTAAATCTACAAGAGACTGCGTGATCAAAGTGGGTGTTTTATCATAACCCCCAACCACTTTACCATCCGCCACAAAGTATTTTGCAAGCGCACTCATACCAACACCGCCGATGCCAATAAAATATACGTTATGGATGGTTTTTAAATTCATTTGTTTAATAGCTTTTCAATTTCATCAGCGATGGTTTGGGTTGCTTGTTCTAATGCTAATTTTTTAATGTTTGTTGACAATTCTATTTGTTGAGATTCAGAAGTTATGAGCGCAGAAAACTGCGTTTCAAAACTTGATTCTAAATCTTTTTCTCTTATAAGTATTGCTGCGTTTTTTTCTGAAACTGCCAACGCATTTTTGGTTTGATGGTCCTCAGACACATTTGGCGACGGAATGAAAATCACAGGTTTTCCAACCACACAAAGTTCCGAAATAGAACTGGCACCCGCTCTGGAAATTACGATATCCGCTGCGGCATAGGCCAAATCCATTCGGACTAAGAACGTATGTACTTGCACCCTCCGAAGGATGCTGAAATGTTCGTAACCGTTGGAGTATAAATCCCCACATTGCCATATCGTCTGAATCTCTAAATCATCTAAAAAATCCAATTCGGTTTCTATAAGTTCATTCATGCGTCGCGATCCCAAACTCCCCCCTAAAACCAACAGTGTTTTCTTGCTGGGGTCTAAATTGAAATACGCTTGTGCTTCCGCTAATTTCTGATCTAATTCTAGTAAATCTTGACGTACAGGGTTGCCTGTTAAAATCAATTTTTCTTTAGGAAAAAACCGTTCTAAGCCTTCATAAGCCACACATACTTTATTTACTTTTTTGGATAATAATTTATTGGTGATTCCTGGCAATGAGTTTTGCTCTTGTATCAAGGTTGGCACATCTTTCATTGCAGCGACCAGTAATAAAGGTCCACTGGCAAAACCGCCAGTTCCAATCACAACGTCAGGTTTAAACGCATTGACGATTGCTATCGACTTCAATAAACTCACCAACAATTTAATAGGAAATAATAAATTTTTAAAAGTCAATCGTCTTTGAATTCCCGAAATCCATAAGCCTTTAATTGCATAACCCGCTTGCGGAACTTTTTGCATTTCCATTTTATCTTTTGCACCCACAAATAAAAATTCCGATTCTGGAAACCGAACTTTTAATTCGTTTGCAATGACAATCGCAGGGTATATATGACCGCCAGTTCCTCCGCCTGATAATATGATTTTATGTGTTTTCATTATAGTGCTTCGCTTAAAATTTCTAAAGGATGTTGTTCTTCGTTTTCTAGTTCTTTTTTACTATCACGTTTGGCGCTTACACTCAACACAATTCCTAGTGCCAAGCAAGTCACCCAAATAGAGGTTCCACCGCTACTAATGAGCGGTAATGTTTGTCCCGTCACGGGGAATAATTCTACAGCAACGCCCATATTTACAAGAGCCTGAAATATGATTGGAATTCCAACGCCTATACTTAATAATTTTCCAAAAATGGTTTCTGATTTTTGGGCGACAATCACAATCCTAAATAATAACCACAGATACAGAAACAGTAAACACATGCCGCCTATGAGTCCGTATTCTTCAATAATAATCGCAAAAATAAAATCGGAAGAGGACTGTGGCAAAAAGTTCTTTTGAATACTTTTGCCCGGCCCTAGCCCTTGAATACCTCCAGTTGCAATGGCTATTTTGGCTTTCTCAATTTGATAATCTTCCACAGTGACATCTGCATCCATAAAACTGCTAATACGACTTGTCCACGTATCGACTCTATTTGGCATCAAATCTGGAAATGCTTTGGCCGTTAACACAAAAAGCATCAACACCACAACGCCTGAGCCTATAATAACAGATAAATATTTCAATGGATAGCCTCCTAAAAATGTCAATAGGATCACCATTGAAAAAATAAGTGCTGCCGTTGAGAAATTAGCAGGAAGAATCAATGCTAATACGACAAAAACAGGAATCCATAATGGAAGAATGGAGTCTTTGAAAGAAAGGACTTGATCTTTTATTTTTGATAAATAGCGCGCCACATATACCATCAAAACCAAAGCAGCCAAGGTAGATGGTTGAAATGTAAATCCAACAATTGGAACCCGAATCCATCGACTTGCATTGGCCCCTCCTATGGTTGAACCTTGCAGCATGGTGACTACTAATAATATTAAAACTACAGGGATCATCACCAAGGAAAGCCCCCTAAAATAACGGTATGGAATTTTATGAACGCCATATATAATTGAGAACCCCAAAAACAGATGCACAAAGTGTTTGATAAAATAACTAAAGGTATTGCTGCCGTTTCCAATGTAGGCTAAATTACTGGCCGCACTGTACACCGGTAGAAATGAGAATACTGCCAACAAAGCAGCTATGGCCCAAATGATACGATCTCCTTTTATGTTATCAAATACTGTCTTCATTATAACTGTCTTACAGCGGCTTTAAATTGATGACCACGGTCTTCATAATTTTCAAATAAATCAAAACTTGCACAAGCAGGAGATAACAATACTGACTCCCCAGCAGTGGCAATTTTATAAGCGATTTTCACAGCCTCACTCATATACTGCGTTTCTATGATGTTTTCCACCATATTTCCAAAAGCATCAAACAATGCTTCGTTGTCTTTTCCTAAGCAAATAATTGCTTTGACTTTTTCATTGATAAATGGGAACAATGCTTTGTAATCATTTCCTTTATCAACCCCACCTACAATCCAAACCGTCGGCGTATTCATGCTTTCTAAAGCATAATAGGTCGCGTTTACATTGGTGGCTTTGGAGTCATTTATGTACTGAACTTTATTGATTGTCAAAACTTGTTCCAAGCGGTGCTCTGCACCCTGAAATCCTTCGAGGCTTTCTCGGATGGTTGCTTTTCTAATTTTCAATAGATGTGCAACGGTCGATGCAGCCATCGCATTTTTAATGTTGTGCTTTCCTTCTAAAGCTAAGTTTGTTGTTGGCATAATTATGTCTCTATTGTTAAATTCTATTATTATATTATTTTGTTCTAAATACGTTCCGTTTGTGACTTTTCTGCGAAGCGAAAAAGGCACTAATGTCGATTGAATTGGATGGGTATTTATATAGGATACGATGACCTCATCATCTGCATCATAAATCAAATAATCATCCGATGTTTGGTTCATGGCGATTCTAAATTTTGAAGCGATATAGTTTTCAAATTTATAATCGTAGCGGTCCAAATGATCCGGCGTGATGTTGGTAATAATCGCAATGTGTGGTCTAAATTTCTCAATACCATCTAACTGAAAACTACTCAACTCCAAAACGTAGTTGGCATTGCTATTTTGGACTTGCTTGGCGAAACTCTCGCCGATGTTTCCAGCAATAGCCACATCCAGTCCTGCCTGTTTCAATATTTGATGAACCATCAGAGTTGTCGTTGTTTTACCATTACTCCCCGTAATTCCAATGATATTCGCCGCAGTAAACGCTGCTGCAAATTCAATTTCAGAAATTACAGAAATACTCGCTTTGTGTAATTTTTGAATCAGTGGAATATGATCTGGAATCCCAGGGCTTTTAACCACTACATCCGCATTTAAAATTTTGGATTCGGTATGCCCTTCTTCTTCCCATTCAATCTCATTATGTCTAAGAACGTCTTTATATTTTTTTGCAATCTTTCCAGCATCAGAAAGAAATACGTTGTACTCTTTTTCTTTTCCCAACAGGGCGGCACCTACACCACTTTCACCCCCGCCAAGAATCACCAATCGCTTCATCTATCGAATTTTCAAAGTGACGATGGTTAAAATGGCCAACAGAATTCCCACAATCCAAAAGCGCGTTACGATTTTGCTTTCATGGTATCCTGATTTTTGATAATGATGATGCAAAGGCGACATTTTAAAAATGCGTCGACCTTCGCCATATTTTTTTCGGGTGTATTTAAAGTAACCTACTTGCAATACCACTGATAAATTTTCTGCTAAGAAGATCCCACACAATACAGGAATCAACCATTCTTTACGGACTGCAATGGCGATGACTGCAATAATTCCACCGATGGTCAAACTCCCAGTATCTCCCATAAACACTTGCGCTGGGTAGGTGTTGTACCAAAGAAAACCAATCAATGCCCCCACAAACGCGGCGATATAAATAGTAATTTCTTCCACCCTTGGGATGTACATGATGTTTAGATAATCAGAGAAAATAATATTACCCGAGACCCAAGCAAAAATACCCAAGGTCAATACAATAATTGCGGAGGTTCCTGCTGCCAAACCATCAATACCATCTGTTAAGTTGGCTCCATTAGAAACGGCTGTGATGATAAAAATAACGACTAGGACAAACACAATCCATGCATATTTTTCTAAACCAGGGTGTATCCAAGTGATCAAATCGGCATAGTCAAATTCATTTGATTTTACAAAAGGAATGGTTGTTTTGGTGGATTTTGCTTCGGGGTAAAACTGAATGGACGACTGCTGACCCGCCACTGTTTCAACCTGTAAGTTTGCTGGAATCTTTTCTTTAATGGTCACATCGCTGTGAAAAAACAAGGTGGTTCCTACGATGATTCCCAAGCCGACTTGACCCAAAACTTTAAACCGTCCTTTTAAACCTTCTTTATCATTTTTAAACTTTTTAATATAGTCATCAACAAAACCAATAATTCCCATCCATATGGTGGTGATGAGTAATAAAATAATATAGATATTATCTAATTTGGCCAATAACAAAACGGGAATTAGAGTGGCTAAAATAATAATCACCCCTCCCATCGTTGGTGTTCCTGCCTTTTCCTTTTGTCCTTCTAAACCTAAATCACGTATGGTTTCTCCAACTTGTTGTCTTTGAAGAAAGCGAATGATGCGTTTTCCGAAAATCGTAGAAATCAGTAATGATAAAATAATCGCTACTGCCGCCCTAAAGGTTAGAAACCCAAAAAGAGAGGCACCAGGGAATTGGTGGGATTCTTCTAAATATTTGAATAAATAGTATAACATATTATAGTTCTAGTCCTATTAAAATTGTTTGCGATAGCTTGTTGTCATTAAACTTATGTCTGACCCCTCTAACTTCTTGGTACGCCTCATGTCCTTTGCCAGCAATTAGAATAATATCATAAGGTCGCGCCAGTTTACAGGCGGCTGTGATGGCTTCTTTTCGATCTTTAATGGATGTAATTTTATCTAAATTTTCTGGCTTGACTCCAGCTTCCATTTCAGAAATAATTTGCTGTGGTTTTTCAGACCTCGGATTGTCACTTGTGAAAAACACTTTTGAACTCAATGCAGAAGCAATGTGCCCCATTTTTGGACGTTTGGTTTTATCGCGATCGCCCCCACATCCAACCACCGTAATGAGTGTTTGTTTTTTGGTTCGAATCGTATTGATGGTTTCAAGTACATTTTTCAAAGCGTCTGGCGTATGCGCATAATCGATGATCACTGTGATTTCGAAAGTGGTCGTGTAATGCTGAAATCGTCCACTGACATTGGTAACCAAACTCAAATGGCGAAGTATTTCGGATTTTTCCATTCCTAAAAGTTCAGCAACCCCATAAATAGCAACTAAATTATAGGCGTTAAAACTCCCTATTAATCGAGTCATTACTTCTTGATCGTTTATTTTTAACAGGAGCCCGCTAAATTGATTTTCCAAAATCTGAACGCGGTAATCTGCATAACTTTTTAAAGCATAGGTCGATTGTTTGGCTTTGGTATTTTGAACCATAACCGAACCGTTTTTATCATCGGCGTTCACAAGCGCAAATGCCGTTGCTGGCAATTGATCAAAGAATGATTTTTTGACATCTCTATACTCCGCAAATGAAGCATGATAGTCCAAATGATCATGCGAAAGATTGGTAAACACACCTCCATCAAACAACAACCCTTCGGTTCTATATTGATGAATTCCATGCGAACTGACTTCCATAAAACAAAACTCAACTCCTTGGGCATTCATTTGACTTAAATACGAATTGATGACTAAAGAATCGGGAGTCGTATGACTTGTTGGAAATTCCTCGCGATCTACCATGATTTTTACAGTAGAGATGAGCCCCACTTTGTAACCCGCTAGTTTAAACAATTCATAAAGAAGCGTTGCAACCGTGGTCTTGCCATTGGTTCCTGTAATTCCAATCAGCTTAATATCCTTAGAAGGATTCTCATAATAATTAGAAGCCATGAGTGTCAAGGCTCTCGCCGTACTCTTCACTTTTATATAGGTAATATCGATCTCTAATTGTTCGGGCAAATCTTCACAAACAATGACCACTGCCCCTTTATCAATTGCCTTAATGATAAATTCATGACCATCAAAGACACCGCCTTTAATTGCTACAAAAACACTGTCTTGCTCAACACTTCGAGAATCGTATTGTATGCTAGAAACAGATAGGTTCATAGATCCAGCGACCGACTCAGTAGGTACTTTCCGTAATATGTTTTTTAAATTTTTCATGACAAAACGAGGGTTATTATAGATTGGGGTTTGATTTTTTGACCACTTTTTATCGATTGCTTAGAAACAGTCCCGTTGCCTACCGTTTGTACCTTAAGACCCATGTTTTCTAAAATAGCAATCGCGTCCATAGCAGCCATCCCTTTTAAATTAGGCATGATCGTTTTATACTTTTGCGCTACGGCATAATAGGTGTCATAATTGGTTTCAACCGTCTCTGACTTTAAATTGACATCCTCCACCTCATCAATCACAGGAGAATCTGTGAATATTTTTTGTGCGATTTTTTTGAATACGGGCCCCGATACATCGGCTCCATAATAACCCACACTTTTATCGGGTTCATGAATCACAACAATGCAAGAGTATTTTGGATCATCCGCAGGAAAATATCCTGAAAAAGATGAAATATAATTTAATTGATCTTTGTTTGCATAATCCTTTTGACAGGTTCCTGTTTTACCCGCCATCGAAAATTTATCTGAGTACAAGCCGTGCCCTGTCCCATGTTCCTTTTCCACCACATTTTTAAGCAGCTGTTGTAATTTTAAAACGGTTTCTTCTGAACAAATTCGTGGGTTGATAACCTCGGTGTCAAAAGTTTCAATAGAAGTCTCAATTTCTTTAATTTCACGTAAAAATTTTGGACGTACCATCACGCCATCATTTGCAATTGCATTGTAAAACGTTAAGGTTTGAAGCGGCGTAAAAGACACGCCATAGCCATACGCCATCCATTGCAATGCAATACCACTCCAACGACCATTTTTAATTCTTGGATCTGGAATGATTGATTTTCCTTCTCCCGTAAGTGGAAGCCCTAAAGAATCTTGCAGGTTCATCCTGTACAATCCATCCACAAATTTTTCGGGATTTTTCTTGTAAGCGTTGTGAATCACTTTAACGATTCCTGTATTAGAAGACACCTCAAAAGCTTTGGCAACGGAGATGTTTCCATACCCTCCTTTTTTAGAGTCTTTTACTTTTTTACCATAAAAAGTCAATACGCCTTTTTTAGTATCCACCATAGTCGTGGTATCAATCACCTTGTCCTCTAAAGCGACTGCCAAGGCCATGAGTTTAAACGTTGAGCCTGGCTCATGCGATTCACCAACTGCATAGTTGAGACGCTCATAATAGAGACCTTTTTTATTTCGACCCAAATTAGAAATGGCACGTATCTCGCCTGTTTTCGTTTCCATCACCACCACAGTTCCATGATCGGCTTTGTATTTTTCCAATTGCTCCAAAAGTGCATGGTGCGCTATATCTTGAATGTTGACATCAATGGCTGTATAGACATCGTACCCATCTTGTGGCTCCACCTGATTGTAATCTTCAATGGGCTTCCACTGCCCCTTGCCAATTTTTTGTTTGCGCCTCTGACCGTCTTCACCTCTTAAATATTTTTCACCAAATGCGCCATCAATCCCAACTCGCGTCACGTTGCCTTGGTCATCAAAACGCTCATAACCGATCAATCGTTGTGCAATGGCTCCCATTGGATAATCGCGCTTAGTGGTTTGCTCCACAATAAGCCCGCCTTTGAAAGCACCTAAATTCAACAGTGGGAAATCTCTGAATTGTAAATACTGAGAGTAATCTAAGTTTCGCGCTAACAGAAAATAGCGATTTTTATTTTCGCGTGCTAAACGCAACTTGCGTTTGTATTCCGCAGACGATGTGTTATTGAAATTTGCCAACGAATCACATAAGGGTTCTATAAACGCTTCGTAATTTTTATTGGTCGACGCTACCAAATCAATACGAATATCATATTTAGGTACAGACGTCGCCAACAAGCTCCCTCCTACAGAATACACATTTCCACGATTTGCTGGAATGATATCGTCTTTAATAGTTCGGTCATCCGCAAGACTGCGGTACCGCTCCCCTTCCACAAATTGAATGGTGACTAATTTATACACTACCAAAAGCGCAAAAATGAACATAGCTCCACTCGTGAAGTATAGTTTGTTCATTATAGACTTTTCAGTTGATTGCATTGAATTAATTAGTTTTAGATTTAATAATAATTTTAAAAGGCGGATTGGATGACGGCTTGATTCCTTGGTCTGACAAGCGTTTTCGGATCACCGATTCCATTTTAAGCTCCATCAATTGCGCACGTGTTTCTACATACGTAGAACGGTAGGCTTTCACCTGCTCATTGAGTCTTGCAATTTTATATACTTTGCTATCTGCATTGTGAGAACTTGCAATCATTATAAGTGCAAGTGCTAAAAAAAAGAAAATCAGACGCCAATTTTTAAAAGCTCCATCGCTCACGAGAAAGGTTCCTTTTAAAATATTATACATCCTGTTTTTCATTAGTCTCGTTTTGAATTTATCTTTTCAGCAATTCTTAATTTAGCACTGCGTGCTCTGTTATTTAGTTTTATTTCTTTGGCATCTGGAACAATCAAACCACCTACTTTTTTAAGGGGGACTTCAAAATTTCCAAACACATCTTTTTCAGGCTCTCCTTCAAACAAACCACTTCTTATAAATCGTTTTACCAAACGGTCTTCCAAGGAATGATAGCAGATGACACTCAATCTTCCACCATCATTCAATAGTTCTGGTGTTTGCAATAAAAACTCTTTTAGAACCTCAATTTCTTGATTTACTTCAATCCGAATCGCCTGATATATCTGCGCTAAAATTTTATTCTCTCTTCCGTGTGGCAAGTGTTTACTTAAAACCGCTTTCAACTCAAAAGTGGTTTCAATTGCTTTTTCAGCTCTTGCTGCAACAATGGTTTTTGCCAAGGCTGGCGACGTTCTTAATTCTCCATACTGCCAAAACACACGTTTTAAATCTTCCTCTTCATAAGTATTTACCAACGAATAGGCCGAAAGCACATCTTGTTGATTCATCCGCATATCTAGTTGAGCGTCAAATCGGATTGAAAACCCTCTATCGGCTTCATCAAATTGATGCGAGGAAACTCCAAAATCAGCTAAAATTCCATCGACCGATTTAATGCCGTGAAATCTCAAAAAGCGTTTCACATATCTGAAATTCTCATTGATTAATAAAAATCGAGAATCATCAATGGTATTTAAAAGAGCGTCTTTGTCCTGATCAAAGGCGATTAACCTTCCCTTAGGACCTAAAGATTCGAGTATTTTCCTGCTATGACCACCACCTCCAAATGTCACATCTACATAGACACCGTCTTCTTTAATATTTAAACCCTCAACGGTTTCGCTGAGTAATACGGGGTTATGATAATCCATCTGCATCGTCTTGTCCCATTACATCTTCAGCTAAATCTGCAAAATCATCCGCAGCATCATCAATCGCTTTTTCGTATTTATCTTTATCCCAAATTTCTATAATATTCACTGCTGATGTCACGACAATCTCTTTAGTGATCCCCGCAAAACCGACAAGGTCTTTTGGAATCAATAAACGTCCTGACACATCTAAGTCTATTGACTTCACTCCAGCCGTGAACCGTCTGATGAAATCATTGTTTTTCTTTTTGAATCGGTTGAGTTTATTAACGTTTTGCATCATAGACTCCCACTCTTGCATTGGATACAACTCCAAACACGGTTGAAAAACGGCACGTTTTAACACAAACCCTTTTTCCGTGACGGAAGCAAGCTGTTTTTTAAACGCAACAGGCAGCATGAGCCTTCCTTTTGCGTCTACTTTACATTCGTATGTTCCAATTAATGTGTTCACTTATTGTGTTATGATTTAATAAATTCTTGAATCCAAAGCTAAAAAATATTTACCACAATTTACCACAATTTACCACAATGTTAATAAATTTCTATGAACGGCATATTAAACCGACAAACGGTAGTTATTTTAGCTATAGATCAAAGAACGCCAACGACTTACAAAGTGGTAGAGGCTATTAACAATAGACTGTTCATTACTTTTACTAGCATCAAATTGGGTTTTAAAGTGGTGTTGAAAACGCTAAAATCAATTGATAGATCCCTTTAAATATTCAAAATATTTTAAATTAAATTGTGTAGATTTGCCAGAGACCAATTTTTTGTATCAATATGAATTATAGTTTAAAACAAGAGGGGAAATTCAACTATGTTGAAATCGGTGAAGGACAGCCAATTATAATTCTTCATGGATTGATGGGTGGCCTGAGTAATTTTGACGGCGTTGCTGAGTTTTTCAGCAAAAACGGCTATATGGTTGTTTTGCCTGAGCTTCCTTTATACTCCTTGTCTTTACTTAAAACAAACGTTAAAAGTTTTTCAAACTACTTAAACGATTTCATCGAATTCAAAGGTTACAAAGATGTCATCCTTATTGGTAATTCTCTAGGCGGACATGTTGGTTTATATTACACGAAATTATATCCTACAGAAGTAAAAGCACTTATAATCACAGGAAGCTCTGGACTCTACGAAAGTGCTATGGGCAGTGGTTACACCAAACGTAGCGATTACGAAGTCATGAAAGCAAAAGCACAAGAAGTGTTTTACGATCCTGAAGTGGCTACAAAAACCATTGTTGATGAAGTGTATGAAACTGTAAACGACCGTAGCAAACTTATCAAAATACTTGCAATCGCTAAAAGTGCCATACGTCACAACATGGCCAAAGACCTCCCAGAAATCACAACACCAACATGTGTTGTTTGGGGTAAAAACGACATTGTAACCCCTCCAAATGTTGCTGAAGAGTTTGATAAATTACTTCCTGATTCAGAATTATTTTGGATCGACAAATGTGGGCATGCTTCTATGATGGAACATCCCGACCGATTTAATGAGATCGTGTTTGCATGGCTCACCAAAAGAGGGTTCTAAAAATTATATAATTATGCAAATTAAAACTGCTGAGTTTGTGATAAGCAACCAATTGGTTGAGAAATGTCCCACAAACAAGCTTCCAGAATACGCTTTTATTGGACGCAGTAACGTTGGCAAGTCATCGCTTATAAACATGATTACCAATCAAAAAAACCTAGCAAAAACGTCTGGACGCCCTGGGAAAACACAACTGATCAATCATTTCATAATTAATAAAGAATGGTTTTTAGTGGATTTACCTGGCTATGGGTATGCACGTGTTTCGAAGTCTGCTAAAAAAACGTTTCAAAAATTTATTACAGCTTATTTTAGAGACCGCAAACAACTGATTTCTGCATTTGTTTTGGTGGACATACGCCACAAGCCCCAACCAGTAGATTTGGCATTTATGCAGTGGCTAGGAGAACATAGTGTCCCATTTTCAATCGTATTTACGAAAGCTGACAAGCTGCGCCCTAAAGCGATTGAAGATCACATAGAAATCTATAAAAATATTCTTTTAGAAACTTGGGAAGAGCTCCCTAATTACTTCATCACCTCTTCTACAAATTATGCTGGAAAAGACGCGCTGTTAAATTACATCCACACGATTAATGAAGACCTCAATAATTCTACGGATCGATTGCCTTTTCAATAACAGCTCCTGTAGCACCGCTTGGAAAAGCTATTCCTAAAAGCGCCGAAATTGTAGGAGCAATGTCCGTCACACTGGTGCGTTCGAAGGTTTTTCCTGGCTGAATTCCGTTGCCATAAAACAATAAGGGTACATGGGTGTCATAGTTAAATCCAGAGCCGTGTGTCGTTCCTTTGGGTCCATAAGAAATTACTCCCGATTCGAGCGTATATAGGACGTCTCCAGAAAGTTTTTGGTTATAGCCATTCTGAAGCATCTTTTCTACACCCTCTTTAAAATAACTTGTCTGCATTGTAGTCGCTGTATAAGCCTTCTTAATATGTGGGTAGCTAATGATTTCATTCACCACAAATTTCTGCACAGCTTCTAAATCAAGTTGTAACGAAACTATACGCTCCTGATTTAAAAATACTTGATTGTTACTAATTTTCTTAATAAGATCCGAAACACCATATTTCTTTTGAAGACTCGTATATAAGGATGCAAAACTATTTTTTGGCACATAGCCACTAGGAATGTGTATGTCGGTCAGAAAAGAAGGCACATCTGAAGCTCCATGATCTGAGGATAAAAATAAGGTATAGTTGCCCGCCCCAACCTTGGCGTCTAAATAGTTAAGCAAACGCTCTAGTTCTAAATCTAAACGCAAATAAGTGTCTTGCAGCTCTACCGAATTAACTCCAAAATTATGTCCAATATAATCTGTGGAAGAATAGCTTACCGTTAGAAAATCGGTGTAATCGTCAGCACCTAAGTTTTCCGCTTCAATGGCAGCCATTGAAAAATCGGTAATCATTGTATTTCCAAAAGGCGTACTTTTAATAATGTCATAACCGCCATTTGATTCCATTAACGCATTTAAGTCATACGGAAACTCAGGAGTTGACTTCCCCTTAAAGCCATTCTCATAATCGGATGCATCTGGACCGCTTTCCTCATAAAGATTAATGTCATATAGCGTATTCCATGTCTTTACATAGTTTGCTATTTTAGAAGGCGCATTAAAGTCTACAACCCATTGTGGAAGTGCATCCATATAATAGGAGCTAGTCATCCATTTACCCTCATCTGCCCCTTCAAACCAATAGGCTCCATTGGCAGTATGTCCAGAAGGAAATACAGCCCCACGGTCTTTGATAGAAACGCCGATTGTTTTTCCTTTCATTTGTGTGAACAACCTATTCTGATCGGCAAGGGTTGTTACTTTCATATTACGGGGAGACACTTGCCCGTATTTCGTCGCAGCACCAACAGGCGTATAATCTTTATCTGTTGTGCAATAGACGGTCGCATTTTTCTCTTTATCGTACCAACTATTCCCAATGATCCCGTGCACACTTGGAGTGGTGCCTGTAAAAATGGAAGCATGACCTGGACCTGTATAAGTTGGAATGAAATTAAAATGATGGTTATTACAACTATACCCTTGATTGATTAATCTTAAAAACCCATTGGAGGTGTATTTATTTTTGAAACGGTTTAAATAATCAAAACGCATTTGATCGACCACAACACCCACTACTAATTTTGGCTGGGACGCAGTTTCACCGGAATTATTGGAGGTTGAATTATCAGAATTATTTTTACAAGAAAAGACACCTAAAAACAATAACAGGTAAATAAATTTTGAAAACTTCATAATAAGGTTTGTTAAGCATCAAAAATACATTTTTTTAATGATTCCATTTTAATAAGGATAAATTAATGGTTAGATTTTTTTACTTTAGCAGCAATTATAATTTCATGAACTACCTCCACAATATTGGGTCTTATTTTTTAATGATTGGCGAAATGTTTCGCAAGCCGACCAAATGGTCTGTTATGAAACAATTGATCCTTAAGGATGTCGAAGATTTAATTGTCGGCTCTATTGGTATTGTGGCGTTTATATCGTTTTTTGTTGGCGGGGTTGTCACCATCCAAACAGCACTTAACATTAACAGCCCATTGATCCCAAAATATCTTGTCGGTTTTGCAACACGACAATCTGTTATTTTAGAATTTGCACCCACTTTTATCTCTGTTATTATGGCAGGTAAAATGGGGTCTTTTATCACATCTAGCATCGGAACAATGCGCGTTACCGAACAAATCGACGCCTTAGAAGTGATGGGAATCAACTCTGTAAATTACTTAGTATTTCCAAAAGTTATTGCGCTTCTACTCTATCCATTTGTAATTTCTATCGCTATGTTTTTAGGGATTATTGGCGGAATGGCTGCCTGCGTTTATGGTGGATTTTCAAGTTTTGAAGATTATGTAACTGGAGTTCAATTGGACTTCATTCCTTTTCATATGGCGTATGCATTTATCAAAACATTTGTATTTGCCTTTTTACTCGCCACCATCCCTTCCTTTCACGGCTATTATATGAAAGGTGGCGCATTGGAAGTCGGGAAAGCAAGTACGACGGCTTTTGTTTGGACAAGTGTGTCCATCATCCTCTTAAATTATATTTTAACTCAAATGTTACTAAGCTAATGATTGAAGTCAAAAACCTACATAAATCATTTGGAGACACTAAAGTCTTAAAAGGGATTTCTACCATCTTTGAATCAGGAAAAACCAACCTCATCATTGGACAAAGTGGTTCTGGAAAAACGGTTTTATTAAAGTGTTTGCTTGGACTTTTTGACTATGAAGAAGGCAGCATAGCGTATGATGAGAATATATTTTTAAGTCTTTCCGATAATGAAAAAAGAACGCTGCGTTCACAAATAGGCATGGTCTTTCAGGGCGGGGCATTGTTTGACTCTTTAACCATTGCTGAGAACGTTATGTTTCCTTTGAGAATGTTTACAAAACAATCGCGAAGCGAGATGGAGGACCGTGTAAATTCTGCTTTGAAACGCGTAAACTTGGACGATGCACACACCAAAATGCCCAGTGAAGCTTCTGGTGGAATGCAAAAACGGGTGGCAATCGCAAGAGCCATTGTAAATAATCCTAGATATTTGTTTTGTGACGAGCCCAACTCTGGTTTAGACCCTAAGACAGCTATTGTCATTGACAACCTGATTCAAGAAATTACACACGAAAATAACATTGTAACAGTAATCAATACGCATGACATGAATTCGGTCATGGAAATTGGTCAAAACATTCTATTTCTAAAAGACGGATTGAAAGCTTGGGAAGGCAGCAAAGACACCATTTTTAGGACGGATAACGAAGTTGTAACAGATTTTGTGTACTCTTCTAACTTATTCAAAAAGGTGCGTAAGATGTATTTAGAAGACCAGTAGCTATTAGTTACTAATCACCTCAATATTTTCTGAATTAAGTTCTTGTTCAATCCACGTTTTTAAAGCTTGTTTTCTGAGCACCACAAGGCTGTCTGATAAGTTAGAATTCCATTGTGTTTTAACCAACTGAATCGTATCGGTATTTCTAAAATTTGAAGACGCTAACATTTTAGCATAGCCAAAAGATTCTAGATCCGAAAACTGAATTTTTGCATCTTTTGAAAGGTTTAAAAATATATTTGAATCCATTTCACTTTTATGAGAACTGAGCACGAGTTTCAGACTGTCAATGTGGAGTTCACGCGCAGCAATGATACTGTCTCGTTTTTCGATTTTATCAATCGCCCTATCGTAAAGCTCCAAAATTTTATCAACACTTCTGTTTTTGTTACCGTTGATGGTCAAACTAAAATCTTGAAGATACTCATAGCCTTTCAACTCATTTATCAAATCTGATTTGGTAGCCTCTGTAATTTCACCATTAAAATTCAGCGTGATTATTTTTTCAGCCATATCTATTTTCTCGCGTTGAAGCCAAAGGCTGTTATTCGAAGTGATTTCAGTTTCTAAATAGGATGTATAATCCGCTTGATAGCGTGTTTCTCTTAGAACCTCAACAAACGTCCAACCCGCAGGAAGCATCGCTGCTAAGGCAAGAATGGATGTGATGCGAACAATGTTTTTTCGGCGTTGAGAGTTGACATATCTCAACATCGGAAATCTTAGAATCTTTAAGACAATAAATGTGGCTAGGGCAATGAAAATCGTATTGATTGCAAACAAATACATGGCTCCAAAAAAGTAATCAAAATTTCCTTGAGACAAGCCATACCCCGCTGTACACAAAGGCGGCATTAAGGCGGTGGCAATTGCCACACCAAAAATTACAGAGGCAACTGTCCCCTTTTTGGTTCTTGCAATGATGAGCGCAAGCCCACCAAAAAATGCAATAAGCACATCTCTAATATCGGGTTTGACACGCCCTAATAATTCTGAATTATCTTGACTTAATGGGAAAAGGTAAAAGAATAAAAAAGCGGTTAACAAACTCAAAACGACCATGGTCGCAAAATTGATCAAGGACTTTTTAAGGGTGTCTATATCATGGATGGCAATGGACATTCCAATCCCAAGAATGGGGCCCATAAGGGGCGAAATTAACATCGCACCAATAACCACTGCGGTCGAATTTGCATTCAATCCTACGGATGCCACAAAGATGGAGCAAATCAAAATCCAAGCGGTTGCCCCTTTGAAAGGGATATCGGCTTTGATCGCCGCTACCGTGGCCTCTCTATCCGTGTCATGTCTAAAATCTAAGAGTTCAATAATAAATACTTTCAACGAGGTCCAAAGTCCTTTGGCATCCTCTTTAACCGCATTTTTGGATTGTTCGGTTTTAGCGTCTTCTAACTCTTGATTTAGATTGTTATCCATAATTAAATGTGTTGATCTCCAAATTTTTGCTTCACGCGTTCGCGTAATTGCTTAATGTCTTGTTCTTTACTCTTTGGAAAGATAAGTAAAATTTCTTTTTCTTCCACCACTATAAAATCATCTAA
>TARA_B110001469_G_scaffold126297_1_pt1 | contig 22236 bp, 16 predicted proteins | sample TARA_B110001469 | Tara Oceans TARA_B110001469 (sample SAMEA4397034) | marine metagenome | biome: Polar Biome; feature: [SRF] surface water layer (ENVO:00010504); material: water (ENVO:00002006), including particulate matter (ENVO:01000060) such as... | depth 5 m
TCTTTATTTTCTATTCTCTTTCGTCTTAATACTTTGTACTCTCTACTTACTCAACTAATCTTCAACCCATTGGTCGTTTCCTGTGCTGCATCTGGATTCACAAAAACAAGTTTCCCTTCGGGCGTTTCTGTCATTAAAATCATCCCTTGACTTTCGACACCACGCAACGCACGCGGGGCTAAATTCACCAAAACAGTGACGCGTTTCCCGATCACAGATTCTGCTGTAAAACTCTCGGCAATCCCCGACACAATGGTCCGCACATCAATTCCAGTATCGACCTGAAGCACCAATAATTTTTTGGCTTTCGGCATTTTTTCAGCCGAAATAATCGTTCCCACACGGAGGTCTAACTTTGAGAAATCTTCAAAAGCAACCGTCTCTTTTTGAGGCTCTACCACTTTATTAGCAATCGTATTTGCCAGCTTGCTTTGGGCTAATTTTTCTAATTGTTGTTCAATCTCAGCATCTTCAATTTTAGCAAACAACAGTTCTGCGGTTCCAATTAGATGCGCAGCTTCTAAAAGAGGCTCTCCACTTTGAACCGCGGCCCAAGCCAGAGGTTGTAGCTGAAGCATTGTTTTTAGTTTATCAGACGACCATGGTAAAAACGGTTCAGACACAATGGCCAAAGCCGCCGAGATTTGAAGGGCGACATACATAATGGTTTGCACACGCTCCGGATCGGTTTTGATCACTTTCCAAGGTTCTTCGTCCGCCAAATATTTATTTCCCAGACGGGCAAGATTCATCAATTCCTGACTCGCTTCTCTGAATCGGTAGCGCTCTATCGATTTGGATAAAGTCGCAGGAAAGGCTTTTACTTTTTCTAAGGTTTCCGTATCAATTTCAGAAAATGCGTTTGGACTTGGCACACGGCCTTCGTAATATTTATTGGTCAGTACAAGAACTCTATTGATAAAGTTTCCGAAAATAGCCACCAGCTCGTTATTATTACGCGCTTGAAAATCTTTCCACGTAAAATCGTTGTCCTTTGTTTCGGGTGCCGTAGCCGTTAATACATACCGCAGCACATCCTGTTTTTCAGGAAAATCTTTTAAATATTCTGGCAACCACACCGCCCAGTTTTTGGAGGTCGATAATTTTTGACCTTCAAGGTTTAAAAATTCGTTGGCAGGCACATTTTCCGGAAGGATATAACTGCCTTCGGCTTTGAGCATTGCCGGAAACATAATACAGTGAAATACAATATTATCCTTGCCTATAAAATGCACTAACGTAGTGTCTTCATCTTTCCAATACGGTTCCCAATCCTTGCCTTCGCGTTGGGCCCATTCTTTGGTGGAAGAAATATAGCCAATAGGCGCATCAAACCACACATACAGCACTTTTCCGTCGCCACCCTTCACAGGAACAGGAATGCCCCAGTCCAAATCGCGGGTCACAGCACGCGGGCGCAAACCATCATCAATCCACGATTTACATTGCCCATAAACATTGGGTTTCCAGTCGGCTTTATGCCCGTCTAAAATCCATTCTTTTAAAAATGCTTCGTGTTTATCTAGCGGTAAAAACCAATGTTTCGTTTCTTTTAAGCTCGGAACTGCTCCCGTAATGGCAGATTTTGGGTTGATTAAATCTGTGGCATTGTGGGTTGTTCCACACGCCTCACACTGATCGCCATAACTTTCTTCATTGCCACATTTTGGACAGGTTCCAACCACAAAGCGATCCGCCAAAAACTGATTGGCTTCGGCATCGTATAATTGAGCCGTTGTTTCTTCAATAAAATCGCCTTTTTCATGCAGCGTTTTAAAAAATTCAGAGGCCGTTTCATGATGAATTTTCGCAGAGGTTCTGGAATAATTATCAAACGAAATGCCAAAATCCTCAAAGGATGTTTTGATATTCGCATGAAAACGATCGACAATATCTTGTGGGGTTACCCCCTCTTTTTTAGCCTTAATGGTAATGGGCACACCATGCTCATCACTCCCACAAATAAACGCCACATCGTGGCCTTTTAAGCGCAAGTAGCGCGCATAGATATCCGCAGGGACATACACCCCCGCCAAATGGCCGATATGAATGGGTCCATTGGTGTAAGGTAAAGCAGCAGTAATGGTAAAACGTTTTGACATCGTATCTGAATTATTCGTACAAAAATACACATAATTACATCCAATTTGAAACAGAATTTTAGAGAAATTCCTATCTTTACAAAAAGCCCTTCAAAATGATGATGAATACTTTAATCTGGTCCCTTTTAATTGTACTCAACTCAGGTTTAAACAAGACTCTTATGGAACGCTCAAAAACAGCTTCTTTTACTCCTCATAAATCCTTAGAAATGATTCGTCCCTCCTATTTAAAACCAGGCGACACGGTAGCCGTGCTTGCGCCTGCAGGTGTTTTAAAACAAGATACTGAAGTGATTCAGAAAACCAAAACCCTCTTAAACAGTTGGGGATTAAAAGTTCTTTTTGGAGATCAGCTACAAACAAAATCAAATCATTTTGCAGGTACAGACGCCCAACGCAGTTGCGACTTTCAAAACGCCTTAGACAACCCAAACATCAAAGCGATTTGGTGCGCGCGCGGCGGCTATGGCAGCTTGCGAATTATAGATGATTTAGATTTCGAAGGGTTTAAAGCCCACCCAAAATGGATTGTTGGCTACTCGGACGTGACCGTCTTGCACAACGCCTTAAATAACTTGGGCTATGAAAGCCTACACGCCATGATGTGCATCAACCTCACCGATGACGCCAATGCCATAAAACAATCGATCGCTACCTTAAAATCAGCACTTTTTGGAACTCTAAAATCGTATGAAATCGAAGGAAATTTAGACAACAGACCCGGGGATGCAACAGGGCCGCTTGTTGGCGGGAATTTATCTTTATTAACCGCCAGTTTAGGAAGCGACACCAGTCTTGATACCAAAGGGAAAATTATTTTTATAGAGGAAATTGGCGAATACAAGTACCACATCGATCGACAGTTGCAAAGCTTGAAACGCGCCGGTTATTTTAAACACTGTGCAGGCGTGATTATTGGAGACATGTGTCAGCTTAAAACCAACAACCCCGCTTGGGGGCAGTCCATTGAAGCCTTGATTTTGGATGTGCTTAAAGACACGAATGTGCCCGTCGCCTTTGGCTTTCCCGCAGGTCATGAATTCGAAAATCGCGCCCTCTATTTGGGACGTAAGATTCAACTGCATGTGACCAAATCAAAAACGCGGGTCTTATTTTTAGAGTAAACTTTTTAGTATGATTTCAAATACCCCACCACCCCCCTATTACGCCGTTATTTTTAGTTCAGTACGAACAAATGACAACGAAGGCTACGCCGAAATGAATGCGCTTATGAACGAACTCGCCCTCCAGCAAGACGGTTTTTTGGGCATGGAAAATGCCAGTTCAGAAATCGGAATCTCCATCTCCTATTGGCGGGATGTAGAAGCCATCAAACATTGGAAAGAAAACCTAGACCATCAAAAAGCACAAAGGGAAGGTCAAAAACGTTGGTACAGCCAGTATAAAGTGCGCATTGCCAAAGTAGAACGTGACTATGATTTTCTAAAAAAATAACAATGTCTGAGTCTTACAATCGTGGTATTTCTGGAGAGCGCATGGCGGTGGAGTATTTGATTTCTAAAGGCTATCAGATTTTAGCACAAAACTATCGCTATTTAAAAGGTGAGGTGGATATTTTGGCACAAAAAGACAACTGGCTGGCAGCGGTAGAAGTTAAAACCCGAAGTACTTCGGACTTTGGAGCCCCCGAAGAATTTCTGAAACCCGCACAAATACAACGCATCATTAAAACAGTGGATTATTTTGTGACGTCCAGAGATTTAGAAGTTGAAGTGCGTTTTGATATCATCGCCATTGTACTCACCGATAAAGGATCTGAATTGGAGCATATAGAAAATGCGTTTTATCACTTTTGATCCAATACCATTTTTAGATCATTGAGCGAATAAGGCTTGGCTGTAATCACTTTTGAAGCATCCAAAATAAAATAGGTTGGGGTGGCTTTGATGTCATAGCTTTTAGTGATGTCATGCGCCCATTTTCCTTCGGCAATACTGTGCGTAAATCCAGACCAAGGCGCGATGGTTTCAGTCCATTGTTTTGGATCTGATTCGATACCAATGGCCACCACTGCAATGTTTTTTTCGGGGTGGCTAGAAATATAGTTATGGACTTCAGGAAGTTCTTTTAGACAATGGGTGCAATCGCTGCTCCAAAAAATCAAGAGATAAGTCGTTGCACCCTCTAAGTCATAAAGGGTTTTTTCTGAAGAATCTAATGGGTTTTCTATCTGGAAATTGGATGCTTTTTCCCCCACAGCAATCCGCATAAACGCATCTAAAGAGGTGATGAGTTTTGTATCGTTTAATTGTTTCGCCAAAAGCAACACATAGGTTTTTGTGAGATACACAGCCAAGGCATTGTGTTCCGACGTGATCAAGGCTTCCCTCAACGTGTTTAGGGTTGTTAATTGGTAGGACAAATCGGTGCCTGCCAAGGCATTATTAACGGCATCAATATTGGCTTGATACTCTTGAAACGAAGGGGTTGCAGAGAAATGCATTCGGAGGATATACTCCAAGGTTTTATCAACTATAAAATTTGAACTTTGAAGGACGGCTTCCTGAAAATTAATGGCATCAAAATAATGCGTTTTTACATTAGAAATATAGCTATTTGCCGTTTCTACCGTGGTAGGGATATAGGGGCTGCTCGCTGTTATAAAATGGGCAGCAATCGTTCCTTTAGAGAGCGCTTCATAAGAATTCTGAAGGCTGTCCATTTTTTGAGCGCGACGCATATAAATCAAAGAGTCCATAGACGGTTCTGCATACAGTTGGACCAATTCATTCTGAGCTACAGCCATCGATTGGGTATAGGCATGCAGCAGTTGGTTCTCTTTGGATTTGATAAATTCCACCCCTGTTTCAGCATCAAAATTAAATTCAACGGCTTCGGTTCCAGTATAGATAAATTCAAAATTATGTTCGGATTGCGGGAGCGCATAGACCAACTTATAAAGCCCCGCAGTAACAGACGCGCCTAGGTCAATTTGCATTTCACCGTCTGCGTTCACACTGCCATAACTCACATAGGTCGCATTGCCCGCCGAAAGCTGATACAACATGGTCGCTTTGAATTCACTCGCAGGTGAAAAAACACCTTTGATCTGCTGTTGAGAAACCCCTGAAAAAGGACTTAATAAACTGAAATAAAGAAGGTATTTAAACATGAGGCAGCGTATGTATGAGTCTCAAATATAAGTATCTTAGAACAAAAATCATCATTTTCTTTTACACTTAATTCAAACAATAACTGGTATTATGCCAAAATAGGTTTTAAGGCCTCCAGTCCCTGTTGCACAGAACTGATCTTAGAAAAACTCATCAATAGGCGCAGCCCGAGACGCATTTGTTTTTCTTTCACAGTACAGGTTTGTGGATGCGCTTGGACGTATTGCAACACTTTTGAAAAATGAATACTTTGATAAAAACGACTCTCCTGATCGCTGATAAAATAGCCCACTAATTTGTGGTTTTTCATAACAATTTTCTCGAAGCCTAAAGTTGTTGCCAACCACTTGATACGCACACTGTCCAAAAGGTCCACCACTTGTGTTGGGAGTGCCCCAAATCGATCGATTAAATCCCGTTCAAACAGCTGTAAATCAGCTTCGTTTTTTAAAGTGTTTAATTGGGTATACAGACTTAAACGCTCGGTGATGTTGTTGACGTAATCATCTGGAAATAACAAAGAAAAGTCGGTATCAATAGTAACATCCCTTACAAATTCCTTGGTATTTATATCTTCATTATAAAGCGATTTGAACTCGGTTTCTTTGAGTTCTTCAATGGCTTCATTCAATATTTTTTGATAGGTTTCAAATCCAATATCGTTGATAAATCCGCTTTGCTCGCCTCCCAACAGATCACCCGCACCGCGAATTTCTAAATCTTTCATAGCGATATTAAACCCACTTCCTAGAGCAGTATACTGTTCTAGGGCAGAAATACGTTTGCGCGCCTCATCCGTCATGGCATGAAAATCTGGTGTGATAAAATAACAAAAGGCTTTCTTATTACTTCGCCCCACACGGCCTCGCATTTGGTGTAAATCACTCAGTCCAAAATTATTGGCGTTGTTAATGAAAATGGTGTTGGCATTGGGCACATCCAAACCACTTTCGACGATGGTAGTACTGACCAAAACATCAAATTCTCCACTCATAAAATCGAGCATGAGTTGTTCCAATTTCCGTCCTTCCATTTGACCATGTCCCACACGGATTTTGGCGTCGGGCACCAAGCGTTGTAAAAGCCCTGCGACTTCTTTAATGTTCTCTATACGGTTGTGAATAAAATAGACCTGTCCCGCCCGTTGTATTTCATATTGAATTGCATCCCGAATCGTTTCTTCACTCAAGCGAATGACAATACTATCAATCGGAAAACGATTGGGTGGCGGCGTTGTAATAACCGATAAATCCCGTGCTGCCATCAAACTAAATTGAAGCGTTCGCGGAATGGGGGTCGCCGTCAGTGTGAGCACATCTACATTGTCTTTAAGGGTTTTGAGTTTTTCTTTGACAGCCACTCCAAATTTTTGTTCCTCATCGACAATTAACAACCCTAAGTCTTTAAATTTTACCGATTTATTGACCAACTGATGGGTGCCAATAATAATATCCAAACTCCCCGATTCTAACTGCTCAAGAGTCTCTTTGCGTTGCTTAGTAGTCTTGAAACGATTGATATAATCGATCCTCACAGGAAAATCTTTTAAACGTGCTTTAAAGGTCTTCGCATGCTGAAATGCAAGAATCGTAGTGGGTACCAAAATGGCAACTTGCTTGCCATTGTCAACGGCCTTAAAGGCAGCTCTCAAAGCAACTTCGGTTTTTCCAAAGCCTACATCGCCACAAATCAAACGGTCCATAGGACGTTCGCTTTCCATATCTGCTTTGATATCGGCAGTGGCAGTGATTTGATCGGGCGTGTCCTCAAACACAAAGGAAGCCTCCAATTCAAGCTGCATGGAAGTATCTGGATTGTATCTAAAACCTGTTTCTAACTTCCGTTTGGCATAGAGTTTTATCAGATTGAAAGCAATCTCCTTAACCCTCGATTTGGTTTTTTGTTTCAACACTTTCCATGCCTTGCTGCCTAGCTTATAAATTTTGGGAGACTTTCCGTCTTTCCCATTAAATTTTGTGATTTTATGAAGGGCATGAATGCTTAAATATAAGATGTCGCGTTCGCCATAAAACAGCTTGATGGCTTCTTGTTTTTTACCTTCTACATCAATTTTTTGCAAGCCTCCAAACTTTCCAATCCCATGGTCGATATGGGTGATATAATCCCCAATTTCGAGTTTGGTTAATTCTTGAAGAGTGATGGATTGCTTTTTGGAAAAGCCGTTTTTAAGATGAAATTTATGGTAGCGTTCAAAAATCTGGTGATCGGTATAACACACTATTTTTTTATCGTGATCGATAAATCCTTGGTACAAAGACAATACGATGGTTTGACACCGCACGTCTTCATCTACGGTTTCAAAAATATCATAAAACCGCTGCGCTTGTTGGGCATTGGAACAACAGATGTAATTTTGATACCCCAAATCGTGATGGGTATTTAAATCTTCTATTATGAGATTAAACTGCTTATTAAATGAAGGTTGAGGACTGACTTGAACCTCTAATTGTTGTTCCTTTTTGGTTGCTAAAACAGCGGTCGATCCAAATTCAACCACCGAGAAATCCAACAACTGCGATTTGAAATCAGCGGACGTACAAAACAAATCTTCCGGTCGGCTGTGCTTAAGGGTTGCAGACAATTCATTATACGCCTCAGATGCTTTTTCTTGAAGCGTGTCGGTTGCTGCTAAAAACGCAGGGATGTTTTTAGTAAACACGACTGTATTTGAAGCAATGTATTCTAAAAACCCTTGGCGTGTTTCGTTGAGCAATTTATGCTCAATATTGGGAATGATTTGAAGTTTTTTAATTGGTTTTATGGAGAGTTGCGATTCAATATCAAACGTTCGAACACTGTCCACTTCGTCGCCAAAAAACTCAATTCGGTAGGGCTCGTCGTGCGAAAATGAAAACACATCTACAATCCCACCACGTACAGAGAATTCGCCAGGTTCGGTGACAAAATCAACGCGTTTAAACTGGTATTCAAAAAGGACTTCGTTGAAAAAATCTAAACTAAGCTCCTCACCTACAGCCACTTTAAACGTGGATTTTTCGAGTTCTTTTCTGGACAACACTTTTTCAAAAAGCGCTTCTGGATAGGTGACAATGAGTGCTGGTTTTTTTTGAGAATTGATACGGTTCAATACCTCAGCACGCAACAATACATTCGCGTTGTCCGTCTCCTCAATTTGATAAGGTCGGCGATAGCTTCCCGGATAGAACAAGACTTCTTTATCATCGAGTAACACCTCCAAATCGTTCAAGTAATAGGCCGCTTCTTCCTTGGTGTCAAAAATCAACAAAAAGGGTTGCTTAGCGGTTTTGAATACACTGGCTATTGTGAAGGACAACGAAGAGCCTAAAGCGCCTTTTAAATGTATTTTTTCTTTGGACTTGGATATGGCAGTGCTCAGTTTTTGATGAATCAAAGACTGTTCAAACTTTTGAGAAAGGATGGTTTTACTCAACTAAAAAATTTTTGCAAAGATATAATAATAGTCTTTGAATTTGATTTTTATTAAGAGTTAATCCTTTTAAAAATTCAGCTTAAAGTTTAAAAATTATATGTAGGTTTGTGTACCTAAATTTACAAACCTATGTCCTTTTCAGATTTATTCAATAGTGGTTTCACCACTCGAAATCAAGATCATTTTGCTTCCATTGTGAGAGTCGCTTTCAGCGATAATATCATAAGTCAAGAAGAAAAAGATTTTTTAGACCGCCTTGCTCACAACTTAGACATCTCAAAAGAAACCTATCTAAGCATTTTTAAAAATTATAAATCACACCCCATCAATCCCCCAATATCGCAAGAATCACGCATTGAGCGCCTGTATGATTTGGCGCGGATGGTGTATGCGGATGATATTAAAGATGCAGACGAAGTGAAGATGCTAAGCAAAATAGCCATTGGGCTGGGATTTCAGACAGAGACGGTTTCTGAAGTCGTCAATACCTCCTTAAAACTGGTGTCAGACAAGGTCGACTTTGAGACGTTTAAAGAAGAGGTGAAACGAGTTTTTTAAATAAAAATCATTCTTTTAAATCCACAAAGTCAGCATATCCATTTTGTTTATGCTGAAGCCAAGCCTCTAGTTCTTGAGACTTTAAATCTTCAATAGAAATTTTTACTAAAATTGTAGTCATCATTCTAAATTTTATACCCAAAGTTACAAAAAATCTATTAAAAAACCCAAATAGAAACATTCTCCTAAGTGCAAAAAGAGGCCGTCTTTAAATTAAATAGTTCCAACTTTCGACCCTTGATCCAAGATGCGCATCAAGCCTTCTTGAGCGACAGAAGCAATTAAATTTCCTTTGGAATCAAAAATACTCCCTCTCGAAAATCCTCTTGAATTAGACGCACTCGGACTGTCGATGGCGTATAAGAGCCATTGACTGATATCAAAATCGCGGTGAAACCACAAGGCATGGTCTAGGCTGGTATAAAACACTTCTTTTGAGTTTAAAAATTCGCGATGCGGCATGGATGCAGGACGTAAAATATTATAGTCCGAAGCATAGGCCAACAACTGGTGTTGAAGCGGAATATTGGTCGCTAGTTCTTCACAAGTCTTGAACCAAATATTATCAAATGGCGGACTGTTTTTAACCAACTTGGTGAGCATATTATCAACAGGCTTAAATTCAAATACTTTTGGTAAAAAGGATTTGTAACGTTTGTAGGTGTCTGGAATGACATCCTTAAATTGTTCAATTTGTTTATGGCTGTCCATCAATTCTTCTGGAGGAAATACATTGGGCATCGAAATTTGATGATCGACCCCTTCTTGTTTTAACTGAAAGGATGCAGACATATTAAAGATTGCTTTTTCATTTTGAAAAGCTACTACACGACGGGTTGTAAAACTGCCGCCATCTCTAATAACATCAACTTCATATTTTATGGGGATATCAATATTTCCACCCAAAATAAAATAGCCGTGCATGGAATGTGCATAGCGATCTTCAGGAACCGTTTGATAGGCTGCATGCAAAGATTGCGCCAACACTTGACCCCCAAAAACACGGCCCCAAGGCGCTTGGTAATTTTTACCAATAAAAGTGTGATCATTAATTTTTTCAAGCGTTAACAACTCAACAAGTTCCTTAAGGGATTCCATAGTTTAAAATTTTCTTCAAAAATAGTCTTTTGTATACAAAATGACTTTTAAATTCTTTTAACAAACTGTTAAATTTTGTAACATTAAAGCAGGCTTAGAGTCTAACAAATAAAACGTATGGATATTTTCTTAATTTTGATCGCTGCCTCCTTAATGGTTCTAGGAATCGTAGGAAGCTTTTTACCCGTTTTACCAGGGCCTTTCACTAGTTGGATAGGGCTTTTGGTGCTGTACTTAATGCCCGAAATCGACGTCAGTTTAGTCACCCTTATTATAACGCTGATTTTCGCTGTTTTAATATGGATTTTAGATTACATCATACCGGCCATCGGCACGAAGAAATTTGGAGGCACCAAAGCGGGAATGATTGGTGCTACTGTCGGACTCATCATTGGCTTGCTGGCTCCAATTCCTGGCGGTATTATTATCGGGCCTTTTGTGGGTGCTTTTATCGGAGAGTTGATAAACAAAGCCGATTCCAGAACCGCCCTGAAAGCTGCCTTCGGAAGTTTGTTAGGGTTCTTAACGTCTGCTTTTATTAAATTCGTTGTGGCTCTCATCTATCTTGGCATCTTTATCTCGATCCTTTGGGATCATAAATCGATCCTATTTTAACTCTTCATCGCTTTTAACAAAATTTTTAATCAATATTTTATAAATTATCTTAAATTCACCGTCTAATAACACAAATTTTATTACTATGAACAAGTATTTTTCTATTCTATTTTGTGGTTTATTTCTTTTGTCTTCGTCCCTGATTGCACAAGAAAAAGAACCTTCTAACTACAACTATAACGATGCTTTTGGGCATGATTTTTATAGTAAAAACGGAACTGCAACGCGTTCAGCGAGCGGAAAACCAGGACATGCCTATTGGCAAAACAGCGCCGATTATACGATCGACGTGAACTTAAACGAAACTACGAAAGAAATTTCGGGGTCTGAAACCATTACGTACACAAACAACAGTCCAGATGCATTGGATTTTTTATGGATGCAATTGGATCAAAATTTATTTAAACTCGATTCTCGTGGAAAAGCGGTGGTTCCCGTCCGTGGAAGCCGAAATGGCGACAAGGGTCAAGACTTTGACGGCGGGTATGGCATCAACACCATCAAGCTTATTTACAAAAAAGGGCGTCGTTCTACAGAAGTCAACACGACCTATACAATTGTAGACACACGTATGAAAGTCAATCTTCCTTCTGCTTTAGAAGCGAATGGTGGGACTGTTGGAATCAAAATTGATTTCTCATTTACGTCTCCTGATTATGGATCGGATCGAATGGGTGTTTTAGAAACCAAAAACGGTCGTATTTTCACCTTGGCACAATGGTATCCTAGAATGAGTGTTTATGACGATGTGAGTGGATGGAATACGCTTCCTTATTTAGGAGCAGGCGAGTTCTATTTAGAATACGGAACTTTTGACGTTAACATTACAGCACCCGCAAGTCACTTGGTGGTGTGTTCAGGAGCGCTTTTAAATCCTTCTGAAGTGTATACCACTGAACAACAAAATAGAATGAAAACAGCAGAATCGAGTGATGCGACAGTCATGATTCGATCGGAAGCGGAAGTCACGCAACCGAGCTCACGACCAACCAATACGGCAACCCTTACATGGAAGTTTAGAATTGAAAACGCAAGAGATGTTGCTTGGGCGTCTTCTGCTTCCTTTATTTTAGACGCTGCACGTATCAACTTACCGAGCGGAAAGAAAACCATAGCCATGTCTGCCTACCCTGTAGAAAGTGTAGGACAAGATGCTTGGACACGTTCTACAGAATACACGAAAGCGTCTATTGAGCATTACTCTGAGAAATGGCTTGAATATCCTTACCCTGCAGCGATTAATGTTGCTGGAAACGAAGGTGGTATGGAATACCCTGGAATTGTGTTTTGTAATTTTGAATCAAAAACAGAACGTTTGTGGGGTGTGACGGATCATGAATTTGGACACATTTGGTTTCCAATGATTGTAGGATCTAACGAGCGTTTGCACGCTTGGATGGATGAAGGATTTAATACGTTTATTAATTCTTTAAGTACAGAAGCATTTAATAATGGAGAATATAAAGAAGGTAAATCCAACATGCACCGCATGTCTAGTGTGTTTGTGAATGACAGACTCGAACCAATCTACACATCTCCAGATAACTTAAAAGAACGAAACTTAGGTATTTTGGCTTACTACAAGCCAAGTACAGGACTGATATTGTTGCGCGAGCAGATCTTAGGCCCTGAACGTTTTGATGAAGCCTTTACGGCTTATATCGATCGATGGGCATACAAACATCCAACACCTGATGATTTCTTTAGAACTATGGAAAATGTTTCTGGTGAAGACTTAAGATGGTTTTGGAGGTCTTGGTTCATTAACAGCTGGAAATTAGATCAAGCGGTTACTGAGGTTAAATATGTTAAAAATGATCCAACGCAAGGTGCGATCATTACGATCGAAAATTTAGAGAAGATGCCGATGCCAGTGGTGATTGAAATCAAAACTAAAAGCGGAACGGTGACACGAAAAACACTGCCTGTTGAGATTTGGAAACGCAATGTATCTTGGTCTTTTAAAGTGGATACTACAGAAGAGCTGGCAAGAGTGGTCATTGACCCTGATTTTTCATTACCAGACACAAATTCTAAAAACAATAAATGGAAAGCTACAGATGGCACTGCGAGTGTAGAGATTTTAACAGGCTATTTAGGGGATTATACGGCTCCAGGTTTCCCACTAAAAGTTACTGCTGTTGAAGCCAATGGAGTCCTAGAATTACACCTCGAAGGCGAAGAACCTTTACCTTTAGAAAGTGAAGGAAATGGTGAATTTTCTATGGAAGAAGCTGGCATCAAAATTCAATTTAACGCTGAGAAAACTGGATTCAAATTGGATCTCGGTGGTCAAGTTTTTGAATTTACGAAGAGCTAGGGGTTATAAAACATTTATTATTAAAATGAGACTGTCTGAAAAGGCAGTCTTTTTTTGTGTCTTTTTTGTAAATGACTCTTTATTTACTGTATGTATTTTTTTTTTAACTTAGACCTACTTAGCTATTGGTTCACCCTTTAGTCCAGCACCCACCAAATAGGCCAGGTATTCAGCAAATGGTTTTATATCTTGACCAAAACTAGCATGCTCTAGAGCATTCATATACCTGTCTCGTTCTTCAACTGGAATTACAGTCCAAGGATAGCCACCAGAAGCAAGCATCGTATTCATTAAGAACCTTCCCATACGTCCGTTACCATCCATATATGGATGTGTATATACAAAAATAAAGTGCCCTAATACGGCTCTAACGCTCGCCTCTTTTTCATTTTCCAATAACTCAAATAGTAGTGGCATGACATCGCGAACTCCGTCTTTGTTTATTGGGGTGTGTTTGGATTGGCTTATATAAACCTGTCCATTTCTGTATCCAGCTAAATCTGAAACTTTCAGTAAACCAACTGCGACGCTGGGAGAAAACAATTCTCGATACCAATCTCCATGATCTCTATCCACTACTTTTCCTGAATTTTCCCCTTTTAAAATTTGAATTACACTTTCTTTTACAGCCTTAAATGCCTGCCAATACCCCCGTGCAGCCATGGCATCTTTTTGTTTACGATCTGCTTCGTTCTCTTCTGTATCCCATGCTCCGCTTCTCACACGTTCAATTAATTCAATGCTTACGGTATAGCGTTCTATAGATAAAGAATGGTAAGCATCTGTTGTGTAAATTTCTTCTATACCCTTAATATAGGCATTCGCATCTGTCGAAATCCTCGGAGCTTTTGGAAATACGTCTATGACATCTTTCCTCATAGCTTCCCACATCAATTTAATGCGATTCACATAGGGTGAACGCTCCCTTAAATCAAGCTTAATAGGTGTAGGTGTTCCAAATGGATCCGTTTCCCTAACATCATAGTCAGCCGATTTCATAGTTTTTAAAATAGTGTCAGCAATCTTGTCTTGTCCTATATTTCTATAAGCACCAACCAATCTGCCGGCAATAGTAGAATGTCCCCCATCAAGTAAAATAGTTAATAGTTCAGAAGCATCTTTAATCATTAGTAATGCTGTTCGCACTTCTATCGCTTGTCTGGTAAATATTGAAGGTGTAGAATGTACTATAGATGATGGCAGGTTCACAATTCTAATACCGTGCTTTTCTTCTATTTCAGCAATATTTGGCAAAGGCGATTTCATGACAAATAAAGAGGTACCAAATAATAAAGAAGTGGGTGAATTATTTCCTTTAGAGGAGCGTATGATTAGTTGTGTTGGGACAGCGTTATTTCCGGCATGAAGCATAAGAGATTGCTCGGCTGACACACAATAATCATCCCCATAGCGATCTTCTAAATATCTTGAACAAAACCCCCAAAAAGAAGAGTACCAGAAAGTCGTATCTCCTTTTTGTGCATCATGCGGAGCTACAAGGTACCACCCCTTAATGACCTCTCGAATAAATCCATTTTTAACCAACCGCTCTCTATGTCCTCTGGTTAAATCAGATGCTTTTATAGCAACCAAGCCTCGATCTTGAATAGCTTTTAGTTTTTCTAATGATTTTGCTAATTTCTCTCCTGGAGTTGCCATTTTATTAAATTAAATTCGTGACAATATTGTTAATCAATGTTGTGTTATAATTATTATTTGATGTTGTTCTATAATTATTAAATAACGCTGTATGATTATTATTAATTAGTGCAAATATATAACATATCGTTCTTAATCCAATATAAATAATGCTAAATTTTATGGAGGGGATTTCTCAACAGACTAAAATTCATCTAGAATACATGGATCCTATTTAGAAGAGTGTCAAATGGAAATAGGAATTGACGTTATTTCATCGGACAAAAACCGTTTAAAATAAAAAAAGCCCTCCATTTTCAGGAAAGCTTCTCACTGGTTTGTCACAAACCACGGATAATCATTTGATTATCACAACACAACGTCTTATTTACTATATGCATCTTTTGAAAGATACTTAGCGGTCTGGACGGGACTCGAACCCGCGACCCCCTGCGTGACAGGCAGGTATTCTAACCAACTGAACTACCAAACCGTTGCGTTATTGCGGTTGCAAATATACACTGCATTTTTCATTACACAACTATTTTTGACTTTATTTTCAACTAAAATGAAAATTAAATAAATTTCTGTCGTTCCACCATATAAGTGGTTAGGATTTTATCGAAACCTTCTTGAATATCCACCCCTACATAATTGATTTTATACTGCCCACACTTCAAACGTAAGTCCTTGAAATAGGACGCTATAGCGGCCTCGTAATTGGCTTGAACGGATTCTGGATACAAATCCACAGACCCTCCAGTTTCCACATCCACAAAGCGCTTGGGTGCATTGTCAAATTTAAAATTATATTCCGTGGCTTTGTCATAAACATGAAATAACACCAATTCATGCTTGTTATACTTTAAATGGCGCAGTGCTTCAAACAGTTGTTCCTGCTCCTGATCGGACTGAAACATGTCTGTAAACAAAAAAATCAACGAACGGCGGTGTAGCTTTTCGGCTATTTGATGCAAGACCTCGTATGTTTTGGTACCTACTTCCTTTTGAGGACTGCTCACCGTGGTGTTTAAACGGTCCATAAGCATTTGATGGTGGCGTTCACTCCCTTTTTCTGGCGCGTAGTAGTCAATCGCATCTGAATAGACGCTCAGACCCACCGCATCGCGTTGTTTTTTCAGAAGCTGCATCATCGCGGCAGCCGCTAGGGCTGAAAAACTAACTTTATTTAATTGGTTAATGGAAGGTTGATTGCATTTTGGATAATGCATAGAGCTGCTATTATCGACAATCAAATGACAACGCAAGTTGGTTTCTTCGTCATAGCGTTTGGTGTACAACTTGTCCGTTTTGGCAAACAACTTCCAATCAATATGGCGCGTACTTTCGCCATTGTTGTAAATTTTATGCTCGGCAAATTCCGCCGAAAACCCATGAAAGGGACTTTTGTGCATGCCTGAAATAAAGCCCTCTACAATGGATTTAGCTAATAAATCAAAGTTTAAAAACCCGGAGGCTTCTTGTAATTCCTTTTGAATATCCATAGGCTCTAAACTAAAAAAGGTTTGCCAATAAGACAAACCTTTTTAATATTCTTTTTAAAAGATGTTTTATAGCAATGCGTCAATCGCTTCAGTATAAACGTTTTTTGGAGACACTCCTACTTGACGTCCTACAACTTCACCGTTTTGAAATACCAACACGGTTGGAATGTTTCGCACGCCGTATTTAGCTGCAAATTCTTGGTTTGCATCGACATCTACTTTTCCTACAACAGCTTTGTCACCGTATTCTGTACTGATTTCTTCGATGATAGGCCCTACCATTCGACAAGGTCCGCACCATGCTGCCCAAAAATCAACCAAGACAGGTTTTGTGCTTTTTAAGACTGTTTCTTCAAAATTTGCGTCTGTGATTTCTAATGCCATTTTGTTATTTTTTTAAATGTTTATTATTATGTTAATCTGTGTAATCTCGTTAAAATTTGAATTTTACTTCGTTTTTTTTTAAGCAACTTCTTTTGTTTCAATTTTTCCTAATGCGTTGAGAATTATAATCACAATTCCAAGAATGATCTGAAAAATAAATACCACATTCCACTCTAATTTTTCTATAAGATTTATCAATCCACTCAAGAAAAAAAAGATTCCATAGAAATACCAAAATACGTTTCTATATTTGGATTTTTTAGAACCCTCAAGCTTCATCATTCTATTTGATAAAAAATGAATCATTGCGATTACTATAAAAACAATGCTAAGAATCAATAAACCCTTTCCCATAGTTGTACATTTTATCAAGTCACAAAATTAATTAAAAATATAACTAAATCACAGCAGGCTACGATTTGTTTTACTTATGACTGAATTGTCGATCGTTATACGTCTTTAATTTAATTTATAAAACACCTCTTGCGCTTTCAATTCTTCCAACAATTCTTGTGATATTTTAATTTTCTGCAAGCGACTGCTCATTTCTAATTTCAACTCCTCCTCATCATCATAGACCACAAATTTAAGGTTGTGATTTCCAGAGTGCATCTGCAAAAGTTCTTTAATGCTTTGTACTTTTTCTTCGGATATTTCTTTGATATTTAATTGAATCGATAGTTTTTTAGCATAGGATTCCATGATGTCGTGCAACAGCTGAAAGCTATTGAACTGTAAGCGTGGATCGCCCTTAGCTCCCGTCTCTCTATTGGTCCATCCCTCTCGAATGAGGGCACGAACAAAGACAAAATTATTGTGCATCAAAAAGTGTTTAAACTTCAAATACTCTTCTCCAAAAATCCGAAACTCGTGGCTGTTCATATAATCTTCGATCGTAAACGTCCCCCAGCCTTTTCCCTGTTTGCTCACGCGGTGCTGCACATCGGTCACGACGCCTCCAAAAGAAATTTCTTTATTTATATAGGAGGGCATATCACGGAATACAGAAATATCGCCATTACAGAAATTTTGCATTTCAAGTTTAAAATCATCCAAAGGATGTCCAGAAATATAAATTCCTACCACTTCTTTTTCACGGGCGAGTTTTTCCATCGTTCCCCATGTTTCACAAGGCGGAATTTCGGGTTCTTCTATCTGCACATCACTCGATTCTCCAAACAAACTGACTTGCGCCGAGTTTTTATTTTCTTGATATCGATTGGCATATTTTATGGTTTTTTCTAAGAAGGTGACTCCATCCCCTTCATCCTGAAAATACTGTGCCCGGTGGGTATTTGGAAAACAATCAAAGCCACCAGCATTGGCTAAGTTTTCAAATGCTTTTTTATTGGCGGCTCTTAAATCGATGCGTTTTGCCAAATCAAAAATGGACTTGTACGCCCCTTCATTTTTGCGTTCTTCTACAATGGTTTTTACAGCGCCGTGACCCACGCCTTTTATGGCCCCCATTCCAAAGCGTACTGCATTGTCTTGATTGACCGAAAACTTATAATAACTCTCATTGACATCAGGCCCCAATACATTTAATTTCATGCGCTTGCATTCTTCCATAAAGAAGGTCACTTGCTTGATGTCATTCATATTATTGGACAACACCGCTGCCATGTATTCCGCAGGATAATGCGCTTTTAGATACGCCGTTTGATAGGCAATCCACGCATAACAGGTGGAGTGAGATTTGTTAAAAGCATAACTGGCGAATTTTTCCCAATCCGTCCAAATTTTCTCTAATTTATCCGCAGCCATCCCTTTGGCGGCAGCTTGATTGATAAACTTCGGTTTCATTTTATCAAGTACCGAAATTTGCTTTTTACCCATCGCCTTACGCAAGACATCGGCTTCACCCTTAGTAAAGTCAGCCAGCTTTTGCGACAAGAGCATTACTTGCTCTTGGTAGACTGTAATCCCGTAAGTTTCTTTCAAATACTCTTCCATTTCTGGAAGGTCATAACTAATTTCTTCGTCGCCTTGTTTCCGTCGAATAAAACTAGGGATGTATTCAATTGGCCCCGGACGGTACAAGGCATTCATTGCAATTAAATCGGCAAAAACGGTGGGCTTCAAGTCCCGCATGTGTTTCTGCATCCCTGGAGATTCATACTGAAATACCCCAACGGTTTCCCCTCTCTGGAATAATTCATACGTCAATTCATCATCCAACGGAAAGTGATCAGGATCCAGCGTGACATCGTGTTTTGCTTTGACAATTTTAACGGTGTCTTTTATCAGTGTTAAGGTTTTTAAGCCTAAGAAATCCATTTTTAGCAGTCCTGCATCTTCCACCACAGAGTTGTCAAACTGGGTCACATAAAGATCGGAATCTTTGGCGGTGGCAATGGGTACATAATTGGTAATGTCTCCGGGGGTAATAATGACGCCACAAGCATGAATTCCTGTATTTCTAAGCGAGCCTTCTAACACTTGCGCTTGATTGATCGTTTCGGCTTCCAAATCGTCGCCATCGGACAAATTGAGCAACTGATTGATCAGCTCCATATCTTCCGATCTGAATTTCGCTTTCAACTCCTTTTCAGGGGTGTTGAAAATTTTGTGCAGCTTCGCCATATTGGGAATCAACTTCGCAATACGGTCGGCATCGCCCAAAGGTAAATCTAGTACTCTGGCGGTATCTCTAATAGACGATTTGGCTGCCATCGTACCATACGTAATAATTTGAGCCACTTGACTCGATCCATATTTTTGGATGACATAATCCATGACACGTCCTCGGCCTTCATCGTCAAAATCAATATCGATATCGGGCATGCTCACACGATCTGGATTTAAGAAACGCTCAAAAAGTAAATCGTATTTGATAGGATCTATATTGGTGATCCAAAGGCAATAGGCAACCACGGAACCTGCTGCCGATCCACGGCCGGGACCAACGGATACATCCATGGAACGTGCCACCCGAATAAAATCTTCTACAATTAGAAAATACCCCGGATAGCCTGTGTTTTCAATGGTTTTTAGCTCAAAATCAAGACGTTCTTTTATTTCATCTGTGAGTTCGCCATAGCGTTTTTCGGCACCTATATAGGTCAAATGTCTTAAATACGCATTTTCACCAAAGTTGCTGCCATCCACTGCATCCGCTGGATTGACAAATTCTTGTGGAATGTCAAACTTCGGTAGTAAAACATCACGTGCCAATTCATAAGGCTCAATCTTATCGACCACTTCTTGAATGTTCACAATCGCCTCCGGAACATCTTTAAAAAGCGATTTCATTTCCTCCGAAGACTTGAAATAATACTCTTGATTGGGCAGTCCGTAACGGTATCCACGTCCACGACCTATGGGCGTGGCTTGTTTTTCACCATCTTTTACACACAACAAAATATCATGCGCATTGGCATCTTCTTGATTGATGTAATAGGTGTTATTGGTTGCCACTAATTTGATGGCATGTTTTTGGGCGAGACTGATCAAAACAGGATTGACACGGTCTTCATCTTCTTGTTTGTGACGCATGAGCTCCACATACAAATCCGCTCCAAATTTATCTTTCCACCACAAGAGGGCTTCTTCGGCTTGACGCTCGCCAACATTTAATATTTTGGAAGGCACTTCCCCGTATAAGTTTCCTGTCAGAACGATTAAATCTTCTTTATAGGTTTCGACGATGGTACGGTCAATTCTTGGTAAATAATAAAAACCATCGGTGTAGGCCTTAGACGACATTTTCACCAAGTTGTGATAGCCTTTTTTTGTTTTTGCTAAAAAGACGACTTGATAGCCATTGTCTTTTTGAGACTTGTTGGTATGGTCTTCACAAACGAAGAATTCACAACCTACAATTCCTTTAATTTCTTGTGCATCCGCGGGTTCATTTGCTTCTAAAGCAAGTTTGTTTTTTTCGCGAATGTCTCTGTTATAGTTGCCTATTTCTTTGACAAAATGAAAGGCTCCCATCATGTTTCCATGATCGGTAAGCGCCACGGCTGGCATCTCGTTATCGGAAGCAGCGGCGACTAAATTCTTGATACTAATGGTCGATTGTAAGACCGAAAACTGAGAGTGGTTGTGCAAATGTACAACCTCAGCGTCGTTAAGGATTTCCGGAACTTCCGTTGTGATTTTTTGGGGTGTTACCGACTCTTTTTCTTGTTGGATTCGCGCCGCAATTTTGGCGGATTCTTGTTTGAGGTTGACATGTTTTAAACCAATCGGCGTGATCTCCTCTGGGTTTTCTGACTGAAAGCGCTGGTAATAATCGTTGGTCGCTTGCAGCTTGTCAATGGTGAATTCTTGACGTCGAATCAGTTCTAAAAAACAACGGGTAGTGGCTTCAACATCGGCGGTGGCATTGTGCGCTTCACCAAAGGGTTTATGAAATAAAAACTGGTGCAATTCCGTCAGCGTTGGCAATTTGAACTTCCCCCCTCGTCCGCCAGGAATTTGACACATGGACGCCGTTTTTTCGGTACAGGTATCTAAAACGGGCAGCTCACTTAAGGGCGATGCGACTTGCAGTCGGTGAAACTCACAGCCCATAATGTTCAAATCAAAACCTAGATTTTGACCCACTACAAAAGTGGTTTTTGAAAGTGCGATATTGAATAATTCCAACACTTCGGAAAGTGCCAAACCTTGTTCGGTTGCTAATTCTGTGGAGATGCCGTGAATTTTTTCGGCATCGTAAGGGATATTAAAGCCGTCGGGGCGTATTAAATAATCTTGATGCTCGATACAGTTTCCGAGATCGTCATGCAATTGCCATGCAATCTGAATGCAGCGAGGCCAATTGTCAACGTCGGTAATGGGCGCATTCCAACGCTTTGGCAAGCCGGTAGTTTCGGTATCAAAAATTAAATACATAGGTGTGTTATAAGCTATAAACGGAATTCTAAATATAAAACTATTTGGGGTTTTGAGACCCGCTACCGACTAATAATTATGAACAAATTCATACAGGCTTATTGTGAACATAAAAACGATAAAATATTGTAATATAATTCACTCTTGTTTCACGATTTTAAATATAAGTTAAACACAATCAATTATTTATGTTAAAATTTGATGTTTTTTTTGGGTATTTAATATTTATTTTATAGGTTTATGTGATTTTAGCTCCCAAGTCTGAATCTTCATAAAAACCATTTGACCAAAAGTAAGATGAGGGGTGACTAAAAAAGACCCCTCTTTGCGAGGGCTCTTTATTTTATAAATGGGACTCTTATTAGCGAAGCTGTGTTTGGTTTGGAGGAAAATATTTTAACAATCAAGCTTACTGGAACTATGGGGGCTCATGCCAATAGTTCCAGCAGACGCCTACAAGCTTGAAAATCCACTGCGCATTCAAGTACATTTCATTTTTTTCGTACTTCATAAAATAAAAAGAGCTAGCCTTTCCTCACCGCCACACTCGATTAAAAGTGAAAGATTTAATAATTGAAGAGAATAACTAAGAATGAAAAAAAAA
>TARA_B110001469_G_scaffold46647_1_pt1 | contig 22067 bp, 30 predicted proteins | sample TARA_B110001469 | Tara Oceans TARA_B110001469 (sample SAMEA4397034) | marine metagenome | biome: Polar Biome; feature: [SRF] surface water layer (ENVO:00010504); material: water (ENVO:00002006), including particulate matter (ENVO:01000060) such as... | depth 5 m
GCCTAGGAGGTGGCTCTTATAGTGATATGACGGAAGAAGTAAGCATAAGCAATGGTAGGCTTAGGCTAAAGAAGACTACTAATGCCCCTCTCGCCGTAGTTTCTGATATTGACTTAAAGGCAGCTCAAGCCTACAACTTTAGTTGCTACATAGACACCACAGAACACTCATCTCTTTATTTCTTCATAGCACCTAGGGATAACGTAGGCTCAACTCATTTTGCTCCTGAAGAGAACCCTACCCTTAGCCACACGACAACCGTAGGGGGCGGTCAGCGAGCTCATTTTTCTTTTAACACCTCTTCTGTTTTAGTTAACGGAGTAAAGCAAGAGTACTCTCTTTACGTGATAGCTCAAGGAGGTTCTATAGGTTCTGTTACAGAGATAAATTACATTAATTTCACCGAGAAAGTGTTGGTGCTTTCTTATGAATCTCAATTCCTCAGCGAATTTAACCCTGACGGGCTTCCATTTGAGTTTGATTTATTAGCTTCTGCTAGCTCTTTATCGGAGCTGCCTTGCGAATCAGACTTTATAATTACAAGCTCGGATGTGGTTGACGAGCATTTAAAGGGTCAGGAGTACACTAACGCTGGCGGAGGTACTATAAGCGAGTTAGATTACAACGCTGTAAACTTCGGAAGTGCAGCGGCTAATGCAGCGTCAAAACGAACGCTATCTACGTTCTTCAATCCCGATACAGGGCAACCTATGTTTAACGAGGAGGAGACAGGTAGGTTTAATCCTTTAAGTCAACTACCTATTGATGTTGACGGTCAAATTGACTTTCCTACAAATAGCGAGACTACTTTAACCTTTAAAATGAAGATAGGCTCTCCTCACTTGAACCTATTCTGCGACTCAATATCTAGCTCTAGGTTAGTGACCTCTACCTTTAGAGTAACCAATATAAAGTTCCTTACCTCAGAGAACTCGTATATAAGTAGAGATACTTCGGGTGGGGATAAAATACAATTAGTATACAAACCTTCTTTAACCGACTTACCGTCTCCTTACATAGTTTCTAACACAGATATAGATGAATTAAATTCTACTACTGAGAAAACTTTAAGTTGGGATGTTAGCTCTTTGTCGGGAGACTCTTTGATGATTGATTTTGGAGACGGCTCTACAGCAACAGAAATTTCTAGCGCAGGTACAGGCTCTGCATCCGTAATCCCTAATGGGCAAAACTTAAGAATAAGAGTTGAGTCCGCCATAGAAAAAGGTTCAGCTTTAGTTGATACGGAAGCTGTAATAAATTCGGTTTTACTTTCTGATTTACCTCCTGCAACTGTTATAAAAGGAGAGCCTTACGGTAGCGTTAGTAGTATAAACTCTTCATTACCTCATATTGGGGCTTACCAACAAGCTTTTAGGGTTTATAGTTACAACCACGCTACAGGTGCTTTAGCTAATAGCGTAGGTGGTCAGTCTATATCTCAATCATTTACAGCAGAATTTATACACTCTCTTGCTTTTCTTGCGGCTCAGCAGTATGATGATTTTTCTACTTCTTTAGCTTTAAAAATAAACGTGCTTTACATTGGGTCAAACAACTCAATAGAGGTAACCGAACATCTTGGGGCTAGTTTTCAGACAACAACAATAACATCTTCAGGGACTACTACCATTACAAGAACAGGTAGGAATTTCTCTTTAACTAGCGGCGGGTTGACAAGTATAAGTATTAAATTTCTTTCAAACTCATCATCGCCTTTGGATATAATTATAGGCTCTATTAGCTTAGTTAATTCAGCTATAAGTGCTATTGCAGGCTCTCAAATATCTTTAGACTTAGGTAACGAAATAGATATACCTTTAAATTTTTCAATTAAAGACTTTAGCGAGATAGATAAAACTAGTGGTGGATTCTCTAAAACAATAAAAATACCTGCTACCTCTAAAAACAAAAAAGCTTTAAACTTTAAAAATGAATTAAACTCACTAAACCAAGACATCGACAATCAAGGTACTGAGTGTATTATAAAGGCTGACGGTCTAGAGGTCGTTAAAGGTAATATGTTTTTAAATGAATCTTTATTAGACGAAAATGGATTCCAAGAGCTACTACTAAATGTTAAGTCGGGTAATAGTAATTGGGCTGATTCATTGTCGAGTATAAATTTAAGAGACATTAGTTTAGGTTCTGATTATCAACCCATAACCACAACAAGCATTAACACTTCAGGGTTAGCAGGATATTCAGGAGACATCGTATTCCCTTTAATTGATAACGGTAAATGGGAAGTACCTAGCTCTCAGCTTGAAGATTTAGATATAACTTTTGTTGGTTGGAGCAATCTAAAGGCTGCGTTTTCTATAAGTAAGGTTTTAGATAGAATTCTTGAATCTCAAGATATAACAATTCAAAGTAACTTCTTAAACTCAAATAGTGAATGGGATGCTGACTTTGGTTCTGAATTCAACGGGCTTACATCGCAAATATACGGAGTTAGCCCTACAATGAAAAGGCACGAAGACGATATAAAAGAATCTATATTTACTGCAACTAGAAGTCAACAAGAATCTACAGAATACTCTAATTGGCATTACGCAAGTTCAACGAACGATAAAAGACCGTTGTTTTCGTCTAAAATACTTGGAGCTGCTAATTGGGCTTGGACTGCTGATTGGTGTTTCACAAAATTAAGTGAAGTATTAGAGGTGGGGACAACATCGCATTCACATACAACTTTATCAGGAAATGTAGCAAACTCCTATGTACCTGCGGGGGCGGGAGGAAACAGCAATACATCACAAGGCTTCCCTACTACAAGTAAATTTCAATACGATAATTCTAGTAATACTCATTCTTCAATAGTCGTAGCTAAAGATGGCTTTTATGAAATAAACTTTCAAGCTGCCGTTGACTTTGAGATATGGAATCCGTATGGGTTTAATGATACCTTTGCTTCAGGCAGTAAGTACGCTCCTGACCCTTCAAATCATTACTTCACGTCTATACTTATTGCTGAAGACGAAGGTGTAGAAGCTATAACTAATCCTGAAAGTGGTTCTTTTGGAGCTAACTTATTTGATTTAGAAGATGGAGCATCTCAAGAAATTCCTACAAGTTTATTTGAATATGGTGCGGGTAATCAAACAGTATCTCTAGGCAATGGAGTAAGTGCTACTAAAAAGTTTCTTAACCAAACCCGAATAACATTAAACAGGGTTCAGTACTTAAAAGCGGGAATTAACTACAACATTGCATCTTTCTTTGCTTGTGAGGTTGACGCAGATAAAGCTAGTAACAGAAAGGTTTTAACTAATAGTAAGTTCGCTATAAAAGAGTTTGATATAGAATTAAAGCTATCAGAGTCTCTTCATCCAATGAACGGTAAGGAAAACATTGTTTACAATACTTCAGCACGACCAAAGGTTAGTTACAGGGAGATACTTCCTGACGTTAGTTGCTTAGAGTTTATATCAGAGATAACTAAACTATTTAACTTGATATGGGATTATAATCCTTACACTTCTGTATTAAGCGTAGAGCCTTATGGTGATTTTTACGACTTTAATGCAAGTGATAATAACTACATAGATTGGAGCAATAAAGCTTTAATAACTAAAATTATGGAAGGTGCTGTTGCAGGTTCTGATTTTAAGTTTAAAATGAACGAGGACAATTCTGATGCCTCTCTAAATCAAGAAGCAGGTAGCTTACCTTTGGGTGATAGAGTTATTCGTTCAGGAACAAACTCAGAAAAGAAGGCTAAAGAGATGGAGTTAAAGATATTCTCGTCTTGTAGAATGGATTACGACAGTCACATAAAAAGAACTAGCACCAACAATGGGGCTGTTAGCTTTGAGGCTTTAAGGTTGCCTAGAATACACTCAAAAGGCGAGTCTACTTTAGAAGCTAATATTAACGAAGAAAAACCTGAAGCAAATAATTCTCACGAATATAAACTTCTTTATAGGGCAAGTCAATCGTTATCAGAGGCTGTATTAAATCCTGATGATTCACCTTACAAAGTTCATTATGGAATTGAAAAAGAATGGGTTGTAGGTTCTTCAGGCGACAAGTACGACGGAGAGTTTAGACCAATAACTCAACCTGTAGGGCTTTTTTCAGAATTCTTTTCTTACGCCTTAACTGAGGGTAGCCCAAACTTAACTTTTTCTGACCAAGTTGCAGGAGAAAGTTTATTTACTTCTTACCACAAGAAGTTATTTGATATGGTTAAGTTTAGAGATAAAATGATTACGGCTGAGGTTTATTTGACAACATACGATATGCTTAATTTAGACTTTAGTAAGTTGGTTAGGATAAACGACGAAGTCTATCTTGTAAATAAGATAAAAGACTTTAACTTCTCAGGAGAAACAACAGAGGTAGAATTACTTTTAGTAACAATTATAGAATAAAAAAATGGCTGTAGACACGTACAAAATAAACCTAGATATTATTGGCTTAAATAAGCTAGCAAGGTATCAGAGTGAGTTAAGAAAGGTAAACAAAGAATTAGACAGCTTAAACAAAAAGTCAAAGACTCAGAAGGGACTTGGTGCTGTATTAGATGATAAGTACGCAAAGCTAAGCGTTAGGCAAAAGGAGTTGAAAGGTAATATAACTAAAACCACTAACTCTTTAAACAGAAACACAGCCGCTACAAAGAAAAATACAGAGGCTACAAAGTCTAAAACAAGAGCCACAAAAAGCTCTGCGGCAGCTACTCTTAAGATGGGTATAGGTATTGGTACTGCTATACAATCTCTTAGGAGGTTAGGTACTTTTTTGCTTGGTTCTGTTAAGGATTTCGCTGCATTTGAATTGGGCGTAAAGAATACAACAACTCTTTTAAATGGAAGAGACACTAGCTTATTTTCTGAAAGTTTTTATAATGGAGTAATAAACTTATCTAAAGATTATGGATTATCTTTGGACGACGTTAACAAATCTATGTTTAACGCTGTTTCTGCGGGAATAAAAGGAGGTGAAGCTGTAAAGTTTCTTGCTGAAGCCTCAGAGTTAGCTATAGCAGGTGTTACTACACTAAAATCAGCTACAACAGGTTTAACTACGGTGTTAAATGCTTACAGTATGGATGCTTCTGAGGCTGCTAGAGTTTCTGAAATACTGTTTACTACTCAAAAATTTGGTGTAACAACGGTTGAAGAATTATCTAAATCTTTAGGGGTTGTAGTTCCTTTTGCTGCTGCTTCGGGGATAAGCTTTGAAGAGCTTGGGGCTGCTATAGCAACTACTACTCGTTCAGGTTTAGATGCTGCAAAATCGGTAACAGCTCTTCGTGCAGCTATATCTCAAATGCAAAAACCCGCAGCAGCCTCTAGGGATTTATTTATAAAGTGGGGTATTCCTATAGGTTCTGCTCAACTAAAAGCAGTTGGATTTACGGAAACATTAAAGCGATTAAATAAAGCTTTTAAAGAAAGCCCTAGCGATATAGAAGCTATGTTTGGTAATGTTCGTGGACTTACCGCTATATTTTCTTTGGCAGGAGAAAACGCAGATACTTATCATCAAGTCTTAGAGGAGCTTCAGGATTCAACTCTAACTGCTGCAAACCTACAAAAAGCATTAGCTGAAAATAGTGATTCAGCATCTAAAAAGTTAGACAAGCTTTCAGCTTCCTATAAAGGCTTTAAGGTTGCGGTAGGTGAGTCAGATATTTTTCAAGGAATGGCTGAAAGTTTAACAGGGCTTTTCAACGTACTTAGCTCTGAGAACTTAAGTACATGGGAAAAGTTTATGGCTAACGTAGGGCTTGGAAGTCCAACAGCAGACCTAGAAGCTATAGCTGCATTGGCAATCGCAAAAGCAAGAGAGCAAAATATAGAGGCTGACGACTACATGAAGAAACTTAGAGCTTATGAAGACTTTAAGAAAACTACATCATCCATAAATAAAAAGTACATAAATAATGAAGCATTTTCTCTTTCTGAAATAAAATTCATGGAAGAGGTTGTAAGTCAAGAAGCGTTAGCGGGATATAACGCTAGTTTAGGGTTTTATGTAAAATCATACAAAGAACACCTTGATAAGATTGACGCTGCTGACGATGCTGCTAAAGCAAAAAGAGAAGCTAACGACATTCTTGCCGCTGACAATAGAATGGCTTACAATTCAGCAGAACGAAAAACAAGACTAGACTTCGACAAAGAAAAGAGGCGACTTGAAGTTGAATATCTAAGCATAAACGAATACCACAATGTCGTGGAGCTGAAACAAGAAGAAGCTAAGTTAGCGTCACTTCAATTAGCTTACTCTAAGTTTAATAAACTTAAAATAAAGGATGAGGTAGAAAAGAATAGGCTACTTAATGATATACAGAAAACTCAATCTAATATAGAGAAAAAGACCGCCGCTATAAACGCCGCCAACAGAAAACCTTTTGATGACAAAGAATTGATGCTTGAGCAGTATAAGTCTGAGCAGATAATGGCTATATCCGAAGAGGAACAGAACTCTATATTCAAAGACAAGAAACTATTCAATAAGAAGTTAATTCAGTTAGAGATAGACCACTATACTAACCTCTTAAGGACTGCCGAAACTTACGGTGGAGCTTCGCCTACCGAGATTCAAGGAGATAAGGATAAGTTAGCCGCCGCACAAGCTAGGATGGCTAAGCTAGACCAAAGCATAGCTAAAGAAAATAGAGATAAAAAAATTGACATAGCTAAACAAGGGTTTGACTTGATTCTTGACGCTGCAAGAGCTGCCGCTGAAGCTGAGTTAGAAAACGAGCAGAGAAAGATAGATAAAAAAAGAACTATTAACGACCAAGCTGCTACTGATGGATTAATAAATGCTAGAGTAGCCCTGAAAAAGAATGACGAGTTAGATAAAGAAGCTTTCAATTTAAGGAAAAATCACGAGATAAAGATGGCTAAAATATCTTTAATTCAAGAGCTTGGAAATATAGCTATTATGGCTGCTGCAAATCCAACAAATGCTGTTACCTTTGGTGCGGCAGGTATATCTCAATACGCTATACTAGCAGGTCTTGCTTTAGGTCGGTACGCATTAAATGTAGATACTATAAAATCTCAGAAGTTCGCTAAAGGTGGAATGGTTTACGGGAACTCTCACGCTCAAGGTGGAGAGAAGTTTGCTGTTGGAGGTCGTGTCGCTGAGTTAGAAGGTGGGGAGGCTGTTATAAACAAAAAAAGCACAGCTATGTTTGGAGGAGCTTTAAGCGCAATGAATGTTGCGGGTGGAGGTAACTCTTTCTCTTCTCCGAATTTAGGCGGTGGAGGCGGTCTAATAGACTATAATACTCTTGGTAGTGTTATAGGTAGGAACACGAACGTAGTGCTTCCTGTAGAGTCTTTAAGGAGAACTCAAAATAGAGTTGAAACAATAGAGTCTAACTCTAAATTTTAATCAGAATGAAGAACGAGTTAATAGATAGAGTAACAAGTATGTGTGGAGAGGATTCTTCGGTTGTTATAGAAGCTCTTTATAATGAGGGTTTGCTAAATAACAACTTCGTTAGGAACTACCTTATAAGATGTGATTTTGATGTAGCTATAAGGCAAGATAACCCTGAATTGATTAAGCACATATTTATAGATATATCAAATAAGTATAACATATCATTTCGTCAGGCTCAAAGAATTGTGTACGACCACATGAAATCTAAAGTGTCAAGGATTGTCAACACTATATAATATTAATTAATTATATTTGTAAAATATGAAAAGCATTTACGAAAATAACTCTTGGTATAGTATACCTACAATCGAAGCAAAAGGAAAGTCTACAGACATTCATATCTACGACGAGATTGGTGTACACGGCATAACTGCTAAGAGCTTCCTAGAGGACTTAAGAGGTCTTAAAGGTAAAGACATTACCGTTCACATAAATAGTACGGGAGGTGATGTTTTTCAAGGTCAAGCCATCTACACAGCCTTAAAGAATTATAGCGGAAAGGTTACTGTGAAGATTGAAGGCTTGGCTGCTTCTATGGCTACAATAATTGCTTTAGCTGCTGATAAGGTTGAGATGACCTCAAACAGTTTATTTATGATACACTCTCCTATGAGTAATGTATTCGGAAATAAAGCTCAGATGCGTAAGCAAATTAATGCTTTAGAAAAAGTTGAAACTACAATGCTAAGTGTATACAAGGCTAAGACAAATATCTCAGAAGAAGAAATAGAGCAAATGATGGCTCACGAGACTTGGCTTTCTGCACACGAAGCGTTAGAGTTAGGGTTTATAGACGAGGTTTTAGGTGCTGTTAAAGTTGTTGCTAAATACAGCTTAAGCGGATACCAAAACAAAACCTCTGAGGAAATCCTTAATACGTTAAATATTGATAACCTAACAGAAAAAAAATCAACTATGTCAGAAGATTTAAAAACTTGGTTTGTAGGACAGGTTTCTGAGTTAAAAGAAATGATAACAGGGAAAGCTGAAGAACCAACAGTTCAGGAAGTTGTAGCGGAAGTTGCAGAGCCTGTAACGGAAGAACCACAAGTAAACGAACTTCAATCTCAATTAGACGCATTGACTGAGGAAAGAGATTCTTTATCTCAGAAACTAAGTGTTCAGAAAGAGAAATCAAACGAGTCTAAGGAGGAAATGAAAACTCAGTTTGATACAATGGCTCAAAGAATAGCTAAATTAGAGGCTACACCTTCAGTTACTTTAGCTGAAAACGAACCTCAAATAGTAGAAAAGAAAACACAACCGAGCAGTTGGGATACAATGGCTCAGAATATTTTTAACTAACACAATAAATAAAAAAAGATTATGGCACAATTTACAGACGTTTCAGGTGCGCAAGCATTTGTTGCAGCAGATGCAAAACAATACTTTGTTTCTCCTTTATTCTTAGGAGAAGACGTACTTGCGGGTATGGATGTAATGACAGGTATTAAAGGTAACACTTACCTTGACCACTTTTCAGCAGGTAGTTATTTAACCACAGCGGATGCAGGAGCTTCTTTTTCAGGTGATGCTGGAACGGTTTACACTAATCCTCAAATCTCTCCTAACAGAGTAGAAGTTGAGATTGCAATGAGTGGTAACAACTACTACAACAAAGTTAAAGGTCAAGTACTTCGTTCAGGTACAAATAAAGACAATGTTGACGGAACAGTTCTTAAGCAAATCGGAGCTGAAATCTTAATGCAAGGTATTAAAGCTGATTTCAATCGTCAATTATTTTTTGGGGACACAACTGCGGGTTTATCTATTAATGGAGACTTTAGTGTTTATAAAGGAATTTTTGAGGCTGTTCAGCATTCAGTTGCAGACGCTCAAATTACAGTAGCTACATACTCTACAGGTGCAAATTCAGCTATCACAGCATTAGCTGCCGTTTACGCTTCAGCTACCGCAGAGTTAAAAGAGTTACCTAAAAGATTTTATGTTTCAGGTAAAGTTGCAGATGACTACGTTACTGATTTAACAGCTAAAGGAGTTTCTCCTGCTTACGATGATTTACAAAATGGTATTCCTAAGCTTTCTTATTTAGGTATTCCTATTGTTGTTCGTAGAGATTGGGATGTTGTTCTTGCTACTAAATACGCACACGTACAAGAAATTCAATTAGCGGCAGGTACTGATGCTATTGGTTCAAGTGCTTTAGGAGCTAGAATACTTCTTATAGCTGACAACGCTATGGTTGTAGGAACTGACTTTAACGAGGCTAATGTTGAGTCTTGGTATAATCAAGATGAAAAAGAATTTAGATTCAGAATGGGTTATACTTGCGGAACAGTTCTATTAGACGCTAAGATGGCTTGTGTTTACGGAAACTAAACAATACAAATAATTAACAAGAGGGGTTGGGTTCTTCCCTTCCCCTTTTTTTTTAACTTTTAAATAAAAATAAAATGGCATTAACTCCTATAGCGGTAACATCTACCGACCACTTTTCTAAAGGTGGGATAAAAACATTAACGCTGTCTGTTTATGACGGTACTACAGAAATAAGTTTAGTTGCTGCAACTAGAATTGCAACGGTTGCGGCTCAAGGGGCAGCTCCCCAAGTTGTTGAGTTTGAAAAAGAAACAGGAAAAATGACTGTATCTACATCTCAAGAACGAGGATTAGCTATGACTACAATAGGCATAGAAGGTTATATCCCAAATATAACAACATCTCACTTAGTTGCTTTACAATCTTTGGTTGGTGTGTGTATGAATGCTAAAGTTTTAGATTATAACGGCGTAACCTTTCTTGTTGGATTAGACAGCATACTTGGCGAAGGCTTAGGTTCAGCAGGTGCTACGACGGACTTTGGTTTGTTCTTAGAGTCTATTGAACTTGATTCAGGTGCTGCTTTAAGCGATGGCTCAGGAGCTACCTTAAAGTTAACAGCAGTTCAAGGAGAGTTACCTTACACAGTAGCATAATAGTAATTACATACTATTTGTTTATAAATAATTTAATGGGTGAAACTACGGGAGTAGCCCATTATTTTTTCTTATATTTGTATAATCATTATTCTATAAGTTGTGGCTAAAAGAGAAAGAGATTCTAAAGGTAGGTTTGTCAATAAAACTTCAGACACTATAAACAGGAAAGCAACAGGTAAACTTAAGTTTGACGTAGTTAGCTTGGGTAGTATGCCTAATTTCCTAGAAAGAGAAAGAGTTGTAGAAGGCAAAGGCTTTTATAAGTTTGGAGACGACAATATGTTTCCTCAGTACTTAGCTGAACTAAAGCGAAAGTCAAGTACGCATAGAGCTATCTTATCTCAGAAAGCTACTTACACAGCAGGTAGTAAAATAACTACCGCAAATGCAAAACTAGAGCCTTACATAAAGGAAGTTAACCCTTTAGGTCAGTCTTTAAGAAACCTTTTTAGGTTAGTTGTAGATGATTTTTATACGTTTGGTAATTCATATATAGAATTTGTTGAATACGAAGGTGGTTGTAATATGTATCACATTGATTCAACGATGGTTCGTGTTGGTAAAAACTTAGAATCTGTATACATAAATCCTGATTGGACACATTATGATGTTTCAGATAAAGAGGTTCGTAAAATACCTATGTTCCCCAATTTCAAGAATGGTCGTTCTGTCCTTATGTTTAAGGATTACGAAAGCGGATTCCAACGGTACGGTATCCCTGATTATATTGCTGCTGCTGAAAGCGGTTCTATAGAGATTGACTACCTTATACAAAAATATAACAGGTCTAAGTTTGAAAACGGATTTATGCCTTCAGCTATTATTGAAATAGACGGAGCTATGAGTGACGGAGAGGCTGAGGAATTAATTTCTTTAGCTCAAGACAAGCTTACGGGAGAAGGTAACAACGGTAAAATACTTTTCTTAGTTAAGGATGGAGCAGGAGGAGGAAGTTCTAATGTTCAGATTCTTAAAGACGATAAGGATGGTAGCTTTATGGAGTATCAAGAGCTTACCCGTAACAATATAGTTACAGCACATAGATGGCAACCTGCTCTTTCAGGTATTGTTTCTAGTGGTAAAATGAATAACACAGGTAGTGAGATTAGAATTTCTTACGATTTGGTTATGAGAACCGTAATACAAGATACTATAGAGCAAGTATTCAAGCCGATGAGAGACGCTTTAGGTAAAGTTCTTTCGTTAGATGCTTCTGATTTAGAGGTTCAATTTGAATCTCCTATAGGATTTGCTGCTGATATAGATATTACTAAAATTGCTGACGTAAATGAATTAAGGGCTTTAATCGGATTAGAAGAAAGACCTGATTTAGATGATGTTTATTTAGAAAACTTAAAAGATAAATAGTATGGCTGCGGTAGACTACAGACAGTACCCTAACCTAATAACAGCTTCAGAGGTTGTGTCTAAGGCAATGACTAACTCTAATATGGATTCTTCTATAATAGATGACGACATAATACTTATAGCTGAACTAACCCACGTAAAGCAAAGATTAGGAGATTACTTTTGGGGTATGCTAAGAAAGGGTCAAGGTTCAACTTATGCACACACAACTCCTGAGACTACTCTGTTAGAAAACTACATTAAGCCATGTCTTGCTTTGTACGTTAAATACGAGGTTTTAAACGATATGCAGTACAATACTTCTTCTTCGGGTGTAACTACCAATGATGACGATTGGAGCGACCCTGTGTCCTCTGACGAGCTGTCAACATTAAAGAGTGATACCTTTAGGAAGGCTGAAATATTAATGAAGGATATGATTTATTGGTTAGACGACACCGATAATAACGGTGTATTCCCTAACTACGAAATTGTTAGCAACGATAAGCATATAGATGGCGACAACGTAACTAGACTTGGTGGCATATTAGCTTACGGAAACAAAATTAACAGATACGATTCAGTCAACAAAAAAGACAGAAGGTATTACAATTAAATAAGAAGATATGCCTACAGATGACTACGCAAATTCAGCGGCAAGCTATAAATTATTATTTTCAGGTCAATCAAGGTCAAATGACTCAGCGGCAATAACAGCTAACGAACAGTTTGATAGAGATAACTTACTTCATTTTGTTGAAGATAAATTCAAGACAAACAAAAAAGGCGGCGTTTCTCTTACCAACCTAAGAGCTTTATTTCACACTTTAATAAAGTCTGTTTCTATGGTTTCTGATGACGGCAATTTAGTTGTTATAGGACAGAGAAGTGGGCGAATAAGCTCGACTGACGCTACTAGATTTTACTTTGGTAATGCTACTTATGGCTTTAATGGAACTGATTGGAGTGCTTATGCTTCAAGTCAGACAAGCCTAAGAGCGCAAGAGTCAACTACAGCTATAAAAGTTCCTTTTCAAATAACTAACCCAACTATAAAAGGGTATATTCAGAACTCTACATCAACAGGAAGCGTTACCATACAGGCTTACTACACAGACCAAGACGACGGAAGTAATAGTTATGTTCAAAACCCCGTACTTATAGGCTCTAAAGTCGTTAGTTGCGCTATAACGGATACTAATTACGACTTTACCCTACCTTTTGCTGATATGAAAATACCTGCTGATAAGTTAATATGGATTTTGGTTCAAAACACAGGTTATACATCGTCTACGGAATACCTTAGAATAGGTGTTACTATTTACGGTAATACGCACTCTTCAAATTGGACTACTAGTTAATAAACAATAATTCGATGGGTGATTGGCAACAAATAATAATAACAATAATAGGTGTTCTTGGTTCGGGGGCTGCGTGGAAATTCCTAGAGTCGAGAATGAAGCTTAGAGCTTACGAGAGACAATCTATTAATGAAAATAGTGACGGAGTGCAATATAGAGACGACTTAAAAAATAGAGTAATAAATCTAGAGTCCTTACTGGCAACTTCTGCTACACAAAAAGACGAGCTTATGGATACTGTATTAAAGCTTACAGCTCAAGTGTCTGAACTTAATGTGAAAGTTGACTTCTTAGAGAGGGAAAACGAAAGACTTAAAAATAAATAATACTACCAAACACTAACCAAGAAGCTATGCCTAAAGAAAAAGATTCTAGATTAAAAAACATTGGAGTTGACGGTTACAATAAGCCTAAAAGAACTCCTAGTCACCCTAAGAAGTCACACGTAGTTGTAGCTAAAGAGGGCGATAAAATTAAAACTATTAGGTTTGGCGAGCAAGGAGCTAGTACAGCAGGTAAGCCAAAGAAAGGTGAAAGCGATAAGATGAAAGCTAAAAGAAAGTCTTTTAAAGCTAGGCATGGAAAAAATATAGCTAAAGGCAAGATGTCGGCAGCTTATTGGGCAGATAAAGTAAAGTGGTAACTATGAAAAACTTTTTCAAGGATTGGATTCAAGCGATGATAAGTTTAATAAAAGACAGATGAAAGTAGTTTTAAACAGGTTAAAGGATACAGGTAAAGAGACGTTAGGTCTTATTACTGTTCATAAGGATTTAAACGAGATTTTTTCTTGCAAAAGCTTAGAATTATCGTGGAGAGATAATAAAAGAAATTTATCTTGCATACCTAAAGGAGAGTATAAAGCAAACGTAAGGTTTTCTGAAAAACATGGAGAGCATTTAATTGTAAACCACGTAGAGGATAGAGACTATATTCTTATACACGCAGCAAACTATCACTTCCAACTTAGAGGTTGCGTCGCTGTAGGTAAAGATTACGCAGATATAAACAAAGACGGAGAACTAGACGTTATTTCTAGTAGGGATACTTTAGATGAATTACTATCTATACTTCCCGATTCATTTAACATAACCATAATCTAAGCAAGATGATTGAATACATTTCAACAAACGGAGCGAACATAGTCGCTGTATTAGTAGCTTTAATGGCTGCTGCAAAAGTAGTAGTTAGACTAACTCCTTCGATGAAGGATGACGCTATTTTCGGTAAGGTAGATAAGTTTTTAGAATTTATAATCCCGAACTATGAGACTAAGGCGAAGAAATAAGAAAGAAGATATACAAGAACCTATGGTTAATCCACTAATAGCAACAGGAGCTAAGATTATGTCGTTCATTATCCCTAAGATGTTTAAGGATAAAAACGGTAAATGGTCTAGTAAAAGAACTATAGGTGGTGTTATTGCTATAGCCGCTGTACATCAAACTGAAGTTGCAGGTGAAGTTACTTGGCAGCATTTAGTTATGTTTGCTTTAGCAGCAGCAACAGTATACGCTCCTGATTCTAAATAAACGGTATTACGATTGGTAGAGTTCCGTTGTTAAGTACAACGCCACAAGACAACTTATAAGACTTAGCGAAATGCTTGGCATAAGCCATAGCGTAGGAATCCCTATCAACTCCACAACCTACCTGCATACCCCAATTACTACCATTGTAGATAACTGATGCTTCTGTGTGTATGTGTCCTTGAACTACAGGGCAATTAAACTCTAAAGACTTGTTTGCTGCAGCACTTCTACCTGAAGTTCCTGTTCCGTGAACGTAAAGAACGCCATCTATTATGTGGTCTTCCTTAAAGTCCCATCCTTCAACTCCTAGAACTTCATCGAAGTCTCTTACCCAAGCCTTAGATACTCCGCTGTCAAAGGCTTTTCTCCTTATTATAGCGTCGTGATTACCTATACAAACCTTTGCTTTAGGGAATGCTTTATACCATTCTTGGATTTTATCTACAGCTCTTTCAAGCTCGTCTCCTGCACCGTAACCGTCAGGGTCTGCTCTATGGAAGGAAGAGTAATGAGAGTCTATTACATCGCCTATAAACACCACTTCCGAGCATTGATACTTACGCATCTGAGCTTTACAATGTTCTAGGTATCCGTCTAAACAAAACGGTTCGTGAATATCTCCTATAACTAACACATTTCCTAATGATTTGTCCTGTGCTGCTCTTTCTTTTTGAACTATACTCCATTCAAATTCAGAAAGTCTTGGTCTGTACTGTTTTTCCATAATGTAAATATACAACAAAAAAGCAACCCCTACAAATGTAAGGGTCACTCGTGTTTGAAACCAAAAAAACACAAACTATGCAGAGATACTAGGGAATGCTTAAATATACTACTTAGTTTCTTTTAACCAAGCATCAGGCACGAGTTTTTCGCACCATTTTATGTCATTTTTGTCACACCATTGAGCGTAAGTGGTTTGACTACCTTTTCTTATCTTGTTATTTGCACTTTGAAACAGGAATCTAATGTCTAAATCAGGATGTTGCTCCTGTATAAGTAGATGTTTATCCCTGTCAGCCTTCATTAAACGACCCTTAACCTCCAATATAATTCCATTTGGCAGAACTATATCGGGGGTGTAAGAGTGCTTACTCAGGGGGATAGTATACTTTATTTTAAAGGACTCATAAGTCGCACCCTTTACGTGGCGTTGCTTCAAGTTCGTCCATACTCGATGTTCTAACCCACTCCGAAACCCCGCCTTTACAGCGGCAGTTCTTACAGGACTTTTTCTCTTGTTTCTCATCTAAAAGCTTTTCTATGTAAACGCAAGCGTCCATTAGTTCTTCTTGAGTGTGTTTTAGCCACTCTAAGGTAGTTAAGTCGGTTCTATCCATTGTAGTACCATATTTCTTTTTGCCTACCTCAGCTCTCTTGGCTATCTTATCGCAAACTTTAATTTCTATGCTACTCATTTTGTAATCCTTTGTTGACAAAGTTAATGTATTCCATTTCTTTTTCCAAATACTTGTACTTCCAATTTATAGCTTGCTCTTTATAGTTGCACATCAAGAAGTAGCACTCGCTAAAGCTGATTAGAGCCAACTTCAAACCATCAACTCTGTCTCTTTTTAATTCAAAGTTGCTATTTGATAGCTTTGATTTCACCTTATTAAGCTCATCTTCCATCTTGTGAACCTCTAACAATAAGTTTGAGTACTTAATCATAAAGGAAGATTCTTGACTTGAGTCTTGAGACTCCCTTAAAACCCTCATCGCTTGAACTGTTATATCTAAACTCATCGTTTCTTGTTATATAGTGTTATGGATTCACAAGCAATCCAACAGAATGCTATCGTCAGTATAATTGTGGTTATGTTTGTTATCATAGTTCCTCGTATTTTATTTTCAGGTTAGCCCAATGGTAGCATTCAGACGGTGTTTTAAACTGTCTACTGCTCTCTGTAACCCAATTACCTGTCTTCTTGCCTTTCTTATATACCCCACAAATCCATCCTGAACCTGCGTTTGCTAGTGGAGAGACTTGTATCCACCAACCTCTGTCTAATAAGTCGTTTATCTGAACTGCCGTCATAGTTTCTTTGTTTTAGCTTCCGCAAGCTTCACAATCATCATCATCTATACTGCAAGCGTCAGGTTGGTCTGCTTCTTCTAAATCAACTATCCAACTATCCCAAGTATTTCTTGCAACTTCTTCGTTCTTTTTCTTTTGCTCGTCGTTAACTTCTTCTGTGTTTTTAGTCATTTTGTGATTTTATTGAGTTATAAAATAAGGGGTCTAAGTCTTTTATCTTGAATTGAAGTTCAACCCAAGCCTTTTCTACTTCATCATCCCCTCCAATATCTTTACTGCTACCTGTGTCTGAGTTAGCTACGTTGAAACAATTCTCTTCCAGCAATCGGTCTATAGCCTTCTTGACTTTTTTGCTTGTACGATACAGACCTGATTCTCTCTTTTCTTTCATAATTCTTTTGTTCTTCTAGTTCTTTTCTCCAAAGCAGGTATTCTTTATTGCTACCATCGTCTTTGTTACTTGTTAATCTATCCCCTTCGTTCATTAAAAACAATCTAAGTATATCCATAATTAAAACTCTAATTCGTCTTCGTTTGGCTTAATTTTCAGTTCATCCATAGGGTCTATAAAATTACCTCCATTACTATAGTTTAGATAAGCAAATCTACAATTTTTAGGTGAGAATTTCAAACTAACAGGACTATCATCTTGAGTTGGAAGACCAACTAATTTCTGAAACTTAATCTTCCTGACGTGTATCTCAGTTATATCCCATTGCTCGCTATTTAAGTGTCTATGTATAACTATAAAGTTATCTGTTCTGTTCGCAAACATTCCACCAAATTCAACATCGTACATAGACGGAGCAGGTATCCTTCCCTTGTCGTCTCTCTTTCTTGCCGCTGCAGTTCCTGCGTGAGTTGTAAGAATAAACTTTACGTTATGTTTTTGTTTAAATCTTCTTATGCTTGACAACATATTGTAGTAGTAGTCATACTTACTAAACCCTGATTCTACCCTTAAGTCATTCAAAGGGTCTATCAAACACCCATCGTATTTAACTACTTCCATTTGTTCCTCAAAAGCGTCTAATACTTGAGTTGCCGTTGGTTGTTCTTCAAATGTAATTATAGTAAAATGCTGAAGCACCCAATCAATAGCCGTACTGAATTCCGCACTTGACATTCTATCAGCCCTATCTTTATCCGCACTTTTACCTACAAACATTTCAGCGATGTCAGAAATCATATCCCCAACAGGTTCGTTCTCAGGGCAGTAACACAACCACTTCCATCCGTATCTCATAGACGCATTAAGCATCAAGTAGAACATCGTTGTAGTTTTACCTATGTTAGCCAACCCCATAATAACATCTAATTCTCCTTTTCTATATCTATAGTGAGGGTCAAGAGTTGGTATTCCTGTAGACACTCCTTTAGGTAATCCGTTTCTAAAAACATTACCTGCGTATCTTTTTATGTCGTCTCGGTTACTTATCTTATACATCGTAAAATCCTTTTTGAGAGTTAGCTACTTTTTCAATAACATCTTTCTTTGTAGCTATAAACTTCTCCGATAAATACTCAGGAAATTTACTTGCACTAAATAAAGTTGAAGGTCTTAAGAACTTATCAAAGTCCGTATCCAACCATTGACTACACTTAACATCTATTACGTGTTTAAAGTCTTCGTAGCTGTGTTTCTCGTTAAACCTCGCTGTAATTAGCTTAGTAAACGAAGGTACAGCCTTGAATCTTTTGTTTGACTTCTCGTTTAAGTACTTAAGAACAGAGTTATGGAATGCGGTAGCTAGAGGTTTAGATTCTTGAACTGAAGGTTTAGCTGCGCTAATTACTTTGATTTCTTTTTCCCCATACTTAGAGCATCTAATAATCCTTTTATCTACTTCTTTATTGCTTTTATATGTGAGCATCACAGAACACATTTCCTTGCTTACAAGACTTGATATAATCCTGCTCACGCTAGACTTACTTAACTGAAAGAACTCTGCAAAATAGGCATTACTAGCAATACACCCTAACTCATTATCTAAGCTATGTATCTCTGCTAAGAAAACTTTTTCCTGCATAGATAGCTCTTTGGAAACCCATATTTCTCTAGGTATCCATATTCCTTTAAAATCTCTGTTCATAGTTTCTTGGTTTTATTTATATTTAGAACCTTCCCAAGTCCTAATTTCCTCGTAATCTTCTTCGTAAAATACTTTATGATTATTACACAAATGCCAAGCTCCTTGACAAACCTTAGTTACTGCGGCAGGATTCCTTTCTAGGTACTTAGCACAACTCCTAACGCTGCTAAACCTTACTTCTTCATCTGTGTTAGTGCATACAGCTACAACAGCCCTAGAATGACCCCTATTATTTTGATTCTGAGAAATGTTCATTTACTAAATTTATTATAGCGTTACACTTAAACTCGTTGTTTTTAGCTGATGATAATATGTTACTTATACCAAGCCTTACACTTGTCGTGGTTTTTAATACCCCAGAATCAATGCTGTGCTTATATAGACTGTAAAGCTTATCGTACTTAACACAATCTTTAACATAATTAACTGAATGAATTACTGATGCGTGATTACACTCCATTAAGTCTGCGATTGATTGGAAAGTGAAGTCGCACTTGTCTCTAAGGTAGTATCTTAGGAAATGCCGACCAATTACGGCATCCCTAAATCTATCCTTACTCATAATGTCTTGCTCTGAAACCCCAACCAATTCTGAAACAAATTGAAGCCCCTCGTAGAACTCGTCTTTTTTACTTAGAATCTGATTCATCTTTGTTTTCTTTTATATGAAACGAATAGTTGTAAATTTTAGAAGCATTCTCTAATAGGTCTTCTATTTTTTTAGAGATAGGACTAGCTAACTCCAAGCACTTAAATCTGAAGTCAGCCTCCATCGTTACTTGTTTGATTCTTTTATTAATTTCTGTTTGTGATACTTTTCTTTCTTTTGACATAATCTAAACACTTTAAGGGTTAAGTAAAGGGGGCAAGCCCCCCTCTACAATTATAAGACTTTTTTTATTTAAAAAGGTAAGTCATCCTTTTTCGCCGTTTGGTAACCATTGTCGGGTAAGCTTTCGGCAATTGCTTCTGACGCATCTATTTTCCACGCATCTATGTTGTGATAATACTTCCCGTTATACTCTCTTGAAGAAAGATTGAAGTGAACTTCTACCATACTTCCTGATTGATGAGAATCTATAAGGGTTGTTTTTTCTCCGAACAGAGTAAAGCAAACCTCTTTCGGGAATTTGTCTTCTGTCTTTACAACGAAACCTCTCTTGCTCCATCCTTTTCCTGTTTTAGTTTCTCCTGTTTCTACTTCTAATACTTTTAGTAAAGTACCTTTAATTGAATTCTGCATAGTTAATTAATTTAAGTTTAAGCTGTCTGCGTTTTTATTTCCGTAATCAGAGTAAAGGACTGCTTTTCTTGCTTCATCTCTGATTTCTTTGTTTTTGAAAAGCTGCGAGAAAATCTCAAACATCTCTTCATCACTTGAGTTTACTACTAAATCTAATTCTAAAGATTCTTCGTCACTATAATTTCCTAACACAATAAAGGAAATATCGTTAGTTTCTGCTAAAGCTTTTAGTACTTCGGCTCTAACTTCTTTTTGGTGTTCGTTACGCTCTTCTTCTTCTTCACTCATTTTGCGAATATAATTAATTAATGTTAAAAAATAAAGGTAGGTTCAGGTATTTTAAATTCCGATGCAAACCTGTCGTCGTTAACTTCTCTTGCTATGTAAACTAAAGAGTAGTTTTCCTTAAACATATCCATTGACAACTCCTCGTCTTCAAAGTGTTTCAGATAAGCGTTCTTACATTTATCTTCGTAAGATTCCTCAATCTCCCCTTCAGCTAATATCTTATCAGACTTAACATCCCCACATCTAGGTATACCAACTATATTATCGGTTGAATCCCCCATAAGTGTTTGCTTGTAAATCAATTTATCAGCTTCGTGTTCAGTAACTAAAGAAACTTCGTTCCTATTCCAATTATAGTGATACCCTTTTATTTGAAGTAAGTCTTTATCTATACTGCAAATTATAGTTCTATCCATATTTGTTTGACAAATACCTAAAGCGTCATCAGCTTCAATGCCCTCAGTAACTATACAAGACCATTCGTTTATTAGGTAATCCCTAATGTCTTGAAAATGCTCAGGCATAATATTATCCTTTCTATTACCCTTATACTCTTTAGTTTTTGCTATATCTTTTCTAAAGTTCCCTTTTCCTGTGAGGAATCCTATGTAGTTATGGCAATGAGTAACGTAGAAAATATTGTCAAACATAGCGTCAATAGTTTCGTACGCCTCCTCAATGTCCCCACCTTCGTGTTTCCACGCAGCCCTATAAAGCATTATATCCACATCAATAAGGGCTGTTTGAATACTACCCTTGCTTAGCTTCATCGAATGCGTTTTTAAGAGTTAGTGATTGTGATTTAGTTATATCGTAATCGCCCATTTTAGACTTAACAACATCGCCTTTCCCTCCTACTATTGCAGAAATCATAGCGTTTAACTTATCTTCAGAAAGAGTAGCTTTTGTTTTAAACTTCTCCGTTACTTGATTTACATATCGGTTATCATCCCACATTCCTAAGAAGATGTCAGAATTAAATCCTAGCTTAGACAATCCCTTTGTTAAAGCATCCGTAGAAACTTTCTTAAAACACTCATCATCCAACTTACCCTTTGAATTGTGGGTAGATATAGAAGAGTTTATATCGAATGAATAATCATTTAACACATCATCTTTATACCAAAGTTCTGCTTGGTAAGATATTAAGCCTTCAATTATCGCTGTAAATCTTTCGTTTCTAATCCCCCAACCTTTACCTATTTTACCGAAGGCTCTACTCATTTCTCTGATTTGATAATGAGCATTGATACTTGTAAACTTCCTACCGAAGCCTACTTCTTTAGTAAAGTTCGGGTCAGTAGTTTGTACTGATTCCCAAAACTCTAACTTGTTCTCTGTTTTTGTTTTTGACATAATTTCTTTTTTTTTGGTTACACAAATATAGTTAATTAATTTCAATACTCAACACTAAGGCTTGTTTGTTTTGAATACATATTTAGCAACGGTGGAATACTTCCTATCTCCTTTAGCATCTACCCACCTTGTCGCTACTTGATGGTCTTCGGTTGATATGCCATACCCTTCGTTTCTGAGCCTAAATATTGTATCGCTAAGTCTAGTGTTCCCTAAATCTCTTATAGCCTCTAGCGAAGTAATACTCCCATAGGTTCGGATATAATATAAAGCTCTTGACTTGTGTGTTTCTCTAATCATTTTACTTTGCATATTGTTCTTTTTAGTTCTTTTACTTTTCCCATACCTCGTTGGTATGATTCTTCTAAATCTACAGCACTCTCTCCACACTTACAATAGTCCATGTGATGTGTCCTAATGCTGTCAGATAGCTGTATGTCTTTGCAGATTTCACACTGCC
>TARA_B110001469_G_scaffold119895_1_pt1 | contig 21806 bp, 18 predicted proteins | sample TARA_B110001469 | Tara Oceans TARA_B110001469 (sample SAMEA4397034) | marine metagenome | biome: Polar Biome; feature: [SRF] surface water layer (ENVO:00010504); material: water (ENVO:00002006), including particulate matter (ENVO:01000060) such as... | depth 5 m
ACCAACGAAATCTCCAGAAAGAAATATCTGAAGTACATTTGCTTTTGTTACAAACGCATAAGAAATAGAATTTCGGTGAGCATCTTCATTATAAACAGATAAACCAAACCCTAGTTTTAACTCTCCCTCTTGGACTATATACTGAACACTTCCATCAATTCCAGAAGGCAACTCATTTGTGGATATTGCTCCTGCATTATACCATCCATTTATTTTGGTTTTCTGCAAAACATCATCAGTTACCGTTACTCCTTTACTCGCTCCCCATAATACATCAAACTCATTTTGCGCAGTAAGTGCACAGGAGCAAAATGCTAAAAGGAGAAGAATATTAAATTTAATTTTATTCATTAGACTCATAATTCATTAATGGAGAAAGGTTAGAATTAATATCTTCAACCTGAACCTCTAAATAATAATTATTAAGGTATAGGTAAGAACCTAAAGATATTCTTACGTAATTTGAATGCCTTACATAATCAGTATTAATAATACTCCATGATATTGAATTAGCATACAAATTATCTTGTCCTAAACTACTTCCTAAATTAAGATGTAGTGATGCTATATTAACTGTATCTGCCAAATATACTACAGCACTTAAATCAACACTATCAGTACTACTTAACAAACTTAAAGGAGATAAAATAGTATCCGAAACTGACTCTGGAATCATCAATGTTTGAGATGGTTGCACATACAATTGAATTTGTAATGGCTGTGGAACCTGGGCTTTAATTTTGTTTGCAGAAAATAAGAGTAATATCCCCAAACAAAGTATCTTAAGTAATTTCATAATAAATATTGGCTTTATAATTTTCGACTAAAATCAATATCCTTATTCAACTATTGCTGGACACTTACTTCACTTTTTGGACAATGGCTATTTACACTACATAAAAGAAGAGGAAATACTAAACATTGGCAAGTACATTGCTACTAGTATAAATGCAATTACACCTCCTAATAATATAATAATAGCAGGCTCTATTATTGTACTTAATAGTTTGGTTTTATGCTTCAATTCGTGTTGATATTGAATATTTAATTTTTCAAAAATCATGTGAAGTTGGTTGCTTTCCTCTGCAACTTTTACCAAAGTAATCAGTTTAGTATCATAAATAGAAAACAAAGCTAATGACTCATGAAATTGCTTGCCCTCAAGCAAAGATTTTTGAACAATAACTAAACTCTTTTTTATTGGATAAAAAGGAATCATTCTCTCTAATAAACTTAATGCAGTAGATAAAGGAATACGAGCTTGTAGTAGTAATTGAAGCGTTTGACAAAATTGTATCAAAATTGTTTTTCTTACTAACTCCCCAATGATTGGGATTTTTAACAACAAATTTGAAGAAAACTCTTTAAACCTATCTGACTCTTTTTTCCATTGATACAAAAGAAATAATGCCAACCAAAATGCTGACACAAATAAAATAAATGACCCAAATCCATCTGATAGGTAAATAACAAATTTTGTAATAGCTGGCAATTCATTTCCTAGTTGTAAGAAAACATCTTGAAACATGGGTACCAGAAATTTAAGCATAAACCCTACTGCAAAAAAAGCAGTGATTAAAACAATAACAGGATAACTCAAAGTACTAACCAATAATCTTTTTTGCTCTATCTTACCTTGATAATAATCTTCTAATTTTCTCAACACTTCTTGTATCTTTCCACTATCCTCTCCTATTTTTATAGAAAAATATTCAAATGCAGAAAATTGCTTTGTATGTTTTAATGCCTCCCAAAAACTACTCCCTTCAATTAAATAATCTAACAGTTGTTGAAATACTTTTTTATCAGATTCTTTTTTACTTTGGTCAACAATTAATGTAAGGCAAGTATATATCGGAAGTCCAGCCTCCAGAAGAGTTAATAATTCAGAGTAAAAAACTAATTTTTTCTCATTACTTAACTTGCTTCCAAAAATCTTAATTTCTTTATTTAACCAATTGAAAGATGAATTAACTTCCTTTTTTCCTGTCAAAATATTTTCATTACTTTTCATAAGCCATTTTTATTTTTGAAGTATATGTTTTATTGAATTCCAACACTAATGTATCCTTTAGCAGCATACACTCCAAATGTAAGTGATGCACTAAATTAGAATCATATAAACCAACAACTGTTCTATCATTAAGTACTTTTAACTTAAATGTATCATTTACAATTCCTTTTATTCTTACAGGGAATTCACCAAACTGATAAATAGCCTTTTTCCCTACAATACTTAATTCATTTTCTTCAAATAGAATTGCTTCAGCACTATCAAAATCTCTGTATAAAAAAGATTGTAACCGCACACACTCACTAAGCATATGTTGTGTATTCTTTGTTTGATTAAAATACTGATTAATATAAGTTAAACATTGATAAGAAAAAGCCATTACTACAGCACTTATAGCCATGGTTACTAATATTTCAACTAATGTAAAAGCTTTAAATTTAATATTCATATACCAATCGTTTTCTGTTATCTATTAACTGTTCTCCCTGCCATACTACCACTTCTATTATGTCTATATGATCTGTGTATTTTTTTCTACTTTTCACAATTCGCATTTTTTTCTGAAGATGAATTATTTTCTCATCAGTATCTGTTTCAGATATCATTCTTTCAACAAAATATTTTGTTTGTAATACCAATAGTTTTTCATTATTCTTTCCCCACTTGGCTATAAATAAAGTAACCAAAGAAAAACTAAATACTATAATAGTAAGTGCAATTAATACCTCCAAAAGACTACTCCCTTTTAATCTAAGCATACTATTATTCCTTTTTTATTCTTATTTGAAAAAATATCAATCCCTAGAAAAGATGGAGAAAAACCGTCTCTTGTTATACTTATATCTAAAAGATGATTTTCATAGTAAGAGGAAGTTGTTTTTAAAACAAACCGATCAACATATGAACTGCCTTTAATATTCCCTTTTAACTCAACAGCTCCATTACAATAAACTTGACCATAAATTTCAGCCTTCTTTTCAATGCTAATATTTGGATTATATCCTCTTGTTAAATGTTTATTATCAACAAATACAATTCCTTTTATTAGCGAATAAGGGTTTAATTGTACAAAAGGGAAAGCTGCATCACCTAACAAACATATGCTACTAGGATAATTTAAAACAACTGAATCTGATAGTAAAACCGTATCAGAAGCTATCACTTGCACGACTCCTTTAAACCCTGACTCAAAACTTACTTTTGGAGCAATTAAAATAACATTTTCTAAAAAACAACTGGCCCCAATAACAATTGCAGATGATGATTGAACAACTATATTACCACTTATTTTAATATTTTCTATCACTATTTCTTCATCATCAAAAATTAAGATAGACTCCTTAATAAAGGAATTAGATAAAGTGTCTTTTACATCATTAATATCAATTGTTCTTTCATCCTCCCAAGCACTAATTACCTGCTGTTTAAGTTCTTTAATTTTATCTGCATCAAATGGAGGAAGAAATTTTTCTGATTGACTAACCTTACCATATATCAAACTTTCAGAGGCATAACTCTTTCCCTCAATATAAGCTCGTTTTACTCCTGATTTTGGCAAGAGTACATCTCCTGAAACATAAGTATTTCCACATACATATAATGACTTGTTATTGTCATTTAATAATAAGGCAGGCTCGTTATCAATATATTCACCAATAAGGGCTGCCTTAGTATATTCACTGTTTTTCCAAAAAGATTTTGCAACAACTAAATCAAATACTCCCCAGCTGCTCTTATTAATTATTACTGAATCTTTTTCTTCTCCATATAAATCAATAACATATTCACCATATGGATTTGTAATACCTAACTGGATGGCTGAATTTACATTATCAACTAATTTATTTTGATTGGATAACTCTAAAGAATACTGCTCTGAATAAAAGTATAAAAGAATTATTGCAGCTGATAGTATTGTAGTAATACCACTTATAAACACAGCATATAAAAGTGCGCCAGCTCGTAACATTTAGATAGTTAATAAATATAATATATATGTAGCTTTATTTTCTAAGCTCCACTTACGGCCATTCCTCTCCACTACCAAGTTGTTATCAATGAGCAAAGATTCTAATTTTAGCACTTCATTTAAATCAGTTGTTTTATAGAGCACAAACATCTTTTCCCAATATTCTTTTTCTAATATTTGATTAAATTTCGCTTTGGGCGTTGATGATGTGGTTCTTATAGCTACTTTTACACTGTTACTAGCATATTGAGCTAAAGAGCGCAATAGAGGCTCTAATATAACCTCTGGTTCTCCACTAATAATACTGTATTCAATTTGATTGTCCATTTTACTGCAAACTTAAAAAGTAGGCAATTATTTACAAAGGACAGTTTTAGTCCAATTCGGACAATGGTGAAATTATTTATTAAACCTTAAGGAATAATCTGGAACAAAATCAATTTCATTAATTTTTGACTTAATCCATTGACTAAAAAGAATAATATTTGCTGATTTATAGACACATGGAAGCTCTAATTCCATTTTAGATAACTTATCAATATATTGTTTTTCTTTTTTTCCAACTAGGGTATAATTATATCCTTCTCTCTGTATAGAGTTTATTAAGTAAACTATCAATTTACACCTATCCTTTACACTTGAATCTCCTAAGGCTCTATTTCTATAGCGTTTCAAATTCTCAAAATCTAACATAGCTTGATCTTGAAAATCCTCAAGCTCCATATGCGACATGATTAACAATAATTTTATTGCAAAATTCCAGCCATTTTTATCATATTCTATTTCCATTGTTTTAGAAAGTATCCTTCTGGACTGTTTAAAATCTTTCTTAATGAAAAACACATTAGATAATAAAAATAGATACTCATTTTTCAGATGAAATGTTAAATTCTCTACAAGCAACAATTTGCCAAGTATCTCCTCTGACTCTTCAGAATTATTAGAAAATATTTGAATATAAAATTCTAATTCTTTTGAGTTACAATAATCATAACTTCCATACTCAAAGAAATTACACGCTTCATCAATTCTCAATTTCGCTTGTTTAAAGCTACCAAAAGAAATAAAATAGTTTGCTAGATTCAATAATAAAATACCATGATCTCTTTTTTTATATACTATCCTGTTATTCTTAATAAAATCAATGAATAATATTATTAAATTAATTGCTTTTTCAAACTTACCTTCATTTTCCAACAAATATCTTTGAAAAGAATAAAAATAATGATTTAATCGGGCTGAATGCTTAATATATGGCTGAATTCTTTGGGTTGTTTCTAATACGAAAGAATTCTCATTAAACTTTCTATATGAACTAAACCCATTGTCTACATGCAAACCATATAGCAACATTTCGCATTCCACTTCTAATAACCTTAAGTGTTCATATTTCTCTATTTCTAGTTTAATTTTATAACTCTGCTTATCACCATTTAACATTACTTGAATTTGATAATACAAATAAAGTGCTTCAATTAAAGGAGCAAACAATTCAAACTTTTTAGCTGTTTTTATTGCTTTTTTCAAAACATCTTGAGCTATTTCATATAAGCCCTTTTTTGGCAATAACCTTGCTCTCAAAATATATTTTCTTACAAGAATATTTGCTTTCCCTTGTTGAGTATATTCTCCAGGTCTATTAACATTTAACTCCAATGTTAATGTTTCTAACATCTTATTGAGCAACCTCTCTGCTAATTTTCTTAATGCATCTTGCTTTATGAGAAGTTCTTCACACAACCTATCCTCATTCAAAACACCTTCTTCCATTAAATTAAGTAACAATACTGATTTTGGTACTGGTATTGCTCCAGTTGTAAATGATGTTAAGTATTGAAATAGAATACGCTTCTCATTATCAGAGAGTGTATTAAATAAATTATTAATTGATTTTAAAGCTTTCATAAGTAGAGTGTCCAAATATAGCTTTTATTGTCCAATGACATCTCTTTAGTATTTGAAATTTTTGTAAACAGATATTAACCAAAATTTTAAATAGTATGTGGAGTATTTTATTAAGCCTTATATTGTCAGGGCAAATCAATGTATTAGAAGCAGAATCTTTTGCAAAAGAGAAAGAAAATCAAATTATTACTGAACAAGCAATTTATGACCACCTTGAAACTATTAGTCCTGGTGATGATTAAAATGTAGCAACAATAAGAGACCAGATCAACTTTCTTTAATAAAAATCATAACTTGAGATTTGTTGTAATTAACAAAATAGTAGACAATTTAGGGAAAGAAAGCAGCCCCAATAAAAAAGGGTTACTCTTTTATATTTATAGTGATGGTACTGTTGAGAAAAAACTTTTTATTGAATAATGAATTGTGAAACAAACATGAACACTATTAAAAATAATATAGGTGAGTAAAAGCAAAAGCTTTATTATCCGGCGATGTTTAACCAAAAAACAATGTATTTATTTACATATAACCAGTTACCTGCAAGCAAAAAAAAGCCAGCCGCACAAATTGCACATTTGGTTTTTGCCAACGCTCATAGCCAACACTAAAAAACCAAAAGAGCAATTTCTTGCCAACGCTTAAAAATAAATAAAAAATTGAATATATAAATAAAACAAATTCTATGGGAGGAAATGCAGGAATGAGAGGTTACATTATACAAACAATTATCTGCTTGTTAGATACCTTGGAGAAAGATAATGATTGGATATCTGTAACCTTAGAACCTCTTGATGAATCTGAAAAAGTAGATATTAGGTGGAAATATCCTAATAATATTATTAAGCTTACCCAAGTAAAATCTTCAGAGAACATTATTGGATATGCAGCTGCTGAAACTTGGTGTAATGAACTCACAAGCCATTCTCCAAATGCATCTGAGTATGAACTATCATTAATAGGGCCTCTTGCTAATAATTTACTCAAAGTAGAAAGTATTGTCAATGTTAATATCAGTAAATTAGGCTCATTGGATACTGAAATTTTAATAGACCAAGCTTCAAATAAAATTGATCACTATTACACCAGAAAAAATAAACCGAAAATTTCTCCACAGGTTCGTGAAATTATTGTCCATAATTTAAACTCTCGCTTTGCAACTAGTTCTATAATTGGAACTGAAATAACTAGAGCTGACTTTGATACTGAATTATTAAAGTGGATTAGTTCAATTGAAGTTCAAATTGAAAGAAATCCTTTCACTTCATTAGCACCACCCATTGAAAATCAAAACATCCCTCTTAATCATAGAATAACGAAAAAAATACTAGACCTTATTGGTTGGAATCAATTTGGAGAAAATCAAACAATAGAAATATTCAATGAACATACATCTGATAATGATGTACATACTGTAAATTTCATAGGTGATTTTACGAATCAACTAAAAGAAAAAACAGGTGATTTTGTTATGGTATCTTCTCTGCACAATTTTAATTACCCAAATTCATCAAAATCTGAAATAACTAAATATTTAAAAGATGTAGATGTAATATTAGCTGATTCAAAAAATAAAAATGAAGTTCCTTTAAAACGATTTGAATCAACAAATTATCATAGTCTTTTGTTTTGGTTAACAACAGATAGTGACGATTTACTCACGGACTTCATCCATCCAACCAAGGATAATTATAAAAGAACTTTACTTAATGATGAATTGACTTACTATTTAATAGATAATAAGAGAGCGAATTTTTTAATCAGTAGTATTATTACTGCAAAAAATTATAGAGATGATGTCTCAGTTAAATTCCTTTATCCAATAACAGAAGCTAATCAAAGTCCTGATAAAATTGGTCAAAGAGGTTTGAAATTACCTGTTGAATACATCAATTCATCAGTCATTCCAATAGCTAAAGAAGATAAAACAAAAATTAGCTTCTTACTCTTTTGTTCTGATTCTTTTTCTCCAGAATCATTAAAAAAATTGATTTGGCTAACAATTCGCTTGACAAGTGGGTTTGGTAACGAATACCTATTGTATTTCCCTGATTATAATGAAGACCAACATAAAAATGAAGCGTTAAAAATTATACGCTCTTTTGATGAAGAACTTTTAGACGATAAAATAACGGTACTGAGATATAATCAAGTTGAAACAGAAGTATTAGAATCATTACCTAACACACAAACAAGAATAAGTAAAAATGAAATATACCAAGAAAACAATGAGGAATCTTTAAGTAAGTCTAAACACCTTAATGAAGCCTTTATAAATATTTTGCCTTATGGAGATATATTAAAACCTTTTTTAAATACAGAAGCAATTAACGCTAATGATTTGAAAATATTCTTAGCAAAAAAAGGGGTTTTTGTAAAAAATGCAGACAAGGTTAATTTAATTAAACTAATGACTACTTTATTATTTAGCCCTAACGAATTAGAGGATTTCAAATCTCTAATTGATGTGAAAGAAAAAACTACTAACAGTATAAACGAACATTATACAATAAAGCAAAATGATAGTTTAGAAAATATTTTCAAGAAAGTAAATCCTAATTTTGATAATATAACAGAAGGACTTAATACTAAAATCGTTCACTCAAATTCAACTTTAAAATTCACACAAAATGCTAAAGATAAAGAAGAGTTTGTTTTAAGCTTAACAACGGAAATAAAAGACCCAACAAGTTCTCTTTTAGTAAACACTAAATGGGGTAAAATTGAAATTGTAGTAAAAAAGGACAATGACCGTCTTGTTGTAGTTACTCAAAATACTATTACAAGAGAAGATAAGTTAATTGCAAATCGTGCATTAAAGCTATTACATCAAGAATTCAAACAAATTGACTTTGTTGAAGAAACAAAGATAAAAGTAATGTTCAACAGCTTCAAGTCTAATTTAGAAAGAGTAAATTTTCTTCTTAGCTTCACGAATATTTCCTCTTCTTCTATTTTTAAAAATCCAGAGATATTATCAATCACATTCAAATTTGATGATGACACTCAAATTCCTGAAAAATTTAAGGATAAAGCAGATAAAGATTTAATAATAAAATTTGATGGTAAAAACCTTACAACCCTTACTGAATTATCAATTGAAGAAGCAAAAGGTTCAATTTTCTTAGAAGAAATTAAGATTCGATACAAATTTGATTACCTTAATATCCAAAATGGATACTATTATGTAACATATAATTTTTCTAAAGCTTTAAGAAATAAAAGAGAACTTAATGGAGTTTTCAATTCTGAACCATATTTATATAAAACGGATACTGTAAAAAAACTTAGCGACATAAAAGGTCTTGAAAGGGAACTTTCAAGAGAAATAGAGAGGCTTAAAATAGAAAAACTTAAACAATTCAATATTATAAAATGATAGAATTTACAGACATTAATCTTGAAGGTATTTACGTCCATCAAGTAGGTAATAAATTACGTGATGAAAATTTCAAAATTTCAAATGAGAACATTACTTTTTCAAATGATGAAACACAAAGCTATTTGTTAAAATATTTTTTATCTCCATTTAACAATAATGAAGTTTATAATTTCTGTCACCCATCAGAACTTGAGTTAAATGAAATATACTTATTTGTAAAAAGATTATTTTCCTCTCCAGAACAACTCTATAAAATATCAATTGATATTTCAAAACATTTATATGAGCAATCCACTCACCCCAAAATTAACGGAGGTGATCTTTGTATTTGCTTTTTTAATAATTGTTCTTTTGATGGTGTCAAATGTAATGCTATTGGCTTTTTCAAATCAGAAGTTAAAGATGTCTTTTTAAAGTTTGATTCAATTGATGATAATGTTAATATTAAACACGTGAATGGAATAAATATTAATAAGTTAGACAAAGGGTGCTTGGTATTCGATTTAGAAGAGGAGAAAGGCTATAAAGTTTGTGTGATTGATTCTAAATCAAAGGACACTCAATATTGGAAAAATGATTTTCTTAATATTAAACCTGCTTCTGACGAATATCATTTTACTAGTGATTTCTTATCTATAACAAAAGAATATGTTACTAAACAACTATCGGATGAGTTTGAAGTAAATAAAACTGACCAAATTGATTTACTAAATCGCTCTGTTGATTATTTTAAAACCAATGATAAATTTGAAAAAGAAGAGTTTGAGAAATCTGTTTTTCAAAGTGAGGAGCTAATTGAATCATTTAGAAGTTTTGATAATTCCTATAGAGATGATAATGAAATAGAAGTTTCTGACAGTTTTGATATATCATCACAAGCAGTAAAAAAACAAATCAGGGCTTTTAAAAAAGTATTGAAACTTGACAAAAATTTTCACATATATATACACGGAGATAAAGAGCTGATAGAACAAGGAGTGGAAAAAGATGGTAGAAAATATTACAAAATATATTATGAAAGAGAAGACTAAAATAGAATAGCCTACAGATAACAAAGTATAAAAATAATAGCAGAGATAGTTCTAAATTTAAGGTTTGTAGCTCGCTTTAAAATTGTAACAGCAAAAGACACTTTACTTTTTAAAAGAGAATATGGGAAATAAATTTCGATTAAAACTTTCTGAAAAATATTCTAAATATTTAGAGAATCTACCAGAACAAGGAATGGGTTATCAACTTGTAGATATTAAATTAAAAAGTGGGTTGAAATTAATAAAAAGAATCGTTATAAATTTAACCCTTTTAGAGTTAAACACTAATGAAGAGTTTTGGAATAAGGATATTAAAGAACTGAAAATTAAACTGAAATAAATACTAAAATCAACAATTATGAAAGCAAGACTACTAAACACTACACTAATAAACAGCATGAAAAAAGGCAAGCTAACAATTTTACTACTAAGCCTGTTATTTTTATCTTCAGGTGCAAAAGCGACCCATATCATGGGTGGTGAAATCACTTGGCAATGCTTAAAATCAGGCGGAAATCAAGGAGATTATATTTTTACCATGAAAATATATTTCGATTGTTTTAGTACAGTAGTGTTACCAAATAATACTCAAATATCAGTTTGGGGAAGCACAACAATTAATAATTTTAATTTAAATTTAATTTCTAATACAGATATTTCTCCAAATGGAAATGCGGCAAATAGTGGAACTGCTTGTTTGGATTGTGCTGCTGGGAATGCTGGAGCAGTTGAAGAATATATTTATACGTCTGCACCTATTACATTACTAGGAATCCCGCCTATAAATGGTTGGCATTTTACTTGGGACTCTTGTTGTAGAAATATTGCAGTTTCTAATATTCAAAACCCAACTGGTTCAGGCTTCACATTACGAGCTTCAATGTTCCCTTTTACCGATAATTCAGGAATTATTTTACCTGCAGACCCTTGTTTTGACTCTTCTCCTGTATTTAGCGAAAACCCTCAAACTATTATTTGTACTGGATATCCTTTTACTTATTCCCATAATGCTTCTGACCCTGAATTTGATAGCTTAAGCTATCAATGGGATGCACCTTTAAATGCTTTTATAGGGAATTATATTCCACCAATAAATCCACAAGCCATAAATTTCTCAGCTCCTTATACCTTTGACTCTCCTTTACCAGGAGCTCCAAACTTATCTCCTACAAATGGAGAAATTTCTTTTTCCCCTAACATTGCTGGTAATTTTGTATCATTAGTTAGAGTTGATGCTTGGAAATGTGGACAAAGAGTAGCGAGTATATATAGAGAAAATCAAATTGTACTAGTAGGAAACTGTCCTACTATAAGTGGTGGTGGCATTAATTTACCTCCTGTAATTACTGTGCCAACAAATAGTCCTCAATCATGGACTACTACCACTAATTTAGCTGGCTTACCTTCTTATGAAACAACTGTTAATGCAGGAGAATTAGTTGGATTTAATATTTCAGCTCAAGATTTAGACCTCTATAATGGCGGAGCTTCACAAGTGGTAACTTTAGAAATATCGGGAGGGCAGATAGCTCCTTGTAACAACCCTCCTTGTGCTAGTTTTGTAAATGCAAGTGGTGGTGGTTTACCCCCTTTTACAAGTCCTACTTTAGTGGAAGGAGTTTTTGAATGGACTACTCCTTGTGTTAATTCCTCTGTCTGTGGTGTAGCCTCTAATCAATTTACTTTTTTAATAAAAGCTTATGATGATTTCTGTCCAGCTAATGCGATTACTATCTCTACAATAACAATAAATGTGAACCCCTCAGCAGGTTATGATTCTCTATATTTCTCAAATCTTCCTACCTTTTGTGATGATGGAGATACTACTGACTTAACAACTTATTTAAATAATTTACTTGGAACTCCTGTTATTTTCTCATCTAATACTGGGGCAATAACCTCTTCTGGAATTTTCACATCCAATGCTGGAAATCATATTATAACTGTGATGACGCTAAATGGAGCTTGTAGCGATACTTTAACCGACACTATTAACATTCCAACCTTTACAGTAGGTTTATCAGGTCTTCCTCTTTATCCATGTGAAGACCCAAATGGATGGCTTAATCTAGATAATTATGCAACTGTACTTTGGGGAGGAACTGCCATTACTCCTCTCCCTAGCATATTATACTCTTGTTCTACTTCTGGAATTGTAACACCAGGAGGAGGCTTCTATTTACATACACCAGGAACTTACACCATAAACATGACAACTGCCTATAATGGCTGTTGGGCTAGCAACTCTATAACAATTACTGTTTATATGAGTCCTATCGTAAACATTATAGGGGATTCTAATATTTGTGTAGGTGATACAGCTACATTAACCGCTAATTCTAGCCTCACTTGGGGAGTAACTTACAATTGGAGTAATGGAGCTAATACTCCTACAATAACAGTTATTCCTACAACAACTACAAGCTATTCAGTTACAGTTACTTCACTTTACGGCTGTGTAGGTACTGATACTTTTACCGTTAATGTTAATCCTGCCCCAAACTTTAATATCAATTATGGAGATGTCTATTGTGATGGGGATTCTATCGTAATAATGCCTTCTTATATTGATAGTAATTGCCATACATTTTCTTGGGTAGATTTAGATTGGAATATAATATCAACTGATTCTTTTGTAGTAGTAAAGCCTGGCACTTACACCTTAACAGTAACCGACACCATAACTGGCTGTACGAGTGATACTACAATTAATACAGATGACTTTATGCCAAGTGTTAGCATACAAGGACAAACAATAGCCTGCCAAGGGGATACAGTTATGCTTTGGGATACCTTAACCAATAATTACATTTATCAATGGAGTACTGGAAGTACAGATACTGCTATTTATGTTACCCAAGATGGATGGTACACACTTACCGTTACAGATACCATAACTGGATGTAATAGTATAGATAGTATAAATGTATTCTTTGATAGCATACAGCCCTATATTATCTTCACAGAATCTATTGTTGATACAATATGTGAAGGGGATACAGTAATGTTAAGTGTTCTTGACTCACTAACTGTTAGTCAGTACCCCCCTAGCAATTACACCATTAATTGGAGTAATGGAGCAAATACTAACACTACTAATGTTAGTGGTGGAATACACTGGGTTACTGTTACTAACCCAAATGGATGTACTACTTCAGACACTATCACTATTGTACAAATTAGTAAACCAAACCTATCTATTACCTCTTCAATTTCTAGTGCTGGATGTGAAGATAGTGTACTTGTAATAGCATCAACTACTCCCTTCTCTTCAACAGCAACCTATAAGTGGTGGGACGAATATGCTACAGTCAATAATATAACTCCCTCACCTATTCATTTTGATGATGATATTTGGGTATATCAAACAGGTCCTTTAATTGTAACCGTTTCTGATTCAGGATGCTCTACAAAAGATACTATCCATATTGAATTTAATGATGCTTGTTGTAAAGTTCCAAATGCCGATATTGAAATTGAAGTAGATGATGATTTAACTCTTATTGCTTTAGCAGGGAACAATAATCCTATTCAGAATAAAATTATTGTAATTCATGATACACTTTTTATCAGAAAAGGATTAATACTAGAGGATTGTGAGGTATTTATGGGAGCTAATGCTGTAATATGGTATGATGCCTCAAGCAGCACATCCCCTTCCTTAATTTTAGATAACACTCATATTCATGCTTGCTCAGACACTATGTGGCAAGGTATATATGTAAATAGTAGAAATATCATTGTTAAGAATGGGTCAATTATTGAAGATGCTATTGAAGCTATTGTAATCAATCTCCCTGGAGTAACATACTCTAATGATGCTTACTTTAGAATTACTGATTCTTACCTAAGAAACAATCTATTTTCTTTGGTAGCATACCCTGATTTAGAAATTAACAATTCTTACTTTGTAGGGAATACCATTAGCAATGATAAAAAACTATTGTACAATCAATATAATGGGGTCAATGTAGATAGTAGTTTTGTAGGTATATTATTGAATAAAACCAGACCTATAGTAATTGGAGATGGTAGCACCTCTGCTTATAAAAATACAATTAAAGATTTAAAATACGGTATTGTTGGGTTAGAAACCGACTTTGAGGTGTACAACAACCATTTTGAGAATATTTATGAATACCATAGTACTGGAAGTAATCCATTATATAGCTCAAGCATTGTAGAGACAGCTTGTATTTTTGGACTTGGAGATGCTACTTCCATAGGTAATACTATGAAGGTGGGAGATACAAATATTGGAAATAGCAATTCATTTCTTGATTTTCATAATGGAATATTTGCTGCTCGTATAAATTCTTTTATAAAAAACAACTCCTTTATTCAGGGAAGGTGGCGGGGTGTAATGACATTTGTTACAGCTGACAGAACTACCATTATTAACAATAATCAATTTGTAAATGTGCAAACAGGAGTTTGGGCAGGGTTAAATGAAAATGGGCATTATGATATTGACTACAATGAATTTAGTACCGACCCTAGTTTAGGTAATATTACTAGTAATAATGGAGTATTAGGAGAAAATTGGAATTCAAATACTCCAAATATCTTTATGGTAACTAATAATTGCTTTACAGATGTGCTTTTCCATGGAGTAAAATTGAGAAAAGTACGGGGGTCATTCATCCATAATAACCATATTGACAACAGCAATTTTGGTATAGATTTAAAACATTGTAATTTTGCTAGGGTAGGTTTAAATAACTTGATTGGAAACTATAACCAATTAGCAACAGGAATTACCGTTTCTTACTCTACTGCACCTAGATTGCAGTGTAATTCAATAAAATACTTTGAGGAAGCCTTGCACTTTGATGGACAAATGAATGCTCAACTAAGAAACAATACCATGGTACATTCTTTAAGAGGAGTAGTAATTGACTATAATGGAAGCATTGGGCAACAAGGAACTCAAACTGACCCTTGGGATAATAGATGGATTGGAGGATTTGGACAAGCCAATAACAGACCCCACCTCTTTACTAAAAGTGGAAGTGTAGGAATTACCTCCCAATTTTTTACCCGTACAGGCTATACTTTTGACCCTACTTTTAGTGATAATTTGTCCCCAGCAACAGTAATCCCAGTCCCAAATTACATCTCAAATAATCCTCCTGTAAACTGGTGTGCTGCTTTGCCAAATTGTAACGACAATGGTGGTGGACCATCTGATGATGATAATGACTTTGGTTCTGCTCTAGCTAATCCTAACCTAAACCTATTGGAATCCATTGCCTTATCCGATACTGCTTTTATTCTTGACCCTTCACTTTTTAATAGCCAAGAACTATTGTACAAGGAACTAAAAGACAGCACTGCACTAACCGATAGCAGCATAGTGTTGGCTAATTTTAAGGCAGCAAAAGTGGATGAAGATATGGGGCGCATGGAGCGTATTCGTATGAAAATAGCCGATAGCTTATTTACGGATGCCCAAGCAATAACTGATAGTATGTTGGCTTTATATCCTTATGAGATGAATGCAAAAACGGTGTATGATAAAATATTAGCTCCTTATTTAAGGGGGGAGGATATTACTAAGCTCACCGCTAGTGAATTATTCACTATAAAAACAATTGCTTATCTTTGTCCGCATACGGATGGTTTAATTGTTTATACCGCTAGGGTAATTGCTAGCTTGTTTGATAAATATTATATTGATTATGTAAATGTGTGTGAACGGAATTTTGCTTTAGTGGCACAGCCTAGATTAGCAGAAGATGAGGTAGAGGGATTAAGTATTTATCCTAATCCTGCTAATACTATTGTTTATTTACAAGCTAATTTAGAAAATACGGATTATGCTACTATACAATTAGTAAATACTCTAGGGCAGATAACGGGAACTTATACTTTAAATAATAATGAGGAATTACAGATTGATGTAAGCGAGTTAGCATCTGGTATTTATGTATGTAAACTAGTAGCAATAAATGGAAAAATTATTGCTACTGAAAAATTAACGATTGAATAATGAAAAAAACAATTTTTATATTATTTATTCTGAGCATTACAATTTGTAATGCTCAGAATAATATTATTTTAAACGGTAGTTTTGAGTTGAATAATGCAACTGATTGTTTTGAAGAATTATATACTCAATCAGATTATAATGCTACTGTCTCATTTTCTACCTCTTTTGGGTATGCTATTGTTCTTATGCAAGACTCATGTCTTAGGTGTCCTTCCCAAACTTTTTGGGGGGGGGGAGTACAAGATGGCGATAGATTTGCTTATCTATTTGGAAAACCTTTTATCTCTCCTCAGGGTAATGGTTGGATGCAGTCAAAGTTGTCATTAGAATTAAACATACCTTTAAGTAATAAAAAAAATTATAAATTAAGCTTTTGGATTAAAGACCCTCCTCCTGCGCCTCCTGTAGATACTCCTGCTTGCTCAGACCCTTTAAACAATCTAGTTCATATTGGCACTTCTAATTATGACAATCAATTTGGCACACACATTTATAGCTCTCCTTTAGGAGATAGTATTTGGAAACAATACAGTATTGTATTCAATACCCAAAATGAAGAAGAATATATCACAGTACAAGTAGATACAGGAAATATTAGTCAACATGGTGTTTTTATAGACAACTTTGTTTTGGTTGAAACAGAAGAGCAGCCCAATGCTGTTTATGAGCTAAATGCTGGCAACAAAAAACTTATTAAAATAGTGGATGTGCTAGGTAGGGAAAGTAAACCCAACAGTAATACGCCACTCTTTTATATTTATAGTGATGGTACTGTTGAGAAAAAACTGATTATTGAATAATGAATTGTGAAACAAGCATGAACACTATTAAAAATAATATAGGTGAGTAAAAGCAAAAGCTTTTATTATCCAGCGATATTTAACCAAAAAACAATATATTTATTTACATATAACCAGTTGTCAACAAGCAGAATAAACAGAAATAAATGAAAAGTAAAACAGAAAAGCAAGCATATTTAAATTCTATCCAAAAGGAAACTGATATTCATTTAATTCTTGAAGAATTATTACCTGAAATGGGATTTTCTGACGTAAAAGTAACTCACGAAAAAGGAAATAAACCTGAATTCGGAAAGGATTTAGTTTGTTCCAATTTAGATGAGATAGAAGCTAAAAAAGATTGGTTTGCTTTTGTGGTAAAAAAAGGAAAGGTATCAGGTTCTTCAGGTGCTGTTCGAGAAATTGAACACCAAGTTTATGAATGTTTTAAATATCCATATAAGTCTTTAGAGCAAACACAAAAAATACCCATTAACAAAGTCAAAGTAATTACAAATGGACACTTTTCCTCAGGAGCAAAAGACAAGATTTTTGATAGTAACAATGACGAAAGAGCCAATATAGATTTTTGGGATGGAGAAAAGTTGATTCAATTTATTGATAAATATTATCCTAAGTTTTGGATAAGAGGTTCTAAACAGTATAAAAAATACATTGAGCGTTTACAAGATAGAATCTCTGTCGACAATTCAATAAAATCATTAAGTATTGATAATAAAAAAGTTGAAAAGCTTTTGAATAATATGATTGAACCTAAATTATCTGAAAGAATTACGAATGAAGACGGTTCAATAAAATGGATAAGTAAGAAAGCTGACACTATAATTAACCTACCTAACAACTCGTTAATTATTGGAGAACCAGGCTGCGGTAAATCAACACTTTTCAAATCATTATCAAATGAAATAATTACCCAAAACTCACTTAGAAATAATCAAGATTTCTACCCTATAATACTGACTTTCAAAGAGATTGAACAAGCATCTTTTAGCCTAGAAAAGGCTATTGAAAATTATTTTAATAAGGATTGGAATGAAGATTTAGAAGTTGATTCAACAGAAATATTAAGAACTGAGAATTGTGCAATTTTCATTGACGCTCTTGATGAATTAGCCAAAAAAGAGTCAAAAGAAAGCGCACTTGAATCTGTTGCTGAATTTAATAAAGAATATCCCCAGATAAAAGTAATATGCTCATCTAGACCTTCTGATTATCTATTTCATAACTCAGAAGCTATTGGCTTTAGATATATGGAAATAAGTGACTTAAATCGTCAACAAATCGAACTATTTCTTAGCAACTATTTTAGTGAAGATTTAATCAAATCAAAATCACTTTTAAAGTCACTTAAGGATTCTGAAATCCTAGAAAAACTACCAAAAACACCTTTGACAATTGCATTAATCACAATGTTATTTGACGAGAAAGAAATAGAAATACCCGCAACTATTACTGATTTATACGAACTATTTGTAAACCTTTTAATTGGCAAAACTACTTCAACTGAAACAACAGAATTAATTGAGGTTGGAATAAAACACCGTATTCTATGTTATGTCGCTAAGGACTTACACACTAATTTAAAATCAAGTATTACTAAATCAGAATTACATACTCTAGTTTCAAAATATTCAACTGAAAGGGGTCAAAAGTTTGAGGTTAACCAAGTGATTGAAGAGATTCTTGATCAGATAGGACTTTTGTATGTTAACGATATGGATGAAATCTCATTTAAACATCAATCATTCCAAGAGTATTTTACCGCTTACGAGATATTCCATCATAGACAGTCGGACAGGAAATTATTTATTGATAAATTCAATGATTTATGGTGGCAAAATGTTGCAATTTTTTATGCAGGAATGGCTAAGGATTCTCCTAAATTCCTTGAAGAAATTCTTGAAAATAGCAAACCAACAAATCTATCAGAATACATCTCAAATACAGGAGGTCTAGGGAAATTATTACAAGCATTATATAACACTCCGATTGAACAGCGTAAAAAAGGAATTCAAAGAGGACTTGAGAATACAAGTGCAATACTTGAATTAGTTTCTAAAGAAGAAGCTACACCTGATAGAAAAGACCTTATGTTTTTTCAGAATTTTTCAACCTATGGACTTATGCAAATCTTCGGAGGTTGGTTTAAACATAACAATTGTTCAATAACATTGAAAGAGCCAATGTCTAATTACTTTGATGATAATTTTGAGCTTATAAACAACGGTACAATTAAAGAAGAAGAACAATTTAACTTAGAGTTTCAACTTTTCTTAGTCTCATCAATACTTGCCTCAGATTCTTTTTTAGATTTTGAAAGGTTCAAAATATTAGTAGATAAATCAAAGTTGTTGGATTTAAACATTCTTGCCACTTTAGATACACACTATAAAACTTTAATTAAGCATTTACCAAAATCGTATAAAAAAGATGCCACTTTAAATTCAATCAAGAAGAGATTACAAAAACGAATACAATCAACTCCAAATTTTGCAGATAAAGTGAACAAACCTATAAATCAAAAAAAGATAAAATAAAGCCAGTTGCCAACAATGGCTATAGTTAATGTGGGTTTAGGTAGTAAATTGAAAGTTTAGAGCTTTAAACTAAGTATTGTGATTTAGCTTTTAAAATAATCAAGATGAAAATTAATATGTACTCGAAAAATATTCTATTGTATGTACTTCTTATAAGTGCATTAACTTTAAACTCTTGCAGGGTTAGTCTTATTTCAAACTATGATGCTGATATCTCAAAACAAATAGAAAATACTGCAAAGGTTGTTGATCGGTTTTATTTAATGATGTTAGAAACAACTTCTACCGAAAATGAAGGTCGTGCATATAATAATTTCTCAGAGCAATATGTAGATATTCAGGTAGAACTCAACTCATTATTGAGTAAGAATAAGATTCGCCCTCTTAATGAAAACTCGACAAGAATTTGTGAAATTACAACTCAGCTCTGGGTTAAATATAAGAAAGAACATAAAAAGAAGAATCATCTTAGTGATGGGATTATCCAATTAAATCAGCAAACATTTAGCGACTTATTTTTCACAATGCAAATTGCAGAAAAAGCTAAAGACATGATAAATAAACCTGCATTAAAATAATTAACTGTAAAAACTTAAAACTATGAATTTCAATATTAATGAAGTATTAGATAATATGTTAGCTGCAATTAAAGGATCTGTTGGAGGCGATTGGAGTAAAGTTAAATCTATCGCTAATCAATTCCTTGAAAGAAATGAAAAAAGGCTTAAGATGATAGCTAAATTGAGAGTTGATGGAGAGTTAAATCAAAAAGAATTTGAATCAAGGATACTTGATCAAAAACTTATACTAGAAGCTGAATTAAATGCCATTGCAGTTATCTCAAAAGCCAAAGCACAAAATGCGGCTAATGCTGCAATGGAAGTATTAAATAAAGCTATAACAGTTGCTATTGATACAGCACTTTAAAATAATATAAAAAGGTACTGAGGATACTATAAAACGTGAAGAAGAAAATAACTATGATAAAATATGAAATAAAAACAGGAAGCAAACACCTAAACACTGAAGCAAGGCAAAGAAGAGATACTTACTACAAGCCATTCCTTAGAGGAATGTTTTGTCGTAATTGTAATAATGACACAATAATTAGATTCGTTGAAAATCATGATCAATATGTTATAGGAACGATTTACGCATGTTGCCCCATATTTAATGAAAGAATAATAAGAAAATTAGCCTAATAAGTTAAGTGTAATCTAATTTGAATAAAAATGGAAAAAAGAAAAACTATTAACTGGTTGCCTACTGACAATCGATTTGTTGCTTTTATTGATATTCTTGGGTTTAAGGATTTAGTTATGAGAAATAGTCATTCTGAAATATACCGACTATTAAATGAAATTTCAAAATTGAGAAAGCTGATTGAGAACTGGGAAGATACAAATGATGGTAGATATATAAATTCTGAAATGTATACTGTAAGTTTTTCAGATTCTATTGTTATTTTCTCAAAAAGTGACTCTATTGAAGATTTCGATTTATTTATCTATAGTGTAAAATGGTTAATTCAAGGAGCAATTGAAAGGTCAATTCCACTTAAGGGTGCATTAGCTTATGGGAAAATAAGTCTTAACAAATCTAGTCAGATATATTTTGGACAACCAATAATTGATGCTTACCTTCTTGAAGAAGAAGTAAATTATTTTGGAGTAGTAGCTCATCATTCTATTGAAAAATATTATGTTGATAATATTGAAAAAAGTAGTAGCAAAGATTTGCTCTTTGAAACTCAAACCCCTTTGAAATACGGTAAAATTTCTCATCTAAACCTTCTTTGGTTTCATCACAAGGAAGTTAATGTGAAAAATTTGAAAAACACTATAAAGAAACTACAGTATAATATTTCTGGAAACCCAAGGAGATATGTTGATAATACCCTAGAATTTATTGATGGAATTTATAACTCAATTAAAATCAAACCAAAGTCAAAATAACTTTCTTATCCATTACGCCATTTTCGCTTATTAGTTTAATGGTGTAAAGCAAAGCTTGGAGCTATTATAGTAAGAAGCAGAGCAAAAAACAAAGGACTTTGCTTATGAAGAGTTTCTGGATTAAAAAACTATTTATCCTCATAATGAAAATACGCATTTAAAACATAAACTGTATTTGCTTCTTCTTTAATCGCATAAACCAATCTGTGTTTTTTATTAAT
>TARA_B110001469_G_scaffold27381_1_pt1 | contig 21662 bp, 23 predicted proteins | sample TARA_B110001469 | Tara Oceans TARA_B110001469 (sample SAMEA4397034) | marine metagenome | biome: Polar Biome; feature: [SRF] surface water layer (ENVO:00010504); material: water (ENVO:00002006), including particulate matter (ENVO:01000060) such as... | depth 5 m
AACTTGGGCAAGATGCCGTAATTGTGCCAGTTGTAATAGAATTTTCAGCCCCAGATAAAACAAAGGTTCCTGTTGAATCAAGAATTTCATAACTAGTTTCATATGCGAACGTTCCGCCACCAAGCCATTCTGTAGTGACGTCAGCTCCATCGGTTACCATAAAAGGTAAAATGAGTTCTGAGCCACCAGTTGGGATGGTTACTCCAGTAAGTACAAGAGTGCCATTAACCGAAACATTCATAGTGTTTCCGTTCCATCCATCTCCGTAAGAATCAATCATTTTTAGTGAGTAGTCGCATTGACCAAAAGAAATTAGCGTGCAGAAAAAGACCGCTAAAGCGTAAGTAATATCTTTCATAATGTTAAATTGGTTAGACAGTGAAGTTAGTTGTTTTTTTTAAGTTACATTTAATTCAATCTAATAAAATCGATTAAACACATATAAAATCGATTAAGTACATAAAACCGAATTCCGAACTTCCCTAAATATTTAAATTTTGAATGATTCAGTCTAGCTATTAATTTTTACCTTTGACCAATACGTTTATATGATTGAGAAAAAAGTTATCGGCTTAGAAAAAGCTGTTTTAATAGGAGTAATTACAAAATTACAAGATGAAACTAAGTCCGAAGAATACTTAGAAGAACTTGAATTTCTGACCTATACAGCCGGTGGGGAAGTGCTCAGACGTTTCACTCAAAAAATGGACAAGCCCAATCCCAAAACCTTTATTGGAACGGGTAAAATGGAAGAGTTGCGTCTCTATATAGAGGAGCATAAAGTAGGCACTGCTATTTTTGATGACGAATTGTCGTCGGCTCAAGAACGAAATATTAGTAAAATACTAAACTGTAAAGTCTTAGACCGTACCAACCTTATACTGGATATTTTTGCACAACGTGCACAAACGAGCTATGCCCGTACTCAGGTAGAATTGGCGCAGTGTGAATATTTACTACCCCGATTAAAAGGAATGTGGACACACCTCGAACGTCAAAAAGGGGGGATTGGAATGCGCGGACCCGGGGAAACAGAAATTGAAACAGACCGTCGTATTGTAAGAGAAAAAATTGCCCTTTTAAAAGCTAAGATTAAAAAAATTGACAAGCAAATGTCCGTTCAACGAAGCAATAGAGGCGCCATGGTTCGAGTGGCTTTGGTGGGTTATACAAATGTTGGAAAATCGACTTTAATGAATGTCATTAGCAAGTCGGATGTGTTTGCTGAAAATAAATTATTTGCAACCCTCGATACAACAGTTCGGAAAGTGGTGGTAAAAAACCTGCCTTTTCTGTTGAGTGATACTGTTGGGTTTATTAGAAAATTGCCCACGCAATTGGTCGATTCGTTTAAGAGTACCTTAGATGAAGTTCGAGAATCGGATTTGCTTCTGCATGTGGTGGATATTTCGCATCCAAATTTTGAAGATCATATCGCATCTGTCAACCTGATTTTAGGAGAAATTAATGCCTTAGACAAACCCACGCTTATGGTGTTTAATAAGATTGATGCTTATGAAGCAGAACCCTTTGATGACACGGATTTGATTGCGGTTCGTACCGAAGCGCATTATTCTTTAGAAGAATGGAAGTCCACATGGATGTCTAAAATTGGTGAAAATTCACTGTTTATTTCTGCACTCAACAAAGAGAATTTAGAAGATTTCAGAAAACGGGTGTATGATACCGTTCGCGAAATTCATGTGAAACGCTTTCCTTACAATCGGTTTTTATATCCCGATTATGAAGACATTATAGAGTAAAAAAAATCCCGCCTTAGCGGGATTTTTTAGAGGTCATTTTTCCTTAGAAATTATAATTTACACCGAGACCAAACACTTGTCGCGTTTGTAAACCTTCAAAAGCATTGTCATCATAAATGGTTTGATATGCCAGTGTGGTTGAGATGTATTTATTGATGTTCATCACTAAATTCATGGTATAATCAAGATCGACATTTTGTGGGTCTTCCAAATAATTTGAATAGAGGTTCAAGGTGTTTTCCATTGAAATATTTTTCATCAAATCAAATTTATAATAAGCACCTACCGAAGCACCAAACTCAAAACGGGTACTTTTTCCTTCTTCCACGCCAAAATAAGCAGCATCTGGAAGGGTGAGGTTTTTATCAACCACAATTAATTTGGTGGTGGCAGGGGCGATATTCACCTTTAGATTTTCGCTTTTTTTCCAAAGCATACCAGGTCCGATTTGTAAATATCCAGGTGATAAAAACTTTGTGGGTCCTTCCGTATCACTGTCTAAATCATCTGTAAATTGTGTTTTAAAATTAATGAATCCAGAATAGAACCAATAGCCTTTCGCTTTTTTTCCTAGCACAGAATTCCATTCCAAGCGGTCATCTGATTTTTGGATATCTTGATCTTGAATCTTCGTAATTCCAAAAGAGGCAATGATTTTATTGTCCCAAGACCAATCGCCTTTAAGGTAATTAATGTCATAGTTTACGCCTACGGTTCCAGAAATACTACTCACACCTCCGGCAACCCAGTTTTCAAACGCGGACTGATTTAATAGAAATGTAAAACTACCACCTCTAGTCCAAACGGAAGTTTCGGCAGTTTCCATCGCGGGTTTTTCTTGAGCGTACAGACTGTGGAATTGGGTAATGAGGGCGAATACTAAAATAATTTTTTTCATGTGATTGTAGGTATTGGGAGTTAAGATTAACTGCAAATATATAAAATTGAAATAAATTGATAAATCTAAAGGAAGAGAATCCTTGTTTATTTTTTAAATAAAGGTACGGACGAACAGGCTTCGCCATACATAATGGACTTTGCGATCGGCTGTAATTTATCGATCAAAAAAAGATAGGCATTTTGTGGCACGGGTTTGTTAGAGCAGCCTTTGATAATAACAGGCTTATTTTCGCAGAAATCAAGATCTAAATCTGCAATGATTGTTTGGTATAAAGATGTTTCTAAGGTTTCCAAATCGCCCACAACAACTTGCGAAGCGACACCCGAAAGTTTGAGTCGGATCAGCATATAAGCCCAGCCCGGAATGATGGCGTCAGAAGTGCAATGCAGCGCAACAAATTGATTTGTATAAGCGGACCAATCATGGGTGTTTACAAACGCTCTGAATTCTTTTTCTCTAAGCACCAAGCCTTCGTAAAGCCAGTCTTTAATATCAAAACAAACACGCGCACCCTTAGGGTAATAGTCCTCTAAATCTATAGTGATAAGCGCACTGTTGGCAACACGATTTACAATTTCACCAGTTCCCATTATTATAACATTCCAAGTTCAAGTTTTGCTTCTTCACTCATCAACTCTTGTGTCCATGGTGGGTCAAATGTAATTTCTACTTCTGCATCTTTCACAGCATCCAAAGATTTAATTTTTTCTTCTACTTCTAAAGGAAGCGTTTCAGCCACAGGACAGTTGGGTGTGGTCAAGGTCATCAAAACTTTTACTTCATAGTCTTCGTTTACGAACACATCATAAATCAGTCCTAATTCATAAATATCTACTGGAATTTCTGGATCAAAAATGGTTTTTATCACACGAACTATTTTTTCTCCTAAAGCATTTACATCAATTTTTTCGGTACTCATAATCCTATTTGTGTTTGATACGCAAGCGCATACATTTTTATTTTTTTCACCATACTCACCAACCCGTTGGCTCGGGTAGGAGACAAGTGTTCTTTAAGTCCAATTTCGTCAATGAAATCTGTAGAAGTATTTAAGATAGTTTCAGGGCTTTGGTTTGAAAATACACGGATTAAAATCGCAACAATGCCTTTGGTAATAATGGCATCACTGTCGGCAGAAAACACGACTTTTTCACTTTCCAAATCGGCATGAAGCCATACTTTACTCTGGCAGCCTTTGATAATATTGTCCTCCGTTTTGAATTCTGAATCAATGAGAGGTAATGATTTCCCCAAATCGATCATGTGTTCATAACGCTCCATCCAATCGTCAAACATGGAAAACTCATCTATTAAATCCGCTTGTATCGTTTCAATATTCATGTGTTTATATTTATTGTTTTTCAAAGGGGTACATCCATTTAATCATTTTCTTGGGTATCAAGTTTTGGTTATGGATATTTCACAATGCAAAAATACGATTCTTAAATGGGAATTTTAATTTTCTGAGATAGATAATATATATTCTACCAATGGCTTTATTTCGACAGGTGGATATTTATGATCAAAGCCACTCGATTGAATGGTGTCTCCTTTTTGAATGACTGTTAATTGTGCAAATGCAGCACCATCAAACTGTCTGTAATTGGTTGGGGAAATTAGATTTGGCAAGTTTTTCAGGTCGATTTGATCTAATAATCTTAAACACTCCTTCCAATCCTTCGCGTTTAAGTCGCTTGAAATAGTGTTTGACTTATCGCGATCTTTGAATTCTGTAAGGCTGTTTTCTTTTAGAATAAATTCTTGAAAAAATCCACGAGTGTTCGCACTGTAGGATATTGTAACCTCTCTTTGCGTTGAAGTGTTTTCGTTATTTTGGGTAAGTACTTTTTTATTTGAATTACAGTTGGTGACTAAAACGATCAATGTAAAACAGCTGATAAGTAGTTTCATAAATCTATATTTAATATTTTATTTATAAATGTACTAAAATCTAAACTAACGCAACATCATAGCTGCCTTTTTAACGCCCGCTACAAAAGTGTCTACTTCTTCTTTGGTGTTATAAAAACAAAACGAAGCTCTTGCCGTTCCGGAAACTTTAAAGAAATCCATAATGGGCTGTGCACAGTGTTGACCGGTACGGATGGCAATCCCAAGTTTGTCAACGATGGTACCAAGGTCGTAAGCATGAACGCCGTCTATATTAAAAGAAATAACCGAGGTTTTATCTGTTTTTGGACCATAGATTCGCATGCCTTCAATCGTATTTAATTTTTCAGTGGCATACTCTAAGAGTTCGTGTTCATAAGCAGCAATCGCTTCAAATCCAATCGAATTCATATAATCAATCGCAGCTCCAAAAGCAATGCCTCCACAAATATTTGGAGTTCCCGCTTCAAATTTATGAGGCAGACCTGCATAGGTTGTTTTTTCAAAGGAGACTTCCGCAATCATTTCGCCACCACCCTGATAAGGGGGTAGTTTATGCAGCCACGATTCTTTTGCATACAACATTCCTACACCTGTTGGGCCACACATTTTATGACCTGAGGTCACGTAAAAATCGACATCCAAAGCCTGAACATCTGGTTTGATATGTGGGCAAGCTTGTGCGCCATCAACCAATATGGCAGCGCCTACCGAATGTGCTTTTTGAATCATTTCCTCAATTGGATTAATGGTTCCTAAGGCATTGGAAATATGATTGACAAAAACCAATTTTGGATTTAAAAGTAACAAGTCATCATAAGCGGCCATATCCAAGGCGCCTTCTGAAGTCATCGGAATTACTTTTAGGGTTGCTTTGGTTTTTTCGCAAAGCATTTGCCAGGGTACAATATTACTGTGGTGCTCGAGTGCCGAGACCAGAATGGTATCATTTTCGTTTAGAAAACTTGCAAATCCATTGGCCACTAAATTAATACTGTGGGTTGTTCCTGAGGTAAAAATAATTTCATGTCCATGCGCCGCATTAAAATGCTTTTGAATGGTGTGGCGTGCGCCTTCATATTTGTCAGTCGCTTCTTGACTTAAGCTATGAACCCCTCTATGAATATTGGAATTGTAATTAGAATAATAATCGACAATGACATCAATGACCTGCTGTGGGGTTTGTGATGTAGCGGCATTATCAAGATAAATTAATGGTTTCCCATTAACCGTTCTTGAGAGAATTGGAAAATCCTTTCGAATCGTTTCTACATCAAAAGGGGTATTTGAATTGAGATCCTTCATTATAAATCAAATCCTATATTAACTCCTAATTTATGGGCAATTAGCTTATTAATTCTATTTTTCAGTTGTGGAATTTTTACACTTTCCAAAACGTTATTCGCAAAAGCATACATCAAAAGTGCCTTGGCTTCTTTTTCAGGAATTCCTCTGGCACGTAAATAAAATAGGGCATTTTCATCTAGCTGTCCAATTGTACAACCGTGAGAACACTTCACGTCATCCGCAAAAATCTCTAACTGAGGTTTGGTGTTGATGCTCGCTTTGTCACTGATAAGCAAATTATTGTTAGATTGAAATGCATTTGTTTTTTGAGCTTCTTTATTAACGAGTACTTTTCCGTTAAAAACGCCAATAGAGCTATCGCCAAAAATACCTTTATAATCTTGATGGCTTTCGCAATTGGGTTCAATATGATGTACCAACGTATTGTGGTCTACATGTTGTTTATTACCAATTATGGTAACCCCGTTTAAAGTGGAATCAATGTATTCCCCGTTTTGATAAAAGTTCAAATTATTTCGGGTTAATTTCCCTCCAAAACTAAAGGTGTGTACCGATACATGGCTCTCTCTTTCTTGGTCTATAAAAGTGCTATCGATGAGCGATGCATTTTCTTTGTCGTTTTGAACCTTATAATAATCCACAATCCCACGTTTTGCAGCAAAAATCTCAGTGACACTGTTGGTCAAAGTTGGATTGTCTGTAAGACTTTGGTGGCGTTCTATAATCTGAACATGAGCATTTTCATCTACCACAATTAAGTTTCTGGGTTGAAGTAAAAGAGCTGCTTCACTTCCTGTAGAAAAATGAATGATCTGAATTGGTTTTTCAACCAATTTATTTTTGGTAATATGAATGTAAGCCCCTTCATTTGAAAACGCAGTATTCAAGGATGTCAAACTATCTTTCTCAGCTATTTTATTAAAATAGTTTTCAATGACCGCCTGGTATTTAGGCTTGCTCAAGGCTGCTGACATCAAACAAATATCGATGCCTTCATGAGTCGTTTCCGAGAGATGGGATGCGTATTTCCCATCGACAAATACAATTTTATAACTGTCAATATCGTGTATGAAATACGATTGAACATCTTTGTATTCAACGGCGAATTCTGTTTTTGCAAACACACTAAAATCTTGTTTCAAGACTTTCCCTAAGGAAGTGTATTTCCAAGCCTCATCTTTTTTAGCAGGAAAGCCTTTAGCTTCAAAGCGCTTGATCGCTTCTGTACGCATATCGTGTACAAAAGTGTTGTCTAATGAAATCTGATTTTCAAAAGCAATAAAAGAGGATACTAATTTTTCTTTAAGTTCCATAAAGGCAATGCGTTCTTTTAATTTTCAGCTTCTTGTTTGATCCAGTCGTACCCTTTTTCTTCCAATTCAAATGCAAGTTCTTTGGTTCCAGATTTTACTATTTTTCCGTTGTGAAGTACATGTACAAAATCGGGTACGATATAATCCAACAGACGTTGGTAATGCGTAATAACAATTACAGCATTGTCTTTAGATTTTAGTTTGTTGACGCCATTGGCCACAATGCGAAGTGCATCAATATCCAATCCTGAATCCGTTTCATCTAGGATGGCTAATTTCGGCTCTAACATTGCCATTTGAAAAATCTCATTTCGTTTTTTCTCACCACCAGAAAATCCTTGATTTAAAGAACGCGACAAAAACTTTCGATCGATTTCTAATAACTCAGATTTCTCACGAATCATTTTAAGCATTTCTTTTGCTGGCATGTCTGCTAAACCTTTTGCTTTGCGCATTTCGTTTAGAGACGTTTTCATGAAGTTGGTGACCGTTACGCCTGGTATTTCAACAGGGTATTGAAAGGATAAAAAGATGCCTTTGTGAGCACGTTCTTCAACAGAAAGTTCGTCAATATCTTGACCCTCAAAAGTGATTTTCCCTTTTTCAACTTCGTATTCTTCTTTTCCTGCAACGACTGCAGCCAAGGTGCTTTTTCCAGAACCGTTAGGTCCCATAATTGCGTGAACCTCTCCTGGTTTTATTTCTAGATTGATGCCTTTAAGAATTGACTTATCGTCAATGTTTGCATGTAAATCGGTTATTTTTAACATAATTATTCTGTGCCTAATTTTAATATATTCTCTGTTTCTTTTGCTGCAGAAATGCTGATAATTTCAACAATTTCTAATTTCTTATCCCATAAAATTTTTGGGTCTTCTTTTGCAGATATGATGCCTCTCACTTCCACACGCACCATATCGGTTTCGTTGGTTTTAAGAGGGGCTGCTTTTTCGTTCAATTCTTTTGCTAAATCATTTAAAAACACACCATAAATTTCGACGTCATTTTGCAAGACGGCAGCATCCTCGAAATAGATGTAGTTTCCTGTAATGATTGTGGTGTCATCAGTCGTTTCACTGCTGTTTTTTGAATTGTTTTTGCATCCTAAAACGGAGATTACAAAAACGAATATTAATAATTTTTTCATATTAAAAGTATTATCCTACGGAGCCTTCGAGACTTATTTCTAATAATTTTTGAGCTTCTACGGCAAATTCCATAGGGAGTTTATTGAGGACATCTTTACTAAATCCATTCACAATTAATGCGATGGCTTTTTCGGTTTCAATTCCTCTTTGATTGCAATAAAATATTTGATCTTCCCCAATTTTACTTGTGGTTGCTTCATGCTCTATCTGAGCTGATTTATTTTTAACTTCGATATACGGAAAGGTATGTGCACCACATTCGTTGCCCATCAACAAACTATCACATTGAGAAAAGTTACGAGCATTGTCGGCTCTTGAACTTATTTGAACCAATCCTCTGTAACTATTTTGTGATTTCCCTGCGGAAATCCCTTTACTTATGATGGTTGATTTAGTGTTTTTCCCCAAGTGAATCATTTTGGTACCTGTATCCGCTTGCTGATAATTATTGGTTACCGCAATGGAATAAAATTCTCCAACAGAATTATCACCCTTCAAAATGCATGACGGATACTTCCAAGTCACAGCACTTCCGGTTTCAACTTGAGTCCAAGAGATTTTGGCGTCTTTTTCACAGATGCCTCTTTTGGTCACAAAGTTATAAACCCCTCCAACACCTTCGGCATTACCAGGGTACCAGTTTTGAACGGTAGAGTATTTAATCTCAGCAGCATCCATAGCAATCAGTTCTACAACGGCGGCGTGCAATTGGTTTTCGTCTCTACTTGGAGCCGTACATCCTTCGAGGTAACTTACATAACTTCCTTCATCTGCAATCAAAAGGGTGCGTTCAAATTGACCTGTACCTCCTTGATTAATTCTAAAATAGGTTGAGAGTTCCATTGGACATCTCACGCCTTTAGGAATGTAGCAAAAACTACCATCACTAAACACAGCACTGTTTAAGGCCGCATAGAAATTGTCAGTTGTTGGAACCACGGTTCCCATATATTTTTTAACGAGTTCTGGATGTTCTTTGATGGCTTCAGAAATACTCATAAAAATGATGCCCTTTTCACCAAGCGTCTTTTTAAAAGTGGTAGCAACGGATACAGAATCAACAACAATATCCATTGCGACATTGTTCATTTTTTTCTGTTCATCAATCGAAATCCCTAACTTTTTATACATCGCTAATAAGTCCGGATCGACATCGTCGAGGGTTTTATTTGGATCGATAGAGGCTGGTGCAGAGTAATAAGCAATCGCCTGAAAATCTGGCTTTTTATATTTCACATTCGCCCAGTCTGGCTCTTCCATAGATTTCCAAACTTTGAAAGCTTCTAAACGCCATTCGGTCATCCATTCCGGCTCCTCTTTCTTTTTTGAAATGGCTCTCACAATGGATTCGTCCAAACCAATAGGAAAGGTTTCAGAATCTATATCTGTATAAAAACCATATTCGTATTCTTTGGTTTTTAATTCTTCTCTTAAATCATCTTCGGTGTACTTACTCATACCACTTATAAAATTATATTATAAAGAAAAAGATTCTCCACACCCACAAGTACGGTTTGCATTGGGGTTATTAAACACAAATCCAGCGCCGTTTAGACCGCCAGAATACTCTAAAGTTGTTCCAATTAGATACAAAAAACTCTTTGTATCAACCACGATTTTCACACCGTTGTCTTCAAATAACTTATCACCTTCAATCTGAGATTTATCAAATTTTAAATCATAAGATAGCCCTGAGCATCCCCCGCTTTTCACACCCACTCGGACGTAGTCATTGGTAGGATCAAATCCGTCATCTTGCATTAATTGCAAGACTTTACTTTTTGCTGTTTCAGATACTTTTATCATAATGCTTATGTAGATACTTTCTAAATAGGGCACAAATATACAACATACAGAGGGGATTTCCATACATCCTTACATTATATTAATAGATGGGTTTATAGGGTTTGCCTATGGATTTGAAAAGTTTGGATTATTTATAAAATCTAGGTCCGATAAGCTTAAAAGAAACGCCTTTAAATCGGCTTTTTCTTGAAGACTGAGTTGCACCCCTCCTTGATCCACTTTTTTCATTAAGGGGTCAATGGTTGGAGAATCTTGCAGGCCTTCGCTGTAATGATTGATGACGTCTTCAAGCGTTTCAAATCTGCCATCGTGCATATAAGGCGCCGTAAAGGCAAGGTTTCTTAAGGAGGGAGATCTGAATTTACCGTTGTCAGAAGGGTCTCCAGTCACAGTTCCAAAACCGAGGTCTGAAAACGTGGCGTCTAAGCCGTTATTGTGAAACTTATTATCCGTCCAAAGTGGATTGTTGTCGCTGCCATGGCAATGAAAACAATCGCCTTTAGTTTCGTCCATAAAGATGTTAAATCCATTCGTTTCCTCGGGGGTTAAGGTAGCAGTTCCTAAGAGGTGTTTGTCAAATTTTGAATTCGCCGAAATGAGAGTTCTCTCAAATTGAGAGATGGCTTTGGAAACCAAAACAGAGTCCACAATGGCAGTGCCAAATGCCGCATTAAAAAGTTCAGGGTACTCAGAATGTTGTTGTAGTTTTTCAGTGACCGCTGCCCAAGTAGTGTGCATTTCAATAGGATTGGTAACAGGTTCAAACGCTTGGTTTTCAAGGCCAGATTCGCGTCCGTCCCAAAAGAATTTATTGTCATAATTCCATGCCAAATTAAACAAGGGCATGGAGTTTCGGTTTCCAAACAGGCCATCAATTCCATCGCTAAAGCGGGTGTCGTCTGTAAATGCGTTGGATGTACTGTGGCAACCAGCACATGCTAGGGTATTGTCGGCGGATAAAATGGGATCGAAAAATAGTTTTTTTCCTAAGGAGATGCCTTCTTCTGTCTGTGGGTTGTTAGAGGGAATGACAGGGTCTAGGATGAGGTCTTGAAATAATTGTGGAATTTGTAGTGGACTCGGCGTTGGCACATTGACATAAGGTTCTACAGAATCTTCGTTGCAGGATGCGACACACAAGGCAAACATAAATATAAAAAAATAAGATATTTTATGTGTCATTTCCCCCTAGTTAGTGTCTTCCAAAGTAAATACATTTTGTCCATTTTCATACATCAAAATTTGAACTGCAGAATTTGGCATGAGCATTTGATTGTACACGTTAAGATCCCATGCATAGGGGGTTTTGAACCATTCTTCAACATGCATCGCGACGTTTATTTCAACATCCGCTGCAACCGTAATCGCCCCTAAGTCCACTCGAAAAAAGGTGTCTTGTGGAAAGGTTGGATTGGGTCCGGCATTGTCATTCGCTCGAACTGTATGGTAATTATATCCTTGCGCTGCATTGTTTGCACTTATAAATTTCCCGTCTAATTGCATAAAGTGGTAGCCGCCTCCTAGCATCGCAGGGACATTCCAAGACGCAGCATTCAAATCGTTGAACGCGCCATCTGTATTTTTTTCATTAATCAACCCAAATACAAAAGAGACATTGCTGTACGTACCCGCTGCAATTTTTTCATTGGGTGTGAAAGATAGGTTGGTTTGATTGGTCACATCCACTAGGTTGTAGCCTTCTAATAAGACGGTTTGCCCATCTGTTTTTGTAAATGTAACATCTGAAATTATATAGCGCAAGCGTTCTATACTCATAAGCTCACCGTGAGCATTTGTCAAATTTAACGTATTAAAATCTGAATTCGTTATGGGTGTTTGACCCCAATAATGAGAAAAAGTCAGGGTTGCATTTGCTGGCGCAACAACGTCATCTGCATCAGAGCTGCACCCAAATATAATCACTAAGCTGAAGGCTAATAAAGGATAGAGTCGTTTCATTTTAATTTGAGTATTAACAGGTCTGTAAACCCTTTATTTTCATTGATATCTTCATTGGAACTGTTAGAGTCTCCAACAGCCACAATTGTTTGATCGTTGAGCTCAACCGCATCATAAAAAAAATCGACTTCACTGCCTCCAATTGTTTTTTGCCATTCTAAGTCGCCACTGCTATTGATCTTTACAATCCAAGCATCATTTTGACCTTTGTTGGTTGTGAGATTTCCATCGATACTTCGCGAACTTCCAGAAATCAAAAATCCGTTGTCTCGTGTTTTTGAAATGGACCTTCCCACATCAAAATTACTACCGCCCAATGTTTTTTCCCATAGCAAGGTCCCTTCGGGAGTTATTTTTATAACCCATAAATCTGCCGCTCCATTGTTCTGAGAAATATCCAAATCATTACTTCTGGCATCTCCTACAATCAAATAGTTTCCATCGGATGTTTGACTGATCGCACGGGCCTCATCAATTTCACTGCCGCCAAAGGATTTCTCCCAAACTAAAACACCAGTGTCCGAAATTTTAATCGCCCAAAAATCATAGCTACCCTGGTTGTTTGAGATATCTACATCATCACTATCCGAAGAGCCAATAATAATATAACCATCATCTTCGGTTTGAATAGCGTCGTAGGCCGTGTCGGTATAGCTTCCGCCATAATAGTTACTCCATTGTTTGATGCCAGTTGCGTTTAATTTAATCGCCCAATAATCGCCTCCAGCATGCCGACTTATAATCGAGTTTCGATCGCCTTGACCATTGGACGCGGAGACATCCAAAACACCCGTTAACAAGTAGCCGTTGTCCTTGGTTTGAATGATAGAGTAGGGGACATCACTTCCTGCAAAACCAAAAGTGTGTTCCCAAGAAATGGAGCCACTGCTGTCTAGTTTAGAAATCCAAAAATCGTCATACCCTGCGTTTTCAGAGACATCGAGGTCATTGCTTTTGCTTTTTCCAATCACTGCATAACCGCCATCTGAAGTTTGAATTAAATCAGCACCCCGATCGTCATCACTTCCTCCATAGGTTTTTTGCCACTGTAATTGATTTGTAGCATTATATTTTAGGAGCCAATAATCATAAGATTCGTTTGACTTGTTATTAATATCTCCGTCCATACTTTGGGCGTGCCCTAAAATGGCGTAACCGCCGTCCATTGTTTTGATAACGGCTTGTGCACTTTCGTTTTTTGAACCTCCTAAGGATGTTATAAAATCGATCTCTACACCTGATTTTTGAGGCGTCGAGTTGTCATTGTCTTCAGAGCAGTTTATTAAACATGAAGTTATAAAAAACACACCCAATAAATGGTATGAAAATTTTTTATGCATAAGAAATTAATTACTTTTTCGAATGACAAATAAGCCTTTGTTAATATCACTAAGTATAATATTTTCACTTGGAAAGTAAGGATATACATTCCATACGCCGTCAAAGTTTGCATTGTCATTATCTGGATACGTGTCAAAATACCCAATCTCAGTGAGGGTGTCACTTCCTATTTGAGATACATCAAGGATCCGAACGCCAGCTCGATAATTGGCCAAAAAGTATTCATTTCCTTTCGAATAGCCGTTATGATCGATGGCAAGTGTAGGGCCTAAATAATCAAAGTCATAAAGAGGAGTGTCTAAGTCTGATAAATCAAACACTAAAGTTCGGGTATTATTCCCAACTCTCTGTTCATCAAGTTCGTCACCTACAATAAAATACCTCAAATCTTCTGTAAACCATCCTTGGTGGGTGTAGTGAGTATTAGAATATGTAATGGTTGATAAAATTGTTGGATTTGATTTGTCTGAAACATCCGCAATTACAATTTCATTTTCGTTACTACCTACTAATATTTCTTTTCCAGTGTGGTCGGTGTCTGGTCCTGTATAGTTAATGACCTGTACATCGTGAGAATAGCCGCCAGCAGCAAAGCCCCCTTCAGATACGGGTGTTGTTGGGTTTTGGATGTTTATAAATAAGGCGCCTCCGTTAAAAGGACCATTACGATTTGTTCCTACCACATAGGCATATCCGGAAGTTTCGTTAATAAAAATATTATGAGCATTTCCAAATTCTGTAAAATGGGTGTCGGCATTAAAGGTTTCTGGTGGGTTTGCAACAGATCGTAAACGGGTCAAATCAAAAACCTGCATGCCATGCCCAGAAGCTTCACTTACAATAAAGGCGTGATTTTGATACACTTTGATATCTCGCCATAAACTATTCACGGTAGCTGTAGGCAGTATTCCTACAAGTATCGGAGCAACAGGATCGCTTATGTCCACAAAAGCAGCATGAGAATTGAGTCCTACAAGTGCATATTCTTTATTCGTTGTTGGATCGGTCCAGCCCCAGGAGTCATTTCCAGAAAGACTTCCACCAGTACCGGGGGACAAATCTGCTAAAGTCATATGACTCATAAGGTCATAGCCATCACAAGGGTATATATCCGCCATTCCATTGTCGCAAGGCGCCAATGCGTCAAAATCACAAGCATCCCCAATGCCATCTCCGTCAGTATCTAATTGATCTAGGTTTGCGACATTTGGACAGTTGTCTTCGGAGTCAATGATGGTGTCTCCATCTGTGTCTACGCCATCTGTCAAATCACAAGCATCCCCAATACCATCACCATCTGTATCTAGTTGGTCTAAATTTGCGACATCTGGACAGTTGTCTTCGGAGTCAATTATGGTGTCACTATCCGTATCTGTATCATCAGACAAATCACAGGCATCTCCGATACCATCACCATCTGAATCCTCTTGATTGGGATTGGCAATTTGAGGGCAATTATCAACAGAATTCATAATTCCATCTCCATCCGCATCTGTGGATACAGCGCCCGTAGGTTCGTTGTTACAGGACGTTGCGAGTCCAATACTTATACAAATGCAGAATAATTTTAAAAAAGTAGTTTTCATAACTTTGGATTTAGGAGTACTTATAAAACGTAATTTACGTCAAAAAATTATATATAAATGAAAATCAGTTGAATTATGTATCTTTTGTATAAGAAATTTACCAAAAGCGTCTTATTTTTGCAGTATGATAGAAGATAAAAATCAAGAAAATACGCCCCTAAGCAGTTTAGGTGAATTTGGACTAATAGAACATTTAACCAAACGTTTTACCGATAAAAATAGTTCCACTATTAAAGGGATTGGGGACGATGCCGCGATATTAGATTTTAAAAATAAATCGGTGGTGTTGACTACTGATTTATTGGTTGAAGGGGTTCATTTCGATTTAAGCTATATGCCCTTAAAACATTTGGGGTATAAAGCAGTGATGGTCAATCTTTCTGATGTGTATGCAATGAACGCAAATGCCACACAAATCACGGTTTCTGTGGCGGTTTCAAATCGCTTTTCTTTGGAGGCGCTTGATGCATTATACGAAGGAATTCATCAAGCCGCTGAGGTTTATGGTGTTGATGTGGTGGGTGGAGACACCACCTCTTCTACAACAGGTTTAATGATTTCTGTAACTGCTCTTGGAGAGGTCGATTCAGATACGGTTGTTAAAAGAAGTGGCGCGCAACCAAACGATTTATTAGTGGTAAGTGGCGATCTTGGTGGGGCTTATTTAGGTCTTCAAGTTTTGGAACGTGAAAAAGAAGTTTTTAAAGTGAACCCCAACAACCAACCTGACTTGGATGGGTACACCTATATTATAGAGCGTCAATTGAAGCCCGAAGCTCGAAAGGATATCGTAAAACTTTTAAAAGATTTAGAGGTGGTGCCAACAGCGATGATTGATATTAGTGATGGCTTGTCTTCTGAAATCATTCATTTATGTAAACAAAGTGAAGTAGGATGTGATTTGTATGAAGATAAAATCCCTTTAGATCCGCAGGTCATTTCAACTTGTGAAGAGTTTAATATGGACAGCACGACTGTCGCACTGAATGGGGGAGAGGATTACGAACTTCTCATGACCATTTCTCAAGAAGATTTTCCTAAAATTAAAGCCAATCCAAACTTAACCGTTATTGGGTATATGACGGAGCCGAGTGTCGGAATGAACTTGGTAACACGTGGCGAAACTAAAATTCAGTTAACAGCCCAAGGATGGAACTCATTGAGTTCGGATTCAGAAGCATAGCGTTTATTTCCAGCGCAGGCTTTCAATAAGATGCATCATGTCCTTTTGAATATAGTTGATGGCTGGTAAGATGGAATCGTAGTTGGGTTTTGTTTCAAAATAAAGTGCTCCAGATATAAAATGCTGTGTTCTGTCAGTTACATAAAACTGGGATTGTGACGCTACATTTCCTTTGAGATCATAAAACATACCGTATAAATTTTGTAGGTCGTTTTCATACATGCGTTCTGAAATTTCATCCGCTACTTGAAGGTGTTTTTGAGTCATTGCCCGCACGTCTGAAATGTATTTTTCGAGGTTGTTTTCTACTTTTTTATAATTGATAAAAACAGAGGCTTTTAAGTTGGGATAGCGAAGAATGATTCCTTCAACCTTGTTGTTCTTTTTAGAAACATTCAGTTGGGCAAGTTTATTTTTTTCAAACTCAAAAGGCACTTCTAGTTGACTTTTTAGGTAGGATGCTTTTGGGTAATCCAAACTCAAAAAGGCCTTTGGTTTTGGTACATGAATTTCATCACAAGAGAAACATATAAAAATACATAAAAGAACAGCGAACGATTTCATTATTTCTTAAGTGTTACTTTGAGTTGTTTGATGCGTTTATTGTTTAGTGCCTCCACAGTAAATGTATAGGTTTTAAATGCAATTTTAGTGTTTACTTTTGGAAAGCTTTTAGATATTTCAAGCACAAATCCCGCAAGGGTTTCTGCTTCTCCTTTTTCATCTTCAAAAATAGATTCATCCTCTAATTTGATGATTCTATAAAAATCTTTAAGTGTTGTTTTGCCTTCAAAAACATAATTATGAGCATCGAGTTTTGAGTAAATCAAATCGTCATCGTCAAACTCATCACTAATATCCCCCACAATTTCTTCAATGATATCTTCTAAAGATACCACTCCAGAAGTCCCGCCATACTCATCGACCACGATAGCGAGGTGGATTTTTTTCTCTTGAAATTCCACCATCAAATCATCTAGTTTTTTGTTTTCAGGCACAAAAAAGGGTTCCCTTATTAAAGTCGTCCAGTCAAATTCTTTCTTTTGAAGGTGTGGCAGTAAGTCTTTTACATATAATATCCCGACAACCGTATCAATACTTTCATTATATACAGGAATACGAGAATAGCCGTTTTTTACGATTTCAGGAATAATTTTTTTGTAGTCCACCGATTGATCCAAAGCAAATATGTCAATGCGCGGACGCATCACTTGCTTTGTGTCTGTATTTCCAAACGATACAATCCCTTGTAGAATTTTTTGTTCTTGTTGGGTGGTGTCATCTTCACTTGCAAGTTCCAGTGCTTGGGATAAATAATCGACATTAAGGGTGGATTTTTGTTTCCCTAATTTTTTATGAATGCCTAATGTTACCTTTTGCATGGGAATGCTAATGGGCGAAATGACAATGTCCAATACTTTTAAAGGATAGGCCATAAATTTCGAAAACTTTAAGTTGTTTCTGTTAGCATATACTTTGGGTAAGATTTCTCCAATCAGTAAAATCAAAAATGTAATCAGAATTACTTCAATAAAGAATACAAGGTCAATTTTGAAAAAACCTAAATCTAATTCCGAATGCACACCGCTAAATAAGGATTCACTTAGAGATGCAAACAATATGACGATGGCGATGTTTATAAAATTATTAGCTACTAATATAGAAGCCAATAATTTTTTTGGTTGTTTTAAGAGGTCAATAATAATCTCAAACGATTTTGATTTGCTGTCTTTCGCTTCATCTAAATCTTTTTGTGTCAGCGAAAAAAGAGCAACTTCAGCTCCCGATATAAGTGCAGAACAGATTAAAAGCACGAGTAACCCTAGGACGCCAGTGATTAGTGTGCTGTCAAAAAGAGGGGTGAAACTAGAGGGTTCAGGGTCCAATTATAGTGTGTTTTATAAACTAGTTAAAATGGTAAATCGTTTGGTTCTTCGTTGTTTTCAGGAGGCTTTGCCGCCGCTGCCTGAGGGGTTTGGTTTTCGGATGTTGCCGAAGATGAATGGTCACTTTTGGCTGTCAAAAACGTAAAATCAACACATTGAATCTCAGTCGAATACCGATCATTTCCTTTGTCGTCTTGCCACTTCCGTGTTTTCAGACGTCCTTCAATGTATACTTTATCTCCTTTGTTGAGGTATTTCTCACAAATTTCGGCCGCTTTATTTCGGACTACAATGTTGTGCCATTCCGTGTTGGTCACCTTTTCATTTGTTTGCTTGTTTGTGTAGGTTTCATTGGTGGCCAATGGAAAACGCCCCACACAATTCTTATCATCAAAATAATGCATTTTTACGGCATCTCCAAGATGTCCAATAAGCATTACTTTATTTAAAGTTCCTGACATAATAGTTGATTTTTGAGTGCATAAATTTGAAACAAAATTAATGATATAAAGATATCTAAAAAATGTAAACGCTCATGCTTAAATTTGAAAATTATTTATAAACCGTTCGATGACAGCAGGTACGGGGAAGGAGGTGATGTCAGACCACGCTATCGCATTTTCCGGAGCGTTTCCTGTTTTTAAAATCCAAAATTTAACATGCAATTCACGATGAGACAGTTTATGAATTATATCCGAAGCATTAAAAAGTGTGATGTTTTTGTACGGCATCTTAATTTTGTCTGATGTCTCAAGGAAGGGCAAAAGCTCTTCTTTAGACACCGCAGCGTGTGTTTCAATGAGGGGGAATTGATACAGTTGTTGCCAGATCCCTTTTTCCTTACGTTGCTCCAAGTAGGTTTTTTGATCATCAGAATCAATCACTAAAAAATTAAAATACTTTTTAGTGACTTTTGTTTTTTTGAGTTTAACGGGCAGTACCTTAATGGATCCAGTAGCATAGGCCTTGCAAGACGAAATTAATGGGCAAGCGTCACAGTTGGGCGATTGAGGTTTGCATTGCCGCGACCCAAACTCCATAATCGCTTGGTTGTAATCTCCAAAATCGGACAGAGGCAATAAGGACTGAGCCAAGGTTTTAAACTGTTTGATTCCTTCCGTACTATTAATAGGAGTGTCAATTCCAAAATACCGAGCCAACACGCGGTATACATTTCCATCGACGACGGCCACGGATTCTTCATAACAAATGGAAGCGATGGCGCTGGCGGTGTAATCGCCAACGCCTTTTAGGTCTAGAAGCGATTTATAATTTTTCGGGAATTCACCATTTAAGTTTTCTGTAATGTGTTTGGCCGTAAAGTGCAAATTCCGAGCACGAGAATAATAGCCAAGCCCTTGCCACAGGTTTAAAACCGCCGTTTCAGAAGCGCCTGCAAGCGCCTGCACAGACGGGTAATTTGCTAAGAAAGCTTCATAATAAGGTTGCCCTTGTTTGATTTGTGTTTGCTGCAAAATAATCTCTGACAACCAGATATTATACGGATTCTTAGAGGCGCGCCAAGGGAGATTCCTTTTATTTACTGAATACCAGTTAGTTAGTGTTGAGTGAAAATTCATTTTTAAATTGGATGAATGGCAAAAATAATCTTTTAATATATTTAATTTTAATTCTTTAGGTTTGAAATATTGAATATAAAATACATATATTTGCAAGCCAATTAAAAAATATTAATTTTAAATATAATATAAAATGACTAAAGCTGAAATTGTAGCTAAAATTTCCAACGATTTAGGAATTGAAAAAGGAGATGTATTGGCAACTGTTGAATCTTTTATGAGCGAAGTTAAAGGATCGTTAGAGACTGGAGAAAATGTTTATTTAAGAGGATTTGGAAGTTTCATTATCAAGACTAGAGCTGAGAAAATTGGAAGAAATATTTCTAAAAATACTTCAATCAAAATACCAGCACACAACATACCTGCGTTCAAACCTTCTAAAGTATTTATTGAAGGCGTAAAATCAAAGGTTAAAGTAAACTAATTATTTATAAACTAATTTTAAAAAATCACATTTATGCCAAGCGGTAAAAAACGTAAAAGACATAAGGTAGCAACGCACAAGCGTAAGAAAAGACGTCGCGCTAACCGTCACAAGAAGAAGTAATTTGAAAAAGTAGCACAGCTACTTTTTCAGGTTATTATCAGAACGTTCTTTGATATCAAATTCGTGCTAAAATTCAGTTTCACCTTGCTGAATACATGAATTTACTGGATTAAATCCTGTCAAATCTTAGTATTGAAACACACTTTGTTGTGTTTAAAATACCTAAGGTTATACTCCTACAGTAATCTGCGGGAATGAATCAAGAAAAATATTTTATAATCCATCTGTACATTCGTGTATGGATAAAAATTAACACCCATGAATAAAGAATTAATAATTCGATCCAATTCAGACAATGTTGATTTTGCCTTATTAAAAGATGGAAAACTAGTTGAATTTCAAAATGACGAAGATAATAGCAAATTTTCTGTTGGCGATGTGTTTTTAGCCAAAGTAAGAAAGTCTGTTCCGGGTCTCAACGCTGCATTTGTAAATGTAGGGTATCATAAAGATGCATTTTTGCATTACCATGATTTAGGGCCTAAGCTTCCAACATTGATGAAATTTATGAAACGTGTAAGCACAGGTAAATTAAAAGATTACTCTTTAAAAAACTTTACTTTTGAAGAAGACATTAAAAAAGATGGTAGTATTGACGAAATTATAAAGTCAAACCAATCTATTTTGGTTCAAATTGCAAAAGAACCAATCTCAACAAAGGGACCTAGAATCAGTTCCGAAATTTCACTTGCTGGCCGCTATTTGGTACTTGTTCCATTTTCAGATCGCATCTCAATTTCTCAAAAAATTGAAAGTAGATCCGAGAAAGAACGCCTAAAACGCCTTGTAAGAAGCATTACTCCCAAAGGATTTGGAGTCATCATACGCACTGTAGCTACGGATAAAAAAGTTGCAGAACTCGATAAAGACCTTCAAGACTTATATACAAAATGGGAATCTATTTGTAAAGCGATACCGCGCGCCCATACACCAAGTAAAGTACTCGGTGAAATGAATAAAGCGTCCTCTATTCTTAGAGACATTTTCAATGATACTTTTACAGGTATTACGGTCGATGACGATTTGCTTTTCAATCAAATTAAAGATTATGTTCATGAAATTGCACCTCACAAAGAGGCGATTGTGAAGTATCACAATCCAAAGACACCCATTTTTGAAAAATTTGGGATCGAAAGACAAATCAAAACTTCATTTGGAAAAACCGTATCAATGGCGCGTGGTGCCTATTTAATTATAGAGCATACAGAAGCCCTTCACGTGGTAGATGTCAATAGCGGAAACCGTTCAAGTAAAGAAAGAAATCAAGAAGCGACTGCTTTAGAAGTCAATATCCTCGCTGCAACCGAACTCGCACGCCAATTTAGATTGCGTGATATGGGCGGTATTATTGTGGTGGATTTTATTGATATGAACAGAGCAGAGAATCGCAAAAAACTCTTCGATCATCTTAGAGATGAGATGAAAGACGATAGAGCCAAACACAAAATATT
>TARA_B110001469_G_scaffold31995_1_pt1 | contig 21565 bp, 23 predicted proteins | sample TARA_B110001469 | Tara Oceans TARA_B110001469 (sample SAMEA4397034) | marine metagenome | biome: Polar Biome; feature: [SRF] surface water layer (ENVO:00010504); material: water (ENVO:00002006), including particulate matter (ENVO:01000060) such as... | depth 5 m
CAAAAATAGAACTTTTTAGGCAATGTCTAATGTAAAATATTATTACGATCCCGAAACGCTTACGTATCGTCAGATAATTCGGAAAAAAAGAACGACTTTTAAGCACTCAATAGTGTTCTTATTGGCGGCTAGCATTGTTGGTTTTTTATTCGTTTTAGTTGGGGCTCAATATTTTGAATCTCCGAGAGAAAAAGCCCTCAACAGAGAATTGAAAAATCTGGATTTTCACTACAATCTTCTCAATAAAAAAATGGAAGAAGTGGAAGCTGTTTTAACAAATATCGAAGATAGAGATAACGCCATTTACCGTCTTTATTTTGAGGCCAATCCTATTCCGGATGCCCAACGCAAACAAGGACTGGGTGGCGTCAACCGCTACAAAAAATACGAAGGTTTCAATAATTCGGAGTTAATCATCGATGCCAACAAACGTATTGACATTCTTCAAAAACGCATTATCGTTCAGTCTAAATCGCTGGATGAGATTACAGAGCTGGCAAAAGATAAAGAAAGTTTTTTGGCTAAAATTCCTGCCATCCAACCCATCAAAAATGAAGATTTGACTCGTATGGCTTCTGGTTATGGGTATCGAAGTGATCCGTTTACAAAGGTGCGTAAATTTCATTATGGAATGGATTTTACGGCCCCACGAGGGACGCCTATTTATGCTACAGGTGATGGTGTGATTAAACGTGCAGACGGCCGCTCTTCTGGCTATGGACGTCACATCCGAATTGACCATGGCTATGGATATCTCAGTTTGTATGCACACCTTTATAAATATAACGTCAAAAGAGGTCAGAAAGTAAAACGAGGCGACCTGATTGGCTATGTGGGAAGTACGGGACGCTCTCAAGCTCCGCACTTGCATTACGAGGTTTTTAAGGATAAGAAACGAATCAATCCTGTTAATTTTTATTATGGCAATCTGAGTCCAGAAGAATTTAATACCTTACTGGCCATTGCATCGCTTGAAAATCAATCTTTAGATTAATGCATTTAGACCTTCCTACAAAACGTTATTATAGTATTGGAGAAATTGCGAAAGCATTTGACGTGAATGCCTCTTTGATTCGGTTTTGGGATAAAGAGTTTGAGGCTCTTAAACCCAAAAAGAATGCCAAAGGCAACCGTCGGTTTACGCCAGAGGATGTTCAGAATTTGAAATTAATTTTCAATTTGGTAAAAGAACGCGGCTACACACTTGAAGGAGCTAAAACGTATTTAAAAGAACAAGATCAAAAATCACTTGATAATTTTGAGATTATTTCAAAATTAGAAGGGGTAAAAAATGAATTACTAAAAATCAAAAATCAACTTTAAAATCTACTTATTATGAAAAAATGGCTCATCCCTTTAATAATTATTGCTTTAATCGTCTATGGAATTTATAACCGGGCGGTTGGGTTCAATAATACGGCCGTAGAATATGAAGCAAATGCAAAAACGACTTGGTCCAATGTTGAAAGCTCTTACCAACGACGAAACGATTTGATTGGAAACCTTGTTAAAACAGTTCAAGGAGCTGCCGATTTTGAAAGAAATACGCTTACAGAAGTTATCGAAGCACGTGCCAAAGCTACTTCTGTTACCATTGATCCAACAAACATTACACCCGAAAATTTAGCAGCCTTTCAGCAAGCGCAAAGCGGACTTAGTGGTGCGTTGTCTAAGCTTTTGGTGACTGTAGAACGCTATCCAGAATTGAAAGCGAATCAAAACTTTTTAGACTTACAAAATCAATTGGAAGGGACGGAAAACAGAATTAATGTGGCCAGAGATCGATTTAACGAATCTGTAAACACCTATGATATTTTCACTAAAAAATTCCCCAACTCCGTCTTAGCCGGGTGGTTTGGATTTGATGAAATGGCACGATACAAAGCGAATGCGGGTTCTGAAAACGCACCAGATATTGATTTCGATTTTAACTAATGGCTGCTCTAGAAAATTTCTTAAGTGCTGAGGCAGAAAACCAAATTGTCGAAGCCATTCGCCAAGCAGAACAAAATACGTCTGGTGAGATTCGTGTGCACATCGAAAACAGTACTTCTTTATCTATTGAAGAACGTGCCAAAGAGGTGTTTCATCATTTAAAAATGGACCGCACCAAACTTCAAAATGGGGTTCTTATTTACATTGCGGTTGCGAATCATCAATTTGGAATTTATGGAGATAAAGGCATCGATACAAAAGTAAATTCAACGTTTTGGGATGATACCCGAGACGTGATGGGCAATTTATTTAAAGACGGTCAATTTAAAGAGGGAATTGTACAAGGAATTCAGACGGCGAGTAAAGCGCTTGAAGTTTACTTTCCTTGGAAATCAAACGATACCAATGAATTATCGGATTCAATTTCAAAAGGAGCAGATTTATGAACATACGTTTTCAAAATAACAGGTCGCTAGTAGTAGTGGTGGTACTGATGTTTATCTCAGTCCTAGCAAATGCACAATATAACATTCCCGCGAAACCTACGCTTCAAACGAGTGTATATGATTATAGCAACCTTTTAAGCGCGCAAGAAGCTTCTAGTTTAGAGCAAAAACTCATTCGTTATTCCGACAGCACATCGACTCAAATTGTAGTGGCGATTATAAATTCTACTGATGGGGAATACATCAACTATCTGGCAACCAATTGGGCGCAAGAATGGGGTATTGGAGATGCGAAAAAAGACAATGGCGTTTTTATTTTATTAGCCAAAAACGATCGAAAAATAAATATCAGCACTGGTTACGGAGTGGAGCATTTGCTGACCGATAAAATGTGTAGTCGAATCATTCAAGAATCTATCATTCCTTTTTTTAAGAAAAACGATTACTATGGCGGCTTAGAGGCTGGAAGTTCACAGGTTTTTAAAGTCTTAACAGGTGAATTTAAATCAAGTCCTCAGGTGCGTCAAAAAGGAATTAAATTTGAAACTATTTTGTTTCTAATTTTCATCTTCTTTATCGTTATAATTATCTTATCAAAATCTAAAAAAAACAACGGCAACAACAAAGGTGGAAACCATCGAACAACCAGTCTTCTGGACATCATTCTACTGAGTAGTTTGGGTCGTGGGAGTTTCGGTAGCGGCTCTAGTTCTGGCGGCAGCTTTGGAAGTGGCGGTTTTGGCGGTGGCTTCGGCGGCGGCGGTTTTGGTGGTGGTGGCGCTTCAGGAGGTTGGTAAGCCTATTTTTTACGCATATAAATTGTAATGGGCACGCCCTTAAAATCATACAAAGCTCTTAGTTTATTTTCTAAAAATCGTTTGTAAGGTTCCTTTACGTATTGTGGTAAATTACAGAAAAATGCAAATTGAGGCTGCGGAGTTGGCAGCTGCATAATGTATTTGATTTTTACAAATTTACCTTTCAATGCTGGTGGTGGATTGTTTTCGATAATAGGAAGTAAATCGTCATTCAGCACACTTGTTTTAAGACGCTTGGTACGGTTTTTATAGACTTCCAAAGCGGTTTCCATAGCTTTGTAAATACGCTGTTTTGAAAGCGCTGATATAAAGACAATGGGTACATCTGTAAAAGGTTGTATTTGCTCTCGAATGTGCGTTTCAAATGCTTTGGTGGTTTTGGTGTCTTTCTCAACCAAATCCCATTTATTCACTAAAATTACAATTCCTTTATGGTTACGTTGTGCGAGCCAAAAGATGTTTTGAACTTGTCCATCAAACCCACGTTGGGCATCACAGACCAATAGACATACATCCGCATGTTCAATGGCACGGACGGAGCGCATGACAGAATAAAATTCTAAATCTTCTTTCACCTTCGCTTTTCGACGAATTCCTGCCGTATCGACTAGGTTAAACTCAAACCCAAATCGGTTGTATTTAGTATCAATTGAATCACGAGTGGTTCCAGCAATATCGGTCACAATGTAACGGTCTTCGCCAATCAATGCATTGATAAAAGAGGACTTGCCCGCATTGGGACGTCCTACCACTGCAAAACGTGGTAAGGTGACTTCTTCTACTTCTTCTACTTCTGGCAAGGCTTTGACTAAGGCATCCAGCAAATCGCCGGTACCACTTCCATTGATACTGGCAATGGTGAAAAATTCTCCTAATCCTAAAGCATAAAATTCAACTGCATCTTGCTCACGCATGGCGTTGTCTACCTTATTGATAACTAAAAAAACTGGTTTTTTAACTTTTCTAAGCAATTTTGCAACATCTTCATCCATGCCGGTTACACCTGATTCTACATCGACCATAAAAATAATGGCATCTGCTTCTTCAATGGCTAACTCGACTTGCTTGTCGATTTCGGCTTCAAATACATCGTCACTTCCAAGGACGTATCCGCCAGTGTCGATTAATGAAAATTCTTTCCCATTCCAATCACTCTTACCATAGTGACGGTCACGAGTGACACCACTTACGGCATCTACAATGGCTTCTCGCCTTTGGATCAACCGATTAAAAAAGGTGGATTTCCCAACATTTGGACGTCCTACTATCGCTACAATATTGCTCATATGCTTATAAAATTGCTGCAAAAATAGGAAATATCCTTTTGGTAAGCTCTTTTTTATGGAAGTTTAAAAAATATATAAATACAAATTAATATCTTTCGAATTCCCTAAAATCCGTTATGATGCAAATTAGTAACAAAATTGTCTTAAGACCGCGCTTTACACTCGAACTAAACGTTGGCCCAAACCAAGTTTTAGAAGCGTTTGAAGCAGCGAAAAATAGTCAGGACGCTATCAAAATAAACGTCTTAGATGCCCATGTGTTTTTGAAAATTCCTGTGGCACAACAACACTTTTGGTCGCCCCAACTCCATTTAGAAGTTTTAGAAACCACCAAAACCTCCTGTACGGTCAAAGGTTTATTTGGCCCCAGCCCCACGGTTTGGACGTTGTTTATGTTTTTTCATTTTGTGACGGGTAGTTTGTTTTTGGGCTTTGGAGTTTGGACGTATTCCAGCTGGTCATTGGGAACTCCTTTTATAGCTCCACTACTTTTGATGTTTCTGATGGTGGCTGTGTGGGTTTCCCTATATATTAGTGGACGCCTCGGCAAACAAAAAGGACACGTACAAATGCACGAATTGAATGATTTTATGAGTACTATTTTGAAACTATTTAAAAAGTTCGTACATTGAACTCAGATTTAGACCCCCAAGTCGCAATCTTCACCACTAACAGAAGCTGACGAAAGCGATTATTTTACAGTAATGGGGGTACTGACTCAAGCATAATGCTTGTGATAACTTTGAATATATTGTTTCTAAATAAAATCCAAATCTCATGAAAAAATCAATCAATACCTCGGCAGTACTTATTATGATGTTCAGTTTAACCATTGGACACGCACAATCTTGGTTCGGTAAAAAAATTGTAGGCAATGGAAATGTCACCACAAAATCCGTATCAACTGAAGATTACGACCACATCAAAAGTGTAGGTTCTGTAGATATCCATCTCATAAAAGGAACAGAAGGGGTCATCGCAGTCACAACGGATGACAATCTACACGCCTATCTCGATATTAAAGTAGAGAATTCTACCTTAATCATAAAAATAAAAGACAATATTAACTTAAAAACTAAAGAAGGGTTTAATATTAACGTACCCTTTGAAGATATTTCTAAAGTGACCTTAACAGGATCTGGGGATATGGACACAAAAGACTCCATTACATCCGATGCGTTTAAAATATCTCTGAGCGGATCAGGGGATGTTGTTTTAGACGTGAACGCCTCTAAAGTTCAAACAGAAATCACAGGATCTGGAACTATTTCGCTTTCTGGTGATTATGGCAACCTCAAGTTGGATTTAACAGGCAGTGGAAATTTTGTTGGAACTGGAATGACCTCACAAAGCACCGAAGTTACTATTGGAGGCTCTGGAAATGCGAAGCTCTCAGGGACCACCTCCAAGCTCAAAATTGAGGTGATCGGTAGTGGAAGTTTTAAGGGCTTGGAATTGGATTCTAATGACACTGACGTCAAAGTTGCAGGATCCGGACAGGCAAAGGTGGTTGCTAATGAAATTTTAAAAGCACGCGTCAACGGCTCTGGAACAATAGTGTATAAAGGCAACCCCGAAAATGTAAACAATAAAACAAATGGTTCTGGAAAAATAAAAAGGCATTAGGTTTACGAAGGTTTACGATGGCAAAATAATGTTACTAGTGCAAGCTAAAGCATAACTTGTGATTTTCATCAAACTAAATTTAAATATTTTTTTAACTAAACAAAAGGCTTAAATAAGGAATTATTTTTTTAAAAATGCGATACGTAATTATACATTCGCACTCTTAAATTATCCCTCTTGAAAAAAATACCAGTACCGTTTGTAATTAATTACTTTGTTATATCCTACTTCACATAATCCGCCACTCACCTATTCACGAAACCAACCCTTAAGAATTATTATACCCAAAACGCTTCAGTTGGTTTTGGTTGGAACGCCAATTTTTATTCACTTTCACATACAACTCTAAGTGCACTTGTTTGCCAAAAAATTTCTCTAAATCTTTTCGAGCCTCCACGCCTACGCGTTTAAGAGCGATTCCCTTGTGACCAATGATAATCCCTTTTTGTGTTTCGCGTTCTACCATAATCACAGAACGCATTCGGATGATGTCTTCTTCCTCAAAAAACTCTTCAGTATCCACTTCCACGGCATAAGGAATCTCTTTCTTGTAATGGATCAAAATCTTTTCACGGATTTTTTCATTCACAAAAAACCGTTCGGGTTTGTCTGTCAATTGATCTTTCGGATAATACGCAGGCGATTCTGGTAATAACTCCAAAATACGGTCAAACACATTTTTTACATTAAAACCTTCCAATGCCGAAATCGCAATAAATTCTGCATTCGGAACTTTCTGTTGCCAGAGTTGTGCTTGGGCTTCCAATTGTTCTTGGTTAGAAGTATCAATTTTATTTAAGAGTAATAAAACGGGTTTCTTAGAGGCCGTAATTCTATTGAAAAACGCTTCGTCTTTCAACTCTCTTTCGCCAATTTCAACCATATAAATCAAAATATCGGCATCCTCAAAAGCAGACTTTACAAAGTCCATCATCGAACTTTGCAGCTCATAGGCAGGCTTAATAATTCCTGGCGTATCCGAAAGGATGACCTGAAAGTCATCGCCATTTACAATCCCTAAAATTCGGTGGCGCGTTGTTTGTGCCTTCGATGTGATGATAGATAATTTTTCGCCTACAAAGGCATTCATCAAGGTTGATTTTCCGACGTTGGGATTTCCGATGATATTAACAAAACCTGCTTTGTGCATTTACTTTTAAATTTCCACAAAGTTACAACCTTCCTTTTAGACTATCTAAGAATTAAATACTTAAGAACTTTGGGAGTCGCGCATAAAATCTTCGGCTTTGTCCACCATGGCACTGCTGCCACAAATGAACGGTACCCGCTGGTGTAATTCTGTTGGAGTGATGTCCATAATTCTTGAAAACCCATCGCTGGCTTTGCCATTGGCTTGCTCAGCGATAAACGCCATTGGATTACACTCGTAAAGCAAGCGTAACTTTCCGTTGGGATTTTTAGAACTTGTAGGGTATAAATAAATCCCACCTTTGATCATATTACGATGAAAATCGGACACCAACGATCCTATATACCGCGAGGTATAAGGACGGTCTCCTTCTTCCATTTGACAATATTTAAGATAATTTTTAATGCCCTGTGGAAAGTGAATATAATTTCCTTCATTCACCGAGTAAATCGTACCATGCTCCGGAAACTGCATTTGCGGATGCGACAAATAAAACGTCCCGATTGCTGGGTTAAGGGTAAAACCATTGACCCCATCGCCGGTGGTATAGACTAACATGGTAGAAGTGCCATAGATAATATAACCCGCTGCCACTTGTTCGCTTCCTTTTTGTAAAAAATCCTCTTCTTGAACAGGGGTTCCTACAGGCGTCACACGTCGGTAAATAGAGAAAATAGTCCCAACGGACACATTCACATCAATATTGGACGACCCATCTAAAGGGTCCATCAATACAATGTATTTATTTTGATGATTTTGATCGTTGCTATTAATCGCGATAAAACTGTCTTCCTCTTCACTCGCAATACCACACACAATGTTTCGATTGACAAGCGTTTGAATAAATTTTTCATTGGCATATACATCCAATTTTTGTTGGTCCTCGCCTTGCACATTGGTATCGCCAGCAGTCCCCAAAATATCGACTAAACCCGCTTTATTTACCTCGTAATTAACCACTTTTGCAGCCAGTCGGATGGAGTTGATCAGTCGCGATAATTCGCCAGAAGTGTATTTGAAAGAGGATTGGTGTTCTATTATAAATTCGCCTAGAGTTTGGTGTTTTTGGGACATTCGAGTCTAATATTTTTACAAATATCTGAATTTTTAGACAACTATAACGTTTTCGTTGCTATTTTATTAGATAAATTTAAAACACTTTTGAGTATCTTTGAATCACCAAATACAAACAATGAACTATCACATTAGAAAAGCAGTAACAAGCGATATGAAACAAGTTTTAGACTTGATTACAGAACTCGCCATTTTTGAAAAAGAACCAAATGCCGTTGAAGTTACGGAAGCTGACTTAATAACCAAAGGATTTGGAGAACATCCCGAATTTGATTGTTTTGTAGCAGAATCAGATCAAAGAGTCATTGGCATCGCTTTGGTATATACCCGGTTTTCGACATGGAAAGGCACGGTATTACACTTAGAAGATTTGATTGTTTCAGAAAGCGTGCGTGGTCACGGAGTGGGATCGGCACTCTTAGATCAAGTGATTGTTCATGGGAATGAAAAAGGCGTCAAACGCATCTGTTGGGAAGTCATTGATTGGAATACGCCAGCCATTGATTTTTACGAAAACAAAGGCGCTCGTGTGATGCGCGACTGGAATGTAGTCCAGTTAGATGCTCAAGGAATAAAAAATTATATCTCAAAACTAAACTGATGCAGATATTTAAATTTGGAGGCGCATCTGTAAAGGATGCCGAAGGTGTGAAAAACTTAGCCCACGTCCTATCGACTGTTGGCTATAGCAATACCCTCATTGTGGTTTCAGCCATGGGAAAAACGACCAATGCAATGGAAACGGTGATTGCAAATTATTTTGATGCCAAACACCAATTGCAAAGCTCCTTACAAGACGTTAAAAAATTTCACAACAACATTCTTCTCGATTTATTTGAGAACGAACAACACCCCGTATTTGGAACAGTTGATCAGTTATTTCAGGAGATTGTTCAGTTTTTTGACCACAACAAATCGCCCAACTACAACTTTGTATATGACCAAGTTATTGGATTTGGAGAGTTGATTTCCACCACAATTATCAGTCATTATTTAAACGAAATTGGTATCACAAATACTTGGTTGGATGTAAGAACGTTTATAAAAACAGACGATTACTACAGAAATTCCAAAGTACATTGGAACCAAACGCAAGAGTTGATTTCAACCCATGTAGATACCTCAAAATTAAACATCACTCAAGGGTTTTTAGGAAGTGATTCTAACAACTTTACAACCACGCTTGGACGGGAAGGGAGCGATTATACAGCAGCGGTATTTGCTTATTGTTTGAACGCACATACCGTGACCATTTGGAAAGACGTCCCAGGAGTTCTCAATGCCGATCCTCGCTATTTTGAGAATGCAGAGTTATTGCATCAAATATCCTATACAGAAGCCATTGAGCTTTCTTATTATGGTGCGTCTGTAATTCACCCAAAAACACTGCAACCCCTACAGCGCAAAGAAATTCCTTTGCATGTCAAGTCCTTTTTAAACCCAAAAAATGAAGGGACTACTGTTGGAAAAGATTTGACTCTGAACCCTAAAGTTCCTTGTTATATTTTAAAAAATAATCAAGTTTTAATTTCACTTTCATCACTTGATTTCTCATACATTGTCGAAGATAACATTAGCCACATCTTTAGTTTACTACACGACTACAAGATGAAAGTTAGCATGATTCAAAACTCAGCGATTAGCTTTTCAGTCTGTATCGAAAACAACTATGACAATTTGGAACGTTTATTATTACATTTAAAAGCAAAGTATAAAGTGTCGTCGCATAAAGCCGTTAAACTATACACCATTAGACATTATAACTCCCAATCTATCAGCGATATGGAAGCAGAAAAAGAAATTCTTTTAAAGCAAATTACTCCTGAGATCGTACAGATTATAACCAAGTAAGCAACTATTTAATCCTAAAATGATTAAATTTGCATAAGACCCCCCAAAATATGAGTATCGTAACCCCCAAAGAAATTGCGAAAGCCATTAAAGTTGATACCTATGGATTTATCGGTACTTTTTTAGGCTGGATCTTAATGAAGGTATTGAAGATTTCTACGATCAACAGAATCTACAATAAGAACAAACACAAAAGCGATGTTGAATTTTTAAACGGCCTTTTATCCGATTTTCAAATTCGATTTGAAATTCCCGAAGAAGATTTAAAACGACTCCCAAAAGACGGCGCATATATCACGGTTTCCAACCATCCCTTGGGTGGAATAGATGGCATTTTGCTGTTAAAATTAATGCTCGAACAACGCAGTGATTTTAAAATTATAGCAAATTTCTTATTGCACCGCATTGAACCTTTGGTCCCGTACATAATGCCCGTGAATCCGTTTGAAGATCACAAAGATGCCAAATCAAGTATTGCTGGATTTAAAAATTCTTTGTTGCATTTACAAAACGGACACCCCTTAGGAATATTTCCAGCAGGTGAAGTTTCTACTTATAAAGATGGAAAATTAGTGGTCGATAAACCCTGGGAACCTGCCGCGATGAAACTCATTCAACGTGCCGAGGTGCCTGTTGTACCCATTTATTTTCACGCAAAAAACAGTCCTTTGTTTTACCGTCTCTCAAGACTGAGCGCTTCCTTAAGAACCGCCAAACTCCCCTCTGAATTATTGACCCAAAAGAAGCGCGTAATTCGAGTGAGAATCGGAAAACCGATCAGTGTAAAAGATCAAAAAGAACACGGAACTTTAGAGGCCTTTTCGGACTTTGTCAGACGTAAAACCTATATGCTTTCAAACTCATTTGAAAAGGCTAAAATATTAACAAATATTTCCTCAAGTTTAAAAGTCACCAAGTCTCCAAAAAAAATTGTGACGCCAGTCCCTACAGATATCATGTGTGCCGAAGTCGCGACCTTAAAAGCCGAAGACCACCGCCTTTTAACAAGTAAAAATTACGAAGTGTATTTGGCTCCTGCGGCTAAGGTTCCAAATATATTACACGAAATTGGACGCTTGCGTGAAATCACGTTTAGAGAAATTGGAGAGGGTACCAACAAGGCAATTGACTTGGATGTCTTTGACAGGTATTACCACCATATGTTTTTGTGGGATGCGGAAGCAAAGTGCCTTGCGGGCGCATATCGAATGGGCTTAGGAAGTGAAATTTTTGAAGCCAAAGGCATTGATGGATTTTATCTACAAGATTTGTTCCGTTTTGAACCGGAACTCCACAGCATGATGAGTCAGTCTATCGAGTTAGGGCGTGCCTTTATCATTAAAAGCTACCAACAAAAACCCATGCCGTTGTTCTTACTCTGGAAAGGAATTGTGCACAGTACGCTGCGCTTTCCAGAACATAAGTATTTAATTGGAGGCGTGAGTATCAGTAATCAATTTTCAAATTTCTCTAAATCCTTGATGATTGAGTTTATGAAATCGCATTATTACGATCCGTATTTGGCGCAATACATCCATCCAAAGAAAGAGTTTAAAGTCAAGCTCAAAGATGCAGATAAAGATTTTGTGTTTGATGCCACGGCAGCCGACTTGAACAAATTCGATAAAATTATTGATGAAATTGAGCCAGGGGCGTTGCGCATGCCAGTACTCCTCAAAAAGTACATCAAACAGAATGCGCGTTTGATTGCTTTTAATGTCGATCCGCTTTTTAACAATGCCGTCGATGGACTGATGTACATTCGTATTGCCGACCTTCCTGACAGCACCGTGCGTCCTGTGATGGAAGAATTTCAAGCGGAGCTGGAACGTAAGTATGGACCCTCGGAAGTAGAATAAATAGTTTTTGTCTATTTTTTAATTACACTTTAATTACACTTTATTTACACTTTAATTACATTTTATCGTACTTTCGTAAAAACACATACGGATGTCTTTTTTACCCAATTACACCATTACAGTTGCTATTGCACAAAATTTAGTAGCCATTGAAACTGGCAAAAAACAATTTGAATTGATTCCTATGAATGCGATGCTATTAAGCTCGCTACGTAAATCTGCACGTTTGGCCTCGACGCACTACTCCACTCAAATAGAAGGAAACCGTTTAACGATGGAACAAGTTTCAGAAGTTGTTTCAAAAAAAATAGGTGGATTTCCTGGACGAGAACGCGATGAAAAAGAGGTGGTCAATTATTACAAAGCATTAGAATATCTTGAAACAAAAAATAACATACCATTAACCGAAACGACCATTCAAACGATTCATGGATGGGTGTTAAATGGAAAAAAGAGTGTGAGCGCATATAGAGAAGGTCAAAACGTAATTAAAGATGGATTGTCGGGTGCTATTGTGTATATGCCTCCGGAAGCTTCAGACGTAAGTCGTTTGATGAGTGAACTTGTTTCTTGGATTGACACCTCTTTAAAAAATGAAAAAATTCCGGTTCCCATTATAGCTGCGTTGGCTCATTATCAATTTGCGACTATACATCCCTACTATGACGGAAATGGAAGAACGGCTCGTTTGATCACCAATTACATTTTACATTATGGTGGCTATGGACTGAAAGGCATTTATTCTTTGGAAGCTTATTATGCGAAAAACTTACAGGGGTACTACGATGCTTTGGCAGTTGAGGATATTCCCAATTATTATATGGGAAGAGCACAGGCGGATCTCACAGATTTTCTGGAATATTTCATGAAAGGAATGGCTATTTCTTTTACGAACATCGTGGCATCTTCAAAAGAAAACAGCAGCCCATCGCTACAAGACAAGAGCAAAGTTTTAAGAGAATTATCCGTGAAACAACGCATGGCTTTGGATCTATTTGTAAACCAAAAAGAAATTACGAATACTGATTTAGCCCAGCACCTCGGGATTTCTAAAAGGAGTGCTGCCACCCTCCTAAAAAAATGGTTGGAAAACGAATTCCTACTTATTGGAAATTCTTCCAACAAAGCACGATCGTATCGACTCAACCACAAATGGGAACAGTTATTTTAAAACCGCTCCGCTACAAATGCTTTCATATAATCCTTAATCTCCGTACGTGCTTTTAAGAACGCTGCGTGCTTTTCTTGGTCGGTTCCAATCAGTTTGGAAGGGTCGTAGAAATTGTGGTGCAAACGCACGGCATTGGTACTTGGAATGAATGGACAGTTTTCATTGGCGTGGTCACAAACAGTGATGATATAATCAAAATCGACGTCTGTATATTCATCCACATGGTTGGACGTATGTTGCGAGATGTCAATCCCATCTTCTTTCATAATCGCTGCAGCCCCTGGGTTGATGCCATGTGTTTCGATTCCAGCACTGTAAATGGTGGCATGGTTCGCCGCAAATTGGTTTAAATAGCCGTGAGCCATTTGGCTACGACACGAATTTCCTGTACAAAGGACTAATATATTCTTCATCTTATTTTATTTTTCAAACGCGCTATCAATAGGTTCCCAGAGCTCAATTTTATTCCCCTCAGGGTCTAATATCCAAGCAAATTTCCCGTAGTCAAACGTTTGTATATCGCCTACAATAGTAACCCCTTCTGTCTTAAGTACGGTTATCAAATTGTTAAGATTTTCAACTCGAAAGTTTACCATAAACGGTTGTTTACTTGGCTCAAAATAGGTGGTATCCTCCTTAAATGGCGACCACTGTGTAGATGCTTTTTTCCCTGCTTCATCCTTCCACCAAAAGGTACACCCATAATCATCTACGGGCAATCCGAGGTGCTTACCATACCATGCTTTTGTAGCTTTTGAATCCTTGGTTTTAAAAAATATTCCGCCGAGACCTGTGACACGTTTTTTCATATCTATTTTTATTTTTTGATTTGAGATTCATAAATAGAAATCCATTCATCAACGGATAGTTTAGCGGCGAGTTGCCCGATCAGTTCATAAGGAATGTCTTCCATTTTTTTAAAGCGAATACAGCTTTTTCCCATGTCTAGTTTTGTCTTGCAATGCTTCGGGTATTCCGCTACAAACCAATCTAAAATCTCGTTTTGAGCGTACATCCCTAAGTGGTATACGGCTATAAAATTTTTCTGAGATGCGAGGTTCATAAAAGGCAGTGGCAACTTTGGGTTGCAATGGTAGCCCTCTGGATAGATCGTAAATGGCACCACATAACCTAACATTCCATAACTGATGCATTCCTGAAACTTTGGGTCTAAATGCTCCAAAATAGTTTCTCTTAATTTTTGAAGGGCTGCCTTACGGTCTTCGGGAAGTTGGTCAATGTATTCCGATGGAGTGGTTGCTGTAGAGTTCATAATTTAGAGCGCTTAAGACTCTAAATTTAATGAAAATAGTTGACAATTTTATCAACGATGGTTTGGGCTAACTTTTGGTGACTCTCTACAGTCCATCCTGCGACGTGTGGTGACAACATCACATTATCAGCATTTAGCAAGTAATTTAAAGCGGGAGGTGGTGTCTTTGAAAACAGATTTTCAAAGGAGGATTTCTCATATTCCAAGACATCCAATCCTGCACCTAAAATGGTTTTAGACTCCAACGCAGTTACCAAGTCTTCAGTGACCACACAACTACCTCGAGCGGTATTGAGAAGCCAAAACGGTTGTTTGAATTGACTGATAAAATTAGTATTGATCATTTGAAATGTCAACTCGGTATGTGGAACGTGAAGGCTAATAATTTGAGCTTTTTCTTGAAGGGTTTCAAGCGAAACTTGTTGCGCATTTTCATCGCCAACAATGGGTTTAAGATCGTAGCAAAGTACCTCAACCTCAAAACCGCGTAGTTTTTTAGCAAATGCTTTGCCCATATGTCCATACCCAATAATCCCAACGGTTTTCCCGTCAAGTTCAAGACCCCGATTGGCTTCGCGCTGCCATTTCCCATCTCTTACATCGCGATCTGCTGTGTGTAGTTTATTAAACAATGCCAACAACATCCCTAGTGCGTGTTCTCCAACAGCATTTTGATTGCCTTCGGGAGCTGCTATTAAATGAATGCCTTTTGTCTGTGCGTAGTCGGTATCAATATTTTCCAATCCGGCCCCTACCCGACCTATAAATTTAAGGTTGGTAGCTTTGTCTAAAAAAGGCGCATCAATACGAAATCGACTTCTTATAATGAGCCCATCATAGGTGTGAATTTTAGCTTCAATCGCTTCTTTTGAACTGGAATAATCTTCGTGATTGGTATGTCCTAAAGCGGCTAACTGCTCTATTAATAAGGGATGATTGCTGTCAAGATGTAAAATGTTCATCTTAAATATTTAGGATGAGTTTAGCAATCGAGAAGTAAATCAATATTCCAAAAATATCATTGCTCGTTGTAATAAAAGGCCCTGTTGCAATGGCAGGATCAATTCCTTTTTTATGAAGAAATAACGGAATAAAGGTTCCTATAATTCCAGCGACAATAATCACAACGACTAGGGATGATGAAATTGCTAAAGCGGTGCGCACATCTTGTTTCCAAACCCATACAAAGAAAAATAAAAACAGAGCTAAAATGATCCCATTTAAGGCGGCTAAAAACATTTCTTTTATAAGGCGGTGATTGACACTTCCTCTTACCTCATCATTGGCCAAACCTTGCACAATAATTGCAGAGGACTGAACGCCAACATTTCCTGCCATCGCAGCAATGAGTGGTGTAAATAATAAAATCAAAGGGAAATCATCAATGATGGTTTCAAATCCACCCATGATGATGGCGGCTCCAACACCTCCTAAAAGTCCTAAAAATAACCAAGGCAATCGTGCTCGAGTGAGGGCGAGAATACTATCTTCCGCATCCACATCTTGTATAATACCCGCAGCAAGCTGGTAATCTTTTTCTGCTTCTTCAATAATAACATCGACAATATCATCAATGGTAATACGCCCTAAAAGAACATTATCGTCATTGATGACGGGGATGGCTTCTAAATCGTATTTTGCCATTAATTTGGCAACATCTTCGGCATCTTCATCCACATGAACGGAATCTACCTTTGGAATATAAATATCTTTAATTTTGGTTTCGTTATCGGCAATCAAAAGGTCTTTGAGCGATAAACGCCCCATCAGCTTTTCTTCTTTAGAAACTACATAAATAGAATGCACTCTCTTGACTTCTTTGGCTTGAGCTCTAATTTTACGTAAACAGCCTGCGACCGTCCACGTTTCATAAACCTTCACCAGTTCTTTTGCCATCAGTCCGCCCGCAGTGTCTTCATCATAAGTCAATAATTCTTGAAGATTCGCAACCAGCTCCTTATCGTCCATTTGGGCGATTACTTTTCGCTTACGTTCGGGAGATAAATCGGCCAATAAATCGGCGGCATCATCAGAATCGAGCTCTTGAATTTCTTCAACAATTTCTTTAATCGAAAGATTTTGAAGCACTTTTTCACGAACATCGTCTTCTAATTCTGCTAAAACATCTGCAGTTGTTTCGCTGTCTAAAAGTTTAATGATATAGGTGGCTTGATCTAAATTTAGATCGTCTAGAATTTCAGCAATATCTGCATAATGCACGTCTTGTAATTTCTCCAAAACGGCTTTATCGTCCTTAGAATCAATGAATCCATTAAGGGCATCGATTAAGGCCTCGGTGATCTCGAAAGGGATATGTTCCTTGTTTTCTTCCAAAATTAAATGGGTTGTTGATCGGTTTCTATTGCTAATGTCAATTCTATAAACGCCTGTACACTCAGTTGTTCTGGACGTTGGTCAAAGATAGTATTTGCTTTTAAATTATCCGATAAATTATATGTTTTTAAACTATTTCTCAAGGTTTTACGACGTTGTTGAAAGGCAGATTTGACCACTCTAAAAAATAATTTTTCGTCACAAGGCAAAGAATAGTCTGCTTTTCTTGTCAATCTTAAAACTCCAGACTCCACTTTTGGCGGTGGTACAAACACGGATGGCGGCACCGTAAATAAATATTCTGCTTCGTAAAATGCTTGCACTAATACGGATAAGATGCCATACACTTTACTGCCTTCTTTTTCGCAAATGCGCTGCGCGACTTCTTTTTGAAACATCCCTGCAAATTCAGGAACTTGATCTCTATTCTCTAAAGTTTTGAATACAATTTGAGTCGAAATATTATAGGGGAAGTTTCCAATAATCGCAAAAGGACGCGTTCCAAAAACACTGCTAAAATCGTACTTCAAAACATTTTCTTGAATGATTCTAGGCGCTAAATTCAAGAAATTTGCTTGTAGGTATTCTACAGATTCTGGATCAATTTCAATCGCATAGGTGGTAATTGGTTTCTTCAGAATATACTTGGTCAAAACGCCCATTCCAGGCCCTATTTCCAAAACATCTTTATACCCTTCTAAGGTTAAAGCATCGGCAATTTTCTGCGCGATCATTTCATCGTTAAGAAAGTGTTGTCCTAAGTATTTTTTTGGTTTTACTATCATTTAGTGCGTGCTTACAGTATATTCATCAATCCATTCTAATTCCGTTCTAAAGGCCAACATTTTATCCGCAAATTTTCGCAGTTCTTCCGCTTGAAAATCTGCTGCATACTGTTCGTGATACGATTCCAAAGCTTCTTTTGAGTGGGCTAAATACTGAATTGAATACGTCAATCCGCCCATAGATTCTTCTACCAAAACTTTTGTAAACGTTGCTTTTAAAAAAAATCCAGTCGCCAGTACTTTTGGAATGTGTTCCTTGATCCACAACAACCATTCGTCATGAATGCTGTCCTCAATATTGGCGGTTATGTTGTAAATTATCATTGGTTAATTTGTTGTCATTAATTGAGTGTATCCCCTCTTAGGATGCGGTACTGCTTTCGAGCTTCCACAAAATGAATACTATCTTCGTGGTTAAAGATAATGGTTTCATAATTAAGCTTTGCTTTATCTGTTTGCATTAGTTTCGTTCTGTATAATTCCGCAAGGAAAAAATAAGCGTCATCCACCAGAATATCGTCTTTATAATCTGTTATAATTCGTAAATAATTAATTTCTGCTTTGGCAAACTCCTTTTGAGATTCAAACAATTGCGCTTGCACCAATAAGGTTTGATCGATAATAGGATCTGTTTTATGATTTTCAAGAATGGCATCTAAAACCTCAAGGGCTTCAGTTGGCTTTTTTTGAATGCTTAATAATTCTGCTTTGGCATACAACTTTAAGGCGGTATGCAACGAGTCGCTCCCTTTGTGGTCAGAAATCAAAAGTTGCAGGTCTAAAGCATCGTTTGCCGTCAGTTGAGAAGTGGACGACTTCAGTACTTTTAGTTGTGTTTCTGCCCACTCAAAATCACCTTTATAATAACTTGTTTTAGCGGCTTTAAAACGGGCTTCCTGAGACAGTGTGCTGTTTTTAACCCGCATTTGAATTTGGGTATAATAAATCAGTGCTTGGTTGAATTTGTTTTGGGTCACTAAAATATCGGCGAGTTTCATTTTTAATTCTGAAGACGCCAGGTCTGTTAAATTTGCTTTTAAAGCTGTTTTTAAAAATGCGATTGCAGCCTCCGGATTTTGATCGTAAAAGGCTAAAAACTCTGCGTAGGACAATTGTAACACCACTGTTTCAACCCCTAATTTATAGGTTTCTAACAAGAGTTCATAGCGCTCTTTAATCGCTTTGTAATTGTTGGGTTCAGACAATTGCAATTGAAGCTCCAAACGACTGCAATTGGCTTGAATACGCAAGCGGGTGTCTTTCGCATTTTGAATTATAAACTCAAAAACATCCAATGCGATTTCATAAGACTGTGCTTCTTGTGCTGCAAGCGCCAAATTGATCAATCCTTGCAAAGATTCTGGCGTACGTCTATAGACTGCTTTCTCTTGAATAAATGCTTTTTTGAAATCCTTTTGTTGCACATACAGCCAACTCAACCATTGGTTCCAAAGCGGATTGGGTTTGGATTGTAATTTTTTTAACAATACATTTTTAAAGAGTTGATTGTACGGTTGAGTCGCATCTTCAGAAATATATTCTGTGAGCAAGCGCATGACTTGGCTAATGTAGGGCGGACTTGTTTCGACATAATCGAGGTACCGCTCCATCATTTTTTCAATATTTTGTTGGGTGGCGTATAAGCCCGCCAATTGGTAATAAAAAGCCGTATTGGGTACGTTTTTTAATCCGAGTTCATACGCCTGAATTGCATAATCAATCAATGAATGAATTTCAAAACGTTGGGCAACGACATAGACATAGTTAGGCTGTATTTCAATACTCTGCACTGCTTTTTCATAATACACTTCCGCCTCTGTCAATTGATTTTGAAGTTGATAGTTGTACCCCAACTCCACCAAATATTGTGGATTGTTTGAACGTTTAATTTGCGTTTCAATCTCTTTTTGAGCGGCTGTATACTGACTGAGTTGCTGATGGCATTCAATCACTTTAAGGGCGTAATAGGAATTGGCACGTTGAGTAGCGAGTAGTTTTTGATACAGCGATACTGCTTTTTCAAAGTCTCCTTTTTCAAAGTAATCTTTGGCCAATCCCGGATCGACCTGAGCCGATGCGACGAAGCAAAACATACTAAAAAAAAGAATTCCTATCGATTTCATCAAGGTGTTTTTGTAACTATAATAAATGCCCAGAACTGAATCGAGGCGATCACTAATCAATCATCGCAAACCCGGTGTAAGGTATTAAAACCTCAGGGATTTGGATGCCTGCATCGGTTTGGTAATTTTCCAATATACCCGCCAATACGCGTGGCAATGCTAACGAACTTCCGTTCAATGTATGTGCTAATTCCGATTTTCCTTCGCTGTTTTTGAAACGCAATTTCAATCGATTCGCCTGAAAGGTTTCAAAATTTGAGATGGAAGAAATTTCCAACCAACGGTCTTGAGCCGTTGAAAAGACTTCAAAATCATAAGTCAATGCAGCGGTGAATCCTAAATCGCCTGCACAGAGTTTCAAAATACGGTAAGGTAATTTTAATTCTTCTAAAATTGATTTGACATGTTCCACCATTCCATCAAGTGCTTCATAGGATTTAGAAGGATGCTCCACACGCAGAATCTCTACTTTATCAAATTGGTGCAAACGATTCAATCCTCGAACGTGGGCGCCATAACTTCCTGCTTCTCTACGAAAACAAGGCGTATAGGCAGTCAGTGTTTTTGGGAGATCGCTTTCTTGTAATAAAACATCTCTAAAAATATTGGTGGCAGGCACTTCGGCAGTTGGTATCAAGTATAAATCATCGGCGGTGACGTGGTACATCTGCCCTTCTTTATCTGGCAATTGACCGGTTCCAAAACCAGAGGCTTCGTTGACCAAGTGCGGCACTTGAATTTCGTCGTAACCCGCAGCGGTGTTTTTATCTAAAAAATAATTAATTAAAGCACGTTGTAAACGGGCGCCTTTGCCTTTATAAACAGGAAAGCCTGCGCCAGTGATTTTGTTTCCCAATTCAAAATCAATAATATCGTATTTTTTTGCCAGTTCCCAGTGAGGGACTGCATTTTCGGAAAGGGTTGGAATGGTACCTGCCTGAAATATTTCTTCGTTATCGTCCTCAGTAGTTCCCACAGGAACAATTGGATTTGGAAGGTTGGGTATTTTATATAACAGGGTTTGAAGGGCTTCGGCTGTGGCATTCAATTCCTCAGAAAGCACGACTTTGACATCTTTTAATTCTGCTGTTTTTTGCTTGAACTCGTTTGCTTTTTGGGCTTGTCCAGATTTAAACAACTCCCCTATTTCTTTGGAAAGGACATTCAGTTCCGAAGAAATTGTATCCACTTGCGTTTGAAGTCCTCTACGGGATTCGTCCAATTTGATCACTTCATCGATGAGCGACTTTGCCTCGTTTGTGCGTTTGCTTAAACGTTCGATGACTTCCGCTTGGTGCTCTCTTATATAGGATACTTGTAACATGGCTCTTATTTTAAGAAGCAAATTTAATCATTTAGAATAAAACAAGAATTGGTTTTAGGTCTAAATTGAATTAGTTTTTTGTGAGCAGGGCTATTTTGGCAAAAGCAGCCTGTTGATCTTGTTCTAATTGTGCTTTTAAAGCCTCCAGTCCAGAGAATTTAATTTCATCTCTAATCCGATCTAGAAACTGAATGTTAAGAGCCGTTCCGTAGAGCGTTTGATTGAAATCAAAAAAGAACACTTCTACAGAAAGTTCATTGGCATCACTAACGGTTGGGTTGGTTCCGATGTTGAGCATTCCATAGACCAATTTGGTGTCAATGATGGATTGCACCAGATACACTCCTTTTTTGGGAATGAGCTTGTAGGATTCTTCTATTTTTAAATTAGCCGTCGGAAACTGGATGGTTTTCCCCAAGCCTTTTCCTTTAACCACCGTTCCGTTGAGCATGAAGTTATACCCCAAAAATTGATTGGCAACTTTGATGGAGCCTTCACTTAAAGCGGTTC
>TARA_B110001469_G_scaffold127325_1_pt1 | contig 21453 bp, 19 predicted proteins | sample TARA_B110001469 | Tara Oceans TARA_B110001469 (sample SAMEA4397034) | marine metagenome | biome: Polar Biome; feature: [SRF] surface water layer (ENVO:00010504); material: water (ENVO:00002006), including particulate matter (ENVO:01000060) such as... | depth 5 m
TATTAAAATATTAAAATATTAAAATATTAAAGTGTTAATGAGACGCCTATTCTAATAAGAAAAAGCGTTTTTTGTTATCCGCGCCAATAAAAGTTATCTGTTGTATAAACCTTTAGCCATTTCTTCAGTGTTAATATGTTTTTAATACTGGTCTTGAAATCGATATCAGTATAAATCTTCAGGTTTTTCAAGATGAAACTGATAACGTGTGACTCAGTTTCAGTTGCTCCAAGTTATCAAATCAATCAATCAATAAAAAATATAAAAAGGTCTAAAAGTTAGCAGGTATAAACTTGCTTATAATGAAAAGGCCGTATAACGTAGCTATCAATTTAAATGCCCTAGTAATTAAGTCGCATATGTTCGTTCTTTTTGAAAGTCGACGTGATTACTTTGGGTAATAATACTAAATACCGTGCTGATATGTTGATGTTAGCCAGTATTACCGGATGATTTTTATAGGAAGTTAGATTTGTTAGCGGCATCGTTAGTGCTATGCGGCGATGATCTACAGGATATGTAATGAATAAAACAGCAGCAGAAATTTTAGGCAACCCCGATTATCTTGCCATCTCTTATGGTGGATATCGTAAAAACACTCGTGCTATTCAGCCATCAGTTGAACAGTTAAAAGAGGATATGAAGATCCTCTCAGCAATGGGCATAAAAATCTTACGTGATTATAACGTTCAGCTTCAACATGCGTCCAACCTGTTAAAAGCGATCCGAGAGTTAAAAAATGAGGAGCCGAGTTTCGAGATGTATGTCATGTTAGGGGCTTGGATCGACTGTCAATATGCTTGGACTGATAATACCCCTAATCACGAAGTTGAGAGTACACAGGCCAATGCCTCAGAAATTCAACGGGCCGTAGATCTAGCCTGTGCCTACCCAGACATTGTTAAAGTTATCGCCGTTGGTAATGAAGCTATGGTCAGGTGGGCAACCAGTTATTTTGTTAGGCCAAATGTTATTTTGAAATGGGTTAACCATTTGCAAGATTTAAAACAATCAGGGGACTTGCCTGCCGATTTGTGGATTACCAGTTCGGATGACTTTTCATCTTGGGGCGGCGGAGATCCTAGTTACCGTACTGAAGATCTCGAGAAGCTAATCACAGCTGTGGATTATGTCTCTATGCATACCTATCCTATGCATAATTCTCACTATAACCCTCAATTTTGGATTGTGCCTGCTGATGAAGAAGCACTTTCAGATAAAGAAAAAATACATTCAGCAATGCTTCGTGCCAAAAATTTTGTTACTGAGCAATACCAAGGTGTATCTGATTATATGCAAAGCATTGGGGCTAATAAACCACTACATATTGGTGAAACTGGATGGGCTACCGTCTGTGTTCAGGATTACGGTGCACATGGCTCAAAAGCTGCTGATGAATATAAGAGTGGTCTTTATTACCAACACATGCGCGAGTGGTCCAATGCTAATAACATTTCTTGTTTTTATTTTGAAATGTTTGACGAAAGTTGGAAAGATCAGAACAATGAACAAGGGTCAGAAAACCACTTTGGCTTAATAAATCTGAAGGGTGAAGCAAAATATGCTTTATGGGATTTGGTTGACCAAGGTGCTTTTGATGGCTTGACACGAGGAGGTCAGCCGATCATTAAGAGTTACAACGGTGATAAGAAAACAATGATGGACAATGTGTTGGTCCCACCGACGCATTATTAATTAGCTAGGTGTAAATAGTCCCTTAGAATATTGAACACGGCTTTTATTTTTCAGGTGATAAAATTGCGTACTATAGAACAGATGATTAGGCACTGTAACTGGTTTAAAGGTGTTCCTGACGAGGCCTATCACGAGTTGATTAAAGCGGCTCGTATTAAATATTTTGCCGATAAAAAATACCTTTATCGTTTAGGTGATACCACTGAGTCAGTCTATGGGGTTATCTCTGGCTTTGTTCGGGTAAAAATCAGTAGTATTGAAGGACAAGAATTTGCCATTACTGAATTTTCGACTGACTCATGGCTTGGTGAATATTTACTTTCTGACCAACCCGTACGAATGTTTGAGGCACAAGTTCTTGAAAAATCTAGTATCATTGAACTACCCAAATGGGTAGTTCAATCTGTCGCTGAAAAGTATCCTGTAGTCTATAAAAATTTATTTTTAGAACAATCTGACCGGACATTGGAAATGTGTAAGCTGCTCAGTGGCATGCTGTTTTATCCACTCAAGGCAAGACTTGCAGGACGATTATTTTGGTTCGCTCAACACTATGGTAATGATGTTGATGAGGGGGTGTTCATTGATAAAAAAATGAGCCAATCTGAGTTAGCTGATTTGACCTTAGGCTCCCGTCAGCGAATTAATAAAATAATAAAAGAATTTGAGGCAAAAGATATTTTATCAACAAATGGACAACGCTATTTAGTAAAAAATATGGCAGCGCTAAAAAGCGAAATTAAAATAAAAAGATAGTCTGTAAATTTTTTAATTAAAAAGTTAGTTAATCGCCAATCAAAAAAACGCTATCCTGCTATAACAATGGCTCTCAGTAATAACAAAACCCTGTTAACTTTAAAGCAGGTAAACTATTAACGGTAGGTTAAAATGATTGAAACCAATTTTATTGAAGCCAGTGTTATTGCTAACGGTGTTGATATCGCTTATCAACTTCATGGTGAGGACAAGAACCCAACAGTGTTATTGGTCCATGGCCTAGGCACACCATTAACTGGTTGGCCAACTGATATGATTAAGGGGTTTGTTGATAAAGGCTTCCAAGTCCTGCTGCTTGATAATAGAGATATAGGTAAGTCAAAAATTTTAGCTAAGCCGTCATTGACTACTATTGTTTGGACAACCATTAAATTTAAACTGGGATTTTCACCTCGAGTACCTTATCAGCTAAACGATATGATGGAAGATATCATAGCATTATTAGATCATTTACAATTAAATAAGGTACACCTTATCGGCGCTTCAATGGGCGGAATGATTGCGCAATTATTAGTGATTCATCACCCTAAGAGAGTAGAAACACTAACGTCGATTATGTCAACTACCGGCACTAAAAATATTCCCCCTATTGATTGGAATATTAGGAAACAGCTTATTAGTATCCCTAAATCAAGCGTTTATCAGGAGCGTTTGACTTATCATATTAATAATTGGCGAGTCATCGGTAGTCCGAATTATCCAGCGACTGAGCAGTATTTAACTGATTATGTAGACGCCCTAATAAAGCGAGGTATCACTATTAGAGGCACTCTTAGTCAGATATTAGCGATTATAGTAGCGAGGAACAGAGAGTCACTACTTAAATCAGTTAATATTCCTAGTTTAATATTACATGGAGACAGTGATGGACTTGTCCATGTCGAAGGGGGCAAAGCAACGGCTAACGCTATTCCCTTTGCTAGGCTTAAAATTTATCCGGGTATGGGGCATGATTTCCCAGTAGAATTGGTGCCAAAAATCGTTGATGATATTATTGAGTTTATTTTTGATAACAATAACGATAGTTCAAATCAAATAAACAAATAAAGTGTTGTTCTCTGACTCAGTATTACAAAATGGTTATCAGCTCTGATAGTTAAGGGATTGATTAGCCGTTAACTAATCTTTAGCTGTTGTAAATGAAAAGCAAAATATAAGCCGATGAGGGTTTACTCATTAATATTTTTGAGTAGCTAACCTCGCGAGTAACTTTAATCAAACATCTCAGGTTGTTCGGCACAAATTACCTTACACATGGGCATGAAACTAAAATAACCGGCTAGTTCACTGCCAACTATATTATATGACGCTTGAGCGGCTTCATCACCAATAAGGATTGGTTTACCGGCTGCTTGGGCTAATAACTGTGCTTGGCAACTCCGTTCCATGGTAATAAACCACCATGCAGCGGCTTCCACTGTTTTTCCTACGGTTAATAAACCATGGTTCTGTAATATTGCTGCCTTACTCTTTCCAAGCTTTTTAGCGATACGTTTACCTTCACTTGCATCGAGTACTACGCCGGTAAAATCGTCAAATACAACATGATCTTTATAAAATGCACAGGCATCTTGAGTTATGGGATCAAGGGTTTTTCCAAGGGTTGACCAGGTTTTACCATATAAAGAATGTGCGTGAGCCGCGGCATTAACATCAGGATGGGCACTGTGTATCTGAGAGTGAATGGCAAAAGCGGCACCGTTAAGAAAACCTTCTCCTTCGACTACATCACCTTGATGGTTTACCAATAACAGCTGTGATAGTTTTATTTGTTTGAATGAAACGCCCATGGGGTTAACCCAAAAATGATCTAAGCGTTCTGGATCACGCACCGTTATATGTCCTGCTAATCCTTCGTCAAAACCAAATTTACCAAATAATCGAAAAGCAGCCAGCAGCATTCGTTTTCGATGTAGGCGAATCTCTTCAATAGTTTCGCCTTCAAAAATAGTGGGTAAAGCGCCTTTGGCATTCATCACAACATTATTCAGGGTATCGGTCATATTGATTCTCTTTTACTAAAGTGTTAAACAACGGTTAAATATTATCTGCCTTGTCATATTATCTGATCCCAGTAAAATTTTAGAATACCGTCAGTAACATTGCGACTGAATGATATAGATTTTGCTGTTGAATAATATTAATGGCCTAAGCAATATGTTCGAATGTTTAGGCCAAATATCATCATTTAATTGATTGGATTGTCGCTTATCGACATTTTATACCAGTCATATCATTTTAGCAGTAGTTGCCTATAACCAATCAGGTAAGGTGTCATAACTGGCGCTGTCAACATTTCTCACTAGATTTCCCCAGTGATAGCTCAAGGGTAACTCACTAGCGAAGAAGTATTTCATCGCTTGAATCTTACCCTGATAGAATTTTTCATCACTGTTATGAGGTGAATCTTTTAAACCTTGATTAGCAATAGCTGCTTGTCTTAGCCATAACCAAGCAATAGTAATATGACCAAACATATTTAAATAACTCACTGAGTTTGAAAAAACCAAATCAATGTGTTGATGCTCTGCCTGTGCTAAGACCTCTGTTGTCACTTGTTTTAAATTTGCTATCGCTGCTTTTAGCTCTGCAGCATAGCTAGACAAACTTGGTACTTGTTCTAACTCAATAATGGTCTTACTTATTTCGTTTAAAAAGGTGTGATAGCCAGTAAAATTTTTCATTGGGACTTTACGACACATTAAATCAAGTGATTGAATACCGGTAGTGCCTTCGTGGATCGGATTGAGACGATTGTCACGGTAGAATAATTCTACTGGGTGTTCATTACAGTAACCATGGCCACCTAGTACTTGTATGGCTAAATCATTCGACTTCGTTCCCCATTCTGAAGGCCAGCTCTTAATGATAGGGGTAAGAAAGTCTAAGATAATTGAGGCATGTGAACGCTCAGTTTCTGTTGGGGCTGTTTTTTCGTCATCCGCTAGTTGTTGGCCATATAAGCAAAGCGCATAGGCACCTTCTGAATAAGCTTTCTGTGTTAATAACATCCGCCTAACGTCCGGATGTTCAATAATATTAACTGGTGGTGATTCTGGGTCTTTACACGATAATAATCGGCCTTGAGGACGTTCTTTTGCATAATCTAAAGAATATTGAAAACCGGTGAGTGCGGTCGTCGCAGCAGCAGTACCCACTAATATACGGGCTTCATTCATCATATGAAACATGTACATCAAGCCTTTATGTTCTTCGCCAACAAGATAAGCAACTGCACCATCTTGCTCACCAAAACTTAATGCGGCAGATGTTTGACCACGGCCACCCATTTTATGAAATAACCCGGCCAAGGCGACTTCATTGCGCGCGCCAAGGCTGCCATCATCATTGACTAAAAATTTAGGCACAATGAACAACGATATACCTTTAACGCCTTTTGGTGCCCCTTTAATTCGGGCGAGTACTAAATGAATGATATTCTCATTAAGGTCATGATCACCCCCTGAGATATAAATCTTATTACCGGTTAAGCGATAATTACCATCTTCAGCTTTAATAGCGGTGGTGGTTAGATCAGCAAGACCGGAACCGGCACCAGGTTCTGTCATTGCCATTGTGCCGGCAAAACGACCTGCTCGCATCGGCCGAACCCACTTTTCAATTTGTTCTGGGGTTCCGTGTGACTCAATTAGGTTACAGTTGGCATGGGTTAAGGAAATATAACCCAGTGTTGTACTGCCTACTGCAGATAAGTAAGTAAAAGCGGCACTAGCAGCAATTAGGGGGAGTTGCATGCCACCCATTTCATAATCTGTTGTTGGACAAGTTAAACCCGCATGGGTGACAGCATCTAAAGCAACTTTTATCTCTGGTATCATATGGACTTTTTTGCCATCAAATGTTGGCTCATTCGCATCAACTTTTTGTCGGATAGGGAGAAAGTATTTCTCAGCAATAACCTGTGCGATATCCAGAGCACCATTGAAGGTCTCTTTGTCATGATCTTTGTAACGTTCACGACTGGTAAGTGATTCGACATCGAACATTTCATATAAGAAAAATTCAATATCTCGACGACTAACGATAGGTGCAGGCATAATTTATACTCTAATCCAAATAATATTATACTAAACTTATTATCAAATTTTACTGTCACCTTGGTGACAAAACTAGGGATACTTTTTAATAAAATACCTATGAGGGTATAACTCGGTGATCCCCTTTGAGGGTTTAATCACAGGGTGTTATTACGCTATTTACTTTGTAATATCGTTAAATTACAAAATTTATCCTTTGAAGATACACAGATACCTGATAATTTAGCCTTACTTATTGTTAATTAGACGATAAATCGTATTATGTTAATAGTAAGTACAATTTAATAAAAGAACAAAGTTGAAAGACCGCTCAGTATTTTACTTTACCCTAAGAGGTTTGTTTGCTGTGTACTGGCCTTAATAGTGATCTATGCTTGGTCAAGTAAACAATATTGGACTGAATACTCAATATAGAGTCCCTTATAAAAAAGATTTATGTATAAAGGCTAGAACACCGTATAACGGTATATATAGCTAAAATATAACGCAATAAAATAAAAATAAAAATAATAACTAAAAGCAAAAAGGAAAATATAATGGATTTTGCAAACAAATTGGGGACGGTCGATAGCACCATCTTTATTGTCTACGTCATAGGTCTATTGTGCCTCGCGCTTTGGATTTCTCGGAATGAGAAAAAAGAAGGTGCGAATACTGAAGATTATTTTTTAGCCAGTAAAGCCCTTCCTTGGTGGGCCATCGGTGCTTCTTTAATCGCCGCCAACATTTCAGCAGAACAAATTATTGGAATGTCTGGTTCGGGTTATGCTATGGGCTTAGCCATTGCATCATATGAATGGATGGCAGCTATTACCCTGATAATAGTAGGAAAATATATGTTACCTATTTTCTTAGAAAATAAAATATTCACCATGCCACAATACCTTGAGCAACGCTTTGATAGTAAGGTTAAAACAACTTTAGCCGTTTTTTGGTTGGCGGTTTACACCTTTGTCAACTTAACCGCAGTCTTGTGGTTGGGTGGTCTAGCCATTGAAACGGTTGCCGGCGTCGACTGGATGTTCGGTATGATATTTTTAGCAGTTTTCTCTGTTGCCTACTCTTTATATGGTGGTCTAAAAGCAGTCGCTTATACTGATATATTACAAGTGGTGTTATTAGTATTCGGTGGTCTGCTACTGAGTTATTTAGCTTTAGATGCCGTTTCTGATGGTCAAGGTGTGCTAGCCGGATTTGGCATACTTACGGAGCAAATGCCTGAACATTTCGATATGATTTTAAGTCCTGAAAATGAACATTACATGAGTTTACCTGGTATCTCAGTATTAGTTGGCGGCATGTGGATCATGAACTTTAGTTATTGGGGTTTTAATCAGTATATTATTCAACGAGCATTAGCGGCTAAAGACTTAAAAGAGGCACAAAAAGGTATCGCTTTTGCTGCTTACCTTAAGTTGTTAATGCCACTGATTGTTGTCCTCCCGGGTATTGCTGCGGTTGTGCTTTATCCAACACTAACTACACCCGATCAAGCCTATCCATCGATGATGGCATTAATGCCTGTTGGTATAAAAGGTTTAGTTTTTGCTGCCTTAGTAGCGGCAATAGTCTCATCGCTTGCATCAATGACAAACAGTATTTCTACCATTTTTACTATGGATATCTATACCCAATTCAAACCCAATGAAAGCCAGCGTCATTATGTACATATTGGTCGTATCGCCGCGTTGGTTTCTTTGTGTATCGCTTTAATCGTTGCTCAGCCATTATTGGGTAAGTTTGATCAAGCATTTCAATATATCCAAGAGTTTACTGGTTTCTTTACTCCTGGCATTGTTGTTATCTTCGTTATGGGGATGTTCTGGAAACGAGCAACATCGATGGGCGCTTTATCCGCTGCATTGGGTTCAGCAGTATTTTCTTTAATACTGAAATTTGCTTGGCCTGAGTTACCCTTTATGGATCGAGTTGGCTTAGTGTTCATTATGTGTTTGGTGCTTTGTTACTTAGTCTCGATGGCAGGTAAACCTAATACGACAGACAGCAGTGTAAGTTTAGACCAAGTAAACTTTGCTACTAAAAGGTCATTTAATGTTGCTGCAGTCGGTGTGATACTTATTATTACCGCTTTATACGCCACCTGGTGGTAACTAATAAAATCATCATAAAAAGGTCAATTTATATTGACCTTTTTATTTTTTTAAACCGTGAAATTTAAGTGGTAATCTGCTGTTGTTCTTGTTTTAAAACGCCAAAACCCTAAATGTCCGTCCTATTGCAGAGCCTAGTTCGTCGATTGTTAACGTTAGCCGTTAAATCTTACAGCACTAAGGTTGTCATTAATTTATACTCATACCTATTATTAATTTAAAGAATAGCTAAAAATTTATTTCATATATCAATATTTTATAATTATATATTGGTAATGGCTTCATAACATTGGTAGATTGACTGCCGCATTAGCTTCTAGGTGTCTAGACGTAAATAAAGAAATTAAAGACTGAATAAATGAGAAATACTATGTTTTACCAAACTGACGATGTTCGAATTAACCAAATAAAAGAGTTGTTGCCACCCATTGCACTACTCGAGCGATTTCCTGCTACAGAACAAGCCTCTAAGTCGGTTTTTGAGGGTAGGGCAGCTATTCATGAAATATTCAATGGCAAAGATGACCGCTTATTAGTGGTTATTGGGCCATGTTCAATTCATGACCCTAAAGCGGCACTTGAGTATGGTGATCGCTTAGTTAAATTACGAAAAAAATACGCTAATACCTTAGAAATAGTGATGCGAGTATATTTTGAAAAGCCTAGAACAACGGTTGGTTGGAAAGGTTTAATTAATGACCCTTATATGGATAATACTTTTAACCTTAATGATGGTTTACGTATTGGCCGAAAATTACTGCTTGATTTAAATGATCTAGGTTTACCTACTGCTGGTGAATTTTTAGATATGATCACGCCACAATATATGGCTGATTTTATGTGTTGGGGCGCAATTGGTGCTCGTACGACTGAAAGCCAAGTGCATAGAGAGTTAGCTTCTGGTCTTTCTTGCCCGGTTGGTTTTAAAAATGGCACTGATGGTACAACAAAAGTCGCTATTGATGCTATTGGTGCAGCAAGTGCACCACACCACTTTTTATCGGTTACTAAGTTAGGGCATTCAGCCATTGTTGAAACTACAGGTAATCCAGACTGTCATATTATTCTTCGTGGTGGAAAAACCACTAACTTTGATGCAGACTCGGTGAATAAAGTTACCGCCCAATTGACTCAGTCATCACTAAACACAAAATTAATGATCGACTTTAGCCATGCCAATAGTAATAAAAAGTTTGAAAATCAAATGTTGGTCTCTACTGATGTTAGCCAACAAATAGCTAAGGGCAATGATAATATTTTTGGTGTTATGGTTGAAAGTAACTTAGTAGAAGGTCGACAAGACTTGATTGATGGCGAAGCTAAAGTATATGGTCAAAGTTTAACTGACGCTTGTATTGGTTGGAGTGATACTGAAACCTTACTTGCTCAATTAAGTGACGCTGTAATAGCTCGTCGAGCATAATTAAACATTAAACATTAAACTTAATAATTTTGTTAGCTGACAATTAAAAAAGCAGGAGTTTATAACTACTGCTTTTTTAATGCGCTAAAAACATATCAATAGCACAATCACAAATTTCTTCAACTTGGGTGACATCAGTATAAATACCATCAATTAGTAGTTTAGCAATACCATGCACTGTTCCCCAAAGTACTTGTGAAGCTCTTAGTGCATTATCTTCTTCACTATGATTTAGTAGTTTCAAATCTTGCCACTCTTTGGTCATCTCTACTTGGTATTGAAAACATGGATAGGCAGTATCACGTAATTCTTGGGTGCTATTCTCTTGTTTCCAAATAGCTCGACCAAACATCAATTCATAAAGCTCAGGGTTATTTTTAGCAAATTTCACATACTGGTGAATATATCGCGAAAATTTCTCTTTTGTTGATCTTCCTTCAAAATCAAAGCTATTTTTGTTCATCAAGTAGAGTTGTTTAAACCCTTTTTCTGCTATGCCACACAGCAAAGCGTTTTTATCTTTGAAGTGATGGTAGGGAGCGCTTCTTGATACACCGACACGAGCAGCCAACTTGCGTAATGAAACTTCTTCTATGCCACTTTCAGTTAGCATTATTGCAGCCACTTCGAGTAAGGTCGTTCTTAAATCACCATGGTGATACTTTGCTTTCGTTGGTATATTTATCATAACCCCTAATTTAACAATCTATAGGTGATTAATCAATCTTGACACCGTCTTAGTCAATGATAAGTAAACGACTCACCAGTAGAATGGATATGATGTGGCAACTTAAATTTATATTACCGATAATCCTGGCCCATTAATCTCAGTGGGCCTAGCGTTACGGGTCTTTTTATTAGTGATTATCTATGTTCCTTTGGCTCCGATACCACATATAATCGGCACGACTTCTACGGCTTATTTTGTTTCTACTGCTACACTTGTGTATGGAGTGATAACTTGGTTATTTGATACAAGCGCCTGCTTCTATCCTCACATCCTTCGATAAAGAAAAAATATCTGTCATTAATAATAGGCGATGTTTGATATTTGGCGTTGATTTTTATATAGGTTATTGTTTTATCCCTTAGCTTAAATATTTTGATAACCATGTGTTTTATTATCAAGGTCGGAATATAGACTCCAGTCACCGTATAGCTAATTAGAGTAAATTCAAGGAAGAAAAACTTAAGTTAATCGTCACAGTTAGGGTGAATAATATGATCAACAAACCATATAAGAATTATATTAAGCTGGCTCAACGAAAAACTGATCGAACTTTTGATGTTATTATCATTGGCTCAGGGACAGGCGGTATGAGTGCAGCCTCATTTAATGTAATGAAGATATTAAATCATAGTGACAATCTATATTACGACAACATGTTTTCTCCTTATAAAAAGGCAAAGGTAACTTTTTCATTAAAGCTAAACTACTTACTCATTCATTTTAACGTTACAATAACATTTAAAGGGCACTGACTATTACTGACGTATCTATTATTAGCTTATTGGTTGCGTTTTAAATGAGTTTTGTTGTTAAGCGGTTGCCCTTTATGGCAACACCACTCAACTGATAAGAGTTTAAAATTAATGAAATCCTATACCAATATCGCTGAATTAATTGAATTGTTAGAATCACAAATAAAAGTACTCGCCGATGAAATAACCACCTTAAAAGAAAAGCCACAGAGTTTTAATGAACAAGTGATTTTTAAATTTATTGATACGGGGTCGACCGGAAAAACAAAAGACTTCGTTAGATCCTTAGGTATAAAATCTGAACGTGGTTCATTATTTTCATCTGGTGAGGTCAGTAAATTAATAAAAAATGGCGCAGATGATATCTCACCCGAATTACTCGCCATAGCCCGCAAAGTGGTTAGTATGAAAAATAAAAAAGGGTAAACCGTTAATTACCATTATTAAGATGATGAAATTTCATCTTTCATTCACTTTTATTTTTGCCATGGTAAACGCGTTATATCTATTATCCGTGCTATTTTTTATTAACGTTATTCGTAATAGGGATTACAAAGGATGTTGATTTTGTTAGTGTGCAAGGTATCTCATAAGACTGGATAGTTTACTTTGATGAGTCATCATATGAAAAAGTAAAGGACGAGTACTCAAAACATCTATATTCATAAAAGTAACTGCTAATAACTACTTTAATACTAAAATATCGACATAACTGACCAACAATCTAAAATAATAATTATGGAGCTAAAATGTCTGAATCTAATTATGAACCGCCCAAAATATGGCAATGGGACACAGAAAGTGGTGGTAAGTTTGCTAGTATTAATCGCCCCATAGCAGGTGACACTCACCAATCGGATTTACCCGTAGGTAAACACCCCTTACAGCTTTATTCGTTGGCCACACCCAATGGCGTTAAGGTAACCATTTTATTAGAAGAGTTATTAGCGTTGAATATCAAAGCAGCTGAATATGATGCTCATTTGATTAATATTATGGCAGGAGATCAATTTAGCTCAGGTTTTGTTGAGATTAACCCTAATTCTAAAATACCCGCTTTAATGGATAATAGTGAAGATAATCAACTGCCTATTTTTGAGTCTGGTGCAATACTGCTTTATTTAGCCGAGAAGTTTGATGCGTTTATACCTAAACAGCCTTTGCTTAAATCACAATGCTTGTCATGGTTATTTTGGCAAGTTGGTTGTGGACCCTATTTAGGTGGTGGTTTTGGACACTTTTATGCTTATGCGCCAGAAAAATTTCAATACCCAATAGACAGGTTTACTATGGAAGTCAAACGACAACTTGACGTGCTAGACCGACATTTGGCTAACAACCAATATATGTGTGGTGAGCAATATACTATTGCCGATATGGCTATCTGGCCTTGGTATGGTGCCTTGATGCAAAACAAAGTATATGAAGCAGCCGAATTTCTACAAACCCATTCGTATAAAAACTTACTACGTTGGACCGAAGAAATTGCCAGTCGGGAAGCTGTTAAGCGGGGGGTTATGGTCAATCGTACTTGGGGCGAATTAGACGAGCAGCTCCATGAACGTCATGATGCTAGTGACTTTGATGCCAAAACTATCCGTTGACCTGGAATTTTTAGTACTATTTTTCCTCGTCATACCATTGACCAGATCATGTTTTTGTAAGGTATTATATAAGCAGAACACTTTGGCAGCTCATTTGAGGACTCGCTTGGCTTAACTCTACGTACTCATTATATAAGTACTAACGCTTATTATTAACGCCAGTAATCAAAGAACTTTTTTCAATTACTTGTCGTAAGACACTGATTTTATTAGGGGGTTATTAGCAAAATATTATCAGTTATTCATCGCTTTAGCCCTTGAGATATTAGATACTTTTCGTAGGCTAAAATAATATCTCGATTTAGTCCACTATTGCCCTATAAAGCTGACCTACAAAAGCGTAGGATCAGTGTACTTTAGATAAAAATCAAGGTCTGCACTTAGGTGCTTTAACATAAAAAATTATGCAAACAACAGAAAAAACATCACTGACTAACGCTTTACTTATTTCTATTTGTACGCCAGATTTTAAAGGTGATGAAGCAACAGAGTCACTTGCAGAGCTTGCACGTTTAGTTACTACGCTAGGATTTAAAGTTGTTGGTACTGAGTCACAGCGACAGAGCTCGACTAAAAAAGTTAATGTGTTGGGTTTAGGCAAGTTGGCAGAGATAGCCCACCTTACCGGTAACCAAGGTGTAGTTGAAAGCTTAGAAGAAGCAGAAGGCTTAACTGATGAAGCCGAACTAAACCTTACACCCACAGATATTCCATCAGACAATCTTCCGTTTGGCTGTGCCGATGTCGTGGTATTTGATTGTGATTTAAGCCCATCTCAGCTCCGTAATGTCGAGAATCAATTAGGCGTAGAGGTGTTTGACCGAACTGGCGTTATCATTGAAATATTTAGCCGTCATGCCCGAACTAAAACTGCGAAATTACAAGTTGAAATTGCTCGCCTTAATTATGTCGCACCACGACTTCGTGAGACTTCATGTGGTGATAAAGAACGTCAAATGGGTAAAGGTGCTGGCGAAACAACACTGGAGCTAAACCGCCGTAAAGTACGGGATCAATTAGCAGAACTCAAGCGCGAGTTGGTCAGTGTTCAACATGAAATGAAAGGACGACGTACCCAACGTTCTGAGCTTTTCTGTGTCGCTTTAGTGGGTTATACTAATGCGGGCAAGTCATCAATGATGCGAGCAATTACCGGTAGTGATATTGATGGTGAAAATAAACTTTTTGCGACGCTTGATACCACGGTCCGTGCGTTACATCCCATTACCCAACCTCGAATATTAGTATCAGATACGGTAGGTTTTATTAAAAAATTACCTCATGACTTAGTTGCATCATTCCATTCAACCTTAGCAGAAGCTCATGATGCTTCATTACTTTTGTATGTGGTCGATGCTTCAGATCCTTCTTTTCGTTCGCAACTCGATGTAGTCCACGAAGTATTAGAAGAGGTCGGTGTCGAGGACAGTAAAAAATTACTAGTACTGAATAAGTCAGATCAACTTAACATTGAGCAGCAGCAAGCCTTGATGGAAGAATTTCCTGATGCGATGATGACTTCAACTCGCAACCCGTCTGACATCAGTAAATTACATCAATATATCGTTGACGTGGCTGAACACGAGATGATTGAAGATGAGATTATCATCCCCTACACAGCTAATGGAATTATAGGGGAAATTCGATCGACTATGAGCGTTATTAAAGAAGAATATGAATATAGCCATATTAAGCTGACAGTGCGTTCGAATGCGATTGATTTAGAAAGATTAAAAAAACGGATGCTAAACTCATAAAGTCATCGTTCGTTGGCGCTTGATTTTATAATTAATGACTCAAAAGGCCTCAGGTTTCGCTGAAAAATAAACGAGTGATATTTTTATTCAGTACTGAGGATTACCTTGGTATTTTATTATTTTAGTTTGATTACTTATTCGCAGTATTTAATGGCTATTTTTAATAGTACCGATATCCTAAAAACGTATTATTAACTCATGACAATAGATAGTTTATTAAGATGAGTCTATGAGGTATATAGTAGTTTATCTATTGTCAGAACATCAGGTTATTGACAAATTTTGGAAATATTGAGTTATTAATCAAAAAGATATTTTCATTGTTTCTAATTCTATTTTATTGTGGGATATTAACACCAATCTAGTCAGTATAGTGCTATGGGTATTACTGATACTTATTCTTAATATACTGTTATGTTAAATTAACTTATGGAAAATTATTATGACTAAACCGTTACGTGCATCTGATACGCCTTTTGCAGTCGAAGTTGAAGAAGGTAAGAATTACAGTTGGTGTTCTTGTGGTCAGAGCAACAAACAACCTTTCTGTGATGGATCCCACCGAGGTTCTGAATTTTCGCCAGTAAAATATACTGCGACAGAGTCTAAAAAAGTGTATTTTTGTGGTTGTAAATTGACGGCTTCACAACCCCTGTGTGACGGTAGCCATAAATAGAAAACATCTAATAGATAAAGATAATAAATAGTCGGTTAATTAAAGCGATTTTAATTTTAGTCGACTATTTATTAGCCCTACAAGCTGTTTAGGGACGTTAATAGTTTCTATTTGTTCTTTGATTCTATCGCTGTAATCTCTTTTTGAATGAGATCTGCTTCATAGGTTAATTCAGAATAAGTTTTTATGTCACCGTTTCTTTGAGCCTGCATTGCTTTTTCAAGCTTAATATCAAGACTCTTATTGAGTTTTTTTGTTGGATTTGATTTAAATATAGAAAACATGAGTTTCTCCAATTAGTACGTTACTTATATCATACGGTTTGATTAGCTAGTTAGATTACTTGTGCGGGCAAGAAAACAGAAATAAATCAATAATAATAAAATAAACAGACTATATTATTATTATTTTTCACCGTTACAGAGACTATTTATTTAATAAAGTGTGTGTTTGATGCCGCCATAATCATTTTATTCCTTAACCATCTATTAGCGGGGTCCTTATCTACATTGCTATGCCAGTACAAATGAACATCAATATCAGGTAATTCAACAGGCATTTCAAAAATAGATATGTCGAGCATTTCACTATACATTTTCGCTGCAATTCTTGGCAGAGTTAATATCATATCATTGCCCAATATCACTCTACATGCCGCTAATGCGTGTTGACACCTTAAAGCAATATTACGATGTACACCTAACCGTGATAACTCAAAGTCTTCAATGCCAGGGCCGCTAGAGCGAGATGAAACTAATACATGGTCAAGACTAAGGTAGGTTGCCAAGTCTAATTTTTTAGAAAAACTAGGATGATTATTTCTGGCAACAACAACGAGTTGGTCTTGTTCTAGTTTAGTATGCAGAATATTATTGCTTACAGGAAACAGTGCATCTATTGCTAAATCAATATCACCACTCGCTAATTTATTTTCCAATTCGGTTCGACGTACCCTCATATTACTTTGTAAATTTACCGAAGGGGACTCTCTTGATAAGCTTTCCATCAGTATGGGTAAATAATAAGGCTCTAATGAACCGTGCAATGATAATGTAAAATTTTTTCGAGAAGTTAGCGGTTCAAATTGACGTGACTGTACTAAACAAACTTGTAATTGATGTAACGCCTCTCGAACGTCAGCGATTACATTTTTAGCCACGGGAGTTGGCCTCATTTCATTACCTTGTCTGATAAACAAAGCGTCATCAAAATAAGTGCGTAATTTTCCTAACGAATGACTAACCGCCGGTTGTGATAGATTTAACACTGACGCTGCTTTCGTTATATTGCCTTCACAATAGATTGCATCAAAGACAATAAATAAATTTAAATCAATTTTCATACTTACTCCATTAGCCTCATTACCTTGTGATTAAGACAGAAATAACACGACTATTTAATAACCAACTATTTATAAAATAAATAGTTGGTTATTAGAACTATTCATTTGTTTAATTTAGAGGGTGGGCTTAGCATAGTCAAGTATCTTCGGTTTATGAATAAAAAATATTTTATATTTGCTATTTACAATAGAACAAAGGGGTTAATGTGACTGTCTACATCAAAACTATAATAAATACAAAAACAATAGCCGATTATTTAATATCCTCTTTGGTGTCTTGTCAGCTATTTTTAAAGTCAGAATTATAAAATGGCAGCAATTTATTTAATTCGACATGGCCAAGCATCATTTGGCAGCGCTGATTATGACCAATTATCAGCAAAAGGTAGTAAACAAGCGGTGATTTTAGGTCAATATTGGCAATCAAGTGTTGTACCTCACAAGTTTTATTCTGGAGACTTACTTCGCCACGGACAAACACTTAAGGGTTTTACTGAGGGCTATCAGGGGCAAGAAACCCCAATGATTATACATTCAGGTTTTAATGAGTTTGATCATGTCGATATTTTGACTAATTATAACCATCAGTGGAAAAATTTTGCAGTAATGAGTGCTGAAGTTAATCGGTTAAAAGACCCAAATAAAACGTTTCAAAACGAATTTGCTAATGCTTTAAGTCGCTGGGTATCCGGTGATTTTGATAATGAATATCAAGAAAGCTGGACTAAATTTAAGCGACGATGCATACGTGCACTGCAAGATATAATTAAACAAGAATTAGCAAGTAGTCGTAAATCTGTTACTAACTCAGGAGAGTCTAAAAAAACAAAGAATATTTTAGTCTTTACTTCCGGTGGAACGATTTCGGCTATTGTTCAACATATTTTACAGTTAAGCGATCATCATGCATTGCAAATTAACCAACAATCAAGAAATACCAGTGTAACCAAACTCCTCTTCTCTGAAAATATGTTGAGTGTGGACTATTTAAATAATTACAATCATTTAGAGCAGGCGGGTGATAACTGGATAACGTTTAGGTAACTTGCTGTTACCTCAGGACAAAACGCTTCGTCAATACAATTAACCAAAATGTAGGTAGAAAATAATATGAGTATGGACAATTTATTTGATTTGTCAGGAAAAGTCGCCTTAGTAACTGGCGCAAGTCGTGGTATTGGTGAAAGTATCGCTAAGCTGCTAGCTCATCATGGCGCTCACGTCATCGTTTCAAGTCGTAAAGTTGAAAGCTGCCAAGCGGTTGTTGACAATATTATTGAATCTGGTGGAAGTGCTCAAGCAATAGCTTGTCATATTGGCGAAATGAATCAGATAGAGTCAATATTTGCTCAAATTTCTGCAGAGCATGGCAAGCTTGATATATTAGTAAACAATGCTGCGGCGAATCCTTATTTTGGCCACGTATTAGACACTGACTTGGGCGCTTTTCAAAAAACCGTTGATGTTAATATCAGAGGGTATTTTTTCATGTCTACTATGGGTGCTAGATTGATGAAGGAAAATGAGGGTGGCGCCATTGTTAATGTTGCCTCTATTAATGGTGTCATTCCAGGCGATTATCAAGGTATATATTCAATCACCAAGGCGGCAGTTATTTCCATGACTAAAACTTTTGCCAAAGAATGTGCGCAGTTTAACATTCGTGTTAACGCTTTATTACCCGGTGGTACAGATACCAAATTTGCTTCAACCTTAGTGAACAATCCCAAAATTCTTGAACAATTAATGCACCACGTTCCCATGAAACGAGTAGCTCAGCCAGATGAAATGGCTGGTACTGTGCTTTATTTAGTATCAAATGCGTCAAGTTATACAACAGGTACGGCTATTAATGTTGACGGTGGCTTTTTGATTGGATAGCCGTTTAGCAGTAAGCGACTGTGTTGAGATAAAGCACGTTGAAAATTTGTAACGTCTATTTTAAGACAAGCAAATCTAACAACTGAAAATACCCAAGATAATGATGAATTTGCTCTTGTCCCTATTGGTTGTGCTTTTCTAGGTTATCTGCAATGGGTTAATAAAATCCGTGATAAAAAAGAGGAGCAAATTGCGCCATTTAATAAAGAAGCATTGATGAAATTAAGCAAATGATAATTTATTTTTAATCAAGTTTAACAACAGAAATTAAAAAGTATTAGAACAGCTAACTAAGGATCTCTTATGGATTTTGAATACAGTAATAAAGTTAAAGAATTGATGAATCGTGTAACTTCATTTATGGATGAACATGTTTATCCTAATGAAGAAGAAATGCATAAGCAGGTAGCCTTACATCCTTGGTCAACACCGCCATTAATGGAAACGTTAAAAGCTAAAGCAAAAGATCAAGGTTTATGGAATTTCTTTTTACCAGTCGCTTATGGTGAATATAGCGCTGGCTTGACCAATTTAGAATATGCACCCTTAGCTGAAATTATGGGTAAAGTGATGTGGGGGCCCGAGGTCTTTAATTGTTCAGCACCTGATACCGGTAACATGGAGGTTCTCGCTAAGTATGGTAATGAAGTACAGAAAAAACGATGGTTAGAACCTTTGCTCGAAGGAAAAATCCGTTCTGCTTTTGCGATGACTGAACCTGAAGTTGCTTCAAGTGATGCGACTAACATTGAATTACGTATTGATCGAGACGGTGATGAATATGTCATCAACGGGCGTAAGTTTTATATCAGTGGTGCCTGTCGTAAACAATGTGAAATTATGATTGTGATGGGTAAAACTGATCCCGAAAATACTAATCGCTACATCCAACAATCTCAAGTATTAGTGGAGATGAATACGCCAGGTGTCACAATAGTTCGACCGATGAAAGTTTTTGGCTATGATGATGCACCTGAAGGGCATGCTGAAATTACTTTTGAAAACGTTCGGGTACCGGTTGACAATATTATTGTTGGTGAAGGTAAAGGTTTTGAAATTGCCCAAGGTCGATTAGGTCCTGGACGTATTCATCACTGCATGCGTTCAATTGGTATTGCCCAACGTGCCTTAGATTTAATGTGTAAACGTGTCAATGAGCGTATTGTTTTTGGTCGTCCAATGATCAAACAACAATCAATACGTGAAGCTATCGCCATATCGGCTTGTCAGATTGAACAAGCCCGTTTAATGACACTTAAAACAGCTCAAAAAATGGATGACGAGGGAAATAAAGCGGCTAAAGAATTAATTGCAATGATTAAAATTGTCGCGCCAAATATGTCGCTTGATGTTATCGACCGAGCCATTCAATGTCATGGTGCTGTTGGTGTCAGCCAAGACACCTTTTTGGCCCATGCTTATGCCGGTCAACGTACTTTGCGCTTAGCTGATGGACCTGATGAAGTTCATATGATGCAATTAGGTCGTGATTTAGTGAAAAAAATCACCAGTTAACGCTATCGATAGGTTGGGTGCTAATTCAACCTATCGAGTAATTAAATAACATTACCTCAAGAGTATTCCCTAATGTCAGATGCTTTATCGATTGATATTGAAAAGTTAACCACTTATCTCCAAGCAAACATTGAAGGCTTCAAAGGTCCCGTAACACTCGATAAATTCCCTGGCGGCCAGTCAAACCCAACCTATAAAGTATCTGCGCAGTCAGGAACCTATGTATTACGTAGACAGCCCCCCGGAAAATTATTGAAATCAGCACATGCCGTTGACCGCGAATATAAAGTACTGAATGCGCTGAGAAATAGCGAAGTACCTGTCGCTGAAGTTTTTCACCTATGTGAGGACTTGAGCATTATGGGTTCAATGTTTTATCTCATGGAGTACTGTGATGGTGTGGTTTATTGGAGTGCTTCCTTAGCTGAAATTGAAAGTAATGAACGTCGAACTCAAATGTATGATGTGATGAATAAAGCCTTAGTGGCTCTTCATCGCGTTGACGTTGATACTGCCGGTTTAAGTGATTATGGTAAAGCAGGTAATTATTTTGAGCGTCAATTAGGCCGTTGGACATCACAATACCGCATAACCGAACTACTCAAAATTAATGCCATGGATGAATTAAGCCACTGGTTAGAAGAAAACCTACCTGATGATGATGGCAGGGTTTGCCTCGTTCATGGAGACTTTCGTTTAGACAACATTATGTTTGATAAAGATAAAGCAGAGGTTATAGCGATTCTAGATTGGGAACTTTCTACTTTAGGGCATCCTTATTCTGATTTAGCTTACCAATGTATGCAATTGCGTATGCCATCAGGAATGGGCAGTATTGATGGTTTACAAGATGTTGACCGCGCAAGTTTAGGTATTCCGACTGAGGAAGAATATGTTGCTCAATACTGCCAGCGTATGGGTATCAAACAGATTGAAAACTGGACATTTTATTTGGCGTTTAGCTTTTTTCGTTTAGCGGCCATCGTACAAGGTGTTGCTAAACGTGCTAGCCAAGGAAATGCCTCAAATAAAAATGCCAATAAAGTCGGTTCTTTCGTTGAACCCCTAGCAAAAATGGCCTTGCAGGTTATCGCTGAAGAAAAAGCGTAGCGATAAGGTAAAACAACAATGA
>TARA_B110001469_G_scaffold111819_1_pt1 | contig 21307 bp, 19 predicted proteins | sample TARA_B110001469 | Tara Oceans TARA_B110001469 (sample SAMEA4397034) | marine metagenome | biome: Polar Biome; feature: [SRF] surface water layer (ENVO:00010504); material: water (ENVO:00002006), including particulate matter (ENVO:01000060) such as... | depth 5 m
CAATTTGTTCTTTTTGAAGTTGGTCATACGCCTTTTTACGGCCTTCTTTTGTTCTGAATTCTTCAGAACGTGCAGATTTTAAAAAAGTTCCTCCTTTATTAATGATGTGGTTGACACTTCGTGCGTTCAAAGATTTAAAATCACCTTCTATCATTCCTTCGTAACCTCTGTAAATTCCAACACATTCAATGTTGTGATAGGCACAGGCACGTGCCACAGATCGTATGGCTGCATTCATCCCAGGCGCATCGCCTCCAGAAGTTAATACACCAATTTTTTTTATCTGATTTTCCATAGTTGTAATGGTTTATGTTGTAAAATTAATAAACTTATAAGTTAAAAAAACGTAAGTAGGAGTCAATTTTCTTTTCTTCTTTAAATTCAAACGTTTTCGTTAATAACTATTTGATTTTAAAGCCAAAAAATTAATTATTAGTAGGTTTTAATGGGGTGATTTACTTGAAATCGATATAATTAGGAAGCCCTGAATCGACTTCTTTTACGGGATTTTCGGGTTTTGTTTGCTTGTTTTTATTTTTAAACAATTCCTCGAACAATTCTCTTAGGCTATCGAATTCTATATTATAGGACACGCCCACACCTTGGGTATATCCAATTTGTTCTCCAAAATTTTGAATGCTATTTTCTCTATTAAAAAATTTGAGAGACAGTGTACGGTCTTCATTAAGTAAGACTTCTACTTCAAAATCTCCTGCTACCGTGGTTTCGCTCACACCACCAACGGGCACTCCAACCTTACCGTTGATCAGCACATTATCGCTCAACTTGGTAGAGAGGGTGACCCCTACCCGACTGTCGGTTTCATAATCGGGAGTTGTCTCCCCTAAATCGACATCAATCCCTAATTTAACTTTGTTATCGTCATCTGAGAACAAATCGTTTAACATATTGGTGACACCATCAGAAACAAGCCCAAAAGCATCTTGTGAATCCAAAGTCAATTCGCTTCTAAAAGACCCTGTTGCTAAAAGAGATAAAGCCTGAAATTCACGTCTATCTTTATCACGTAATCGGTCGGCTAACTCGCTATTTAAAGTGGAATTGATATTTGGAAAACGGATGTCAAAATTTAAATCAGGTTGCTCTAATTCGCCTGTTAAATGAATTTCTACTTCCGTTGGAATACTTTGATTAATTGGATTGTCTAAGAGTGTGGAAGGATTAACGCTTATACCGTCATAAATTGCTTTGATATTTATTTCGGCGCTTAAAGGATTCCCATTCCAAGCAAGGGTACCATCTTTCACTACTTTGAATTGTTTTTGTATAAATTGCCCAAATGAAAAGTTATAAATACCTGAGAGTACAATAAAATCTCCAAACATTTGAAACTTTCCTTTGGTATTAATTTGTGCCAACATACTTCCATTTCCACGCCCCATAATGGAACTTCCGGTTTCTTTATCGAGCACAATTTCAATTTCGGCATTGTCGTTTATATCCATATTAAACTCCATTTCAACGCCTGAAATATCATCTACCACTAAGGTCTGACCTTTGTTTTGGTTCGATTTTTCTTCAGGGCTCAAAAAATGAATGTAGGAGTTTTCTGCTAAAATCTCATTATCACTTAAAGGGATTTTAAAGATCGTTCCTTCAGAAGTAGTCACATTTGCTTCAATAAATAATTGGTCTGTAGGACCTGAAACATCAATCGTTCCGTCAACAAAAGCAGTTCCATAATAAATTGATTCCTCTTGTAAGTCTGTATTTAAAACCAACAATCGATCTGAATCTATTTGAAGGTCTAAAGCCCAATTTGAAAAATTAATATGACTGATACTTCCATTTAAAAGTGCTTGTGATTGGTAGTCCACATCGACCATAGGTGCTTTATCAAAAATAAAACTTTGCTCCTTTAAATTAACAATTGTATTGTTTTTAAATCCATAATCTACATTCAGATATGGAATCGCAAGTCCACCATTATCAAGACTTAAGACCCCTTCAATTTGAGGTTTTTCAAGACGGCCACTCACGTTTGCACTTCCAGAAACGTCTCCTCGAATTTTGGTGATCACTCCACTTCCAAAGGGATTTAACGGGTTTAAAATAAATTCACTAAAGTTTATATCCAGATTAAGTTCTGAGTTTTTCCCAGACACATCCAAAGAGCCAACGACTGATAACGATTCCAAATCGCCTTCTTTTAAAGACACATTAACGTCGTAATTCGTCAACGATTGATTGCCTTGAATGTCCGCTTTGAAGGATCCTAAATTAAATTCATTAACAGCCAAATTATCAATAGTCAAACTAGATTTTGGAAGATAGACGCTTTCTAGTTGGCTTATGTTTAATTGTCCATTCAGATTACCCCCGAGTTTTAAATTTTTGATTGTAGGGGTTACTTTGGCTAAATCAACATTCGTAAAATCAAGATTGATGTCCTTATTCTGACTCCCCTGAATAGCAGCGTTTAAAAGTATGTCTTCATTGTCGTAAGACATGTTTATGTTATCAACTATAATCTCCTCAAAAGATCTGTCAAATATGATTTTATTTTGCTTGTCTTGCCCCCCATTTATGAGCCATGGTATATTTTTAAAATTAGCATTCGATTTTTTGATGCCAACAACCGATTTATTGTTTTCATCAATGGTGTAGTACAGATTTAGATCGAAGGCATCTAGCGAATTTTTACCGCCTTTAAATTCAGATTTAACATAGAGCGTATCATTTAAAGTCACATTAATCAAACTAAATTGTGATGCATTGTAATAAGGAGTTGCCAGACTGTCAACCTCAATATAGGAATTAAATAAAGGATTGTCATTGATCAGTTGCACTTCAATTTTACTAGCAAAAAAATCTTCTAATTGTATGTTGGGAGATCTAAAGGTTAAATTAAAGTTTTTAGGATTGCTTTCAACTCTCCCCCTTGTAAACGTATTCGATCCCAATTTTAGTTCCGGTGAAAAAATCTCAACAATTTTATTGTAAATTTTAAAGTTAAAATTAAAATACTGACCTTCTTTAACCTTGTAAGGCTTGAACTTGGTGTAAATATCGCCGAGTGCATTCCGCAATAAATTAGGCAATTCGTTAATCGCAAATTTCCCTATTAGATTCCCTTGAACAATTTCTGGAGAGTTGACTCTGATGGTTCTTTCGTTATTATCTTCAAATTCCGAAGTGATCTCAAAATCTTTAAAAGCATAGCTGTCATTTTGATTTTGATAGAGTGCATTTTTAAACTTAATAGCACCATACACATCATCAATCGTTGTGCCTTTCATATCCATTGTCATTTGTCCGTTTAGAACAGAAAGACGGTCCCGCTGTACAAAGTTTAACGCATTTAGATTGGCATGTTCAATAGCCGCAGAAAAATCATAAATATTTTCCTTTTTAGAAAAATCTACAAGCCCTTCAAAATTAAATTTCAGATTCGGGTCATCGATGTCTAATTGACCATTGAATATTTTATTTTTAATCACTCCAGAAACCTGTAAATCGGTATAGATATACTCTTGAAATGCAAACGAGTCAAACGTACCTGTGATGTTGGAATTGATCGTTTCTTTATTAAAGCCACGCCCCGCAACACTTAGGCTTGATGTCACCAATCCGATTTTTGGTTCTCCCATAACATAGCCCAAGTCAAAATCTGTAAACTGAATTTGCCCTACATAAGACGCATTGTCAATCGCTTCAATGTGATCTAAATTCAAATCCACAGAAAGAGTTCCAATATCCGTCTCAATATCCATGAGCGTTTCAATTGTTTTATTAGAAACCTTTGCTGTTCCCCGCATATCAAAACGCCCCAGAGAGGCAAAATCAGAAGGGAGTGTACTCCCTAAAACTCTTGGTAATAGTGCTTTTAAATCGGAATAAGTGGACGCTATTTGTTGGAATTCGCCGTCCATTTCAAAATTTTCAGTTCGGTCTTTAAATAAGTTTTTAAATTGAATTTTTCCGACTATAGACGTGTTATCTATGCTTATTAAATCAATTTCTTCAAGCAATAAATCATTCAATGTACCTGAAAAAACAGTGTTTAAATCCGCTTTTTGATTCGATCCGAATTCGTCATAAAACACATTCAACTCTTCGAGGTTTATAGTGCTACTCTTAAAAAAACCTGAAATTTCAACTTTCTCTAAAAAATCTTTAAAATCTTTTCGGTCATAATCAAATTGAAGGCGGCCAAAAAGTGAGGAATGCTGACTTTTGATTTCTAGTTGCTCAAACGTCATTTGTGTTAACGAATACGAAAAATCCGTTTGAAGGTTTTGAATTTTAGCGCCTCTCGAATCTACAAAACTTAAACTCTTAATGGAGGCTTTAACGTCCGCTCCTAAAATTAAAAAATCAGAAGCCGACAAATTAAGCATGTGAAAGTCTAAAACCGTAGGGTTTTTTAAGTTTTCATCCGTGAATAAAAATTTACTGTTATGAATACGAACTTCACTCGACGAAAGAAGAAATTTATTTGTTTTAAGGGATGGGTTTTCTTCATCAAACTTAGCTATAAAAATATCTAAATTATTGTCAATTTCACCCTTGTAATTTTTAATATGAAAAAAGAGATCGTATAAATCGATGTCACTAAATGTAAGTTTACTATCCGCAAGTTTAACAAAACTTAAAATAGAAGTGTTTAATTCCGGGGCAGAAATCAATGGGGCATCGTAATGGTCCTTTATGAGAATGTTTTTGAGTTCCACATCCCCATTAAACTGAAGTCCTACTTTTTCTATTTTAATAGCAGTCCCATAGGTCTCATTAATTGAATTGGTGGCATAACTTCCCAGACGTGTTTGGACACTTGGAATAGAGAACACCAATACCAATAGCAAAAATAACAATGCGATGGCTGTTACAAAATTTATCAGTATTTTAAAATATTTCTTGATAGGCTGCCCTGATTATTTTATTTACAATTTAACTAATTATCCTAAAATTTAAACTACCCAAAGCATTTATTTTAGTGCTATTTTTTTTATTTCTTTGCAGTGATCCTATTAAAGGACAAAGTAAGTCGTTTATTTTAGTACAAATTAAACGAATATTATCACTAAATCGTCTTAATGAGCTCAAAAAATACATACATTTTAGGAATTGAATCTTCTTGTGACGACACGGCGGCCTCCATTCTATGCAATGGAAAGGTGCTGAGCAATGTTGTTGCCAACCAAGCGATCCATCAAAAATACGGAGGGGTTGTTCCTGAATTGGCTTCAAGAGCACATCAGCAAAACATCGTTCCTGTGGTCGATCAGGCCATCGAACAAGCAGGGATTTCGTTAGCAGATCTTAATGCGGTCGCGTTTACGCAAGGTCCTGGATTGATGGGATCTTTATTGGTAGGAACTTCATTTGCAAAATCATTGGCTTACGGACTCGACATTCCTTTGATTGATGTCAACCACATGCAGGCACATATTTTGGCACACTTTATTGAAAAAGAGGGTTCTGAAAAACCTGACTTCCCATTTCTAGCGATGACCATTTCTGGAGGGCACACCCAAATTGTACGTGTTGATGCTCATTTTAAAATGACGGTTATTGGCGAAACGATTGATGATGCCGTTGGAGAAGCCTTTGATAAAAGCGGTAAAATTTTAGGACTTGGCTATCCTGCGGGTCCCGAGATTGATAAACATGCAAAACTAGGAAATCCGAAAGCATTCAAGTTTACGAGACCTAAAGTAGCAGGGCTCAATTTTAGTTTTTCAGGGTTAAAAACAGCCATCTTGTATTTCATACAAAAACAACTGAAAGAAAACCCTCAATTTATTGAGGAGAATTTGGATGATGTGTGTGCGTCCATCCAATATACCATTGTTGGAATTTTGATGGACAAACTAAAATTAGCCGTCAAAGAAACGGGGATCAATCGCATTGCGATTGGCGGTGGTGTTTCTGCAAATTCAGGAATTAGAGATGCTTTGAAAGAAGCTGAAAGTCGTCATGGATGGAAAACCTTTGTGCCTGCTTTTGAATTCACGACCGATAATGCCGCAATGATTGCGATTGTGGGTCATTTAAAATATTTAGAGAAAAATTACGCAGATCAAACCATTATGGCTACGGCTCGACTTAAACTATAACTCAAATGCAATTATTTTACAATTCAGAGCTGGATGCGTCTACAGAAACTTTTAACTTTTCAAAAGATGAAAGTCGTCATATTGTGAAAGTATTGCGGAAATCTACGGGAGATTTGCTCCTAATCACCAACGGAAAAGGCTGGATGTTTGAAGCAGAAGTAGTGATTCCAAACCACAACAAATGTGTGGTTACCATTTTAAAATCAACCTTTGAAGCGCCAAGAACGTATACAATTAATCTAGCAGTCGCACCCACAAAAATGAACGACCGTTACGAGTGGTTTATCGAAAAAGCAACTGAAATAGGCGTGGATACAATCACACCAATTATTTGTCAAAATAGTGAGCGAAAAGTCATTAAAACAGAACGGTTTGAGAAAATCTTACAATCTGCCATGAAACAATCGCTTCACTCCTATTTACCAACTCTGGCACCTGCCATTCGTTTTTCTGAGTTTATAAAAACACCTCAAGAAGGTTCTAAATTTATAGCGCATTGCGAAGACGGAGAGAAATTAAAATTTAAAGATCAAATTAAAGCTGGGGAATCCATCACCATATTAATTGGCCCTGAAGGCGATTTTAGTCCCCAAGAAATTGAGGAAGCTTTGAAACATCAGTATATTCCTGTATCTTTAGGAGCGTCAAGACTTCGCACCGAAACGGCTGGAATCGTGGCGAGTCACACAATTCAACTTTGCAATGAATAAACGGTATGTATATCTATTTTTGATTTTGGGAATTCACTTTTGTGGAAGTCAAAATTTAGCGGTTTTAAAATATGATGGTGGTGGCGATTGGTATAGCAACCCCACAGCGTTAAAAAATTTAATTCAGTTTTGTAATTCCAATATTCAAACAGCAATGGATGCCAAACCCCAAACCGTGGAAGTGGGAAGTGTCGCTATTTTTGAATACCCTTTTATACACATGACAGGCCATGGAAATGTGGCGTTTTCTGAATCTGATTCCAAAAACTTAAGAGCTTATTTATTGTCGGGAGGATTTTTGCATATTGATGACAATTACGGTATGAAGCCTTATATTTTAGAAGCTCTAAAAACCGTATTTCCAGATAAAAAAATGAGTGAGATTCCTTTATCGCACCCGATATACAACAGTGCATTTTCGTTCCCAAGAGGGTTGCCCAAAATCCACGAACACGATGGATTAGCACCAAAAGCATTGGGCTATTTTCATGAAGGGAAGTTGGTTTTATTATTCACTTTTGAAAGCGATTTAGGCGATGGATGGGAAGATGCGAACGTGCATAACGATCCCGAAGCAGTGCGCTTAAAAGCTTTAAAAATGGGCGCAAATATTATTAAATACGCTTTTGAAAACTAGAAGAACTATGCAGTTAAATCATTACACTTCTAAGTTTACAAAACAACGGTTTCCAATTGTTTTAATAAGTGACAATGTATCGCATGCTGCCAATTTGGGCAGCTTGTTTAGAACGGCCGATGCCTTTGGGATTGAACACTTAATTCTTGGTGGGCCAGCTGTGGAGCTGGGTCGGAAATTCACGAAAACATCTAGAGCGACGGAACAATCGGTTTCGTTTGAGCAAGTGGAAACGCTTTCACAGAAAATTCAAGAATTAAAGGCTCAAAATTATATGCTTGTGGCGCTTGAAATTACAGACAACAGCATTCCTGTTTCGGAATTAGAACTGCCAAAAAAATCTAAAATAGCATTCGTGATTGGTGATGAAAATCATGGGATTTCAGCCTCCATTTTAGGGGAATGTGACGCTGTGGTTCATATTGAAATGCATGGACAAAATAGCAGTATGAATGTGGTGCAAGCCACAAGTATCGCACTGTATGAGTTCACTAGGAAATTATCAAAAATCAGTTAATTTCACGTGAATAAAATTCTTCTAAATACCGACATACAAGATTTTATAAATACCCATATAAACTCAAATATTCACGAGCTTATTCTAAAGGGAAGTCCATTTGAGGGACTTGACATTAAGGAATTAATTGAGCAAATTGAAGCAAAGAAAAAGTGTGCCTTAAAATTAAAAACTTGGTTTGAAACGCCTGGGATTTATTACCCCAACAAACTCAATATAGAACAAACGTCTTCTGAAACTGCAGCCCTTATAAAAAGTGAATTTATGCAGGGTGAATCTCTTATAGATTTGACGGGTGGATTTGGAGTGGATAGCTATTATTTTTCAAAACAATTTAAGACGGTAGTGCATTGTGAAATGGACTCCAAATTGGCTGAAATAGCTGCTTATAATTTTGAGGTTTTAGGTGCTAAAAACATAGAATCTCACAACAAAGATGGGATTGAATTTTTAAAATCGTGTACAGATACGTTTGATTGGATGTACATTGATCCTTCGAGGCGGGATGCACAAAAAAATAAAAAATTCTTAATTGAAGATTGCAGCCCCAATGTGATTACGCATCAAGATTTGTTTTTTAAACACGCCAAAAATGTGCTTATCAAAATGTCGCCAATGCTCGATATTAGCGTTGGAATCACAGCTTTGAAGCATGTGAAAACTGTTTATATTGTGGCGGTGAAAAACGAGGTGAAAGAGTTGTTGTTTCATCAGGAGAAAGGCTTTAATGGCTCAGCGACTGTACAGACTCTTAACAGCCATCCTAATGGGGATGAACTATTTTCCTTTGAAACGCTAGAAGAGGAAACTGCTGAAGCCAGCTACAGCTCTCCAAAGTGTTACTTATACGAACCAAATGCCGCCATGATGAAGTCTGGCGGATTTAAATTAATTTCGGAGAAATTTAAGTTGGATAAGCTCGACCCACAAACGCATTTATATACAAGTGATGAAAAGATAGAAAATTTTCCAGGGAAACTATATCAGATTTCAAATTACTACCCTTATCAAAAAAAGCCTTTGAAAAAAGAGATTGGCGGTCTAAAAGCGAATGTAAAAACACGCAATTTTTCTGAAAAAATAGAGGCTCTTAAAACGCTATTCAAGCTCAGCGATGGTGGTGATTTGTATTTGTTTTTTACGACTTCAAATGACAAAAAAATTGTGGTTGAAGGTCGGTTGGTGGATTGATGGTTTTTTGTTGATTAGTAAATTGAGTCAAAATAACATTGACAAGAACAGTAATTACTACTATCGTTAGAAATTAGTTGTTAAATTAAAATTTGTTTGACTGCTGCATTAAAATCTTCTTTGACATCCGTCCAGTTTCTCAAGAAGACCTCCTCTTTTACTTGGTATTTTTTAGATGTATTTTCATCAGTAAACAACTGCACTAGTTCATTTTTAAACGCTTCGATAGTATCAAAATTTCTAAAATTGGACCGCTTTGTAAATGCACCTTCTAAATTTGTTTTGTAGGACATCACTGGCAGTCCGATTTGTAAGGCTTCATAAATGGCCATTCCAAAAGTTTCGTACAACGAAAAATTAACGAATAAATCGTAATTCAAAAGGGCTTTTAATAATTCTGAATGTTTCAAATAGCCGTGAAAAATGATGCGTTCATTCATATTAGTATCAGCGATAAGTTCTTGTAATTCTCGATAATAATGAGGGGCATTTATAGAACCATAGATATGAATTTCCCAATGGAAATCACGCAGGTCTTTCATTACGTTTAAAAAGTCTAAAATCCCTTTATTTTTAGTTACAGAAGCTACAAGTACAATTTTATTTACTAGTTTATTGTGTTTTTCCTTTCTTATAACATCTAACACACCGGGCGTAACGGTTGTAATGTTTTCTGCTTTTAAATTATAATTTTGGATAAGTATCAACTTAAGAGAATCTCCTGTAACGAGTAAGGGGATTTTCTGGTAATAGCTTAGTTCGTATTTATTTTTTTGGGTTTCATTAAAAAAAAAGGTCGGCAAATGAATCAAGCCTATAGTTTTATATTTTTCATGCAGTTGACATTTAAAATAATCGACCAACAATAGACTGTCAATGATCACAATTGCGTTTGGATCTATGATACTTTCTATTTCAATGACTTCCGTAACTTCCAACAGTGTTACAAACTCATTTCCAGACGTCACATAATGGTTATAAAGAGAGCCACCTGTGGGTGCATTTCCAATAGGGGGTGCGACTAAGTAAATCATATTTTTATAAAATCTTCATAAAATCCTCTCGAAAATGAATATGCTAAAATAATATTTGCTGCTACCAATGCATGAAATTGATAGGTTCCTAAAACAAAAGAAATAGCAATTAGGATAAATACAATGCCGGCTAAAATCGCATAAATACTCCTTCCTTTTTTGGGCTTCGATTCTTTTTTCTTTAGAAAAAATACAGGGATCTCATAAAGGTAGCGGATCAACCCCATGAATAAAATCCAAAGAGGCATCTCATAAAAAAGACAGACTCCAACCGAACAAACGAGTACATAAAAAGCATCTGACTCTGCATCAAAGATGGCACCAAATTCAGAAGTCTGCTGCAGCTTCCGAGCCATAAATCCGTCTAAAACATCGATTCCAATAATTGTAAAACATACAACTGATATTAAAACCGGCTCTGCTTTAGGGAATAAAAAAATTAAACCGACTGTTGAACACAATTTAATTAAGGTGATCCAATTAGGAAATAATTTGAAACTTGGGCCTTTGGTCTTGTAACAAAAAACTGGAAAGCAGACGAGAGGAATGAACACCAAAAAACTTATCTCATTAAAAAAAACACTTAAGAAAGCAGTCACAAAAACAGTGAGTGCATACATAAAACGTAAAAAGGTAGAACTATAATTCATTTAGGGAGAATGTTGGCACTAAATTTGATTTAAAAATTGATATATTTGGACGTGAATTTACAAATAAATTACAGAGAATAGGGGAAAGTACTTTCTAAATATTAAAAAACGATTTCAATGATTGTATCAATTCAACAAGAAAAAATTAAAAACTGGTTTGATAAAACCTATTCTTTAAAAGGGCACTCCTATTTAAGACAAAAGGAGGCCTATCAAATATTAATCAATCATATGAATGTATAAGTTGTATTGGTTCATTAGAGAGGTCTAAAAATCAAAACACTTTTAAATACATTAGAAACGGTGTATAAACGCATTCAATTTACAAAATGACAGGAATTCTACTTTTTATAGGTATTAATTTTTTATGCTTCTTGCCTGCATATATCTTAAATTTTAAAAATCAACCAGAGTTGTTGCCTTCATATCTATTTTCTAAAACGAGTTTAAAAAACAGGTTGAGACTATTATTATGGAAAAATTCATCAGACTTTTTTAGAATCAATTTCGATTTTGCCATTATTTTTATTTTATTGATATACTTTAAAAACAATGAATTTCTGATAAGTATTTGTACTGTATTCTGTGTATTAGGAACAATCACTTTTGTTTATTCTCAATTAATTACGATTTTTTTTGAACGTGATATTTCAATACTAAACGATTTAATACTGGGGAAGTCGGGTTTGATTTTTTTAGGTAGATTACGGTATTTAGTAATTCCCGTTTCATTGCTTGTAATTTTAGTCCTTTATTTTTGTTTTGAATTTCTTATTTCAGTACTAATTCGTCAAGAATTCCATGAACCCTCACTGCTCGTTTTATATTTCTATATATGCATTTCTGGGCTGTACAAAATAAATGAACGTCCCATAGGAGATTACATAATGAGAACAGTGATATCTCCAACTATAACATTGGTGAAAAGTTGTATTTATTCAATAAAACAAAATAAGTTTAAAGTAAAAAAAGATTTTATAAAGCAAAATCGTGTAGAAAACATTTCTTTAGAGAAAAAACCAAATGTAATTGTTATTTCTGTAGAGTCTTTAGGGCAAATTTTATTCGAAAAGAAAGATATTTATCCCAAAATAGCTCCTTTGTTAAAAGTGTTTAATGACAGGCTGTTGCTTAATGATTTTAAAACAGCGGCGTCTTATACTGAGTCTCCCATATTTTCTGGAGGGTCTTGGATGGCTTTTTCCAGCTTTCTTTGTGGTATGAAAATCGAAAATGAATTAGAATATGAAACAATTTTCAAGGATCCTAAAAACGACAATCTTCAAACCCTTCCTTCTTTCTTAAGAAGTAATAATTATAAAAACTATTGCTTAAATTCTATAGTTAATTCAAAACGCGATAAAATAGATTGGAAAACATTGTCTAAAATATTCGCAACAGAAAATTTCATTAACCATGACCAACTTAATTATACAGGGAAATTACTGAAATTCATGACTCTAAAAGCGATACCTGATGAGTATACGTTGAATTATGCCTACAACAAAATTAAAAATAGTGCTCCTTATTTTATGTTTTTTTCGAGCTTAAATTCTCACGCTCAATGGCATTCGCCATTAAAATCTGAGAAAAACTGGAAAGATTACAATACTTTAGATTTTAAAACCACCAAAAATGACAAAACTTTTAGTGAAGATAAATACCTGAAAGCGGCCAAATATCAATATGATTACCTCACTAAGTTCATAGCAGAGAATGCCGATGAAAATACAATATTTGTACTGTTTGGAGATCATCAACCTCCTAAAATAACCACAAAAGAAATGGGGAAAAATACGCCCTTATACATAATTTCAAAAGATGAGGATTTTGTTAACTCTTTTCATAAAGAAGGATTTCACAACCATCTTGATTTACACACTATTGAAAAGACAATTAAGCACGAGGGATTCTACACGCTTTTTACGAAAAAGTTATTAGAAAATTACGGGGTTGGTCATGAAAATTTTAAAATATTACCGGACGGTATAATTCCATAAAGCCTATGATTTCCTTTTTGAAATTTACCTTGATTAGTTTCCTCCAACCTTGCCTTGGTTTTATTTTGTTGCCCATTTACCTCAACTACATCCCTGTTGAGGAATATGGAGTACTGACTTTATTAATCGCATTCTTCGCAATTTTCAATTCCTTTTCTTTCTTAAAAACGGATATGGCAATGCGTACACTTTATTTTGAATGCAGTGAAGAGAAAGAAAAAAAGAATCTTTTTTTACAGCTTTTTAGTTTTAATATTTCTCTTGGTTTACTTTGGATTGTATTTTTTCTGATCGCCGGAAACTTCATTTTTGAAATTAGCTTTGTTAACACTATAAACTTTTACCCATATGGGATTCTTTTTTTAATTCAAACACTTTTGAGCGGGGTCAATAATCTATATATAATTTATATCCAAAATCAAAAGAATGCAGATTTATATTCTAAAATAATTAGTACAACGGTTTTGGGGCAAGCTTTTCTCCAATTTATTTTAATTGTTGGCTTTTCTGAAGGTATTTTAGGTTATTTGTATGGCACAATTGCAGTACAACTTCTTTTGTTTTTATATATTTTATTACACCAAAAAAGATGCAAACTTTTCAATTTCAAAAATGATTCTCTTATAAAAAGTTTAAAGTTTTCTATTGCTTTTGTCCCCTTTTTAATCCTTTTAATCATTGAGGGAAATATTGACAAATTCATACTTGAAAAATATAAATCGCTTACAACTGTTGCAGAATTTGGTGTACTACTCAGTCTCTCAGCTATTTTAGTTTTATCTCTTAATATATTAGACAACGCGATTAGACCTTTCCTCTATTCTTTTCTTGTAAAACCGAACAAAAATAATACTTTAGAAATTACAACACTCACCCAATTTTATCTAGACTTTGCTGCGATAATTAGTTGTGTATTATTTTTTATTGGAGTAAATATTAGTGAAATCCTACAACCACAACAATATCAAAATATTTATTCATTTTTGCCTTTGCTTAGTATTTCATTAGTGCCCTATATTCTCAATCGTTATTTTTCAATGGTATTGGTTCAACAGAAAAAAATAAAATTATTAAATCAAATCTATTTCTTTAAAGTTCTAATCATTATCGTGTTATTATATACATTGATTCCTTCTTATGGAATTAATGGAATTCTATACACTGCACTCATTTCCAATAGCATTAACCTTATTATTTATTACAAAATTGTTAACGGTATTACTAAAACAATTTTAAATTTAAATACCTTACGAACCTTGGGATTTGTTAGTTTATTTCTAAGTTTCACTTTACTGATAAAAAAACATGAATACCTTCAAATCTATTCCATAGTATTGTTGTTTTTTGTGGTAATTGTTGTTTTAAAAAATCATTTAAACGAACTAAAAAAATACCTACGCAGATGAATATTAAAAAAGAACATTGGCGAGCAATTTTAAAGATAAAAGAATTATTTCCAACTATAACGTTAAGCAACCAAGGGTTTAAGAGAAAAAACGATGTTGTTTCTATTTCTGAAATAACTTCTACCGTTGAAAAAGACGAGGTTTTAATCGTCAAGAATAAGGATACTTATGCTGTAAAATCAAATCCAGAGGCCGATGAAAATCTTTTAAAAGCTCTGCAATTGTACCTGCCTTTTGTATGGATTTCTTTAGAAAATGAATTGCCTGTTGTTTGTTTGCATGTGGCACAAAGCTTAGATGGGAAAATAGCCACCAATTCTGGTCATTCCAAATGGATAGGTAACATGGAGAATAGAATCCATTCCCATCGCATTAGAGCGCTTGTAGATGGCGTTATGATTGGCGGAAATACCTTGAGAAATGATAAGCCAAAACTCAATGTTCGGCATGTGGAGGGAAAAGATCCTGTGAAAATAGTCATTACATCTGGAGGTAATAATTACGATTCTTTATATACAAACAATGACTCTAAAATTATATGCATTGGACCCAAGAATGACAAATTTAAGGATCCGAATGTAACCTATATTTCTGTTGAAAAAAATTATGGGGTCCTGCCTCCGTATGAAATACTAAAGGCTTTAAAAAACCAAGGAATACATTCCATTCTGTTGGAAGGCGGAAAGGAAACCATCAAACATTTTTTAAAAAATAATCTGATTCATATGATGGAGTTCCACATCGCTCCACTCCTTTTCGGCTCTGGAATTAATGCGATCGAATTTGATGAAATAAAAGAAGTCTCGGAAGCAATTCAGTTGAATAACCCAGAATATTATCCGTTTGGAAATGCCATTATGATGCGTTCTTACTTAAACCCAAAATCCTAATGGTACAGTCTAAAAGTTTATGGCATCTTTCTTCTCAAGAATCTATTTTGAGAGACGAGGCGATACCAACGGAATCAAGTTTATTGTTGGGTAAGGCGGTTTGTTCTAACATCAGCACAGGCACCGAACGTTTGGTTGCTACGGGGAACATACCTAAAGAACTTCAAAAAACCATGAAAGTTCCTTACCAAAAAGGAGAATTCAACTTCCCCATTCAGTATGGCTATTCGATGATCATTGAAATCGAAAAACACTTTTACCACCTTATGCATCCCCACCAAGATTATTGCCTTATTTCTGAGGACAGTCTGACCCCCATCCCCACAGGGATGGATTTGAAAGTCGCCTCTCAAATTGCAAATATGGAGACTGTGATCAATGCGGTTTGGGATGGAAAACCAACAGAAATTAGTAAAATTTTGGTGTGTGGCTTTGGAAGTATTGGAAGTTTGCTGGCCGTCACATTGGCCAAAGAATACAACTTGGAGGTGTATGTAAAAGAAAGCAACCCTCGAAAATTAGATATCGCCAAAAAACTCGGTTTTAAGACGGACAATTATCCTGAAGAATTTTCTATATGTTACAACACCACTGCCAATGAAAAAGCATTGCAATTTTGCATCGACAACAGTTGTGAAGAAGGCACTGTTTTGGAGCTTAGCTGGTATGGCAATCGCAGCGTACAATTAAATCTAGGAGGCAAATTTCACACCAAAAGATTGCATATAAAATCCGTTCAGGTTTCTGAAATACCGATTCAAAAAAGAGATACGGAAACTTATAAATCTAGAAAATTTAAGGCGATTGAAATCCTACAAAAACACAGCAGTACTTATAAAAAATTAATTACCAATGAAATTCCATTTATAAAAAGTCCAGACTTTTTTAATGTATTAAGAGAAGGACAATTCCAAGACGCTATTATTAACATCATCAACTATTAAAAATAAACAAAAAACATATGAAATATTTTGTAAAAATCAGAGAAAGCATCATGATTGCACATTCGTTGCCAGATCCTTTTTTTGGACCTGCACAGAACATGCACGGTGCTACATTTACCGTAGATGTCACTTTTATAAGTGATGAGCTCAATGAATTTAATGTGGTTATTGATATGGGAGAAGCACACCGCATTACTAAAGAAGTTTTGAGTGAACTCAACTATAAAAATCTTGATGAACTACCACAGTTTAAAAATCAATTGAGCACCACAGAACACCTTGCAACTTACATTCAAAAGGAAATCAAAAAGGAAGCTGCTTCAGTTTTTAATGGCACACTGAATATAACACTCGGAGAATCTCACAATGCGTGGGCAGGGGTGATAGAGTAACCTGAAACGAGACAAACGTCTTTAGGTTTTTTCTAAAGGCGTTTTGATGGGGAGAAAACCCCATACATCTCCCCTAATAATACTATTTAGCCATTCTCAGAAACCGCTAACGATCTTAACCCTTCAAAAACGACAATACTGACGGCATTGGCTAAATTCAAACTTCTCACATGCGGGCTGTGAATAGGGATTTTATAGAGTTTGTCTGTGTTGTCAGACACTAGATTTTTTGGCAAACCAACAGATTCTTTTCCAAACACAAAAAACAGATCGTCCTTGTAGTCAATTGAAGCATAACTTTTCTTTGCAGCACTTGACAGAAAAACCATGTCCTTGTCTTTATTGAGTGCTAAAAACTCCTCTAAGCTCTCGTAAATCTTAACCGTGATGTGTTTCCAATAATCCAGTCCGGCTCTTTTGAGGCGGGCATCACTCAATTCAAACCCAAAAGGTTTGACTAAGTGCAAGACGGATCCGGAGGCCAAGCTCACCCGGCCTATATTGCCTGTATTATTAGGGATTTCTGGTTCTACAAGTACAATGTTAAATGGCATATAGTTTTGTGGGATTATTTAGGTTTGTGTTGGTAACACTGGTAATCACTTGACTTTGAAACACAATGCTTGCATCTTTTTCCAGTTGATTTTGCGGTGGCATTACACTGTCTGTATTTACATTCAACGTTTTCAATACTTTCATTTTGAAGCGTTTGATTGTCTTCAATAGACAAAAACGACATTGTTGATAAGGCAATTAATAAAGTGAGAAATATTTTTTTCATCGTTTTAAGCTTTTAATTAAAGTGAATAAGTTAAGGTTTTAATATATAAATAAACAATACAATCTATAGATATTGCCCTGTATAATAAAACACTTAAACAAAAACACTAGAGGCATTTATTAATCTGTTATTTGTGAAAAATAAGCTCATCACTGTTTAGAGACCACTGTACTTCACTAAATTTTTTCATAAACGAAACGCCTAGCAAAGACATATTAGCCGTTTCTAAAGTCTTAACATAAGCTACAATATTTTTAATCGTATAAGATCCTATTTTGATCTCATGTATTTTAATAAGCATATTATTTGTAGGTTCTCCCCTCACACCAACCGTAGGGATAACTATACCCAAATCATCATATTTTAATCCGTTCTTTTTGAGATATTCAAACAATCGATAGCCGATTGAAAAAACTGATGCTCCCGTGTCAAAAATAAAACGTACTGGTTCTGTAGGCGTTTGAGTGGGGAATTCTAGGTTCACATGCATTGAATTCCCTTCTTTTTCTAAATTGATAGTAATAGAGTCTTCCTCTCCTATTATATCTTCTTTATTATAATAGTTTTTAGTATTGTTTTTAGTTTCTGTTTCCACTCCGTTAGAAACCTCACTTTCGGTAACTGTATTGTTTTGATATGTACGTTTTATATTCCCGTTTTTTAATTGATCATTTGAATAATGCTCCCCAAAACTGATTTGAATATATTCAGTACTAATCAATTTTCTTTCAATAACTTCATTGTTTTTAACTTTAGAAACTGATGAAATTCCAGATTCAAAATCTATTTCTTGTAAACCACTGAGCAATTTACCATTTGCGAACATCCCTTCAGATCTTTGAACCTGAGCTCCAATAACTCGCTTAAGAACTCCCTGTCCCTCGTACTGGTTGTTTTCCCAGCTTCCCTCATAAAAACCTCCGTTGCTTGCAAATGTCATTTTCCCAAATCCATCTAACTTATTACGAATCCAGTTACCCTCATAAATATCACCATCACTATAGGTCATTATTCCATAACCATTTAGATTTCCTTCATAATCTAAGCAGCCTAAGTAGTTCCCAATTTCGCTTGAAAGCGTCTCAGTACATTTAGTTTCTTGACTATTGGATTTGGCTAGAAAACAAATATTTAAAAGGATCAGAAATAACGTTTTATTTTGCATACTATTGGATTAGTTAATAAAATCAAAATTATAACAAAATCACTTAAAAGCACAAAAAAACCTTACTATTTCTAGTAAGGTTTTTTTAATTGGTTTTGTATGTTTGTTTACTCTAATCTAACATAAATATTCGCATCTCCTTCCGGAAAGGTAAGTTCAAGCTGTTGATTTTGTTCAGACAAAACATATCCAATTTCATCCAATTGACCTTCTAAAGTGCCAAAGATTGTAGTCGCATTCGAATACCATGCAAGTTCAGAAACATTCGTTTCTCCACCAAGTACAACCACATCAGTCACAGAACCCGTACCATCTTGATTAAAAACGATTGTTTGGATTGTAACCATTAATGGATCCTCATCATCTGTCCCTGATCCTACCCATGTACCTACCAAATCAGAATTAACTGTTGGTGCAGAACTGTTATCATTGTCATCACTACTGCATGACATAATTAATAAAGATAAAATTGTAAAAAGTACTTTTTTCATAATATATTTAATTTTTGTTTAAACAAATTTAATAAATTATAAACAAAACTATTAAATTGTATTGTAAAATATTTAATTTAAAAAAATACCAAGCTAAATGGATGTGACAAAAACCACTTAAAAAAATTAAATTCTAATGAAATAAGGAAAGTGTTAGGGCTACTTTATTAAATGGGCTTATCATTAATTGTATATCTTTATAGTTTATTCAAAGTCTCTTATGAAAAACACCACTGTTATACTTTTATTTTTACTGACTACCCTTAACATATACTCCCAAATTGATCCAGACGCAATTGAAATTGTAAGAGATTCATATGGTGTCCCTCATATATATGCGCCCACAGATGCTGAAGTCGCTTATGGTTTTGCATGGGCCCAAGCTGAAGATGATTTTAAAACAATTCAGCAAGCCTATCTCGCTGGAAATGGGTTGTTGAGTAAATTTATAGGTTTGAAAGGCGCTGCTGCTGATTTTCTCGTACAACTAATTCAGTCTGAAAAAATAGTAAACGAACAATTTAACACCCTCGATCCAAAATTTATTAAACTACTTCAAGGTTTTACAGAAGGGTTAAATGCATTTGCTGAAAAACATCCCGATGAAATTTTAGAATCTTCACTCTTTCCTCTCACTCCTCAAAAAATACTTCGCTATACACAACTTCAGTTATTTATTTCAAATGGCGCAGCGAATCTTGTCAGTGGAATTGTGAATAACAATTTGTCTTGGCCCTATGAAATTGAACAGGACACCAAAGGCTCTAATCTCATTGCTATCAGTCGCAGTCGAACCCAATCAGACGAAACATTTTTAGCCATCAATACACATCAACCTTTAGAAGGTCCAACATCTTGGTACGAAGCGCATTTAGTGAGTGAGGAAGGTACCAATATTATTGGAGCCACCTTCCCTGGGTCTCCTTGTATATTTACGGGAGCCAATGAATTCTTGGGATGGACACATACGGTTAATTACCCAGACAAAGCAGATGTATATGCTCTAGAAATGCATCCACACAAAAAAGACGTTTATATGGTGGACGGAGAACCGTACAAGCTAGAAAAATTTAAAGCTAAAATTCACCTCAAACTACTAGGTCTTAAGATTCCTATTAAGAAAAAATTTTACCGAAGTATCTATGGACCAACTCTGAAAAATAAAACAGGAGTTTATTCAGTACGTACACCAAGCACATCAAATATTAATGCTGTTGAGCAATGGTGGCGCATGAACAAAGCAACCAATTTTACAGAGTTTTATAAAGCCTTAGAGATGAAAGCACTTCCGGGTTACAATATTGGCTATGCTGATAAAAATGATACTATTTTTTATATTTCTAATGGAAAAATTCCCATCCGAAATGAAGGCTATGACTGGACAGATGTTGTTCCTGGAAACACGCGAAAAACACTCTGGAACACCTACTACCCCATTAAAGAGTTGCCGCAAGTTATCAGTCCAAAATCAGGGTTTGTATACAACGCCAATCACAGTCCTTTTAAATCTTCAGGGAAAGATGACAATCCTCAAGCAGAAAATTTTGCAAACGCCATGAATTTCGAAACCTATGACAACAATCGATCTACACGTCTGCTCCAATTGCTTGAAGAAAAAGAATACATTGACTATGAGCGTTTCAAACGCATCAAATATGACCATCAATTACCAACTCCTCTAAGCTATAACTATATGGATTTAAATCCATTATTTGAAATGAAAACGGAGGACTATCCAGAGGTTAGCGCACTATTAACGAGTATTAAAAATTGGGATCGTGTTACCAACCCAGAATCTTATGGTGCGGGAGCCTATGCATTGCTATACTATCAACTTAGACCCTTTTTTAATGAACTTTCTGAAGATCGTATTTTTACGCATGACGTATTGTTTGAAGCCTTAAAAATTACAAAAGCTTATATGTTGACTCATTTTAATAGTGAACGCATTCGCTTAGGAGATTTTCAAAAACTAGTGAGAGGAGAAAAAGAGCTCCCTGTTTTTGGCTTGCCCGATGTTGTTACGGCGATGCGAGGAGAGCCTTATAAAGATGGAAAAATAAAGATCACTCATGGTGAATCTTATATTGGGTTGGTGCGCTTTACGCCAACTAAAACCTATTATGAATCCGTTATTTCTTATGGAAATAGCCGAAGACCAGAAAGTCCACATTATTCTGATCAGATGGAGTTGTATGTTAATTTTAAAACCAAAACAATGTCATTTGACAGGTTAGAGGTATTGAATTCCGCTATAAATAGGTATGCTCCTAAATAAATCCTGCACCGCTCTAAGTTGAATTTTATAGAAACAAAAAAACCTGACTATTTCTAGTCAGGAGTTAAGTGACCCAAAGTTTCAAAAGTTCAAACTTTGTTGAAGATTTTCAGAAACTTTTAATGCTATAAATTTGTAAGT
>TARA_B110001469_G_scaffold127598_1_pt1 | contig 21278 bp, 17 predicted proteins | sample TARA_B110001469 | Tara Oceans TARA_B110001469 (sample SAMEA4397034) | marine metagenome | biome: Polar Biome; feature: [SRF] surface water layer (ENVO:00010504); material: water (ENVO:00002006), including particulate matter (ENVO:01000060) such as... | depth 5 m
GAGGAATTGCCTTCGCCATTAACATAGGTTGATCCTTGCTGTTTTATTATGGATTTACTTGATGAGGATGACTCAACTTGCCAATATCTTAATAATTTATGCATACGACCGCAGAAAATTACGCAATATGACAGAAACTAAGCTTTCTATGACCAATTATACATGAGCATTTTCTGGCTTAATACGATATGTTACGGGTTAAATTGCAGGCTATTTTAAAAACCGCTGACAAGACCACCACGAAGAGGGAACCAATATCCCGTTTAATCGGGAAGGGGAATAAGATGAAACGAAAAAAAACTTATCTGGCCATGGTGCTAGTACTTTCAATGGGGTCGCAGTTTGCGGTAGGTCAGGCTGCTGCCCTCGAGGAGATTGTGGTAACTGCCACCAAACGGGCAGTCAATCAAATGGAGACACCTCTGTCACTGGAAGTCTTTACCGGTGCAAAGCTTGAACAAGGCGGCCTTACTGATCTGGCCGATATCTCTATTCTCACGCCTAACGTGAATATTAGTGAAGGCTATACTACCGGTAGCGTCAATGTGCGCGGCATGGGCTCTGGCACCGATCGCGGGTTCGAGCAATCAGTTGCTCTATTCGTCGATGACATATACAACCCTCGTTCACGTCAATATCGCGCGGCCTTCTTTGATATGGAGCGTGTGGAAGTCATGCGTGGCCCCCAGGCTGTGTTATTCGGCCTCAACGCAACAGCCGGCACCGTCAGCATTGTTTCTGCCAAGACTCTGCCAGGTGATGAGTTCTCCGCAAAGCTTACCGGACAATATGAGGCAGAATATAGCGGCGTTAAAACCTCAATCGTTGTCGGTGGTAGCCCCACTGACAATATAGGCCTTCGGCTTTCGGTAGAATACGGCGATTCTGGTGACGGATACTATGAGAATCTGGCGACCGGTAAAGATGAGACTTGGACCGAAAGTAGGATTGCCCGTGGGGTAGGCGTATTCGATTTGACCGAAAATCTACGTATTACTGCCAAGGTTGAAACTGTGTCCAATGACGTGCTTGGTGATATCTCTGAAGGTTATGGTGCCACCAATCAGGCTATTGGGGGTGGCAATACGCTGGACTGGCAGCGCACCTCTAATGTGGTCTCCCTGAAGGGGCTGACCAATGACCATGGCTTTTACGTCGATTCGGATTCATTTATGTTGAATGCTGAGTACACCATGGGCGATCATGTGTGGAACGCGATTGTGGGCTATTCGGACCTCTCTACCCAAATGGCAACCACCGCACAGGTTCCGCTTGAAGGTGGAGCCCAACAATATTTCGAGGACTACGAGCAGCTCAGTGGTGAGCTTAGAGTTTCCTCACCTATAGAGGGAAAATTCTCCTATATTGCTGGAGTCTATTTCTCTAGCGGTGACAATACTCAAGTCTATGAAACAAACTATGGTCCATTCCTGACAGGGGCACCAACTGTTTCCCTGATCCGCGGCGCACGCAACCAGATTGATACCGACGTCTTTTCGGCGTATTTTGCCGGGACTTACAATCTCACGGACAATTTCCGGTTGATTGGCGGACTTCGTTACAGTGACGAAGAAAAAGATGTAGCTACAATTGGCCAAAATCTCACCAGTGGCAAGGACTGTGGTTTGTATATTTCTGATGGGCTGGGTGGCTTCGAATTTTTGGGTCCATCCGCTTGCATACCCACCGAAGATACCGACCAGAGCAGGTCATCCGACAACTGGATGCCTGAACTTATCGCACAATATGACCTAAGTGAAAGCTCAGTTAGTTATGTCAAGATCAGCCAAAGTGTAAAAACCGGTGGTATATCAACATCAGCGTCGATAGTTCCAGAGGGCCGGTTCTACGATGATGAAGAAGCCACTTCCTTCGAGGTAGGTTTTAAAAGCCGTTTCTGGGATGACCGTGCGGAAGTCAACCTTGCCGTTTTCCATACCCAATTTGAAGATCTTCAGGTGAATACTTTCGTTCGAGACAGCCCAACAAGCTTTAGAGCGGGCATCGATAACGCGGCCGAGGTGACCTCGAAAGGGATAGAGCTGGAGTTAAATGCCAGTGTCACAGAGTGGCTTCTATTAGGCGCGTCGGTTGGTTATCTGGAGGCGAATTATGACACCTATGAAGGCGCAAATTGCTACCCAGGTGAAACACCTAATTCATTAACAATCCCTGGCCAGTGTGACAAATCAGGTGGAGACACTCCATTTGCCCCAGAGTATTCCGGTGCGCTAAATGCTGATATCAATGTGCCAATCATGGGTGACTTGCTCCTCACCGGGGGTGTAACAATGGGCTTTAGTGCCGAATACTTCACGTCAGGAGTGCTCGACCCAAGCACTGTGCAAGATTCCTATCAGCGTTGGGACGCACACATCGGTGTTGGCCCAAGTGACGACAAGTGGTCACTTCGGTTGATAGGTAAGAATCTGAGCGACGAGGTCATTCTAGGCGCTACCCAGGATATTGTTGGACATGTCGGATTTATCAATGCGCCGCGGACTTTAGCGCTGCAGGCCTATTACAGCTTCTAACAAGCAACGAGCAAGTAAGGGGCTGCGAGGCCCCTTTTTTTATACCTAAATATTGGTCCACGATACTAATACCTCCTATGAAAATCTCGGAAACTAGAGGTGTAGCAATGTCCAACGAAATAAATCGAGTACCTCACGCTGCGGGAAATGGCTTGTTAGATCGCCGATTGTTTTTGCGTTCTGCCATTGCTGGAGCTAGCACCCTAGCTTTAACAGCACCTTCCATAGCGCAATGGGTCGGTGAAGGGCAGCCCGCAAGTATGCTGACGCCCGGATCCGGAATGGAAGCGTATGGCTTACCCGCAAAAAGTGAGCTGGAACGTGTTAAGCGCTGGACGATTCCCCCTGGGTCAGGTGGCCGCCCCATGTCCTGGGGTGGCTTAACACCACACCACTTATTGCACGGCACTATCACCCCCAACGGCTTACATTTTGAGTTAAACCATCAGGGTATACCTGATATTGACCCTCAACAGCACAGCGTGGTGATACACGGAATGGTACGCCAGGCCGCAAAATACACTGTTGAACAACTGGAAAACTACCCAACGGTAACCAGGCAGCACTTTCTCGAATGTGCCGGAAACAGCTCGGTGCTAGCCGCCGACAAACCCGCGGACCCCGTTATGACATTGACCAGAACTCACGGGTTACTATCTGCCAGCGAGTGGACTGGTGTACCGCTAGCCACACTGCTGGATGAATGTGGTGTGGAAAAAGGCGCTCGCTGGTTAGTTGTCGAAGGCGGCGATTCAGGGTCGACAACGCGCAGTATCCCACTATCCAAAGCGATGGATGACTCCATGATCGCCATCTTTCAGAACGGAGAGCGCTTACGACCCGGCAACGGCTACCCCATGCGCCTGTTTAACCCGGGATATGAAGGGAATACCAGTATCAAGTGGGTGCGCTCGATTTATGTATCCGATAAGCCGGTGCATTCACGTTTCGAGACCTCCAAGTACACGGACTTAATGAAAGATGACGTATCACTGCAGTTTACGTTAGAGATGGGGTGCAAGTCGGTTATTACCCGCCCTTCCAATACCTCGAAATTATCTCGACACGGTGTGTATGAAATCACTGGGCTGGCCTGGTCCGGGGCCGGAAAAGTGCGCAAGGTTGAGGTTTCCGCGGATGGCGGCAAAACCTGGGCCGAAGCCGAGCTGCAGGTACCCGTGCAGAGTAAAATGTTGACCCGCTTCCGAATACCATGGCAGTGGCGAGGACAGCCTGCTGTTCTGCAAAGCCGCGTCTATGATGAAAAAAACTCATGCCAACCGACGCGCAAAGAGCTGTTGGCAGCCATTGGCGGCTACCGGCACTACCACTACAACGCCATCCACAGCTGGAGTGTGGATAAGAGCGGGGAGATCAGCCATGTGTTTGCCTAGGACAATACTATTGATCACCGCATTGCTGGTAAGTCAGTCGATTTTTGCCCAAGGCAGTGCGTTTGGCGATGCCGCTACTGCAGACGATATCCAAACGGTTTTCTGGGCAGCTTTTCCGGACGGTGAATATTTGCCGGAAGGCTCTGGTACTGCGGTCGAGGGTGAGGTTATCTATCAGCAGCAATGCCTGGCTTGCCATGGTGTCGGTGGCAAGGACGGTATCGCTGATCGATTGCTTCGCCATACAGCGGATGAGATCGCCGAAAATCCAAAACTGAAGAAAACGATTGGCACATACTGGCCCTATGCCATTGGCGTATTCGACTACATTCGCCGTGCCATGCCGCTTACCGCGCCTATGTCGCTCAGTAACGATGACTACTATGCGCTGACGGCCTACCTGCTGTATATCAATGGCATAGTCGATGAGAGCACTTTGATCGATAAAACCAGTTTGCCCGGCGTGTCCATGCCGAATCAAAATGGCTTTATCAATGCCCTGGAAGGAATTCCCACTCGCTATGATTTTGCCAATGAAAAGTAATACCGCCTAACATCGTTACTCAGTATAAAGTTTAAAAGGAACCTCACTATTAACACACTGATGAAATTCTTAGGAACATTAACTGGCGCAGTAGCATTCTCTGCGAGCATCAGTTTTGCCGGCATCCCCGCTGATTACGAGGGCATCGAAAAGCCCCCGCTGATGAAGCGATATCCCAAGACCATTGCAGATCCATCGGGAAAGGTTAATATCGATACTACCTATATTGCCGACCATCTAGCCATACGCAACCTCATCTCTTCCTATGGTCATCACCTGGATGATGATCATTTTGATATGTTTATGGATATCTTTGTGAAGAATAAGCCTGTTCTGCAAGTCAGTGCTCCCTGCTGGGCTAACTTCGAGATAACCGGATTTAGTGAGATTCGCGAGTTCGTTAACACCCGATTTGATGGCCGGATTTACTTTGTACAAGGACGCCACACCCAGGCAATGATTCATGTCTCTTCTCAGACAAGTGATGCCGCAACAGTGCGCTCACAGGCTTTGCTGGGCAGTACGCCCAATGATGGTAAGTCTGGCTCATCTCTGGGCAGGGCGAGTTACAACTTCTGGCTGGTCAAGCAAAAGGACCAGTGGAAGGTCTCCAAGCTCTATATCGAGCTGGACTCACCCTTAAAGGCACATGAATTGCCGAAAACCACGCACTACGAAACAGATGATCGTGCGCTTTGTAAAAAATAACAGCGGGGATAAGTCCTTGGTGGCGACAGTTTGAGTCACCGCCGACGACCGCCGGGCTATTCGATTAACCAACCCGGCCTATGGAGTTTTGATTTTTTCACGGGTAGTAATACGGATATAGCTGTGCAATGCGCGGACTTCTGTATTGGTAATCTCGTCAAATATTGGCATGCCTTTCGCTTGCAGCAAGCCCTGATGCAGGAGGGTCTTCAGCGGACCCTCATAGGCGGCGATAGTCGATGCCTTGAGGTCCGGCGCCCCACCGCCAGAGGCCAGTCCTTTACCGTGGCAATAACCACAGTAGGTTCCATAGACGCGTTTACCCTGTGAGTAAAGATCCGGATATACCATCACCGACTGGTCATTAAAGGGCGCAGCCGCGCCACGTCTTTTTGCGTTTACCAGGGCTGCTTGATCACCACCCAGGCGGTAGACAACCATGGTTGATATACCTTGATTATAGGCCCAGTAAGTGTTCGGCACGGAGGCATCGTGTCCCGCTCGAGCCGCCATTGCACCCCAGCCTACACCCAGAGCGATGTATTGTTCACCATCGATACGGTAGGTCATTGGCGCCGCGCTTATTCCCCAGCCCACATCATGAGACCACAATTTGCTACCATCATTGGCAGCGTAAACAGAAAACTCTCCGTCTGCCGCGCCTTGTAATACCAGGTTTCCCGCAGTCGTCAGCGTTCCACCATTGTTCACCGAGGGTAAATCCACACGCCACACTTGCTTCTGGGATATTGGGTCCCAGGCCTGAAGGTAACTATTAGGCACCACGCTTTTCTGCAAAGCAGATCCACCAGATCCGCCGAGTCCGGAGCTGCTGGAGCCACGCAGCCTCATTTCGTTTCGCGCCTTCCAACTCTTGTGATCTATGCCCTGGTCGCTATAAATTGACGATTTCTCTGTGGTGGGAATATAGACAAGCCCGGTTTGAGGATTGTAGGACATCGGCTGCCAATTGTGGGCGCCCGAAGTACCTGGCCAGATCTCTTGGGCGGCATCTTTATAACGCGCAATGGGTGTTTCAATGGGCCGTCCAGTTTTCAAGTCGATACGCTCTGCCCAATTGGCGGGGGCAAATTTCTCTGCCGATATCAAAGCCCCATCGGCGCGGTCTATCACATAGAAGAATCCATTTTTCGGCGCATGCAGCATGACCTTGCGTGTTTTTCCATCGATAACCGCGTCCGACAGGACCATATCCATGACGGAATTATAGTCCCAGGCTTCTCCCGGCGAGGTCTGGTAGTGCCAGACGTATTCGCCCGTGTCAGCATCCAGTGCCACCACTGAACACAAAAACAGATTGTCGCCACCCCCCGGACTCCTGATTCGCCTGTTCCAGGGTGACCCATTACCGGTCCCAATATAAATGCGATTGAACTCGGGATCGTAGGTCATAGCGTTCCAGGCAGTTCCACCACCGCCGTGTTTCCACCACTGCCCATTCCATGTTTCGGCCGCCATCTCCATGGCCGAGTTTTCAAAACCATCCGCCGGGTTACCCGGTACTAAATAGAAGCGCCAGGCTTGCTCGCCAGTGACAGCGTCGTAGGCCGTTACGTAACCCCTAATCGCGTAGAAGTCAGCTCCGCCATGGCCAATGATGACTTTCCCATTAAAAACCCGTGGCGCGCCGCCGATATTTCTGGGGATTTCGGAGTCGCGGGTTTGCACCTCCCACGACTGTGAACCCGTGCTGGCATCGAGGGCAATCAAACGCCCATCTACGGTTCCAACATAGACGCGCCCTTCCCAATAGGCCACGCCCTTGTTATTTGCCAAAGCACGCAGGTGCTGCCCCGCATCCTTGGCCACCTCGGGGTCAAACTTCCAGATTACTTTCCCTGTCTTTGCATCTACCGCGAATACCCGAGAGTACTCAGTGGAAAAGTACATAACGCCGTTTACAACCAGGGGCGTCGCTACCAGCGAGCCAGCGTCGGGCAAAGGCAATGTCCAGGCGACACCCAACTCTGACACGTTAGTCGCATTGATCTGTTTTAGCGGACTAAAACGGGATTCAGCGTGATCCAGTCCATACAGGGGCCAATCGACATTGGCGGACGCTGTTTTGCCCGCATCAACTGACACGGTTTTTGTCTTGGCTCCCGCGACTCTGTCTGGCGCAAGCACAGAAAGGGCGATCACAGCAAAAAGTGTCAATACTCGGCCTGCACTCGGGTGGTTTAGCCCCGTGAGATTTACTTGCACGCTATTTTTCACAGATAGCACGATCATCGGCTTCAAACCAAGCCTCTTCCGGAAAATCATTTCTAGGAATAGCGAGAGGGCCATCGACCTCGATATACATCTTCTTTACCTTCCAATTGTCACCCAGCTTCGCCAGCCAGAAACTCTATGCAGCGCGAGCAATGGAGGGTGCCGAGTGACCGTCATTGCGAGTCCCTCCCAGAAATGCCTGCGCACGAACCAAGGCAGAATCCTTCATCTGCTCCACAATGTGGATCATTGCCTGGGTATGACACCCCTGAGATACCTCCCGTCTACCAGGAAAACGCTTGTCAACAAAGAAACGTATTTGGGCTTTGCCGTTGCGTTGGATATTGCCGAAACAGGGACCAGAGATCTGCATGATAGAATCCTCGATAAAGTACTCCATGTACTCATCGAAGTAATCATCATCTAGCGCATGACCGTAAGCGGCTATGGTATTTCGGATAGCTTCCCTATCTGCGAGAAACTGTAGGTCTGTGACCACTTTACCACTATGATCAGCCACCGGCTTTTCAAAGCGCTTCATCAGCAGCGGGTTGCCGCCGTTAGTGGTCTGGAGATCGCTTGCTGTAGCATAACTGATGAACAGCCAGACTCCAATAACCGTTACTAGAGATTTGAAGATCACAGATAACACCTTTGCTTCACACTACTGTGAAGGCCATTAAATCGAAAGAAACTTGGAGTTCACGAGTATCCCAAGCTGGGCACAAAAGCATGTATCCAAAACAATCTAATTAAAAGTCTTATCAGATAAACTGTCGAGATATTCTCTGGGTGGCACGCTCAACCAGCGCTTGAAGGCTCTTGAGAAGTTACTGCAATCGGAAAATCCCAGCATATATGCTGTCTCGTCTACAGACATTGCTGAGTCAACCAGATAGTGCTTCGCCAGTTCTGTACGTGTGCTGTCCAACAGTTCCTGGTAGCTAGTACCGGCAAGTTTCAATTTTTTCTGAAAGGCGCTTTCACTCATATTCAGTGAGGCTGCCACTCGCGCGCGACTGCAGTTGCCCGAGGGCAGGAAATCAATCAGGCGCACGTAAACACGGGCTGGCAGATCCAGTTTACTCATTTGTTCCAGAATGCTAAGTGCAAGCCTGTCATTTACAAGGGTTATATCCGGGTTCGCCCCGGCCAACTCCACATCTAGGTCGGCCGGGTCGACAAATACCTGAGAGTTCTCCTGGCCGAATTCCACCGGGCAGCCAAACCATTCGAGATACCGTGGCTGGTAATCTGTTGCTGGGTTCGAAGCCAGCAGGATCTTAACCGGACTGTAGTCGGGCTTATACAGGATTCGTATAAATTTCACCACAAAAGCCGCAAACACATCAGCATGGCAACCCACGGTAGAGTGACTGTATTCCACCCGTCGACTGTCCGTTAACACCGCAAATCCATCCATTTCCACGAATGAGGCGTATTCCAAGGTGGAAATGACTGCAAAAAAGCGTTCAAAACGCTGGAAAAAATCACGCAGGCTGTCGCTACAAAGCAAAGCAACCCCCAACGACCTATATACTGCCGGATTGAGATCTTCTACCACATCCAAGCCGATGGTAGGGTCTCCGGTGGCCTCTACCGCGAGGGCCCAGAAGTGATCCACCGCCTCGAAGGACACTCGTTGGCCGTCACGCGCAGCAGCCTTCAGGTCGACACCTACCTCAGCAAGCATAGCGTCAGTATCGATACCAAATCGTCGCTTCAGGGCCTCGCTTACCGTCAGTAGGTTGGCGTAGAAACTGGTCGGAGTATTTTCCATGGAGCCCCTAAAGTTACTATGGATCTCACAATTAACATTAGTCTATCCGTTACCGTCCTTGACTGCAAACCCCTTCTGTTTGATATCTGAGTATATGACACATACCAAAAACAGCAGCCCAGCGTATCCTACGGTCGGGTAGATCAGGTTTACCAACTTCCCGAAGGGCAACAGACTGCCGCCAAGCAGCCCGACAAGGGAAAGGCAGACTACCAATAACCGATAACGGCGCGTGGTATCTTCGGCAAAGCGCGAGCAAACCGTCCATAGTAGCGGCGTAACGGTGCTGTAGATGCCCAAAAAAATGATCACGGAAAATACGGAACCATACATCAGCAGCACATCCTCCGCCAGTGACATAATCGGTATCTGGGCCTGGTAAACGTCGCCAATAGAGGCCAGTAGGGCCAGCACGACCAGTACCATGGTAGAGATATACACCACCGGGCCCAGCACGGCAGAGGCATTGATCTCTCCCTCCACGGTGATGGTAGCTCCCACTACCGGCAAAAAGCTGGCTAGTCCCGGCAGCGTAAGGCCAACGTAAAGCAAACAGGAGAAAAACCAATGCGGCGAGGCCTTCAGGATCTCCAGTTCGATCGCCTGTCTCGCTCCTTTTTGTAGATCCGGCCCATGCTCCAGCAGGGATGAAACCGCGATGAAAATGGTCATGATCACTATCAGGGGGCCAATCACCGCTATGACATCGAGTATCTTTTTCAGCCCCAGCAGTAAAGTAGCCATGGAAACAACCGCCATGAGACTACTGCCTATCCAGCCCGGCAGCCCGAATGCCTGTTGCAAGGTGGCGCCGGCACCAGCCAGCATGATAGCGTGCACCGCTACGATGAATATCATAGTATACCAAGTGAGAAAAACACCAATATAGGGACCACAGAAGTGCCGGAAAGTATCCTCATTGCGGCGCAGTCCAAAACGTTTGCCGGCTTTCATCAAGGAAGCACAGATATAGATAAACATCACCACTGACAACAGCGCCCCGAGCACACCGTATAGGCCATAGGCGGCGAAAAACTGCAATGCCTCCTGGCCGGTAGCGAAGCCAGAGCCGATTAGGTAGGCCAAAAAAGCGCCTGAAATCTTCAGTACGGTGAGCCAATTGATACGATCTTTGACCGGAGTTTTCATTGTTCTATCCCTGGGTCAGCCCACCATCCACCAGTAAGTGAGTACCGTTGGCAAAGCTGAGTTGGTCTGAGCATAGCATGAGCACCGCACCGGCAATATCATCGGGCTGTCCTATGCGTTTCATTGGAGTTCGGTCGTTAAACCACTGCCGGCCCTCATCACCTATTCCTCCCGCCTTGATACCACCCGCTACCTCAGCGCTAATCAATGACGTTTCTACCAGCCCTGGGCAAACGGCTAGGCAACGAATACCCTCTGCACCATGGTTTACTGCCACCTGCCGGGTGAGCCCTAGCACGCCATGTTTTGCCGCCGTATACTCAACGCTGGTTTCCGGCAGGGCGCGTGTACCCAGCAACGAGGAGTTATTAATAATGACGCCCCCTCCACTGCCAACCATGGCCGGCACCTGATGTTTGACACAATAAAACACGCCAGACAAGTTGATATCAATCATTCTCCGCCAACTCTCGTCTTGAACCTCGTTCACAGGCAAGCAATGGCTTCCAATCCCGGCGTTATTGGTGGACAGGTCTGTGTGCCCGGGCAGGTAATGCTTCGTGATATGGGCATTGGTGGCATCCCTGTCGTCAATGTTGAAAACGCCTGCGCTTCCTCTGCGACAGCTTTTCAACAAGCCTGTTCGATGGTTACCATGGGTGGTTATGATGTGGTGCTAGCCTGTGGCATAGAAAAACTATTTAGTGAAGATAAACAAAAAACCTTTTCTGTCTTCAGTGGCGGCGTCGACATTGAGCAAACTGACAGCTTATTAGCTGAAGTTGCAGAAAAACTAAAGACTGCGGGGCAGCCAGTAGATACCGATGGTGCGGGAAGTAGTCGCTCCTTGTTTGTTGATATTTATGTGGCCTGGGCCTTAGACCATATGCAAAAGTACGGAACCACCCGCGAACAATTGGCGATGGTGTCGGCGAAAAATTCTTATCACGGTTCGCTCAACCCCTATGCACAATATCGCAGTGTAATGACGGTTGAAGAGGTGCTCTCAGCAAGGCAAGTATTGTGGCCTTTTACCTTGCCGATGTGCTCACCGATTGGTGATGGTGGCTCGGCAGTGATTTTGGTCAGCGATAAAAAAGCCCGCGAACTGGGTATGGCGAATATGGTGAAGGTTGAAGCTTCGCTGTTGTTGAGTGGCTATGATGTGCCCGAAGGTGGTGTTGCGCCTCCTAAATCTGGCGCCGACCAAATCTATAATATTGCCGGTATTAGCCCTGCAGATTTAGATTGTGTTGAGTTGCATGATGCCTCGGCTATTTCTGAAATCATGTATTACGAATATTTAGGTCTTTGCCGTGTGGGTGAAGGTGGTCGCTTTGTTGAAGAGGGTAACAGCCGTCTCGGCGGTAAAACACCCGTTAACACTTCCGGTGGTTTAATGCGTAAAGGTCATCCGGTGGGTGCCACCGGTACTTCGCAAATTGCTGAATTGACCTGGCAGTTACGCGGACAAGCTGGCGATCGACAGGTTGATGGTGCCAAGCTGGCCCTAGCTGAAAATGGCGGAGGTTTTATCGGTACCGATGTGGCGGCGTTATGCTTGACGGTGTTGAGCAGGTAGTTAGTTATTAAAAACAACGCTAGATATAAGTATCTTTTTAACTTATCTTAAAAAAATTATGAGAGTGTTATGGTCAAGTTAAGCCAAAGTTATATGACCGGTGAAGGCTCCGGACAGCTATTATACGAGACGATCGGTAATTGTTTCGACCGTATTGCTAATCAATATCCCAATAATTTAGCGTTGGTGATGCGCCATCAAGGTATTCGCTGGAGTTACGCACAGTTACAAACAGAGGTAGATCGCTTCGCCGCCGGTTTACTGGCCTTGGGTGTAGGCGTCGGGGATCGCGTTGCTATTTGGGGGCCTAACTCCACAGAGTGGGTGTTAACTCAATTAGCGACAGCAAAGATTGGCGCCATTATGGTGTGCATTAATCCTGCATATCGCTTATATGAATTGACGTATGCTCTAAAAAAATCGGGTTGTAAGGTAATTGTTTGTGCGCAGCAGTTTAAAAGTAGCGAATACCTCAATATGCTAAATGAGCTGTTGCCTGAACTGGCGATTTGCGAACCAGGAAAAACGCAATCAGCAGCGCTGCCTGAACTGAGTACTATTATTTGTATGGGTAATGATGTATCTGCAGGCATGTTCAATTTTGGTGCTATTTGTGACATGGGTAGCAAGGCAGAGTTCTCTCGATTGCAATCTTTGGCTGTCGAGTTACAGCCTGATGATGCTATTAATATCCAATTCACCAGTGGCACCACAGGTAATCCTAAGGGTGCTACCTTAAGCCATAATAATATTTTGAATAACGGGTTTATCACAGGCACGGGCATGTGTATTACAGATCAAGATAGGATTTGCATTCCGGTGCCACTTTATCATTGCTTTGGTATGGTTTTGGGAGTGCTGGCTTGTGTTACACATGGCGCAACGATGGTTTTTCCTGCCGACGCCTTTGATCCGCTGACGACTTTAGCGGCCGTGCAAGAAGAAAAATGTACGGCCTTGCACGGTGTGCCAACGATGTTTGTGGCGGAATTAGATCATCCGCAATTTAATGACTTCGATGTAACTAGTTTGCGTACGGGGGTTATCGCGGGAGCGACATGTCCTGAAGAGCTAATGAATAAGATTATCAATCAGCTCCACATGGATCAGGTTGTTATTGGTTATGGCCAGACTGAGTTAAGCCCGATTAATCATATGACCTTGCCTATTGATACCTTGGCTAATCGCACCAAAACCGTCGGTCGCCCTATCCCCTATATCGAAGTAAAAATCGTTGATGAAGACGGTCGCGTCACAGCTATTGGGGTGCAGGGTGAAATATGCACCCGTGGTTACTCTGTGATGAAGGGGTATTGGGGAGACGAAGAAAAAACCGCTGAAACAATTGTCGATGGCTGGTTGTATTCTGGTGACTTGGCCACAATGGATGAACACGGTTATGTGAAAATAACCGGTCGAATAAAAGATATGCTGATTCGTGGCGGTGAAAATATTTACCCCCGTGAAATAGAAGAGTTTCTTTACACTCATCCCCAAATTTCTGAAGTGCAGGTGTTTGGTGTACCGGATGAAAAAATGGGCGAAGAAGGCTGCGCTTGGATACAGCTAATAGAAGGTGGGACGGCCACAGAGCAAGAGATTATCGATTTTTGCAAAGGTAATATCACTCATTTTAAAATCCCGCGTTATATCCGCTTCGTAACTGAGTATCCTATGACCGTTACCGGTAAAATTCGTAAGATAGATATGCGGGAAACGATGATAAGAGAATTACAGGGCGAGATTAGTTGAGTCGGTTATTGAATATTTGACTTTTGACTAAAAATATACTGGATATTATAAAACTCTGTCTACTCAGATAGTTGCCGAGTGTTTTAGCCCTATAAGCCCAGTATCGGTTTCCTGCTCTCCCTATTGGGGCTGTTGGTATTGATAGACGGCGTTGATCACTATTCTATAAACTACTAGCGTGATATCCCATGCTGTTGATTATGGTTTGGCAATATAATTCGGGACCATGGGTAACAGATATTTTTTGATGACGGTTATATAGGCCTTTAAAATCTCCATTTTGGTACTTTTAGGTGATGTTTGGTACGCTTACACGCGCCATTATTAACCCGATCAGCGCTATCTATGATGTATTTAATAATTCTGGAAACTGCTGATATGGATCCTTTTCTCAAATAGACAGTGGATGCTGAAATATGATAACCCTAAATTATCTGGTGCGAAAAAAATCAAATATTTCTACTGATGATTTCAATGCTTATTGGTTGGGTGAGCATGCGCTTAAAAGTATTGAAATAGCCCACAAAATGGGTGTAGGTAGATATACCAAGTGCCAGACAATGCATCAAGATCCTGCCAACATAGCAATTCAGGGCATGTACGGAACAGCTACTGATACCTATGACTTTGTCGATCAAATGGTGATTGGTAACCTAGACGATTACAAAAGTGCCTTAGCCGATAGCGATGTTAACGATATGCTTAAGAGTCTGCATGATGCTAGTGCTGGCTATGTGGATTTTTCAGCCTCCGATTATTGGCTAAGTGCTGAACTTCCGCAGTTGTTTCCGCGTAATGCTGCTCATATTTTGGCGTTACCCAGTAATACTTTCTTGAAGATTATTTATGTTCCTCGACGCCTGTCCCATCTAAGTTTGCAAGAGGCGCAATTACATTGGAATACCTGTCATGGTGGCTTAGCCCGTCAGTATGCTGAGTTTTTGATTTATGAAAAATATGTACAGGCTCATCGGATGGATTCATCGCTAGTTTGGCAGCATAAAAATCTACTTAACGCTGAGTTTGAAAATATCGACAGCATAATTGGTCAGGCTGAGGCTTGGCTGGATCGTCGCGAATTGGTCGGCTTAGAAGGCCCCGAAGTGGATGATATGTTGCGAATGCTAGGCGTGGATATTGAGTTATTTGTGGACCCGTCGACATCGCATATTTTCGGTACCAAAGAGCATGTAATATTAAGTCAGAGAATTATTAATGAGCCGGTACCGACATTATTTACAGTCGACTAATACATTTCCTGTTTTATTGGTGATGACAGGCTGTGGTGTCCTAACGTTATACTTTCGATGTTTCGATGCTTTTTTAACAATTATAAAGAAATAGGGGAAGAGGTATGTCGATTAATGTAAAAAGGAAGGTTGCCCTAGTAACAGGTGGCGCTAGTGGCATGGGCAAGGCTATTTCTGAAGTGTTAGCTAAGGCGGGCGCCAAAGTGATGGTTACGGATGTGGCCGATGCGATGGGGAAAGATGTGGTTGCTGAAATTCAAGCGGCAGGTGGCACAGCGCAGTTTTGCCATCATGATGTTACGTCAGAGCAAGATTGGAAATCGGTGGTAGCACATGCCATCGACGCCTTTGGCGGCTTGGATGTGTTGGTGAATAACGCCGGTATTTTAACCTGCGATTGGCTAGTCGATACCAGCTTTGAAGACTGGCGAAAAAATATCACCGTCAATCAAGATAGCGTCTTTTTAGGTGTTAGAGAGGGCGTTCGAGCAATGCGTCCTGGCGGGGCTGCTGGCAAGGGTGGGTCCATCATTAATATGTCATCCACTGGCTCAATTATGGCAGCGCAGGGGCATTCTGGTTATTGCGCCAGTAAGGCCGGCGTGGCAATGTTGACCAAAGTGGCGGCTCTAGAATGTGCCGAGCAAAAGATGAATATCCGAGTTAATTCAGTACATCCGTCAGTTATTGATACGCCGATGGCAGATTATGCGTTTAAAGACTGGGCGGATTTATTTACTGACGGTGACGTCCCCGCGATAAAGGCCGCGGCGATAGCAGGCCAGCCACTTGGGCGCTTGGGTCGAGCTGAAGAGGTTGCTAACACTGTAATGTTTTTGGCGTCAGATGCGTCTTCATTTACCACGGGTGCGGAACTGGTGGTTGACGGCGGTTATGTCATTAAGGGCATGTAATTAAATACGTTTAATATTGGGAGTGCAGTACTAAAAAAACAGTACTTACACATAGTCAAAAATATGATGAGGATTTGATCCGATGGCTACAAGTATAGATTTTAATGGAAAAGTTGCGCTAGTTACCGGTGGTGCACGTGGTATCGGCGAAGCAGCGGCGTTGGCGATGGCTGAAGCTGGCGCTAATGTATTACTCGTAGATATGTTGCCCGAGGTTGAGCAAACGGCTGAGAAAATTTCGGCGGCAACGGGAGCTAGTTGTAGTGGCTTTATCGGTGATTTAACTGACTCGTCTGCCTGTCAGGCGATGGTGAAAACCGTTCTTGAGCGGTATGGGCGTCTGGATTTTGCTTTTAATAATGCCGGGATCGGCGGTGAGTCTGGCGTTATGCACGAAATGCCCGATGAACACTGGCAAAAGGTTATGGATGTTAATTTAAACAGTATGTTTTATTGTATAAAGCATGAAGTGTCGGCAATGTTAGAGGGCGGTGGTGGCGTTATTATCAATACATCTTCTATATGCGGCCGCCGAGCAGTACCAAAGTTTGGGCATTACACAGCGACTAAGCATGGTGTTGTAGCCCTAACTAAACAGATAGCCGTAGAATATAGTGATCGAGGTATTCGCAGTATGGCGATCGCTCCAGGCTACATCGTTACCGAAATGACAGAGAAAAGTGCGCGCGAAGAAGAGGGTCATAAAGAGGCGTTAATTTCTCGAATTCCTCAGGGCCGTTTAGGGTCGCCGGCCGATATCGGTCGGGTCGTAAGGCTTTTATGTTCTGATGATGCGTCTTATATAAATGGCGCTTATCTGCCCGTTGACGGCGGAATGCTGGAAGTTTAGTGCTGATGGAAAATATCCACAATTACAATTTTTTAAAATGTAAACGTCACCCATTATTGTGAGTCTCAATTCCCACAGAACAACTAACATGGCCATACCAAGTCAGCTACAGAATTTGGGACTTACTGGTTTGTGCCTACCAAATAATTATCAGTATAGGAGATAACAATGACTAACTTTGTAAATGATATCGATACCGCTGCCTTAAAGGAAACTATTAAGGCGGTGGCTGCTGATCCCGCAAAGGGCATGATGGCGTTTACCGTTAACAGTAAATGGGATGGTCAGTTTCGCAGTGAGGCTCGCCCAGGTGATATCGTATTAGGTGGTCAAAACTTGCACAGAGACTTTTTAATCGAAGCGGATGAGCCGGAAGAGCTTTTGGGTAAAAATAGTGGTGCTAACCCGCAGGAAATTCTGATGGCGGCAATGAATGCTTGCATGATTGTAGGCTATGTCAGCCAAGCTGCAATGATGGGAGTTACCCTCACCAAGCTCGAAATAAAAACCGAAGGCGAATTGGATTTGCGTGGCTTCTTGGGTATAGATCCAACCATTAAACCAGGCTATGAAACGATTAATTACGCCGTCGCCATTGCCGGTAACGGCACTGTTGAGCAGTTTGAGGAGATGCATGAAAATGTGAATCGACTGTCTCCAAACCGTTATAATGTTGCCATGCCGATTTATCTGACATCAACGTTGACAGTAGAATAGAACTCGGTTTGAAAATATAATTTACAGCAGTAAGGGTATATCGGAGTCGATTTTATTTACCTAGTGTCTTTATCTTTTAGTGAAAGTATTCTTATTGGCTAAAGATATCATCTTGGGGCAAGGGCGGAGCAGTCGGCCTTTTAAAGTCTGAGTACGATAAATTTGAGAATTCCCCCTACACCATTTTTGAATCGGACTCCGGCTGTAGTCTTAACGGTAAAGCCACAACATTTGCGTCCGAGTTTTCAGGTTCGGTTTATGTGGACACGGAACGGTCGGTAGGTGATATTCTAGTGTTGTTACGCTGCCTTGTAATGATGTTTAGTGACAGTTAGTGTACTGAGCTAGGTGTTATCAAGACAACTCACCAAGATAGCTATGAAATGTGGGGTGCTAGAGTTAGAGATGCAGATGCAGATTTAGCTGAGGTTTGGTCGGTCTCGGTAGTCGATAAGAACCTTAATATCGAGTTCGTCAGTGGTTTGGGAGTTCCTTTCTTTGGTAATTTCGGTTATGCCGTTACTGGCCGCGCTTTGATGGTCTAGGGACTTAACACATCTAAATGCGGTTTGAATAGGCGAATAGCTATATTGCTCGCCGATTCAAAATTTTTACGAATTAGTGATTGATCACTTTAAGTAATCTTATTCGTATGAGGGGCTCAGTCGACGAGTTAGTCTGCTATGAATACTGGATGACCCCGCATCTGCAAGCTATCCCCGCTCCAGTCCGGCCCGATGGCGATTAAGTGCTGGCTGGGCTCCTTTCCGTAAATATGTTGGCATCCTTAATGCAATACAAACGGCGGGTTGTGATATAAAACTTAGCCTGTCTTAGGTTCTCATAACCCGTTGAATAGTGGTATGCTTGTCGCTGATTAGACTGTTGGCGACTGCCACTAGAGGGCACGTGTAAAAGACGAGCATCCAGCGCCGATATTCGGTGGTAAAATCAGTTAGGAGCGTATGTGCCGTTAATTTCTACCCGATTCAAACCTCCTATACTACGTAAGGATACTATTTCTCGCACTCGGCTATTGCAGCAATTGCAGCCCAATGAGGCGAGCGGTAGATCGTTATGCCTCTTAACGGCGCCCGCTGGTTATGGAAAATCCATCCTGATGTCGCAGTTTTATCATGCTTTTGCTGACGCCGATTGGCACACAGCGTGGTTGACATTAGAAGAAACGGATAATGATTTACAGAGTTTTTCGCTCTATTTCAAAGAGCTATTTACTGAGTTAACTAAAGGTAGTAAGAAATACAAAAAAAGTACTGGCGATTCGCGCATAGAGTTAGGTGGCAACGAGAAATTTACTGACCAGACCTTGTCGCGGGTTCACCACATGGTACTGCATGGCCCCGCCAAACAAATCCTATTTTTTGACGATTTTCATCTAGTGGAAAACACAGTATTGCACGATTTCTTTCGTCAGTTCTTGACCTGCTTACCTAATAATTTATTAGTAGTTATTGGCAGTAGAATCCAGTTACCAATACCCTTGGCAAAGCTGCGTGCCAGTAATCAAATCATAAGCTTTGGTATTGATGATATGTGCTTCGATGCTTATGAAGGAAAGCAATTATTTGATTGTGTTAAACCGTTGGAAATTAACGCTGAAGATTTAAATTTTCTTTATAACAAAACTGGTGGGTGGCCTGCAGTAATGCAGCTCACGGCTATATCGTTGAAAGTAGTTAGCGATCGAAATATCTTTATAGAAAACTTTTCCAGTTCTATTAAGCCCGTTTTCGAGTTTCTTTACGAAGAAGTAATCGCCATGATGACTAGGTCGACGGCAGATTTTTTAATGCGGATTTCGATCGCGGATCGACTTTGTCCGGAGCTCTGCCTTGCCATTACCGCCCAGCAGAAAATTGTTTCGGATCTGGATTCGCTTAACGTTCTTGGTTGTTTGGTGCAGGGCTTGGGTAGTGATGGTCATTGGTTTCGTTTGCACCCTATCATAAGGGAAGTTTTGTTGAAGCAACTTGCTTTGGAGAATCCACAAGAATTTCATCAATTACACAATCGCGCGGCGTTGTGGTTTGAGGATAAGGGGCTGGTAGGCGAGGCTATTCAGCATGCTATTAGCGCCAATAATGAAGCGCATGCTTTAGAGCTGTTAGAAGAAAATGGTATGCAGTTAATTAACGCCGGTTATATCGGCAGTTTATCCAGTATTATTCGACGGCTGCCGCAAAAAACTTTACTGAATAGTTTGGGTATGTTGTATCAAGTTGGCTGGCTGCATATATTAAGTAATCGTCTTCCACAGGCTGAAAAGTTGATGCAACAAATTCAGTCAGTTTTGGAAGACCAATGTAATGATGATGGCGTTTTGTGGTCCAGATTGATCGAACTTGAGTGTGGCATATGCAATTTCGGAGAAGACTATCTACGTGGTACCCAACTGGCAGAGAAATGGCTACCGCAGGTACCAGCATCAGAGGTGCGTGTGCAAGGCACACTTCGTCTAATGCTGGCCTATACGAATTTGAATAAGAATGACTATGGAGGCGCTCTGGAACAAGCGCGTTGGGTGTTAAGCCAGTTGGGACAAGAAACTATCGATCTGACTCGCAGTTATGCGGCGTCTGTCCGTTCTATAGTGTTTTATCATAGAGGTTTGTTGAAGCAATCGCAGCTTGGCCTGGAGGTGGAGCAGAAACAACTGGCCCGGAATCTGGGGGTATCTTCACAAGCGATTATTATTATTGAATCTATGCGGGCTGCTAATTTTTATCATCAAGGTGAGTTAATTAAGGCGCATGCTATTTTTAATAAACGGGACCGTGAGCATCTCAAAATGGTACCTGCCGATCATTTATTGGTGATCGTACCTGTGCGGGCGCGGGTTTATGAGCACTGTGGTTCGTTTCAGCAAGCCCTTGATTATTTATTAGAAATACAGCTGCTAGCGCAAGAGCGTGGTTGGCAGCGGCTTGAGTTCAGCGTGATAAATGAACTGGTCCGACTTTATCTCAGCCTAGGTGAGTTCGAGAGTGCAAAATCTATTTATCAGTGCGGTAAGCTGCAGTTGAATGACCTCTCAGGCCAGTTGCCATTTATTCGCCAACAGATAGAAGATTACTTTGGTATTATTCAGGGGCGAATGTTGGCTGCGCAGGGAGATTTTATAGGCGCCGCTTTACAATTGGAAAAACTAAGAGTGCAAGCACACAGTGGTGAATGTGTTTTACGCATTGTCCAAATTTGTGTCTTACAGGCCAAGTTTTTTTGTGAGGGAGGTCATCCTGTTAGGGCAGTAAAAGCACTGGTGGCCGCGTTTAAGTTGGATCGGGAAAATAGCTTGATACAATTATTCCGTGATGAGGGTGAAAAAGTATTAACCTTACTGGCCGACCATTATGCTGAAATTGTGGTCCGGCCTGATCATACGATTCATCAGCTATGGCAGAATAAAATTCAGCTAATCCTGCAAAATGAGAACGCTGAGGCAGCTACCTCAGCCCCAGTAATGATTGAGGCCACCGCGCAAACTGGCTCTGGGGAATATCAACAAATGGTGGAAACTCTGAGCAAAAGAGAGCTGCAAATTTTGGAGAAGCTTGTCTGTGGCTTTTCTAATAAACAAATATCAGAAAGCCTCAATATTTCTGTTAATACCGTGAAAACACACCTATACACTTGCTATGGAAAGTTGGGTGTATCACGTCGTACCGAAGCGGTGATGCGACTCAAGTTATTAGGGTTTTTTATCTAATAGTTGTTGATTACCCCTCTCTTCACTCAGCGACAAAATTGTTTTTCAATCGATCTGGTTTACGGCTTCCTACGTCAAACTATGCCTTTGTCTTTGCTAATCAACTCTTGATGTAAAAGCGCTATTGCAAACTCAGAAATTT
>TARA_B110001469_G_scaffold117373_1_pt1 | contig 20225 bp, 21 predicted proteins | sample TARA_B110001469 | Tara Oceans TARA_B110001469 (sample SAMEA4397034) | marine metagenome | biome: Polar Biome; feature: [SRF] surface water layer (ENVO:00010504); material: water (ENVO:00002006), including particulate matter (ENVO:01000060) such as... | depth 5 m
AGAGCCTCAACACCGGCAAAATGGCGGAGGCACTGTTTGACCGGGAGCGGACTTATCAGTCACTTGCTGAATTCATTCTAGCCTAAACTGGCAGTCCTTTCTCCTTTCGCTTCAATTCCCACATCTTCAAGTCAATCAGGTATTCGTAAATGGACTGAAGAATACAGTAAGTAAAACCAGCCTTACCATCGAGAAACCCCATTCGAAGGACATAGAGATACAGGAACTTTGCAAAAGGACGTCCAGGCAGACGAAGGGCTAAATTTTTCAATGCCACCCGCTTCAATGCGGGCTCTTTGCTAAACAAGGATACATCAGGATCTACCTCTCGAAGCGCCTTCAGACCTTCCTTTGCCTCAGACAACGAATACTTGTTGTGCTTATCAAACCATTCGGTCAGCCCCTTACTAAAGTTATAATGCAGGAAGCGATGCTCCAGATGCCCCGTCTCGCCATCGATGAGCGCGATCGGATTCACCAAGCGTTCATAACGAATATACTTCGGTTGAAAGAAGCGCATGATCGGAACTGCAGGGTAGCAGTGTTCAATCGTCCGTCCCATGAAGTAGTTTGTCCTTCCGACTGAAAACCCTCGCTGCGGCGCATCCTCATTCGCCGCAATTGCCATAATTTCATCCTGCAATTCAGGAGTCATGCGCTCATCCGCATCCAGATAAAAGACCCACTTGTGCTTAAATTCAATATTAGCCATCGCCCAGTTCTGGTGCGCCGCCCAATTATCAAACTTGCGCTGCACGACACGTGCGCCGTTGGCCTCCGCCAATGCAACGGTATCGTCGGATGAATAAGAATCGAGAACAACGACATCATCAAAGTCACGGACTGCCCCTAAACAGGCGTCAACATTTTGCTCTTCATTCAGAGTCAGTATAAAAATGGAAATATTAGGTAGCATAATAACAATTAAAATTAGCGGGATTTTATTTTCTTCGAAGGATTTCCACCAACAATAGTGGAGCTTAAAACATCTTTAACAACGACAGACGCTGCGGCGACAATCGCACGATCAGCCACTGTCACATTCGGCCCAATGAAAGCATCGGCGCAGACCCAAACTTCATCGCCAATTTTAATCGGCGGCTTAATCAATGGCATCGCAGGATTGTTGTAATCGTGCGTGCCCGCACACAGATGGACACGTTGTGAAATGGTCGTGCGGGCACCAATGGTTACCTTACCTAAATTATAAACAAGTGCCCATTCGCCGATGGAGGAGTCATCTCTGATTTCTAAATTCCAAGGGTAATATATTAGAGCGGAGGGATAGATATTTACATGGTCGCCGATCTTCGCCCCAAAGGCTCGTAAGATTGCGCGCCGCAAACCAAAAAACGGGCGAGGCGTCAGACGGAAAGCGAGCTTCCCAAAGCCCCAAAGCACACGCATCAGAAGCTCTTTCCTTCCATATTTCACCGCTTTTCGATTCGAATTAATATCCATCGCCTTAGTTCTCTAGTAGGGGAGTTATTGTATCTAAATAGACATCTACGATCGATTTCCACTGATATTTCTCAGCAACATACTGAGTCGCTCTTCGTGACATCCTCTGCCGGCCCTCAGGCTCAGACTCCAGGTTCAAAACACGAGCCACAATTGCATCGGAACTCCGAGAGCAAAGGCACCCGACACGATCATACTCCAGCTCCGGAAAATTTGCCTCAGGTGTCGTGACGACGACCGCTTCAGCAGCCATCGCTTCTAAGATCGCAACGGAAAAACCTTCTCCATAAGTCGGCAGAATAAAGTAGTCGGCATTTTGGATGATTGCTCGTCTCTCATCTTCCGATGCGCCAGCAATAAGCTCTAGGCGGTCCAAATGGGATGCATCTACCGCAGCTCGCACAACTTCAAGGTCTTCTCCCCAAGTCGGCCCAACCATTTTAAAGGTTGCTGACGGGAAGTGCTCGCCAAGCCCCTGGCACGCGGCAATAAATTCAAGAGCCCCCTTGCGAATATCCCAACGCGCTGACCACACAAACAGAAGACCAGCCCCAGCAGGTGATGATGTCGTTTGTTCAGGCTTACACCATTGCTCGAAATGCACACCATTAGGCAGTCTTACAATATTACTATTTTCCGACCACTTTAGGTAAGTAACTTCTTCTCGTGCCGAAAGCGCAAACAATACCGATGCACGGTCCAACGCCTGACGTTCAATCACACGAATATAGAGACTCTTAAGGCAGTGCGCACGGCCAAACCGCCTTGGGTCCAAATTCCCACGTTGATGATAGCAGAGGATTTTCCGATGCTTCTGAGCTAATTTTGCAACCAATGTCGCGGGTTGAAGCAAGCCGATTTGTAGATGAACGACATCAAACTCAACGACCTTCTTCTTTAGCCACGTAATCGCTGACGAGCTCCATTTTCGAATTCCAGAACGTGATCTTCTAAAGCGCCGCCACATAGGAGATGAGGCCGCAAAGTAATACACAGACACGCCATTGATCCAGCACCGATGCGCGATCGGCACATCCATCACCACACCATCATCCTCATTTAGGGCGATCACCGTGACAGAATGCCCAAGGGCGACTAAGGCCTCGGCCATAGATGACACTGAATTTACAGGCCCGCCCGAATTCAATGCAGGCTTGTAATGCCCAGTAATAAACAAAAAATCGATACTCACGGTTTTTTAATTCAATCGCGACTACTTCACGCTATCCAGGCTCACACTGAAGAATCCCTTAGTAAAATGAGTCGCCTCGGAGGCTGGATAATACATCCAAGTTTCAAACCCGAGTTCACCATTCGCATCAACATCCAAGATGCCATTAACCGGAATCCAATCAGAAATCAGTTCTTCTCGAAACAACACCGAATGAGCCAGCAAAGGGTCATCGACCCGAACTATAATCTCATAATAAGGATCTCCGTCGAGATCAACGCAAATCCTTGGCATGTTGCCGAAATCACTGCTAGTCAAATCACCTCCAAACGCATACTCCAAGTATGCCCCCACCCCGTCTGAATCAGAATCGTAAACGAAATCATTCACATAATCAAGAAGGCCTGCGTATGCCATATAACTCCTGAATGTTGGAAATCTCTCAAATAATCCATCAGCCCAAGTCACTCCAATTCTTTCAGAGCTAAACATATCTGGGTGAGTTCCATCCAGAAACACATTTGCGACCGCCATAGGCGAATCACTGCTGATCCATTTAGCATATGGATCCTCCTCTGTCACCTGCACCTGAGCAACTCGCACAATCCCGGCGTGATACCCTCCCCAATCCGGCGACCGCACCTGCAACCATTGCAGTTCAGGCATCCCAAATCGCTCCCGAGCATCCGCCTTCAATCGCCTCAAATGCTCTTCATATGATGATGAATAGGTTGAGCTCCCATCCGACGAACCCTGAAACATGATTACCCCCCGTAAAACTACCGTATGCCCCTGTCCCTCAAGGAAATCAATTTTGTCTTTCGCGAAATCAACCCAGAGTGGCCAACATTCCAGATTAGAAGATTTCTTCGGAACAAGACAACGGGACTCATCAAGGAACGCCGTAATCGAATGCCCACCAGGTGACAGTCGAACTAAAACTATATTTCGTTCCCCCTTCTCGAACAAACGTCGAGCAAAGACCTCTGCAGGGCTCACTTGCCCGTAAGAAGCAATCACATCAGCTACTGTATTATAATCTTTAAGTGGACGACCATACTTATACTCCAGAATTTCGGAATCATGATCAGCACTTGTAAGAATCAATTCATCACTGATAGGACCGTCCAATAGTGATTGCCCAATCGTCACCCACATCTGATATTCAGTGGCGAACAACAACTGAGTAAAAAAGGGGAAGCCAAAAAAAAATAGAATCGTAATTAAATATCTCATTTGACGTTAAAATCTAACGTCAATTCCTAATCCTTCAAGAGCTTTTACAGGTCCGCCCGAATTCAATGCGGGCTTGTAATGCCGGGTTATAAACAAAAAAATCCTGTGCAAATTCAATAGGGGTCAAGGTTACGAAATTAACCAAAAAACACCTACAACCAGGTCAGGCTGAATCAAAACGAACGATCAGGTTCTGGAATTGGAAGCTCTCTTGAATTGGCCAATCGTGAACATGACAAAAATCGCTAGAATCGGATGGACACGGCAGCGATTCGTTGGACCCACTCGACTCTCATTTTGATTCCAAATAGTCATCATCCGTTCACACAAGAAGGCACTCCCTCCTCACCAACGAGCCACTGATAAACGGACTGCATTTTCTTAACTTGCATGTCCCAAGTGAAGTGAGACTCCACCAAACTCCGTCCATTCCTTCCCATTGCCTCACGCTCCGCGTCATTCATATCAAGGATGACTCGCAGACCTGCCATCGTGCCTTCCAGGGTAGACTCGATTTCCACCGCAGCTTCATACTCAAAGCCCTCCGGTAAATTGCACTGCGGAGTCATAACAACAGGGAGACCGTAACTCCAAGCTTCAACCACTGACATCGGCAAGCCCTCACTAAATGACGGCAGAACGAAGGCATCGCTCGTGGACAACAGTTCGTGCTTTGCTTCTCCATAGACCGAACCAGGCCATTCAATACTGTCAGCACAATCTGCAACTGCAGCCTCTGAAGAATATCCAGCGAGATAGTCTCCATCTTCCCAACCAGCAATTGTTAATCGCCATTCCTGCTTCAACTCAGGCTGCTCTTTCAACAACAATCCCCATGCCTTTATTAGATTCGAGATTCCCTTTTTAGGGTGAATCCGACCGATAAAGAGCATGCGCTTTAGCCCATCGCCACATGGCTTTCTCGAATTTTTAACGGGTAGATCCGTCCCATTCGGGATAATACAAATCGGCTGCTTCAGCCCGAACTCACGGATCGATTTCGCTTCGCTTTCATTCAACGCATGGAAACATGTTACATCCCTCAGAAATCTATATTCAAACAAATGGCCGACTAACTTTTTCTTTAAGCCTGAATTTTGCACCGCCCAAGGATCAAGCATCCCTCGCGGACTCACAATGAGAGGCGCTCCAGTTCTCTGTGACTCCCGCCATGCCACCATCGAATTATACATCCAGATCCCATGTGAATGAATAATTTCAGGGGAAAAAGAACGCAGAGACTGCTGCATTCTTGGGGCGTAACCATAGGCTTTGGGGATTTTTTTAGTAAATACCTGCGGTCGCACAGGAGCCCAATGCTCTTGACTCTCATGAGACAACTCGCCCATAGCAAAGACTTCGACCTGATTCCCCTCTAGCAGGGATGCTCCTGCACTCATAGCGCGAACACTATAATACAAGCCCCCCGCAGTCGGTCCAATATCGGCAACTATTACAGATAGCTTCATACTTCAGTAGAGCCCTCAGATGTATGATTTGATTGAGCATTTCGCATTCGAATTAACTTGGCGGGAGATCCGCCCACAATAGCCCACTCTGGAACATCCTTCGTAACCACACTCCCAGCAGCAACAATAGAATGATCTCCAATTTTCACGCCCGGCAATAGAATTGATCGGGCACCGACCCATACGTCGTTTCCAATAATAACAGGCCGTCGCGAAGGCGCTCCTTGCTCTCTCATCGGAATATCCAAGCGCTCATGATTATGACTACCCGAGAGTATCATAACGAAAGGCCCCATCATCACATGATCCCCGATGACGGTATCATTACTGATCCACGCTCCATGGTTTAATGAAGAGAAAGCTCCCAACTCCACATTAATACCGCTTCCAAAATACACACGATCATTCACTTTCGCATCCTCGCCAAATTTCCTAAAAATACGTCTGGCACATCTTGCTCGTAAATTCTGCCCGAAACCAGAGAAAGGCAATGGGCTCCCAGGCATATACATCGCGATGAAATAATAGATACAAAGAGAGATACTTCGCTTCATTCCAACATTCTGACGTCTTAATACGTCAAAACTGGAATCTCGGTAATTCTCCACTGAATTTCGACTCTCATTCATCTTCTTTAATGACCTCCAGATATAATCGGATATAACGAGACACCATGATCTCGCTTGAATACTTCTCTGCTGTTTCTCGAGCACACGCCCTCATCGCCTCCAAGTCGATATCAAGATGTGATTCAATCACATCAACTAATGCGCGTATGCAGTCTGCTTGAAAAAGCAAGCCATTACCCCCATGCGAGATTACCTCTCTCATCTCTGGAATGTTCGACGCAATCACGGGCACCCCTTCCGCCATCGCTTCAAGCACAACATTCGGCATTCCCTCTGATATACTCGGAGTTACGAGAAAATCAAAGTCCCCGGCATAGACCCGCCAATTGGGCTGAAATCCTTCTAGTTTCACGAAATCAGAAAGTTCATGCTCCCTAATTATTGATTCAATCTCATCTAATGATTCCGCACTACCCTCACCATACACGACAAGCGTTACGGCTCCCCGCGGAAGCGCCCCAATCGCATTCAATAAAAAGGGCAACCGTTTTTGATTCGCAAAACGTCCAACGAAAACCAAACGCAATGGCTTATCCGTAACGGAACCATTGGCATAACGATGAAGATCCAAACCATTTTGAATCACCACTGCCTCCTTACGTCGTGCGAGCCAACGGACGACAACGGGTTCATTGCATAAAGGAAAATTAGAAACAATACGACGTGCAAAAAAATGCGGAACCAAGCCCATCAAATCTCGAAACCAATTCAGCCCAGTCACCCCTTTGAATGTTGATCGTCGAATACTGGAGAGAACTGGAATTCCGCGCCGATATGCCGCAAATGCCACTGGAATCGAAATCACCTCCGGCAACCAGACATGAACAAGATCCGGCTTCTCCGCATCCATTAACTCCCCTACTGTTTTAAACACCTGCCACCAGGCAGTTTTGCTCTCTCTGGGAATGAAATGATCATTAATACAATCTGGTAACTCCGGATCCATTTCACGCCTTAATACATACAGTACGGAAACCTCAATAGACCTTTCAACAAGACCTTTAGAAAGCATCACCACCTGTGTTTCCGCCCCTCCTCCTGAAAGGCGACCTATCGCCTCCCAAACCTTCAACGGCTTTTGCATAATCTTATCATCACTCATCTTTTAAAAAATGCCTTTCCAGCAACTCCCTCTTATCGGTTCGCGATAAGCGCTTCGTGTTTAAGGACTCTTGAACCAATTTATCCTTATAAGAATCAATCGCCCCCAATCGACGCGCTGGAACACCAGCATACACGCCGCCCTCTATCAAAGTGCCCTTCACAACGGCACCTGCACCAATTACACAGTTATTGCCGATTCGGCTCCCGGGAAGAAGAATTACCCGACGGCCGATAAAGACATTGTTTCCAACAACAATATTTCCAAAAATATCCAAATCCGGCAATTGATCTCTAAAAATCCAAGCCCCCCCATCATGCGTCAGGAAGCTTACTTCGGCCGCCACTTCCACATGATCCCCTAAAGCAACGAGATACGGCTCACTACCAAAAGTCATTTTACTGACCGATACCAACCGGCAACCATCACCTACCCGAACCCCCAAACGTCTCGCATATGCAAGCGGATCTCTACCGGCCTGCCATCGATCCCATAAACTTCGAAGTAAACTCATCATGGTGTCATCTCACGCATTAATGTTTGATACAACTCTTCCACTTCAGAGTAGTCAGAACTCTGTTCAATTGAGCTATAAAGTATTTGCTTACTAATCGCTCGCTCGGCAGATGGCAGAGAGCTCCCTCTCGCATCTTTCTGAGGTTCCCTCGCAAGCATCTTCGCCTTCGCCTTAGCACTCATACAAGCCAAATACTCACGTTTCACACTCTCACGAAGTCTCCCGCCAACATGTTCTAGAAAATCAATTGGTGATGCGATCAAGCCATCAAAGCAAACGATGTCGAAATCATTCGAATACTTCTGAACGTAACGATAAAAATGTAAATAATCCTTAACTGCACCAGCAATGCCGACTCTATCATGCTGATCAATAGCATACTTACAGCAAAAGGAGGCCACCGCTTCGCGCGGGTCCCGAATCAAAATAACCGTATATATCCCCAATTTACGTGCCCGCTTCAAGGCAGCGAGCGTATGCACATGCGAACTGAACCGTAGACTCGGAAATACAGCTTCCAAATGATACCGAGCAAAAGTATTTCCGCTCCTCGGATACCCCTCCAACACAAGCGTTGTGTCACGTCTGGGCAATCGCAACTCACGCCCAAGACGTTTTTTAATATAAATCCGATACAAAACAGGAGTATCGCGGATCAAATCTCGCAGCATTGTTTTAATCATGACGGACCATCGATTGTGGCATTGGGTCAAATGCATTGTAAACCTTTACGCCAAACAAATCTAAAATCGCCTGAACCTGGATACACTCATCTTTTGAGACTCGCTCCGTCCACCTAGAGACCAAATATCTCGACCTTTCCTGAGAATTTTTCGTGTTTTGCAGGACGTCCTGCGTTGTGCCATCCGATTTTGCTAGAACTTGTGAAGGTTTCATTGCACGCCTGAGCACATTGCAGTCGAATCGAACATCCAAATAACGCTCCATTTTTTGAATCGTTTCAGCAGGATAGAGCACACACTCTTCATAAAATATAACATTCTGCTCTCCTTTAAACTCTGATCGCATGCGCTTATCATACAAATAATAGTGTAGACACCATGCCGCGACTCCCTTCTCTAAGTGGGAACCGGACTCAAGTAATCGATCACATAAGGCGCATTGCTCTACTGAAAAATGATTCCGATAGCGGCCTGCTGTAAACTCAGCGAACAAAGGAAATACCTCCCGAGACAGGGCAACTGGAATCGGATGCCGATAAAGACAAATAAATGATGCCCCCAACTTTCTTGAGATCTCGTGCACTAAATGCGCGGGCAAATGGATCACCTTAAAAAGAGTTCTCTTAGTGAGGAAATGCCTATTTACAAATGGATTTGGATTGAGAAAGCGCAGCTTCCCTGAATCGATCTCTCTAAAATAAGCCTCAAGGCGTCCGGTCTGGTCCAATTGGAGTAGCCCCATCCATGAATCTACCTGTAATTCGGCTCTAACACGTGCAAATCTGATATTACATGGTTCGTTGATAGTTCGAATGCCTGACAACGATCCTAGCAACTCCATGATCCAAGTGCTTCCACTGCGTGGAATGCCACACAAGAAAATAGAGTTTTCCCCACTCGGCTGATACCACGAGAGATATGGACGGATGAAATTCTTAATGGAACTAAACACCTAAAGCGATTGATCGAGAGAGTTTGAAACTTTCGTTTGTATCACCCCACAGGGCAGAATCCCTTTGACTGCTATCCAGTGGCGTAAATTTCTCCAGCAACGCCACACTCGGCAACTCAAACGAATCGAAAAAATTCGCCCTGGGAGCATCACCAAGACACGCCAATAAGTCATACGCGCTCCGAACCTCTTGTCCGCTACGAGTTGCTGCATGGCTTCATTGGCACCAACCCTTGCCTGATAATCTAGGATCTGAATTAACTTTGATCGAATCGCTAAACCAGCATATTGAACACTCTTAGCACAGCACTCCGAGCCCTCAGTGATTGATACAAGATATTCCAACAAGGGATGCCGAACAAATCCTCCTGTATGCCTAGGCGCACTAATGGTAGGGTCGAGTGTGAAATTCCCCAAGATCTTTCGCGAAGCGGCAATAGGAAACTGAGAACTAACCATAGCCCAAACTAAAAGGTCTTCCCCAAATTTCTCTCCAACCGGAAAACCGCCAAAGCCGTTTAAGACTTCAAATGGAATCATCACACTACTCGAGTGCACAAAATTCCCAAAGCGGCTACGACTCAGGTAGTCATCCATGAGAACATCATCTGCGCCTCTACCTGGGTCTACGGATAGCGTGCTGTATTTACCATCCGGCCGAATCTGACGATAGCCCACAGCATAAAGTCCAGCAGACGCATACTTGCCTCTCAACCGAAGCATTTCCACCAACATTCCTTCGTCCCAGAAATCATCTGCATCCAGAAATGCAATCAATCCGCTTTCCGCTAACTCGATCCCTCGATTACGAGCCGCACTGACGCCTTGGTTTTTCTGCCGAATAAGCACCAATCGATCATCCACATAATCGTCCACGATTACGCAAGAGGTATCCGTTGAGCCATCATCAATTATATATAGTGTGAATTCCCCCATACTTTGCGTCAAAACAGAGTCAATCGTCCTAGCGATTGTATCTTCCTTGTTATACAAGGGGATCACCACACTCAATTTTTCAGTCATCATGGAAATAAACTATCAACTTTCGGAATAACCAAGAATCTCCTTGGCTCCTTTATCCGAGATTACTTTAGCCGGCGAACCGGCCGCAAAACAATTACTTGGGATATCCGAGACGACCACTGAGTTCGCACCGATCGCGACATTATCACCAATCTTGATCGCTCCCAGCAAAACGACACCCACTCCGATAAAAACATCATCTCCAATCACGGGAACCCCCTGCTTCTCTCCCGAATGAACCTTCCCGATCGTTACATTATGAGCCAGATAACATCTGGCTCCAATTTTCGCGGACGGATTAATCACAATACCGCCAGTATGTGGAATATAGAGTCCAGGGCCGACGCGAGTTCCATAGCTAATTTCTGTATTATAAAGCGTCCGATAATGCCAATGAAAGAAAAGGACTAGCGGACTGACATACTTGAAAAGAGGGTGCCACCTCAAGTATGTGGACAGGCGCATAAAGAAACTATATCGAAATCCCGAATATCGAAAAAATGCCCTCGTTCCACGTAAACAGCCTCGGTTCCCCCGATACCGACTCAGATCATTGCGACAGTGTGACTTTAGCTCTTCAAAGTTCATCGCCATTACGCCAACTCCTTGATGTATTGCTTCCCTAGATAATATTTAAAAATCAAATAGAGAATGCCCATTGCCAATGCCCATTGCTGAAAAGCAATACCAATGAAAGACCTCGGCCAATACACCGCCTGTGCGACAACTAAGAGATAGAAAACGACTTTAAAAAGCCCGACCGAGCCATCCGCCCGCGTCTCAACCCACGCAATGAAATAACCAAACAAGGCCATCCCAACAAAACAGCCAATGATACCAAAATCGATGTATAAATCTGCGATGATCGACGACCCCACACCGATCTTCGAGTTAGGGCCCAACACATGGTAGGTGAAAATACTGGATGAGGTAGACCCCAGAGGCGTATCATGAATCCGGACAGGTAGAACCTTATTAAAGACCCCACTGGCAAGAGGAACCGCTCCCGCGACACGCCCAAACTGAACCCACCCATAATAGAAATCGGAGAGGTTTGGAGTAATCATCACCGCATAATTCATAATCCGAACCGATGCAGCCAAATCACCCGTAATCTCGTAAAACTGTTTATCTTCTGTTCTCAGTTTTCCCTGATTTATACGCTCTTCAATTGTCATAGAAGCATCTTGCGTTCGATAATCCGAGATAAACGCTAGCATCAGAACACCACAAGTGATCGTAACAACAGACAACAGAAAGGGCAAACGCTTAAAAAAGAAGTCGTAGCCACCGACTAACATAATAACCGTCGATAGTATTGACCCACGGTCTCCAGTAAACAGATTGAACAACAAAAAGAAAGCGATGAAGAACGAAGTATGAAAATTAAAGGATAAGAAATATTCAATAAACCCGACTTTGTGCTTCGTGATCTTAATTTTATAAATTTCGAGCGCGACTGTCAGATAAAAGAATACTTCGAATAACCTGAAGAAATACGTCGCGCCTCCTCCCCAATTTGCAGAGCCCCCATACGCACCGCTCAAATAGCTCGGCCCCACCACAGAAAGAAAGAGTCCAAAACAAAAGAGGGAAGCGCCAGGGAAAACAAACAACAGTATCCGAAGCCTCTGCCTATTCGCGACCGCAACCACCTCCACTGCTCCCGAAGATTTCTTCCTCAAGAATACATGTAAATACCCCACCATAAACAGATGTATCGAACCCGCAGAAATCATCGTCGTCCAATTCACAAAATCTTCCCTCATCCATAGGAGTGAATTAAAACGAATTTCTTCATAAAATGGTGCCAAAATGGGGAACTGAAAAAACACGATCGCATAACTAAAAAAGAACAGAGTCGAAACCGAAAACAGCCCTTTCGCCTTAAAATGATAGCGTGTCGTGACATCAAATATCAGCATATGCACAACCGAAATGACGCTACAGCTAAACACATACCATTCATTAAATCCCTCTCCAAAAAGGAAATAAGAACCAAAGATCAATGGTATCAGTAACGAAAAGTATAATTGTAATAACTTCAAAATGTATGAAATTTAAATAGATGAATGTTTAAACTACCTCGAAAGAGAACAAGTGACCTCAGCGACGATCCCCCCTCGCACCTGCTAGATTCATTTGAACTCTCTTTCGCAGTCCAAATACTTGCCCACTCCTTAGCAATTGCCAATATTGCTGATTGGTTGCAGATTCAATCGCATGATGCACCTTCGCGGGTAAATCATGCGCACTTTGCGCACTTCTACCAACAACGCCTAAGATGCCACGCAGCAGACGGTAGATCGCGATCAAGCAAAATGGAACAAGCCTTCTGAGCTGCTGCCCAGACGCCCCCTGCAATACTAGAAGGCGGCAATACTCTCCAATCACTGGTCGAGATAGCGCATGCCCATGGCACATGCGAATCAAATAATCCTCTGTCAAACGTCCCTCCGGCATATAATGCTTAAAATAGAGAGCTTCCGAAAAGTAGAGCTTCAAGCCAGAGAGTCGCAATGCTAGGCAAAGCTCCAAATCCCCCCCGCTGGAAAGGGCTTCTCCCTTTCGATCCGAAAGAAGTGACTTAAAGCTTGAGCGCTGCAAGTCCAACAAGGCCTGTTTACGTATAAACATTCCAGCACCCACCAACGTATCCACATCACCTTCCGCATTTGTTTTCCCGCAGGCATACTTGGTTTCAAAGCGCTTAAACCAATCAGGAATACTCACATCCGGATCACTCACCACATCTCCCCAACCACCAATCGCGGCATAGGCGGAAGATGCCTCCATGAATGCAAAGGCTCGCTGTAAATAGTCTGAGGCCAACCAATTATCATCATCGCAGAACAAAATATACTCTCCAGCAGACTCAGCCACTCCACGATCGCGAGCAGCGCTCAAACCGGGGATACACTCTTGAACTATTCTAAGCGGCACGGCAGCGCTCTCCCATACAGCCTGAGCGACTTCGATCGTCTGATCAGCGCAGTTATTATCGACGAGCACAACTTCCCAGCCGACAGCATTCTTAAACTGCTGAGCCAGCAACGACTCCAACGTTCGACCGATTCGCGGCTCACTATTATAACAACAAATGACTACGGAAATTTGGAACATATTTACCATCTCAATAGCCTCTTTTTGATAAACCATACTGTTGTCTTAAAATTACAAAAAAAACCGCGAATTAGTTCCCCCAACTTCTTGGGCTTCGAATCGATCAAACCCCAATCGCCCTCATAGTGTAAACGCTTTATTACTTGATCCACCATTACCTTAGGCTGCCCCGAAAGGTGAGCCCCATAAAGTTCCCAAATGCGGATTTTTTGAAAAATTCCATCTGCCTTGCCCCTAGAGGACCACGCCCCCATTCCCGTGATACGATAAACCGAAAGCACTCCCGGATCGCAATAGAAGTAGTTTCCACTTTCAGTCAGGAACAACATTATGAGCATATCTGCTGCTGCTGCGTGCTGAAATACATCCTGCCCAAAATCAACACCACCATTACGATAACACATTGTGCATGTATGCACATTGAAAGTCTCAGAAATTAGGTGTCGATTCTTACGAATTCCAACTTCAGTCAGATTTGGACAAATCTGCGAACGAGTCGAATCCACCTCATTTTGACGGAAGACTCGACCAACCACGCAAGAACAATCCCCATGCTCCTCCAGATAATCAAACTGCTTCTGTAATTTATATGGATCGATCCAGAAATCATCTCCCTCTAACAACGCAATATACTTACCACGACAGGCACCATTGGTCTCGATTGTATTTCGACGGCCAGTCGGCTTACCATCAATATACATTACATCCTCTCTGCGCCGCAATATCAGGCGAATTTCCTCAGGATAACGATCGGCATATTCCAAACAAATCTTGCGCGTTGTATCGGAAGAATCATCTTCGCCAATGCAAATTTCGAAATTAAAATCTGTTTGTTGCGCCAAAACACTATCGAGTGCCTGTCGAATATAGCGCTCATGATTGTATGTGATCATACAAACTGAAAGCAGCACATCCTGCGGCACTTGATTCGGAACTTCGCCCTTAAGGGATTGTCGACTCTCACTCATTGCTTTAAAATAGAAAACTATAAAACCAATCGGCCAATCACCTTCCCTCCCGGTAGACCATTTAGGATTTTCCCCATTTCATTTTTAAGCGAAGCCCCAACAAAACGAACTCCCAAGAGTAACAGTAGACCCCCAAGGGAAAGTGCCAAAGCTGACATGACGGGCGCACTGAGAGAAAGTACCTGAATCAATCCGCAATTCGCAGTGAAGATAACCAGCGCGATACAAATCATAGGGAACACGTCCCTAAATTGACCTAAGAACGAATAACTAATAAACTTATTCGTATAATAGGTATTAATTAACAAACCGAAGATGGAAGTAACAACCATTCCATAGATCATGGCTTGAATACCAAATCGATATGTGATCACGACATTCAGTATAACCAAGCCCTTTTTAATCAGCTCTAGGTGTAAAAATAAATCCGCCCGACCGATTGCCAACAGCAAATTGACGTTCATGGCATGCACGGGGTACAGGGCTCCCACAGCACAGAGCCATTGCAGATAAGACACACATGGCAACCATTTCACACCGATCAAGGTCACTACTAGTGGCTCTGCAATAGCAGCAAGTAATGCCATCCCTGGGAAGATCAGCAAGGTCGAAAGCTGTAGCGCCTTGCACATGCCACGCTTCATCCGTGGGGGATCGTCTTGAATCTTACTGAAAAGCGGGAAAGTGACGCGCCCGATGATGCCTTGAATGTTTTCAACCGGTAATTTCTGCAGTGATTGTGCTCTCTGAAAATAACCAAGATCCGCAGCGGAAAAAACCCTACCGATCACCAGCACATAAATGCTTTGAAAACCGCGGTCTAAAAAAGTCGAGAGTGCCAGACGAGAACCGTAGGGAAACATCTCTTTCAAACACTGCGCATCAAAAATACGTTTCGGGCGCCAATCGGAGCTAAACCAAAAAGCAGACGACAGTAGGACTGACTGGATGAGGCTCTGGCCAATCAGAGCCCAGACGCCAAAGCCATTGAGCGCAAAGGCAATCGCAAAAATCCCCGAGATCAGGGTCGAAGGCAGTGTGACCCAGAAGATCTTTTTAAACAGCAACTGCCTGCTTAGTATTGCCCCTTGGACCGAACCGAAAGCACTGATCACTAGACGGACAGAAAGGACCCGAAGAATCAGTGTCAGTTCGTCAAATTCGTAAAATGCCGCAATGTAAGGTGCCACCACATAGAGCACTAGTGTCATCACGCAGGAAATCCCCATATTGAAATAAAAGACTGTGGAGTTCTCCGTATCGCCGACCTCTTTCCGCTGAATAAGTGCTCCACTGAATCCTGCATCCGCAATGATCGAACTCAACGCCATAAACACTGCCACCATTGCAATGAGTCCAAATTGCTCAGGTGCCAACAACCGCGCTAAGACGATCTGCACAACAAAGACGACACTCTGTTGCCCAAAGCGCTCAAATGCACTCCAGGCTACGCCAGAAGTGGCTTTCTCTCGAAGGGAATCAGTCATTACAAAAGCTTCAATCCGCAGCTATAACTTCAGATTGAAAACGTGTTAGTGCATCCCTTAAAAGCCTCTCATCGGTCCGATCTAAACGCACACTTGCACTTTTATTAAAACGTCGAGTGTTACTACATTCAACTGAAATTTCAATGCCCAGATGTTGATACTTTTCACGAATTTGACAATAAAAACTGGCAGGGTCTGAGCAGAAATCAGCATAACATAACTCCCGAAAATCACGCTTCGACCATTTTTCCGTAAGCCACTCTACTGGCTCCTGAGAAGCTACACGAGACCTTAAGTCACGCAATGCTCGATTAATCGAAGTTGTGCCGAACTTGTTCCGTCCTACGCAAAATACTTTTCCCGCGGTATTCGAATACCCCTTGATACGTTTCAGTTCGCGTGAGGCTCGAACCATAACACGTTTAATTAAATTCATACGATACAGTTGTGGCTCCTTATTTCATGGGAGGAAGAAATCCAATATCCCGCCCTCAAGATCCTTGGAAATGGCTTCAATAATCTCAGGCTGCAGCTGCGTTTTCCACTTATCATCAGTCTGGCCTGACCGAACAATCAGATACATTGCCATCCGTTCCGCTAGCTCCATTTAGAAACGCATCTGTTTGATTTGTATAATCAAGATTGAGGAACTCAAAGGCATCCCGACCCTGACAAACGGGATCATGTAAAAGTTCATCATAGCGAAGGATCATTACACGGTCGAACGAAGCATTCCAGTTCCGTATTGGACAATATTAATTTGATTTCTTTAATAATTTGAGGATGCAACTCCGCCTCCCATCGGTTCAATACCTGCTCTTTGTTTTTGAACACCGCATATTCGCTATCAACATTAGACTCCTGACTGATTTTCAAAAAATCTAATGTTTGTTGAGGAATAATCATTCCGACAAAATCAAACATCTCGCGCACGACAGCAACAGGACTTCGAACTAATTTATCATAGCTGATGACTTTCACCTGTTGAGGGAACTCGACCTCAAAGTCCAAATAACGCTTCGTCAGCTCAACCCAGTCATCAAAGCCCCAAAACTCTTCTTTACTAGTCTTTCGACAAGCCCCACTCCTCCATTGTTCAAGTGGATTCAAATTCTGAGGGAATTCCCTGGGAGCCCTCAACCATGAGTTGATTGCCGCGCAGGGATGACGGACGATGTGTATGAAGCGAATATCTGGAAACATTTCCAAAACAGAAGAAGTGAGATTATGATAGCGCGTGTCCTTAATCACTAGAGTATTTCGATTGCAGTCTTTGCGCTCGAACGTCGGATAGAACCCAGCCTCTCTCTTATCTGTCTGATTGATAAATCCATCATCCGAAGCTTTGTAGACTTCTTCAAAGAACTTCCTCCATTCACATAAACTTGACCCCGAATCAACCTGATTTTTAAATCGATATGAAAACAAAGGGGACAACCTAAAAGCTACTGAAGGATGACTATCAAATATTTGACTTAGCCAACTAGTGCCTGACCTAGGCATCCCATTTAACCACACAATTTTATCAAACATAATTAATTACTAATCAGAACTTCAAACCTATGATTCTCATTTAGCATAAAATCCGGTTGGTCGAAAATTTCAATACTCTTAAAACCCAGTGTTTCAGCAGCATATGTAAAGAAATCTTTCTTATACCAGGTGCCGATAGCAGGCTCACCATTAATCAACTCATTGAAGTAGGTCCTCCTATATTTCTCGTTACTGTAAAAGTTCCATTTACGATCCTGATCCGGAATTTCACCTATATAGATCATTCCCCCGGGTGCTATTGTTTTACGAATTCGATCAAGGACTCTTATAATTTCCTCCTCAGTAAAATGCTGCGCCGCAAAATGGAACAAAACCTTATTATAAGAAAACTCTTCAAAGGAGAGCGTTTTGACATTTCTTCTTAGTATACTGATATTTGATCTATCCTTGGCAACAAATGCATCGAGAAGTCTCTCAGAAAAATCGATCGCAATAACTCTAGAAACTAAATCAGAAAAATGGCCACTTAGCAGGCCATTACCACAACAAAGATCGATCAATACATCATTACCACTGGGATCGAGACGACTACCAATGAAGTCTAAGCTCCTAATCCAGTCCTCTTTAGAGATAGGCTTTTTATGCCTAGTTCTTCCAACTTGAAAAAATGGATCGTCACTACACAAACGTGAATCAGATTCCCAATGATGTTTCCAATATTCTGCATCCATACTCGTTGTCAGCGGCGATTTAAAAGCGGTGTAAATGTGGCGGTTTGAAAATGGGCAGTTTTGGGCAGATTAGTGTAGTTCTGGGCTATATTTCCTTCAAAACTTAAATTTAATTATTTTCTTGTTATTCTTTTGGGCTATAAGGCGCTTAAGAGCAATATCTTATGCCCCGGCTTAATACTCTCCGTTTTTCTCCGCCGGAGTTCCTCAGGATTATTAAACCGCCCAGATTCGTCCATTTACACGCCGCCGCTCACACTCGTCGAGGTTTATTTAAAATTTCATCAAACATGATTATCCGAATTAGTCCACTTAATTCCATAATCCATCACCATCTCTGCCGTCCTTTTACGCCCATTAAAAAGAAGGACATCAATAATGGATAGTCCAGGAACGAAACTCTGATTACATTGATTATACTCTGAAATATGCGGTTGAATAAAGCCTAACTTAATACCAATCGAAGAGAATTTATCAGGATAAATAAAACCTTCACCGCCTGGGGAATTTATATATTTTGAAGCTTTCACTTTAGCCGCAACCTCTCGCCCCCAATCTCCGACATCAGGCTTATTCTCAAACCAAAAGTTATAATCTGTATACTTATCAAACTTTGTTTCAATCCCAAGATAACTGGATATCCGCACAGTTGACTTAATATTGAAGTCCGCCAGCCCATGATAATCTGCTTCAAGAATCTCTTCCATCAATCCCCGTGTTTCAGTATAAAACTTCGCCTTCTTCTTATAGCCATTTAACTGCTCAAGGAGATGCCTCCTCCATGGCTTAGTCGAATCGAGTTTAACATCTGGAAGGAGTGCTTGATAGGGTGGCTTTTGTATCTCAGGACGAATAAAATAGGGCGTCTCCTTTTGTATATTTAGAAGCCGATTCCTGCACATCCATGATTTCCGAGTATATTGCACATCATCAAAAAACATAAAGTGCTCTACGCTATGAATTAGTGAGAAATAACCTAAATACGGAAAGAAGTAAGGTTGCATTAAGGCAAATTTCATTAGTTGGGACCCTCGGTTTTAATAATTCCACAACTCACTTGCTCCACTACATGTCCATCCAGCGAATCGCTCAACGGCAGGCAAAGGATAGCTCTTGAGACATTCGATGCAATCGGACATTCTGAATCTCTGCCCGACAGCGCTGGCACTCGAGCCAATGCTGGATAGAAATAGCGACGCGGATAAATTCCTTTCGCTTCTAGTCGAGCGACAGTCGCCAGTAACACTTCCTCGGATTCCAGCATTATTGGGTAATAAGCGTAGTTCCTTGATGCTTCTTCGCGGTAGCTAATGGTGGATAGCGAAGTGCGAATCACGGATGATGCTTCATTCAACAATGAAGCATCGTAGGCCTCACAGATCGCCTTACGCTTCTCCAAAATCTCGTCAATGTGATTCAAATTGCACAAGCCCATCGCTGCATGAAACTCACTCATCTTAGCATTCGTACCCACTCCGTGAAATGCTTCCGGGCCATTATGTCCGAGGCGGCGCATCCACTCCATCTTCTCGGAAACCGCAGGATCTTTGGCGACGATAAAGCCGCCTTCGACGGAATGCATCAGTTTCGTGGCATGCATGCTCACCATCGAGGCATCGCCATATTCCAGAATGCTTTTTCCTTTATACGTCACCCCGAAGGCATGCGCGGCATCATAAATGACTGCTAAGCCATGCTTCGCTCCAATCGCATCCAACGCTTCTACATCGCAGGGGTTGCCGAAAACATGGGTCGCTAGAATCGCTTCCGTATTCGAAGTGATTGCGGCCTCCACTGCCTTGGGATCAATCGTCAACGTATCAGGCTCGATATCGGCAAACTTGACTGTGCAGCCTTCCCAGAGCGGACAGGCGGTGGTAGCGACATAGGAGAACGGCGTGGTAATGACCTCGCCTTTGACTTCGAGCGCTTTGAGTGCGATCTGTAGCCCCAACGAACCATTTGCAACGCAATGCACGGGCATCGTGAGCGCATGATAGGCCTGCAGATTTTGCTCAAGCTCTTTGACGAGTGGCCCTTGGTTCGTCAGCCAATTGCGCTCCCAAATTCCTTTGAGGTACTCAACATATTCTTCAAAGGGCGGGAGAAATGGTTCTGTGACGTTTATTGGTTTCACTAGTGGGAGGTTAGAGGTGGAGAGGGAAGGAAGGTTAGAGCT
>TARA_B110001469_G_scaffold127862_1_pt1 | contig 20025 bp, 17 predicted proteins | sample TARA_B110001469 | Tara Oceans TARA_B110001469 (sample SAMEA4397034) | marine metagenome | biome: Polar Biome; feature: [SRF] surface water layer (ENVO:00010504); material: water (ENVO:00002006), including particulate matter (ENVO:01000060) such as... | depth 5 m
AAAAAAAAGCACCCGAAGGCACATTTTTTTATAACTAATAAATTAACAGAAAAAATATCTTTCAACTCTATTAATTAGAGTGGTTAGGAGCCCTGAAAAATACGTTGTTCAATTAAATTATCAACAACACTTGGGTCAGCTAGTGTTGAAGTATCGCCTAGAGTATCTACATCATTTTCAGCAATTTTACGTAAAATACGACGCATAATTTTACCTGAACGTGTTTTAGGTAATCCTGGAGCCCATTGAATATAATCAGGTTTAGCAAAGCGACCTAATTCGTTAGCAACAAATTCTTTAAGATCATTATTAAGCTTATTGTTTTGCTTAGCACCTTGCATTAAGGTCACGTAACAATAAACCCCCTGCCCTTTAATTTCATGAGGGTAACCAACAACAGCAGCTTCGGCAACACTAGGATGAAGTACTAGGGCACTTTCAATTTCTGCAGTACCTAATCTGTGTCCAGAGACGTTTAATACGTCATCGACACGACCCGTAATCCAATAAAAGTCGTCTTTATCGCGTTTGGCACCGTCGCCGGTAAAGTAATTACCTGGGTATTGGCTTAAATACGTTTGATAGAAACGGTCATGATCGCCATAAACGGTGCGTAATTGTCCAGGCCAACTCCCGGTCATGACTAACAAACCTTGATTTTCACCTTCCAACGTATTTCCCTCTTTATCAAGTAGGGCTGGCTGAACACCAAAGAAGGGTTTACCGGCACAACCGGGTTTCATACCCACAGCACCGGGAAGAGAGGTAATCATAATACCTCCTGTTTCAGTTTGCCACCAAGTGTCAACCACTGGGCAGTTACTTTTCCCGACAACTTCATAATACCAATGCCATGCCTCAGGATTTATTGGCTCACCTACCGTCCCTAACAAACGGACTGATGATAAATCAGCTTTTTCAACTAATTCGTCACCAATACTCATTAATGCACGAATAGCAGTAGGTGCCGTATAAAAAATATTGACTTGATGTTTATCACAAACTTGCCAAAAACGGCCTGCATCTGGGTATGTTGGTACACCTTCAAAAACTAATGTTGTTGCACCATTGGCAAGTGGGCCATAAAAAATATACGAATGCCCAGTAATCCAACCTGCATCGGCAGTACACCAGTAAATATCACCCTCTTGATAATCAAAAACATACTTGTGGGTCATTGCTGCATAAAGAATATAGCCACCGCAAGTATGAACAACACCTTTTGGTGTACCTGTTGAGCCAGAGGTATATAAAATAAATAAGGGATCTTCTGCATCCATCACTTCTGGCTGGCAAACGGCTGGCATAGCAGCAACAGCTGCTGTATATCTGATGTCAACTTTATCGTTGTAATGAACATCGCCACCCGTGCGTTCAACCACAACGACAGTATGAACGTTGTCACAATCAACAATAGCGGCATCAACATTGGCTTTCAGTGGAATTTTTTTACCGCCGCGAAGACTTTCATCAGCAGTAATGATCACTTGGCAGTCGGCGTCAATAACACGAGACTTAATCGCTTCGGCTGAGAAACCACCAAAGACTACGGAATGAATTGCACCGATACGTGCGCAGGCTAACATTGCATAACCAACTTCTGGGATCATTGGCATATAAATACAAACACGATCACCTTTTTTAACGCCGCGGGCTTTTAATAGATTAGCTAAACGACAAACATGATCATGTAGTTCTTGATAAGTAATTTTAGCGTCTTCAGAAGGGTCATCACCTTCCCAGATTATCGCCGTATCGTTTGCTTTTGTAGCAAGGTGGCGATCAATACAGTTATAGCTAACATTTAATTGACCACCAGCAAACCAATTAACTTTTGACTCTTTAAAGTTAATACTACTGACACTATCAAAAGGTTTAGTCCAGTCGATAAACTTCAATGCTTGCTCGCCCCAAAATATATCAGGCTCGTCAATAGATTGTTGATACATAGCATCATATGTTGCCGCATCAATGTGAGTGCGCGCTTTTGCTTTATCTGAAACGGGATAAAACGTTTTTAAATCGTTCATGCTTTGTCCTTGATATATTTTTAATAAATCTCTGGTGTTAAAATGAGAGTAATCACATTAAGTTATTATTTAAATTAAAGATTTTATTTACGCCTTATCATTAACTTATCATTAAAATCAATTGTTGTAATTACTCTATTTTTATCAATTGATGACAGTCTACCTTCTTACTTTAATCTGTTGCATTCGACTTTAGTCTTACTCATAGACTTATTCATAGTCTAATAACAGATAAGAATAAAGAAAAATGATGATATTAAATTAGCTGAACAGTGAAAAATCAAAGACTATTTAAAACCAGCAGCATGTGGCTGTCATTATGGTGGTTAATATTTTAACGAGTATAAAAAAAGCATTCGTTAAGTAGCAAAGCGACACTTAACCACTAACTAATAAGTTATTTAAGGTAGAGTAATAATGTATAAACGTTCAAGCAAATGACTCACTTCAAAGTTTCGTTGAGCAAAACGTTTATTTTCTAATTCTCTTGAGGCAATACATTGGATTTTACAGTGCTTATTGGCAGATAAAAATAATTGCTTAATATCTTGCTCGGTAATTGGGAACGGGGGTCCTGACATTTCTTGGCTTGGAAATTCAACTGATATTAAAAAAAGCTTAGTTCCTTGGCCGATAAAACTAACTAAATGATTAACATAAGCCTGTTGCATTTCAATCGGTAGAGCAATCAAAGCAGCGCGATCATAAATCCAATCTATTAATAGGTTTTGCTCTGAGATAATATGTTTAGCATTGAGTTTAAAAAAGTCTCCCTGCCATAATGTTATGCTATCCGACGAAAACTGTTGAAATTTAACGTCTGATTGACACTCTTGATATACTTTAATTTGGCTATCGATATTGCCTTCACTAAAAAAGTCTCGGCAAGCAATCTCACTTAACTCACTTCCCGAAACCTTCATGTGTTGGGCAAGCCAGCGCATATCTAATGTTTTACCCGAAAATGGCACAAAAACATGCCTATCTTGTTTATTAATGAGTGGAAATAGGTATTGCGATAAAAATGGATGCACCTGATCTTGATGGAAACCTATACGACTTTGTTCCCAACATTTATGCCAAAAAGATACTTTCATGATCCTATAACCTTAAACACTTTACTTATTAACTCGGTTTATCAACACACTTTTATTAACTAGGAAAAATTCGATTAGATTGCCACAATTTTCCTAAAACATTGGTTATTGATAAAGAGGCCGCTTTTGAGAATTTTTCTGTTAAGCTTTTATGAATAACATACTTTATAGCAACAATATTATGAGTTTTACTTAACGACTGTAGGTAATCATCACTGGTTTGAATTTTATCGACTAAGCCTAACTCTAATGCTTTAGTGCCAAACCAATGTTCGCCTGTCGCAACTTTTTTTAAGTCTAAGCTCGCTCGATGATCGCTGACAAAGTTTTTAAATAACACATGCGTTTCTTCTAATTCTTCAGTAAATTTTTCTTTACCTTTTTCAGTGTTTTCACCAAACATAGTTACTGTGCGTTTAAATTCGCCTGCAGTAAACTGTTCAAAATCTATATCATTTTTCTTTAATAATTTATTGAAATTGGGTACTTGAGCAATAACACCAATTGAACCTAAAATAGCGAATGGTGCAGAGATTATTTTATTAGCGACACAAGCCATCATATAGCCACCACTAGCAGCGACTTTGTCAACGGCAACAGTTAGTGGGATTTCATTTTGACGGACTCTATCTAACTGGGAAGATGCTAAACCGTAGCCATGTACCATGCCACCACCACTTTCTAAACGTACAAAAACTTCATCTTTTTTTGTAGCAATCGATAAAATAGCAGTGATTTCTTCGCGTAAAGATGTCACTTCTTTAGCATCTATACTGCCATGAAAATCAACGACAAATAATCGGGGTTTGTCATCATCTTCATGTTTACCAGTTTTTTTCTCTTCTTTAGCTTTTTCTTTAGCACTTTTTTTATCTGATTTTTCTTTCGCTTTTAATTGCTCTTTAGATAATAACGCGTGCGTTATGTCATATTCTACTTGCTCAAACTGCTCAGAAAGATCAGTGATATCAAGCTCACCTTTTTTAGGTTTCTGTTTAATTGCCGCCGCAGCTATGGCGACAATAATTGCGACAACAGCGATAACAAAAGTGATAGTTTTAGCTAAAAACAAGCCGTATTCATACAAAAAATCCAAAGTTTCTTCTCCTGAGACATATCAAAAATTGATGATGAAAATCATCTGTTATTTAAGATATGGGGGTATTAATTTCCAGATCAAATTTTTGACAAGATTCTCCAATATTTCTTATCTATACCTTGAACGAATGTTACCTCTATATCCAAAAAAAAGTCCTCATTATGAGGACTTTTAATTCATTCATGATAATTAGTTGATCACATCACCATCGGTAACAGTAATAGCTTGACCACCAGATAAGAAGAAACCAGCAACTTGACCTTGCATTTCTTGAGTAGCACGACCTGCCATTGCTGCATCTGGTGCTTCAGGGCGAGGACTTGGATCTAATATTGAACTATGATGACCCACCACAAATCTTACTACGCCAGAGCCAAGAGTAGTTTCATTAACGCTAGGTAAACCTAATAAGACAACGGCACCTTCAGTGCCCGCTAGCGGCGCTGTTGCAACACTATTAGGAATAACCTGATCAGATAAGTTGTCACTACCATTACCGACCACTTCAATTAAGTGCGTGGGTGTTTGGGACGTAGCCATTGCTGCCAAATAGTTTATAGGGTCACCAGCGTCAGTAACTGTTTGAGCTGCAAAAGTAAACTGAGCAAAAACAGCGTCTAATTCACCTTGCTGTACAGGGCTCAGTAAAGCATAAAAGTCTTGGTAATAACCAATCATCTGAGCTTCTGTTGGCGCAACTATACCCGGGTTAACTTGTGCGATATATCCTTGGAATTCAGGAGATTGAGCAAGCGTTAAACTAGACTTGATCAAATCACCAAAAGCAGGAGACTCCATTAGAAAGTTAGCGACCATAATTCCAGGCATTGCTAATGAATTAGACGATACTGCAAATAAAGCATCTAACGCTGGGTTTAAAGGCGTGTTTGCTAATGCTAAAAAGTTAATACCCGTAATAGCGCCTAAAGAATGCCCTAGGAAATGGACATTGGTTCCATTGACGTTTGGAATGGTACTTAAACTTAAACGCAGACCTAACATATCAACAGTACTTTGACGCAAGTTATCACGGGTCGTCAGTAAACTAGCTAAATTCATATACTGATCAGCAGAGACACTTGATGCATTGATATCATCAATACCGTCAGGGATATTATCAGGGCCTGTTATGTCAAATCCCCGACTGCCATGCAATGGATGATCAATGGCAATAGTAGCAAAACCAACAGTGGATAAAATACCTGTCATTGCTAGCATATCTTCTTTCTTAGAGGTAATACCGTGTTGAAGCATAACGATAGGCCAACCACCTGCGGGTATAGATGTTAAAGCAGGTAAACCGAAGCTTGCACGAACAGCATCTGTGGTAGGTGAGATATCAGGGGTTGTCAGTTGTACATCAAGAGGCATCATTGCTTTTGGCGCAGGTACCGGACTAAATTTAGTTAGATTACGCTCAGTATCAAGCTCCATAACCGAACTTAAATCACGCAAACCTGGTGCTGATAAGCCTGCAGATTCAGATACCGCCATACAAACACCATCTGACTCAGAAAGGGGCCCTGCGGGTATAGCGTCTGGATTTTCTGCTGCAAGTCCAGCGAGCATAGCACCCGAGTCACACAAGCTTCGCCACCAATCATTAATAGGCGCCATAGGGTTTTCAGGTGTAGGGACGCCTAAATAATAGGGTAGCGTTACCGAACCTGACCATAAATTAGCCGTTGAATATAACGCTTGCAAGTTAGCAGGTAACACAAGGCCTTGCATCGCAAAAGCTTGGGCAACAGAGATAGTCGTATCAGTCACTGATATAACGGGTGGTATGCCACCTTGAGCTAACGGTGCGGCTAATAAAGCTTTAGCAGTAAACAATACATCGGTTGTTGATTGAGTTGTCATCACCATAGTATAAATTAAGCTGTCGTGAACAGCTCCGGCCGCTACAATAGCATTTTCATAACTATTAATAATTGCTTGCAACCCTCTTTGTGCATCACTAGCTAATGGATACTCATTAATATTTTGCCGAACTGACTCATATGTCCCTGACCCAGCAATAGCTTTCCCGCTATCATCTTGAAGATTATTTGTTAATGCTAAAATATAAGAAGTTTTACCTTTTAAAGGTATTAGAGGGATAACAACAATACTCGCGCCCGACTTTTGCGAAATAAAGTCAACACCGAAAGTTAACTCGCTGACAACTAGACAAGCGGCACCGAGGGGAACTGCTTCACAGCCAATATCACCGCCCATTAATACTTCAAAGATACGGACGGACGCAGGATTAGAGACGCTATTACCACTGAGTGATGTCCCTGCAGGGAAATCAATATCAATAGTAAAAGGATTCACGGTTGACCAACCATCAAGTGCGCTAAGAGCAACGAAGGGGTCTGAACCGTTCAGCGGATCCTCTACAGGTAAATTCAGTGTACCATCGAGTGTGCCAGAAAATAATAAATCGTTAGGTACAGAAATGATGGCATTAGCGGGATCAAAGATGACCCTTGCAGGTGCCGTTACTGGTGTACCATTATCAGGTAATTCGTTTTTTACATCTTCAATGGTTTCACTACCACAACCACTTAAACCAAGTGCGCTGATAATAGCGAAACGGAGAATTAGCTTATTCATTTTATCTCCCCAAGGACTAATCTATTGATTAAATTTATATTTATTATATATTTACGCTTTATTTATGGGAGTTTTTACTTTTACAATAGGTGGTGGAATTAACAAAAAATCATGCATAATGCATAAATATTACTTACGAGCAGCTTGTTAGACCATTTAAATTTAAACTAATATTTAATAATTTACTAACCCTATTTAGGCCTCTAGCGGTTTATTTTATTTTTTTAACTACAAATTAAGGAATTTACTCGTCAGTTAACTGGCTAAAGAGTAGAATTAGTTAACTTTTAGAACTAAAACTGAAACGAAAATGTTCGACTATCAAATAAAAGAAAATTGCTTAGCTGGTAAAAATATCCTAGTGACAGGTGCCGGCGATGGTATTGGCCGGCAAGCTGCATTAAGTTATGCAAAATTAGGTGCTACGGTTATATTATTGGGAAAAACTGTTAAAAAACTAGAGGCTGTTTACGATGAAATAATGCTTCAAGGGAGCAAAGAGCCAGCAATTATACCACTCGATTTAAAAGGCGCCACTAAACAAAACTATATTGATATGTCTGCCACGATTGGTGAGCAATTTGGTCAGTTAGATGGACTGTTATTAAATGCCTCTATGTTAGGTGAGTTAAGCCCTTTTACTCAAATACATGAAGAAATATTTAATGAAGTAATAAAAGTTAATGTTACCGCGCAATATTTAATTGCTCAATCGCTTATTCCGACACTGCTTTTAGCTAAAAATGCTTCCGTGGTATTCACTTCATCAGGAGTGGGAAATCAAGGAAAGGCTTTCTGGGGGCCCTATAGTATATCTAAATTTGCTACTGAAGGAATGATGCAGGTTATTGCTGATGAATATGAAAACACCTCATTACGCACTAATGCCATTAATCCTGGGGCTACAAAAACCAATATGCGCGCCAGTGCTTTTCCTGCTGAAGATAAAAACATATTAGCAGTACCGGCTGATATTATGCCACTGTATGTTTATTTAATGAGTGATGATAGTCTTGAAGTGAATGGACAAACGTTAAAGGCTCAATAAAAAAAGATGTTTCGCTCTGTTCAAGTGAAACATCTCTTTACGAATAGTCTTTCATTTTATTAACGCAATTCTCTGCGTAAAATTTTACCTACATTCGTTTTAGGCAGCTCGTCTCTAAATTCTATTAGTTTAGGCACTTTATAATTGGTCAAGTTTTTACGGCAATGATCAATTAGCGATTTTTCATCCAGACTTTCATCTTTTTTCACCACAAATATCTTCACCAATTCACCAGAAAAATCATTAGGGACGCCAATAGCCGCAACTTCTAATACCCCCTCATGCATCATAACAACTTCTTCAATCTCATTGGGAAACACATTAAAACCTGAGACGATGATCATATCTTTTTTGCGATCGACTATTTTAAAAAACCCACCCTCATCCATAGTGGCAACATCACCTGTCGCTAACCAACCATCTTTTAAAATTTCATCTGTCGCTTCTTGACGATTGTAATAGCCAACCATGACCTGTGGCCCTTTAACCCACATTTCACCCGCTTCACCAATTTGAGCATCTGTGCCATCATCTTTTACAATTCGTATATCCGTTGATGAAGCAGGAAGTCCTATACTGCCATTATAAACTTCTTGATTATATGGACTTAATGTTACCAACGGCGAACATTCAGTTAAACCATAACCTTCAAGTAATTCAATTGATGTCACTTGCTGCCAACGCTCTGCAACGGGTCGTTGTACCGCCATTCCGCCACCCATAGCCATTCTTAAGTGACTAAAGTCGAGATCTTTAAAGCCTACCGTATTTAATAATCCGTTAAATAAGGTATTTACACCCGTAATTGCGGTGAAAGGATATTTCGCTAACTCTTTGATAAACGCAGGCATATCACGAGGGTTGGTAATTAATAAATTAGTCCCCCCAAGTGTAATAAATGTCAAGCAATTAGCCGTTAAGGCAAAAATATGATAAAGCGGCAATGCGGTCACTACTAATTCATTACCTTCTTCTAACAAAGGTTTAATAGCGGCTTTAGCTTGTTCTAAATTGGCGACCATATTGCGATGAGAAAGCATCGCACCTTTAGAAACCCCTGTGGTGCCGCCGGTATATTGCAAGAAAGCAAGATCTTCACCTTTTAAAACCACCGGTGAAAAAGTCATATTTTTACCTTTAGCCAAAACAGCATTAAATCTTACCGTCTTAGGTAAATTAAACGCTGGCACCATTTTTTTAACGTATTTAACAACCGTATTAACTAGTGTTCCTTTAACTAAACCAAGACGATCACCCAGTGACGTTAGCACCACATGTTCAATCGGTGTTTTATTGATAATAGACTCAAGGGTATGAGCAAAATTTTCAATAATTACAATAGCTTTAGCACCAGAGTCTTTTAATTGGTGCTCTAATTCACGAGCGGTGTATAAAGGATTAACATTGACGACAGTGAGGCCGGCAATTAGTGCACCAAATAAGGCAATAGGGTATTGCAGAGTATTAGGTATCATAATGGCAAACTTGTCGCCTTTAACTAAACCTAATTCTTGTTGTAAATAAGCGGCAAAAGCTTGTGATTGTTCAGCAAGCTCAGTGTAACTAATTTCCGCACCCATATTAATAAAAGCAGTTCTTTCACTATAAACCTGGGTATATTTATTAAACATATCAACAAGGGAGGCATATTTATCGGGGTCAATATCAAATGGAACTCCAGGGGGATAACTTTTTTCTAACCAGATTTTGTCCACTGTGCAATTCCTCATACTAAGATTATTTATTTATTTATTTAAAAGTGGCTTATTTAAAGCTACTTTCATTTATTATTAATGATGGTAAGTTAGCAAATTTAAACTGGTAGAGCCAGTGATTTAAAACGCTTATTTAAAACGCTTGTTTAAAATAAGCATAAGTAATCAAACGAAATGCCAAGTCAACAATATGAATCAGTTATAATAAAATGTAAATATAACCAATTTAGAACATTTGGCTAAGCGCTTATAAAATTGTTAATAAATTTTGCAGTCGTCTCTGGTTGTTCCATATGAACATGATGCCCACCCTCAATATCATAATAAACAACATTATTAAATAATGGACCAAAATGAGTAATTCCTCGGGTTACCATGTCAAACCCAGTGCCTGTAGTACCATGTAATAATTGTACAGGGCATTTAATATCTCGAATGAATTGCTCAGCTTGGGATAACGTTAGACGATAAGGCGAAACATTTCTAAGACGACTGTCGGCACGCCACACATATCCATGCCCCTCTTTAACCAAGCCTCTTTTGACAATAATTTTTGCTTGCTGATAATTCATATCACTCACCGCAATCCTGGCTTTAATGGCTGAGTCTGATGTTGGATGCAAGTTTTTTTCTTTCTTGATCTTATTATTTTTAACGTAATTGAATGAACTTCTGAGACGACTTGTCATACCTTGTCTTAGCTGAGCTGTGGTTTTATCAGCATCTGAACTCATAAAACCAATGGAGTCGAGTAACGTTAATGACTTAACTCTCTCAGGAAATGCTGCAGCAAAAGCAGAGGCGACCATGCCCCCCATTGAATGAGCAACTATATCAATATCATGCCAATCATTTAATTCAAATAACTGAAGCAAATCATAGACCCAGTCAATAAAATGATAATGAGCATCTTCAGAGCGATGTGATGAAAAGCCATGGCCTGGCCAATCAATAGCAATAAGCCGTTTGTTGGTTAAATAAGGCATTAAAGGGGTAAAACTTGCGGCGTTATCTAACCAGCCATGTAGGCACAAAACCACTTCGTCTTCGTCATCACCACAAGCTAAACCATGGAGCGATAATGCACCAATATCGTAACAAATTTCTTCTATTTCAATTACTGACATATAAATTTCTAACACTTTTTTTAAAGACGAATATTTGTTGGTAAATAGTCACTTCAGGGACTATTACGCTAGCGATAAGCTGTAGCCTTTAATCGGCTAAGTAAAAATACCATTGTCAACGCAAGCAGCAACCATATGGTTACCCATAATATTTCTGGAATTGCAGTTGATGCAGAGAGTGTTGCACCATCACCTAAACTTCTGCCATCTAACAGATATAAAGGACTAAACATACTATTAAGCAAGACGATAATACCCAGTAATTGTACAAATTTTTGCAACATTTTTAATTTCTTAAGCTTTATGGTCATGATAAACATGGTTAACAACGCCGCTAAAATAATGATAGTTAAAATATCTCTTGCCCATAATAAAATAGAAGCCGACAGTAAAAAAATGACAAAACCAGAAAAAAACTGTGCAAGTCTTTGATGATGACCAGCAAGGCTATAAATTAAGCCACCCCAAAGAATAGCACCAGCATAACCAAAAAAACTAATAAAAAAAGCACTGCCGCCCTGTGTGGTACATAAACCAGAGCCATTAGCAAATAACTGAAGTTTAATTATAGTGCCACCAGTAGCAATTGCCGCTAAACCATGACTAATTTCGTGAAAATAAGTTTCTAACCAATTAAAAGGAATCGAAACGATAGGGATTTGTCTGATAATGGCGCCAGCAATGAGAAATAACCAAAATTGATATTTATGCCAAAATGAAGGAGATTCAAATTGAGGCGCAGAATAAGGATGCGAATCAGGCAAGTAAGTCTACCCCAAAGACTTGCTTAATATTATCTCGTTGAGCTTGATTTTCAACAGATTGATAAGCAGATATGGCTGTATAGTTTTGCTCACTAGGCTGATCATAATCAGTATATTTAGTTGATTGCTGATTAGGCTGCTTAAGCGTTTGCTGCTGAATAAGTTCAAGAGTTTGAGGGTCGAGATCTAGCCTGTCTATTGGTTTTTTACTTGATGTTTCATCTTTACTAAATTGCAGACGGTCAAGGTCGCGTTGATGCTCAACGGACCCTTGTACATTTTTTCTATGACTTATCGGGGTATTAATTGATAAGTTGGTCGGAGCATTAGGTATTTTCATCTCTCTAATTTAGCAAATTTCAGACAAATGTAAAAATATTTATTCTTTTCCTGGTAATTTTTTCCAAGAAACTGTGTCTCTTACATAAACAGGTTGAGCATTTTCTGGCAATACACCCTCACCTCTTTTGAACGCTGCGATACCTATTGCTAACATAGCTTTGGCTTCAGGAAATAAAACTTCAGGCGAGTCATTATTGAATTTTAAACTTGTTAATTCATCGACATAGGCATCCCAGCCAGTACCAACACCGTAAGCTTGTTCTACAATACTGACTAACCTTTGTTTAAGTTTATCTGGGGGTGTCACCGCTTCATTAATTTTAGCTTGCATAATATTATTTTCATCAAGTTCGTAGTAACCGTTATAAACCTCAGACATTCGTGCATCAATTACCGCAATCACTTGGCTTTGTTGATGATTTATATAGGCTAATTGCGCCATGGTTTGAAGTGTTGATACACCAACAAGTTTTAAATTAGCTGAAAAAGCTAAACCTTGAGCAACACCGATACCAATACGAACACCGGTAAAACTCCCAGGGCCTTGACCAAAGATTAACCCGTCAAGCTGGCTTAACTTACAGCTCGCTTCTTTTAACACATCATCAATCATTGGTAATAAACGTAAACTGTGTGATTGAGGACACAATTCATAGCGACTAAAAACTTTATCATTACACTGTAAAGCAACTGAGCAAGCTTCTGTTGAAGCATCTATGGCCAAATAATTCACCTAATTCTCTCTTCTTTTTATCTAACTAATAAACTTAAATTGATTAAACTAACCGGTAATATCTTGCAAGAACTTTGCTGCTTGGTCTAAGTCACGGCTACGTTTCATTATCGGTAAACTTTTTAAAAACACTTCACCGTAAGGCCTGTTCACTAAACGATCGTCGCAAATAACTAGAATACCTTTATCACTAACATCTCGAATTAGTCGCCCGACGCCTTGTTTTAAGGCAATAACGGCCTGGGGTAACTGGATTTGACTAAAGGGATCATTACCTTGTCGCCGGACTTCTTCACATCTTGCCTGTAATAATGGGTCGTCAGGTGAAGCAAAAGGCAATTTATCAATAATAACACAGGTTAGTTTATCGCCCCTAACATCTACCCCTTCCCAAAAACTAGCCGTTGCCAGTAACACAGCTTGCGGTTCTTCAACAAATTGAGCTAATAATTTACCCTTACCCATCTGACCTTGAACCAATAATGGATTATCAATTTTTTCCGCTAAATGTTCAGCCACCTGATTCATAACGCGATAACTGGTAAATAACATAAAGCAGGCACCATTAGAGGCAGCAATTAAAGGAATAGCAAGTTCTGATAATGCCAAGGCTCTATTTTTATTATTCGCTTCAGGTAAATAACGAGGAACAATAAGTTGTGACTGTTGTTGGTAATCAAAAGGACTATCTAGCAGTAAGCTTTTTGCTTCTTGCAAACCTAAGTGTTTAGCGAAATGTTCAAACTTACCATCAACAGCCAATGTTGCCGAAGTAAAAATCCAACCGGCACCAGAGTCTTTAACATAATGACTAAATTTTTCTGCAACAGTGAGCGGTGTTTGGTGCAGTACCACATGACGAGGGGTGGTTTCATACCAAAAGCTCATACTGTAATCGTCAAATTTCGCCATGACATCGTATTTATTAAGCAAATTTACTGCACGCTCAAAACAATTATCAATGGCTTCATTTCGAGATACACACAACTTTATCACCTGATAAAGAAAATCAAGATCTATCTTTAGGTCTTGAAAACATTGTAACAATAGAGACTGTTTTGCCTTATCACGCCAATTACCTCTTTCAGGGTCATAATTAAACAATAATCTAAAACTTTGTGCGGTTCTTTGTAGCTTCTCAGCCGCCTTTCCTAACTGTTTAACATCCGTTAGTGAGCTCCGATAAACTTGTAAAACATCGACACACAGTTCATATAATTGACGTGTTGAAAAAGCTTCACCAAAATATTCACTGGCAATATCAGGAATTTGATGTGCTTCATCAAAAATCATGACATCGGCCTTTGGTATTAATTCACCGAAACCTGTATCTTTTAGCGCCATATCAGCAAAAAACAAATGATGATTGACCACCACTAAATCAGCCTCAATCGCTTTTTTTCGAGCCTTGATGAGGTAACAATTGTCATAATCAGGACAATCTTTAGCTAAGCAGTTATCAACGGTACTGGTAACAAACGGAAAAATAGCTGAATTTTCTTGTACACTGACCAGCTCGCCAATATCACCACTTTGAGTACTGTTAGACCATGTTTTCACTTTAACTAAGTCTGTTAAAGTTTCAGCGTCAAGCTGACCCCGGGTTTCTTGAAATTGGTCGAGTCGGTATCGGCATAAATAATTTGCACGCCCTTTTAATAAAGCCATTTGAGCATTACTGGCAAGGGCTTTACGAATAAGAGGAAGGTCTTTATGGAATAGCTGTTCTTGTAAGTTTTTAGTACCCGTTGATACTATGATTTTTTTATCACTGAGCAACGCAGGAATTAAATAAGCAAAAGTTTTACCTGTACCTGTTCCTGCTTCCACAATTAATGACGACTTTTTATCTATAGCATAAGCAACTTCAATGGCCATATCTGTTTGTGCTTGTCGGGGGGAAAAACCGTCAATGGCTTTGGCTAATATGCCATCTGTTGAAAAAGCTATTTCTATTGGTGTCATTTATTGGCAATAAGCTTATATAAAGTGAGGATGAAATGAGGAAAGATAATACCTCATTAACATAAGATTGGGGCTATTATAATTAGCTTTTAAAGCATTGAAAGAATTTTAATGCTTTGTATTGATAGTTTATACAAATATATCAAGATGCGGTTTATGATCTTCCTCCTGAGTAATTTCCGCTTCCACGCTTTTAGGTTTATTTCTATCTATTTGCTTATCTTCCAAAACCTGACCATGATGACGACTAGATTGATGATCTGTATCTGAAATAGAATAATAATGATTGAGCAAATGATCTTCGTCTTCTTTTAATTCATTTGCCGCTGAATCTTTTAACAATGCCTTAACTTTTAGGTTAGTCGGTTTGATTGGCACTGGTACAACACGTGTTAATTGTGTAGTAAAAATATCCACTGATAATCTCCCTCATTTTAAGTAAACAAATCGATTAATCAATTTGTTAGTTAATTATCTAATGAACTTATTATCGGAAAAAAATCAAGAAACTTTAATATCATATATACTTTTGTAATAACAGAAAAGGTAATAAAAGCTTGCGAGCTAATGATATTCCTCGTATTGTAAGCCATAGAAGCAGATATTGAATTTATATTGTCAATATTTGCCATGAGAAACAAATTTAATGAGATTATTATGACTGACAACCTGAACACGCTACATCATCACTATCATACGGATTAGCCACTCAGGTATATTCGCTGGGGGGCTATTGGCCTTTCAATGGATTAGTTAAATTTACACCAAATTCTAAACCCCCGAAAGAGCCTTACTCTCTCGGGGGTTTTCGCATTTTACTGTGTTAAAAATTGTATATACATGCGAAATATTGATGAAAACAGACAAACTATTATAAATTTAAAGACTTTAGACAGGACAAATAAGATGACTACTCAACCACGTTTACGCATCGCCATGCAAAAATCAGGAAGATTAAGCGAAGATACCCAAAATTTACTTAAACGTTGCGGCCTAAAGCTCAACGTTACCGACCGTCGTTTGTTAGCACATGTCACTAATATGCCTATTGATATTATGCGTGTGAGAAGCAGTGATATTCCAGGCCTTGTGATGGATGGTGTCTGTGATTTAGGTATTGTTGGTGACAATACCTTAGAAGAAGCCGAATTAGAACGTGAACTTTTAGGTAATAAAGCCAACTACATTCGTACCACCGGTTTAAACTTCGCCGCTTGCCACCTGTCTATTGCCATGCCAGAAGAATTTGATTACCAAGGTATTGAAAGTTTGAATGGTTTACGGTTTGCGACGACTTACCCGCAACTGCTCAATCGCTTTGCTAAAGAAAAAGGCATTGAACTCGACTTTTGTTTATTAAAAGGCTCGGTAGAAGTTGCTCCTCGAGTTGGTTTAGCTGATGGTATTTGCGATCTAGTATCAACCGGTGCAACATTAGAAGCTAACGGTTTAAAAGAAGTTGAAGTGATTTTTCGCTCTAAAGCATCATTAATTCAAACATCTGTACCGCTGGGTGATGAAAAACAAAAAATGTTAGATACCTTATTACCCCGTATTCAAGGCGTGATGCAGGCAAAAGAAAGTAAATACATTATGTTGCACGCACCAAAGGATAAAATAAGTGAAGTAAGTGCTCTGATGCCCGGCACTGAAACACCAACGATCTTACCTTTGGCAGAGCGTGATGATTTAGTTGCGGTTCACGTAGTGGCGACAGAAACGCTCTTCTGGGAAACTATGGAGCAACTAAAGGCGTTAGGTTGTCACTCAATACTCGTTATGCCAATTGAAAAGATGATGGGCTAAATTATGACTGATTTTTTTGTAACAGATAAAAAAACAGCAAACGCCAGTGCGATTAATTGGTCGTCACTTTCACCAGACGAGCAACAAGTGACACTTGCTCGTCCTGCCATTACTAATAGTGCGAGTTTATCCACTCAAGTTGCTGAGATATTATCCTTAGTTAAAAAACAAGGTGATCAAGCAATTTTTCAGTTAACGGAAAAATTTGACACCGTTAAACTAACCACCTTAAAAGTAACAAAAGAACAAATTAAACAGGCAACGCTGGCATTATCAGACAAACGTTTAAAAGCCATTAAAACCGCTTATCAGCAGATTAAATGTTTTCACGATGCACAAATACCCACGGATGTTGATGTCACGACTCGTCCCGGTGTCCGTTGTATTTTAAAAACACAAGCAATTGATAGTGTGGGTTTATATATTCCAGCAGGTAGTGCGCCTTTACCATCAACAGTACTCATGTTGGGCGTTCCAGCAAAAATCGCTGGTTGTTCACGCACTGTTTTAGTTTGTCCTCCTGATAAAAATGGCCAACTGGCTGATGAAATTCTAGTTGCTGCTGACCTTTGTGATATTGATGAAATTTATACAGTAGGTGGTGCACAAGCCATTGCAGCGCTTGCTTATGGCACAGAAACGATTAAAGCAGTCCATAAAGTCTTTGGTCCAGGTAATCGTTTTGTTACCGAAGCTAAAAAGCAACTTTCACAGCAAGTACCTGGTTTTGCTATAGATATGCCTGCTGGTCCTTCAGAATTATTAGTCATAGCTGATGAACAAGCCAACGCCGCGTTTGTTGCTGCTGATTTATTATCTCAGGCCGAACATGGACCGGACAGCCAAGTAATTTTATTGTCAGATAGTGAAAGTTTAATCAATGATGTTGCAGTTGAACTTAGCCAACAAGTTACCTTATTGAGCCGCAAAAAAATTGCCCAACAAGCCTTATTGCAAAGTCGACTAATTTTAACAAAAGATTTAAGTCAAGCGGTTGAAATATCGAACGAGTATGGTCCAGAGCATTTAATTATTCAAACTGAGACACCACAAAATTTATTGTCGACTTTACGTAATGCCGGCTCAATTTTTGTTGGCGCTTACACCCCAGAATCGGCAGGTGATTACGCGAGTGGTACTAACCACGTACTGCCGACTTACGGCTATTCAAAAGTAATCAGCAGCCTAACACTAGCCGATTTCTCTCGTCGCTATACAATACAAGAGCTTACTAAAGAGGGCTTAGCCAGTTTGGCTGAATGTATTACAGAATTGACCGATGCCGAAGGGTTAGATGCTCATAAACGTGCCGTTACTATTCGTCTTGAGGAAGATTAGTTATGCCAACTAATTCAAAAAACAGCCCGTCAATTACCAATAAACTTGCACGAGAAGAACTGATCAATATGGTGCCCTATCAATCGGCCCGTCGATTATTTTCAAGTGGTGATGATGCAACCAATAAGATCTGGCTAAATGCCAATGAAGCATCAGGGCCAGGTACTTATCAACTTGAGGGTAATAGTCTTAATCGCTATCCTGATTTTCAACCAGAGTCGCTATTAAAAGCTTACAGCAACTATGCTCAACAACCCGTGGCTAATATTTTAGCAACGCGTGGCGCAGATGAAGGCATTGAGCTGTTAATAAGAACTTTTTGTAAAGCTTACCAAGATAATATAGTCATCTGTCCACCCACTTATGGGATGTACGCCATTAGTGCAGAAAGTCATGGCGCAGGTATTGTTAAAGTGCCATTAATCAACAATGAACTTGACCTTGAAGGCTTAAAAGCTAATGTAGGAAAAGTTAAGATTGTATTCCTGTGTTCGCCAGGCAACCCTACAGGTAATTTATTACCCGCAGCACAAATAAAAGAGACGATTGAGTTATTCAAAGACAGCGCCATTGTCGTCGTTGATGAAGCCTACATAGAATTTTCAGCTAAACACTCTGTTGCTTCTTGGCTCCAACAATATGAAAACTTAGTTATACTAAGAACCTTATCAAAAGCGTTTGCTCTGGCTGGTTTACGTTGTGGCTTTACCCTGGCCAATAGCAATATTATTAATATGCTCAGCAAAGTTATTGCTCCCTATCCTATTTCAGCGCCTGTCGCTGAAATAGGCAGTATTGCTCTCGCTAATGACAATTTAAAGCAAGTCAGTATTCGTGTTAAAGAAACTGATTTTTTTCGCCAACAACTAATCACTTGGCTTGCATTACAGCCCTGGTGCGAAAAAGTACATCATAGTGATGCTAATTTCGTATTATTTAAGGCGGGCTCTGAGGACCTCAAAGATTTTATTTTTAATGCCCTGTTAGCACGAGGGATATTAATTCGAGATCAATCAAAGCAACCCCAATTAATGAATTGTTTACGCATCAGTATTGGCAGTAAACATGAGCTAAAGTTATTAATAGAAACAATTACCTTGGCATTTGACAAATAAATAATAGTTGAATTGATTTTTACCCGATTACTTTAGCAACTTTTTTACAGAAACTTTTATAGAGAATAATTATGGCACAAGAAAACATTTTATTTATCGACCGTGACGGCACACTAATTGAGGAGCCTATTAGCGATAAACAAGTTGATAGCTTAGAGAAATTAGTTTTTGAACCAAAAGTATTACCTGTGTTATTGGCACTGCAAAATAAAGGTTTTAAACTGGTGATGGTATCGAATCAAGATGGGTTAGGCACACAAAGTTACCCACAAGAAGACTTTGATGTACCCCACAATAAAATGATGGACATCTTTAGCTCTCAAGGTGTTATTTTTGAAGACGTTTTACTTTGCCCTCATTTTGATAAAGACAACTGCAGTTGTCGCAAGCCTAAACTAGGCCTTGTTAGCAATTATTTACAACAAGGAAGAGTTAACTTTTCAAATTCGTTTGTTATTGGTGATCGCGAAACTGACATGCAACTTGCTGCAAATATGGGCATTATTGGTATCAAATATGATCGTGAAAACTTAAACTGGACCGATATTAGTGAACAGCTATTAACCAGTAACAAAAGAACCTCAACTGTTATCCGCACCACTAAAGAAACAGATATAAAAGTCACTGTTAACTTAGATAAAGTCGGTGGTAGTAAAATTGATACCGGTCTTGGCTTTTTTGATCATATGCTAGATCAAATAGCAACTCACGGTGGTTTTAATCTCCAATGTAGCGTTTCTGGTGATTATCATATAGATGAACATCACAGTGTTGAAGACACTGCACTGGCATTAGGCCAAGCTTTAAAAAAAGCCCTTGGTGATAAACGTGGTATTGCCCGTTTTGGTTTTGTTTTGCCGATGGATGAGTGCCGCGCCGAATGTTCAATCGATTTATCAGGTCGCCCGTGGCTAGAATTTGATGCTAACTTTACTGACAATGTAGTAGGAAAGATGTCGACACAAATGGTTAGTCATTTTTTCCGCTCTATTGCTGATTCTATGGCAATCACTTTGCACTTATCAACCACTGAAGGCAATTGTCATCACCAAGTAGAGAGTTTATTTAAAGTGTTTGGTCGCGCACTGGGGCAAGCTATTACAGTAAAAGGCGATGTACTCCCTAGCTCAAAAGGCACCTTATAATGAGAGGGAATGTTCAGCAGCAAATTAATGTAATTGTTGACACCGGTTGCGCTAATTTATTTTCAGTGAAATTTGCTATTGAACGCTTAGGCTTTGACGT
>TARA_B110001469_G_scaffold47803_1_pt1 | contig 19920 bp, 18 predicted proteins | sample TARA_B110001469 | Tara Oceans TARA_B110001469 (sample SAMEA4397034) | marine metagenome | biome: Polar Biome; feature: [SRF] surface water layer (ENVO:00010504); material: water (ENVO:00002006), including particulate matter (ENVO:01000060) such as... | depth 5 m
ACATCAATGTGGATGAAGACGGTTTTATTAAAGCCACAGCCTTCACTGCATATTCTGGTTAATAGCCAAAATTGTTCACGATCAGATCAGAATGGTGTTCACGATGGGCCAGAATATGCAGTTATCATCCCGAAAGGACTCAACGAGCTGTACATAACGGCGAGGACCTGATTTAGTAATCTTGATATACATGCCTGTACTGTATAATTAATACAGATGTTGTCAAATATGACTAATAACATCAAGATAGTCACAAACGTGCCAGCACACGGTTTTTCCCAAAAACCGGCCTACAGCCCAGTAAAAACCTTCGAATTTGGCGAAAAAACGGCCTTTTTGTCTTCAAACTGTCGAACCCGGGTGCGTCAGGCCAAAGCCGACGGAACTTACAGCAAGCTCTTAATCTATCTAGCCAAACAAGATCTTTTAATCCTTGATGACTGGGGGCTGGAGCCGCTGGACACGGCCCAACGCAATGATGTGATGGAGATAATGGATGATCGTAATGATGCAAGTTCAACAATGATCATCAGCCAACTTCCTGTTGATCAATGGCATCAATCTATCGGAGACAATACGTTAGCGGATGCCATTTTAGATCGACTGGTACACAACGCTCACCGTATGCCATTAAAAGGAGCCTCTTTACGACAATTACAGCCAGAAAGTTGACTGATCGTGAACACTTAGTGTAAAAATAACACTCACCCAATGCGGAACGGTCTAAGTGTTCACGATGGTCCAGAATGGGTGTTCACGTTCGCCAGAATATGCAACGCTGCTTCAACTCTTCATACACCAGAAATAACTATACCTCAACTCCTGTTAACGGGCGGTTGAGTCACGCGTATCATTCGTGAAAATGGCCGTTTTTCGCCTTTATGTAGTGCAGTGTGCTACTTTGAGCTCAAGGCTTGTTGGCCTGGCAATTTACCGACAATTGATGGGCTGATTGGAGAATGTTTTTGCAAGTGGCTCAGTATAAATGATCATAAAGTTAGTGAGATTGGTATAACTGACATTCCGCACCCCATAAAAACTATTTGTTTTTTGTACTGCTCTAGTATAAAAAGAAAGCGGTGGGCGTTTTTTAGGCTACTCTATTTCAAAACTGAGTCTGTTTTGATCGAAAATTAACTCAGAATTTAAAATACCGACTTAGGGTGCGGAATGTCGGGTATAAATACCCGTTACCATACCAGAGTGTTAAGAAGGCAAAAATGTGGTGTGATCTGCATTAACGGCATTTTCATCTGCTAAGGCAATAATATTTTCTGCGCTAAATACGTTGGGTAAAATATTATTAATATAAAAATTGGCAGAGGTGATTTTACCCTGATAGAACTCAGATTCTTTTTGGTCAATATCACCGTCCATTGCTTTATTGGCAATAATAGCCCCATCAAGTAATAACCAAGCAACAGTTACTTCAGCCATCATTTGTAAAAAACGAGTAGAAACAGCAAATATCAGCTCCATTTTTTGTAATCTAATCCAGCTACCCATTAATTGGTGCGTTTTTGTTAAACTCGTTAGTGATTTTTCTAGCATGTTTATCGATTTTTCGAATGTTGAGTTTTGTCGATTTTTTTCGATAAATGTCATTACGTTTTTCTCGTATAATGCTAACAATTTTGAATGACGACCCATCGCTAGTTTATCTTTGAATAAATCGGCCGACTGTACAAAATTAGTACCTTCCCACAAAGAGAGTACTTTAATATCTCTGGCGTACTGTTCAACAGGATGATCTTTTATATATCCATGACCACCATATACTTGAATAGCAAGTTCGGCGACTCGCCATGCTTGATCAGACGTATAGGCTTTAACAATGGGAGTGAGTAAGTTAACTAATGATTGATGTTGGTATAAAAGGGTTTCACTTTGCTCTGTTGTGATCCGGTTGGTTTCTTGTTTAACCATGATATTAGTGGTCATGCTTTGGTGATAACACAGCTTAACAATGAGGGCGCGGCAGCCTTCAACTTTGCTTTTCATTTCAAGTAACATGCGTTTTACATCAACGTGAGTAATAATCGACACACGTTCAGCTTTAGGGTTGAATGACTGTTTGAAGTCGGTGCCTTGAATTCTTTGACTGGCATATTCAGCGGCATTTAAGTAAGCACTTGATGCCATACCTAACGCATACATTCCAGTTGCGATTCGAGCCAAGTTCATCATGGAAATTAATTGTCGTAGGCCAATGTTTTCACGTTCCCCTAATAAATATCCATAACAAGGTGTATCTGTACCAAAGGTTAGATGGCTGGTGGCACAGCCATTTAATCCCATTTTGTTTTCAAGGCGTAAACATTTTACGCCATTGTCTTGATTTTCAAGATCTTGTTTAGGCACCACAAAGCAAGATAGACCAACGGTACCTGAGCGTGCACCTTCAACACGCGCCAGTACAATATAAGCAATATTATCAGTGAGTTGGTGCATTCCGGCAGAGATAAATATTTTCTGTCCCGTTATTTGATAGCGACCATCGGATTGTTTTATTGCTTTTGTGCGGCAATTTCCGACATCGCTGCCAGCATCGGGTTCTGTCATGCACAAACATGCTCCCCATTCATTGGTTGCAAGTTTTTTACAAAAGATATCTTTAAGTTGTTGTGTACCAAATTTATCGATTAAATATAATGCTGGGCTACAAAACCCTGAATAAATCATAAATGCAGGGTTAGCCCCCATAAAAATTTCATAAATAGCTTGCGCTATAATATAAGGTGCGCCTAAGCCACCATATTGTTCTGGTGCGCCTAAACGGCCCCACTGAGCAGAGATATAATCATCCCATAATGCTTCAAATCCTTGCGGTAACTGCACTTTGCCGTCAGGCATCAGCTTACAGCCGTCTCTATCAGAGGATTGATATAAAGGCCCTAACTTTTGACAACAAAATTTATGCGCGTGTTCTATTAATTGGTTACTCAAGTTTTGATCAAACTCAGGATAAATTTCTGAATCAAGAATGTTGTCTTGTACTTTAAATTGTTGCCACAATAAAAACATGTGGTCACGTAGGTCAACGCGATAAGCATTATTTGATGTCATGTGTGCCTCTTTAATATTGTTTTAAAATGCCCAGTTAAATACTAGCCTCATACTATGCAGATTAGGGTTTAGACCATATTCGCAATGACGACAGCCATTAAAAAACTCTAATTGCAATCGACTAGTTAGGTGGTTATTCCATGATTTTAGTAATTCAAGACGATGTAATTCACTGTTATCATTCAAGTTAAGTTGTATGCTTTGTCTATATTGCCAAAGATCTGTTGAAAGTGGACTGGCATACATAAAGTAAAGATAATTTTGCCTAAGTTGTCCCAGATTTAAGCTATTTAACGCCGAAAATAAATATGCATGATCTTGCTCTCTTGGTTGGTTATTAATTATGTTTTGATATGCTGTTGAGCTTTTATTTGATATTTTTGTCCATTCATCGTTGGTAAAACCATGTTTGGTATTTAAGTACTCTATTCTAAAATCATGCCCTGAATCTAGCGTGTAGCCAGCCCCAACTAAATATTTCTGCCATTGTGTTGATTCATTTTCACCGAGCAATGCTTGTGTTTTTTGCTCTCTTTGTTGTAATAAGCTCCATTCAAAGCGCATGGTTATTTCATCAGTAAGTAATCGATTGAAACTGGCAGCATAATTTAAGCTTTGCTCAGGTTGTTTATGTAATAAAAAAACAAAATCATGGCTACCTTGGAAGCCTAAGCGGGCAATATATTGCTGTTTATTTTTTTTGTTTGCAGTGACAGAATCGGCAATAACTAAATGATAAAACCAATTGTTTTGACTATATTTCACCGTGGCCATATCCCAACCCTTTTGTTGTTTGGGATCGTCTAAATCAATATAGGGCCTATCTCTATAAGGTTTTAGTAAATTAGTTAGATTCCAATTGAAACCAGTACTCCATTGCGTTTTTATACGGCCTAATTGCCATTGCCATGCATAATCGTTACTGGTCCAGTTGAGGTAGGCTTCTAATACTGTGGTATCTAAATTATTCGAGGTATCTGCATTACTTGGAATGTCAGTATTTTTTTGAATATCCGTATGTTGGTATTGTGCTATGGTGCGAGCTCGGCCTTGAAAATTACTTTGCCAATGAGTTTTAACTTGCCAATCAAGCACTGCTGACTGTTTGTTTTGTGTAAACGCTACCAAACCGGGATTAAAGCTTTGCTTGTTATTGATTTTGTTCGTTTGTAAATAAGTTTGTATTGTTGTTTTATGTTCATATTGCGCAGGACTATTTTGCTGAATATTGGTAAAAGGGTCATCAGGAATATTACTTTGAGCCCATGTTTGTGTGCTTAAACCTATCAGCCAATAGCAAGCATATAAACGTTTGTTGTTCATAAGTTTACGATTGCTTCTTTGTTAAATAACCCGTCGGGTAGCTCACTACTGCGGTAGTTATCAAATAACATCCAGGTATAGCTACCTTCAATAAGTGGATCTGAGAGCAACATTTTATGTATCTTTAATTCACCATCAAACGACTTAAATACTTTATACTCTGCGGTTTTAAGTAATTTTCCTGAACGGGCATAATATTCACTCTTAATGGGTTTGAAAGGAACCTGATTTTGTAACCAAAAGATGACTTGTTGATAACTCATGCTATTTTTTTTTGCTTTAAGTACGAGCTTAATGTGATTGGGTTTATCTGTTTGAAACATTATTTCGGCAACATAATCTCGACTGAAATTACTGCCCGTTACATCGGCATTACTAGTTTCGCCTAGTAACCTCTGTGCAGGAGAAATTCTAATAACTTTTCGAGTTCCTGGAATATATAGCCACATATCACTTTGTTTTTTTAATAATATACGACCTTGTTGCCTAGCTGGAGATTTAAATTTAACCAACGAATTACCTTGTTTTACATCAACGGATAATTGATTAGTGCGGCTATCTCTGTTGCTTTTATAGCTAACATTAGTGATATCAAAGCTAAAACCTTTGGTGTTTAAACCACGGTATGAATCAATAATAGTGAGTAATTGTGCTGCATTTTTAGTTTCAATCGCAGGTGATACATTGTTGATTTCTTTACTATTTGCAATAAAAGCATGCATGAATAGCATTAAAAAAAGCGTATGTTTGCGTATTTTTTTAGTCATTATTATTCCTTTAAGCAGCGCGCATGGCTTGGTTTATTTGTAAACGAGATGCCTTAAAGGCCGGATAAATACTAGCAAGAATAGCTACTAAAGTACCTGCTACTGCTGTTTGCCATAGTATTGACCAAGAAATAAATATGCGTATTGGATAGCTCTGGCTACTACCTGGTGGTGTTGGCATAATAAATTGTGCTGTAGTGATGCCATTGGCAAGTAAAATACCGAATAAAACGCCTAAAACACTACCAATGAATCCGAGGTAGCAGGCTTCGGTAATAAACAACATCATTACTTCGTATCGGGTTGCGCCTAATGCACGTATAGAGCCAATTTCAGGTGTACGCTCCATTACTGCCATCATCATGGTATTGGCAATGCTTAACGCAGCAATAAATAATACAATCACTTGAATAAAGCCAAAGACACCATCAAATAACTTAATTACTTCATGGTAATAATCAGCCAGTTGTGACCATGTTTTAATTTCAACGGTTAATCCGTGCTGCTTAAACAATTGGGTTAATCGTTCAAGTACTAATTGTGTTTGATCTGTATCTGACAGTAAAACAACTAAACGGCTTACACCTTGAGTAAATTGTAGGTCTTGCGCGTGTGCTAGGTTAATGCGAATAAGACGATTATCAACCTCTCTTATACCTGAGTTAATTGCTCCTATGACTTTAATATCTACGGCATTGACTGCACCATCAGTGGTTGAGCTTAATAAAGTAAGATAATCACCTACTTGTGTATTGAGTGCGTTAAACAGCCCTTGTCCCAATAAAGCGCCATCAATATCTTGGCTAAATAAATCTTCACCTTGCGTAATGGTAATAGCCGAACTTAATAATGATTCTTTATCAGAATTAATACCATTACCTACAACCGCAATTGATTGATTTGAATTGGTTAATAAACCTGAGAAATTAAGCCTAGGTGTTATCAGTTCAACACTCGCTTGAGATTCAACTAATGTGGTGATTTTCTTAACTTCTTGTTGGCTTAATAAATATTTTTCAGGTTCTATATGACCATATTGATTGAAGCCTTGTTTATAAATTTGGATATGTCCAAGCTGCGATCGGATCATGTTTTCTCGCATGCCATCGTACATAGAAGCAACAAAACCACCAAAAAGCACTAAACTAATCACCGCAACCTGAATTGACAGTAACGTGATAATACTTCTTCGGCGATTTCGTAATACATTTAGCAATGCAATTTTATATCTAAACCCCATTATTCAGTTTCCTTTAAACGTGCAATTGCTTTAGTTTGCCAAATTGTTGATGCATTGCTTTTGAGCGATTGCCAAAGTACCTTGGCTTGTTCTGGTTGGTTGTTTTTAGCGAAAGCCATGGCTAAGTAATAATTGACAAAATTCAAAAAATCATCCGTTGGCTCTAATTTAGTTTGTTGTTTTATAATTGATAAATCGGTTACCGCAAAGTTAGCACGGTTTAAAAAACTGGGCATATTGGCATAACTGATACCACGTAATAATCTAGCGCCTAAGTTATTTGGGGCTTGTTTTATTGCACGATCCATTAATCTCATACCTTTACGCGATAGCAGGTTCATTTTCCCTAAATTATCTTGATAAAAAATGGCTTGATAACTTAATGCATTACCGTAGGCGGCCATCATTTCAACGTCATTTGGTTGTACGTTTGAAAATTCAGATAGCTGTTTAGTTATTGATTCTAACTTTGACAGTGATTGATTTTCGTCGTTTGAAAATAGGGCCAATGCAAGCAATAACTTTTTTCGTGTTTGTGAGTCTGATAATTCAGGGAGTGATGTTAAGTGGGCAAGACTCTTTTGTTGTTGGTTTATATTGCTGCCAATATAAGTTGGTAAGGTATATTGTTCATCCACGTTATTTATTTGTGACAGCGTATTAATTTGTGACAAAGTATTAGTTTGCGACAGAGCACTCGTTTTTGATTGAGTATTAATAGGCTGTTCAATTACTGCATTGATAGAGCTGGGATCAGAACAACCGACTAATAATAGGCTCAACAGTAAAGCATGTTGGGTTAATTTCATGCTGCAGCCTTTTTTTTGTCGTTGATAATTGCACCATCTTTTAATTCGATAATGCGTGAGGCTTGTGACAAGACAAAATCATGGTGAGTTGCAAATATAAAGGTGATGCCTTGTTTATTCAATTGTTTCATTAGATCCATAATTGAAGCGGCTGTGTTTGAATCTAAATTGGCTGTAGGTTCATCTGCTAAGATAATATCTGGTTCAGTCACTAAAGCGCGGGCGATAGCAACCCGTTGCATTTGGCCGCCAGATAACTGATTGGGTTTATGGTGCAAAAAGTCAGCTAAGCCTACTCGGGTTAACGCGACAATCGCTTTATTTTTTGTTTTTTTACTCCCTTGTAACGACAAAGGGTACTGCACATTTTCAAGTGCGGTTAATACCGGTAATAAATTAAATGATTGAAATATAAAGCCAATATGTTGCTTACGGATCTGTGATTTTTGAGCATCGGTTAATTTATTTAAACTTTTGTTAGCGATGCTTACATCGCCATTATTGGCTTCATCCATTGCGCCAATAATGTTTAAAAGCGTACTTTTACCACTGCCACTGGACCCTTTTAATACTAAAAACTCACCTTTATGAATCGTTAAATTTATATTTTTTAAGGCATGTACTTTGTTATTGCCGAGCATAAAATGACGACTAATATTTTTGAGTGCTACAACTACCATAATTCACCTCGTTGCTGTTCAGAAAACTGCATTTCAAGGTGTTGATACTGGGCTAAATCTAATGATGTTTTAGTGGTTACTGTTTGATACAAACTCAGGTAGTTTTGTACTTTTTGTGCTGATAAGCTATCTGCTTTAAATAAGTATGCTTGTGCCATAGAGATATAAATTTGGCCTTTTATTTCCGCTGGAATTTCATTTTCTGCGCGTTTTAATAACGCGTTAAACCATGTTTCATCCTTAAACACTAAATCAAACTGTGGATTTAATGGGCCTATATTGGCAAAGGTAGCCAATCGAACTAATCTAATGGTAAGATCGTTTGGCGCTAACATTACCGCGTCACTGATATTCGCTAATACGGTGTTAAGTGTATAGAGTTTGTAAAAACCCATGGTGAAATCAAGAGATGCCCCAGATACTTTTGCTGAATTGGCGTTATACCAAGCCATCACTAAAGCATCATTAGGCGCTAACTTGTTTGCTCGGGTTAAATAGTCATCTGCTAAATCAATGTCATTGTGCATTGAATAGGTTGAGCCTAATTCCACTAGTAACGAAATATCTTCAGCGCTATCAACTAACTCTTGTTTTAATGACTTGATATTTTCGAGTTGTTGTTCACTATAAGCCTGATGTTTAAAGTCAATTGGCCATGATCCCATGAACCAAGAGATAATATTGCCAATGAGTAAACTTGTGATAATAAAGCTGAAGACTTTTTTCATTATAAACCCCAATTCTTGTTAAACAAAGTCATCTGATGCTTCTAACAATTGAGCGTCCATATCACGTAATGTGGTAAATTCATCAAAAATAAGTGCTTCTGGATCACTTACATCGGTATATACCTGCTCACAGATTAAAATAACTTCAACAACGTTTAAGGAATCAATGCCTAATTCACCTAACGGTGTATCAGCATCAATTTGTTCTTTATCTAGCATTTGGGCTACTTCAGTTTGTAATGTAATAAGTTTTGATTTATCGGACATGTTTATTTTCCGTTAGGTTGTGTTAATTAATATATAGACCAATTGGCATGTCTTGCTAAGTGATCTAAGGTTAAGGATAGGTAGCAGAACTCCTCTACTTGTGTTGGGTTTGTATTATGTTTTTTGAGTAATTTTGCAGAAATGGGTGGTATTAGATGGAACAGCTTATTGGTAACAGGCTTAAAACCGTGATTCATTAATCTTTGCATAGCATCAAAAAGATTAACGATACTTTCATCATCAAAACTAAAAAACTGGCTATGAGATTGTGTTGTTAGAGTCGACTTATGTTGACTTACTAATAACTGTTTTAACTGAGTGTTGTCGCAATAGTTAAATTGAATGTCTTTATTATAAGCTTGAGCGATTAATCTTTTTTGTGCCCATATATTCGGTAATTCAAAACATAAATATAACCACACTTCAAAACTGGGTTTTGATGCTAAAGTCCATGACGATAGCTCAAGCTCATATCGTGTGAATAAGCGTTGTTGAAGCGTAGATAATGGACTATTTTGTTTGATTAAACTCCGTTTAAAAATTTTAGTATTGAGTGTGTTTCTTGACTTTTCTTGTAGTGATGCCAACTGAGGTTCATGGTTACAAATTAATTTATGCTCGTGATTTATTTGTATTAATAACAAAAACTCTATTTGCCATAAGGCCGAAACGGGATGGCTCATCAATTGGCTTAAATGTGGTAATTGATTAAAAACATTAAAAAAATCCAATTCATTGTTAGTGATGTTACCAACAGTATCGTTAGGGCTTTCACTTTCTTCGGCATTTAACCTTTCATATAAACTTAATTGCTTTTGTACAATAAGTTCTGGCTTTGAGCTAAGCTGCCAAATGAGACTTTGACCATTACTCAGTGCTGAAACATGTTTGAATAATGTGTTTGGCGAGTAAATATAACGCCAATGTAATAACTGATTAATAGCAAAAGTATCAACATGTGCCTGATGACTAAAATCGGCTAATGTATTGTTAATACTTATTGTTTTTGTATCATTTTTATAAAATAATTGATGACTAGAAAAAGGAGACAAACATAAAAATACATGTTGTTCTTCCTCTAAGGGTAAAACAATGGCGTAGTCGCCAGCTAAGTGTAAATTGAGTGATAAAGTCCATTTTTGATAAGCCGCCTTTGTTAATTCAAAATTAGATACGTTATCTGGCAGGTTTAGCTGTGAAATGACACTTTTTCGGTTTGTAATTTGGCCATTAAAGCTAAATTTCTTCGGATCTAACATGCTAATGCTCCATCAGAAATTGTGACTGAATTACTTGCTTGATTAAATACATCATTTAACCATTCAGGTAATATATTTACAGAGGCGGTAATTACTTGAATATGGTTAACTTTTTTAATTTCTATCGTTTTTTTATTTAATGTTGGACTCAAGTGCCAATGAAAAATGGTTTCTAATAGGTTAGGGTGCACAAATTCGTCATTGTGCCCACAAATCAACAATACGGGCACTGAAATTTTATTAAAAGCGCGTGGGTAGTTATTAATACTGCACGAGAGCATTAAATTATAACTATAATTTAATACCCTACCTTCTAGTTTGGCCATACGTTCATTAGCTGGAAAGTTTAAAATAGGTTTATGACGCATAAATGGAACAAATTTAGAAACTATAAAAGTTAATGCTTTAAAGCGAGGTGCATAAGCCATTGCCTGTTTAGGTGCCGGTAACACTGGTTTAGCGGGTCTATAATAACTGAGCTTATATTGCCATTTTGCTGCAGCATGATTATATCTAACGGTTTCAATAGGGCCACTGATTGCTGGAGCAATAAAATTGACGGCACTGATTTCTTTGCATCCATATTTATCTATATATCTTAAGCAAATGACAGCTCCTGCAGAGTGACCAGCTAATACTAACGGTCGATCATTTATTTGTTGATAATGCGATATAAAATCGGCTAAATCATCTTCTAGCTGACCGATATAATCAACGGAACCTGAACGTCCTTCTGATGCGCCATGGCCACGCCAATTAGTAAGACAAGCAGAAAAACCTTCTTTATTTAAAACCTTAGCTATATTGGCATAACGACGACTATTATAAGTACTACCATGCAAAAAAACTATAGTCGCTTTTGCATCAGAAATGTGAAAGTTGTCATAGGCGAGTAGGGCACCATCACGGGCTACATAGGTCATTTTTTCCATTAGCAGGTCTCAAGGGGTAGTATTGGAACAGACATGATTGAGTTATCAGTTTTACGGCATAACTGTAAAAAATACGGCACCATAAATGGCATTGCCATATAATCTTGTTCGATGTTAAATATATGGTTTGCTTGGCGTTGTAGTTTTTTCATATCGACTTCACTCAACGTACGCTCAATATCTTGTACTCTTACCATACCAGTTGTAAAAGACTGCTCATCAATCTCAGCCAGTACAGTATGTTCAGTCAGCTGTTGTAATTCTTCGGTGAGCTTTTGATTTATCATTACAATAAGCTCCGGTAAATCTGTTTGAGAAAAAGTATCAAGTGCTAAAATTTTTGGTAAGTTTAAACAGGCTTGTATGAGCATTCGATTGGAAAAACCAGGTAAATTTAACCGACTTTCTGTCACTTTGAGATATACATCAGTCCACAATTTAATATGTAAGTCTATACGCCAACCATCTTTACCTGATTGTCCTAATTCATAGACAAAGTATTTATATAGCTCAGCGCCACTTTCAAAAAAGCCTTCATGGTTACGGTCAAAGTAACGACCTTGTTCTTCGAGGGTTTTCACGGTGGCTAAAATTTGTTTATTCAGTACTTTTTCGAGAGCTGAGTAACCACGACGAAGATAATCTTTATTTTGCCAATAATCTAAATCGATAAAGTTACCTGCCATATAATCCCAAGTTGTTTCAAGAAAATATATCGCCGTAGTATAAGCAACCACAGGTGAACATAATTGAGCACAATCTAAAATTGGATAGCTATTATTAATAGCAGCATATGAAGTTTGATAAATCTCATGCGCTTGTTGATTTAGTATAGGGACTTTTTTTATTAATGACTGATTTGCTTGTTCAATCGAATCAAAAGCAAAGTCGTCACAAATTGTTTTACTTATAGCATCGTTGGTCAGTGCAATCATATCGCCACCGCTACTATATAAGGGATCTAAAAACATAGCGGCAAAACCAGTTGTAGCCCAACGTTGTTCGCTGATATATTCTTTGCCTCGATAAGCCAGTTGACCCCATGCTTCAAAATCTTTTAACTTTGCATCACTGAGTAATTGCCACAAGCCTTTATGTTTTTGTAAAAACTCAATGAATTGAGCTTGTTTTAACGGCGCATTTTTCATTACTGTTTTATCGCAAACTATACCTACACTGGTAAAGCCACCGCTTAAAGGTATCACCCAAATCCAATAGCCAGGCCCAGTAAAATGTATGGTAGATAAAAAACGTCCATTGACCTTGTTTTGCCATTCCTTACTACCTAAAGAATCAATATCGGTGACATTGCTAAACCGTGCCCAAGCCGAACAATTTTTTGGTACATCATCACGATGATGCAGTTTTTGTTGTTTTGCTAATAAACTGGCTCTGCCACTAGCGTCAATTAACCAAGTTGCTTTTACTTCATGTTTTTGCTCTTGGTAATTAAAATTAATTTGATGTTCACCTTTTTCACTTATTGCAATTGTTTTTACTTTTGCTCCTAATAGTAAGTTGATACCTTGCGCTCGATTCATATCAACTAAATCTTTTTCAAGTCTTGCCCTGTCTAATTGAAAGGCAGGATGTGGTGGTATGCTGGTGGTACCATGTTCACTCATTTGATCTAAATTTAAATCATGACTTTCTGAATCAAAGAAAAAACGTAATCCATTTTTAGGTAAATGGTTGCGGTAAAGATAATTAACTAATCCTAAGCGGTGCATAAAGTAATGACCCGCTATTTCAACTGTTGCTTCACCTACTTTAGCTTTAAATTCGGTGTTTGCTTCAAGTTGCAAAATATTTAAATCAGGATTTTTAAGTTTTAACTGCCTTGCTAAAGTGAGTCCAGCCCAACCCGCGCCAATTATTAAAACATCATAATTTTGATTGGTTGTTGTTATGTGATTCATGTTTTCACTCCAGATTGATTAATTAAATTGAGAGACCATTGAAAGTAATGATTGTTTATGCCGCGATATTGTAACTGAGGGTATTTCAATGTGGCTTTAACAATTGCATGATAAGCCTGTATCGAATGCGTTTTAACATTAAGTGATTGTTGATATAAAGCGTGATCTTCTGTTAGGCTAAACCCATTAAACGATGCTTCTTTTATATGAGTTTGACTGAGTGTATTCATCGTAAGTTGAAGGCTACCAACACGGCCACCGCCCCCTAAAGTTAGGATGATGAAAGGTTTGTTATTGAGCTGATGACGATAGTTTTGTAATTCTAGAATGGGTTTTAAGCTCAAATAATGTTGATGGTCAGTTTCAATACTTGATAACCAGTTGGTCGGTGTTTTAAATTGTTTTAACCTATGTGTTAATGCAGCTTTGAGTTTTTCTCCCCATAAGGAGCTAATATCAAACGATACAAATACGCCGTGTGCAATTACTGTTTCAATATGGGCTACCAATTGGTTTAGTAATTTTGGCATACCTAGTATGCCAGCAGGTTGGGAGAAAATTTGGCATTGCTCAATGATTATATCTTGGGCTAGAGCTGATCTTTTTTCTAATAGACAATAGCCGACGCAATTATTTACGGTTAAACCATCTTGATTTTCTGTATTACCGACACCTAGAGCATTTAAACAACCTTGTTGTAATTCTTGGTCTAATTCTAATAATATCACTAAGCATTTATTGGCATCACTTTGATTAAAGTGAAATATACTGGCGTGTAAACTGGCACATGCAGCACTGACAAAATCAATTTCACATTGAAAAGTGTTATTAATAGTTTCGCAAAAGGCAAATATTTGGGGGTTTAATAAAGGTTTTACCTCACCTGCACTGATAAAAATAATTTGTTCAGGCTTTATCTTGATTTCAGTGATTTTTGCATGCAATTGTGTTAACCCATGTGTGACCGAGTCTACTTTTTCAGCCCAAAATTGTGACAATATCATTTGAGGTTTAACAATATTTTGCATTATTTAGCCCCAATATTATAGTGTTCAAGTTTTGCTATAAATTTAGAGAAAGTTGCTTGTTGATTTTTATTGACACTGTGTAAGTTAATTGAGATTTGATTGTTACCTTGCTCTAAATGATAGCGAATAAAGTTGTCATCTATGGTGAGTAAGTGAGTTACCTCACCAGATAGTTTTTTAACTTCAGGTTGTATGTCTTGCATTAATAAAACGTTAGATGCGAGTAAAGAGGCGGGTAGTCGCATGCCGCCGGGCATTGAAATGCGTATTAGAATAGTCAATTCTTGTTGCCAAAGTTCATTCGCAAATAAAACTAACTCGTTTAATATTTGATAATGCTCAATAAAGTTGATTAAAACAGGTGCTTTAGAGCAAGGTAAGTTAGTAAACACGTTATAATCATTGTCATTTGTTAAAGGCATAAACCTAGCCAATGCCGCTGATGGTTTGTTGGGAAAAGGTATCTTTAAAAGATGACCTAAAAAAGCATGTTTTAATACAAGATTACTCATGACCTTTCACTCCTTGTAATATAAATTGAGTTTGAGGGGTCACTTTGACTTGTGCCATGGAAAAATAGCCATTTAAAGCGAGTGAGCAAGCAAGGTATTGTTGCTCTTTAATGACTGGTTGTTCACTACAGTGATTTAAAATTGATAACCAAGGATCAGCACCAAAACAATGACCCCAATCTTGATGTAAATCAGGGAGACGAGTTTGACTTATTAATAACTTATCAAACATCTGCTGAATATGCTCAGGAAAAAATGGCATCGCTAAGGTGATATCGCTTTTAGTACTGGCATGACGCCTCACCACTGTTGCAAATTCAGCCATGGAGTTGTGAGTAGTTGCAGATTGAGTAATCAGTTCATCGGTTATTGAGCCATCAATCTCGATCAAAACACTGGTAATACCAAAACCAGATTCATGCCAATTTTCGTTATAACGCCAAAACTCAAGATCAAAAATATTAGCGTCTATAATACTGACTAATAATAAGCGTGGTGAAATCTGTTTATCATGTTGTAAATAATGCCTTAATGAAAATCCCCACGAAGCACACTCATAAGCATTGATAAAAGAATCCGCTTGATTATCACCTTGTTTTGCTAACATATTCACTACTTGAGGCCAGCTAATATCTCCAGTAGTAAAAGGGAGATCTATCATGGTTGAACATAAAAAATGGCGTTTAATTTTTATTTGCTCAGTAGGTGTTAGCGTTGCGGTAACTTGCTTTGTTTGCTCGGCTAATAAATGAGTTAACCATTCAAAGCATACTTCGCTACTTTGTGTTTGATCAAATAGCCGTTGTTTTAACGGTTGAAAAGCGATTGCTTTAACTGTTAATACACTCATTTTCTTAACCTTTTCTTCTTTGAGTAGATCTCAAGAAAACAACGATAAGAACTTCCTTCCATTTTGGTGAAGCCGAGTAGATCTCTTTGATCAGTAAAATTAGCTACTTTTCCTTCTGAAACTGTATTTAATAACAATTCGTTGGAAGCAAATTTCAAAGCAAGTACTTGATCAACTGAATGTATAGAGAATTTATTTTGAGCTAAGCAGCTATCAGCAACATTTTGTAAATAACTAATGTTTTCACTTAATTGAGCATCTAAAATTAGGCGTTTATTATCAGCTAACCATAATAAATGATTCATTAAGGCTTTAACAAAGCGCGGTCTCACTAATGTTAAAAATCGGTTTACGCTACTTAGTCCGCCAAGCTTAAGTTGCTGCGACGCATTAACATTTAACTTGCCAGTTACGTTACCTAGTTGCACTGCGTTATCTAAGTAAGCAGCACCGACTTTAGTTTGGGTGAGTGTTTTTGCTTGCTCGGGCGCAACTAAAAAAGTTAAAGGAAATGGTTTCCCTGGTTGGCGAACAACTAACATTAGAAAACCAAGTTGGTGTGCTTCAATACCCCATTTTTTATCAATGCTGAGTTGCCATTGACCTTCTGTAGTATCTAAAATTGTTTCCCAGCTTTTTAATGATGGACCACCAGCATCTGTCATTAAGAAGTGACCAAAATACCCTTGGTCAAGCCAATCATTAACTTGTTGCTGCTGGTCTTCTGTTGCTGTCATTTGCAGCATAATTGAACCAAACAACCCAATAATTTGATGAAAATGTTCTCCAAACCCTGTTAATTTAACTTGATCTGTCAATTGATCAATCATATAAGTCTGCTCAAAGCTTGGTAATTCTTGACTGACTTTTGGTTCAACCAAGGCTGGTTTGGCTGAAAAGTTATCTTCAATTAAAATTTCAGAATCTAATAAATTAAAAACTGAATTTGCGATAATTTCATCAAACTTTACAGGTAAAGTTTGATGCGCATTTAAATAGTCTGTAATGAAGCTGGAAAAAATTGTTTTTAAATCGTTCATAGGTAGCCTTATTCAATGATGTAAGTTTTAGCACTAGGTAGCTTTAAGAAAGGAGAAAGTGTATAGCTGGCGTTATAAGCACCACAATTATCATAAATACATATATCACCTACTTGTGGACTATTTTGATGTGCATCTTGTTTGCCAATCACATCATCTTTACTACAAGAGCTACCTACATAAATACAATTTTGTTTATCTGTCTGTGGGGTAGGGCTCCAAAGCATTGGGGTTTTGAATTTTCTGAAACTGTTTTCTGTTTGCGCTAATAAGAAGTTTTGATTTATGCCACCATCACATATTGCATACAGCTGCTGTTCTATATTTTTTAAATAGCGCACCCGGGTAGCAAAATAACCTGCAGATGCCATGAGTCCACGACCTGTTTCGTGTGCTAAAATGATGTGTTTTTGAAAACTGGCTAATATGTCTCCATAAGCCACAAAGTCAAAATCACTTTGTTGCCAATTTTCGCTAAACCCACCGCCTAAGTTGACAAAACTTAAAGGATGCGGGTAGCGTTCTTCAATTGCTTCAATGATTGATTTCGCGGCTATTGCGGTTTCAACAGCATTACTCGTAAATTGATATGAGCCGTTAAACAAATGAAAGCCTGATAGGAGGATATTATGTGCTGTACAGAGTTCAATTGCTTGGCAGGCTGTGTCCCAATCCATACCAAATTGATCTGCTCTTATTTTTTTTATGGCTGGATTAAACTGTTTTAAAACACAAGGATTTAAGCGTAGCAAAATAGGTTTTAACGGGCGTTTGCCGATAAATTCAATTAATGACGTTAACTGGGTTAAATTATCTATGATTATGGTGGAGCGTGATGCGACGGCAGCGCGTAAAAACTTTTTATCTGCCGATGGGTTATTAATGTATTTTTCGCTATTACCACCCGCAACTAAATTTAATTCGCCGATAGATGCGATTTCAATACCATCTGTTAAGTGATGACTAGAGCGCATTAATAGATCAATATTATTATTGGCTTTCATGGAGTAAATTAATTCAGTGCCCAGTGCTGATTTTAATTGGGCAAAGTTTTCTGCTACTTGGCTAACACTGTATAGGTAACATGGGGTCTCAATTTGGCGCTGATTTTCATTGAGTAAAGTGGTAATTTGTTGCATTTTTAACTCCTATATCAATATGGTTAGCTCTAAATTTTAGTTAAATGTGAAATAAGATGTTGCTTATCCACTTTGCTATTTTCAGTTAACGCCATGGTTTCAATAAAACGAATTACTCGGGGACAGTAACAAGTATCAATCGATGATTTTAACCAATCGTTAAATTCTATTTGTTGTGCTGATGAGTTATCATTTAACTGTATATAGAGACAAGCAATTTCATCGCCTGATCTATCGGTATGGGGAATAATTGCCGTTAAATGCACATTAGGAAACTGTTCTATGTGTGCTTCTAATTCAGCAGGGTATAAACAATATCCCGCTTGTTTGATTAAATCTTTATTGCGACCTTTAAAGTAAAAATAACCTTCATCATCTTGGCTAAATAGATCTCCCGTTGCTAACCAGTTATCATCTCGATAACTGCCAGTATGTAAGCTTGCACCTGCATTTGAACCACCGTAATAGCCTTGCATTACAGTGGCGCTGCGAATGAATAATTCTCCTATTTCACCTTGATTTACTTCTTTAAAATGCATGTTATTGACAGTATTAAATATTTTGGCTTCTAATCCTGGGATTGGTATACCCACAGAGCCTAGTTTTCTAATGCTATCGTTAGGGGGTAAATAAAGGGCGCGTTTACATTCAGTTAATCCATACATAGCGTATATGCTGGTATGCGGTAATAAATTGGATAAACTTAGAATGGTATTTTCAGATAAATGGCCACCAGTATTGGTTATTTTTTTAAGTTCAGGTAGCTCATTTTTGAATACTTGAATCACTTTACTTAATGAACTTGCCATCGCAGGGACAACAGGTAGTAATGATATATTGTTTTGGTTCAGTGCTTTGATTACTTTAATGGGATGAAAATCATCTTGAAATATCGTTAATTGGCAATCGAATTTTAAGCTGAAGAGTAATTGATATAGCCCATAATCAAATGATAGCGGTGATAAAGATAAAATATGTTCTTGTTTGTTGATTTCAAGGTATGTACCAATTGAATTTATCGCTGTGATCACATTTGCATGACTGAGCATAATGCCTTTAGGTGTACCAGTACTGCCCGATGTATAAATGATTAAAGCAAGGTCAGATCCGCACACTTTTCTTTTGGAGTTAAGCTCAAATATTGTGTAATGATATTCGTTATGCTTAACAGGCTTATCTAATTCAATTGATTCTGGTTTACCATTTCGAAAAAGTAACTGCGAATCACAATTGCTGGCAATCGCGTTAATCGCATTTTGTTTCATGTTAAATCTAATAGGAACAACCACAGCACCTTGAGACCATAACCATAAAATACTTGCGACTGTTTCTGGGGTTGGCTCATCTGTAACTAAGATGCGATCGCCAAATTGAATATTTGTTAATTGAGTTTGCTGATTAGAGAACTCCTGTAATAAAGTTGAATTGAAACTTGTATTACTTGGATGAAATTTTATTTTGCCTTGCCAATAATTGTTAATTATTTTCTCAAATAAATCAGCTAATGAAAACAGCATATCTCTTCCTCCATAAGGTAATTATATTTACCAAATTTTTTAAAATTAATATTCAGCGCTCGCGTTAAAAGTTCAAATACTGATTAATCTATGGGTAATTTCAAAGCCCCATATTACATATAATTAACACACTTTTTACATGTTATTAAATAAAAGTCAATTACCAAAAACAAAGTAAATTAAAATAATTTCTCTGTATGTGACATAACACATCGTATAAAAAGTTATTTATATTTTATAAAATTCTAGTGCATAAAACATTCGCAAAATGTTTTGTATGCTGCATTAATTAACATCTGTCACTATTTTTACCAGTATTATTTATCTTGCCGCGATGACTCACAATTGTATTATTTTTACACTGTTTTTTAGTAAAAAATAATCGAAAATTTTTTTATCAATACAACGTAAAATTGTTCATTGTACTGTCTGAAAATTGTTTAATAATTAAAAATATCGATTTTAGGTGTGGAGTGACAATTCTAATGCCAATCAATTATTACTACTAATTATCGCTATCAATTACTTTGATTCGGTAGGGTGGATATATTTTTTATGAATAATTTTTATTAGAGACCTTTGCACGAAACTCAAATAGTTCATACTTTTTCTAGTTTCTATCTAAGATTAGCTCTAAAATAAGCATCTGCACTGTTTTTTTACAAATAATTAAGCGCCCGATTTATAATAGACCTTTGCAGCACATTAATTAACCAGTTTACGTGGAAAATATAATCCTTATAAATAAACTTATATGTTATAAAACAATATGTTGGAAATATATCATGGCGTGGGAAAACCTTAAGCAACGCAGTTCGGTGGATCACCTTGTCACAGAACATGA
>TARA_B110001469_G_C9648929_1_pt1 | contig 19780 bp, 16 predicted proteins | sample TARA_B110001469 | Tara Oceans TARA_B110001469 (sample SAMEA4397034) | marine metagenome | biome: Polar Biome; feature: [SRF] surface water layer (ENVO:00010504); material: water (ENVO:00002006), including particulate matter (ENVO:01000060) such as... | depth 5 m
TGTTTCTTCATTTGTAACTAATTCTTCATTTGTTTCTTCATTTGTAACTAATTCAATATTAATATAACTTTCTTCAGTTCTATAGTTAAGAGAAGCCATTAATTGTTGATTCTGTTTCTTAAGATCGTCATTTTCTTTTGATAAAATTCTCAAGATAGATACTTTATTATAGTTATCTTCATTAAATTTATTATCAGCAACTTGTTTTTCTAATTCTTCAATTTTATAATTCCTTTCTTTTAGCATTTGGGTAAGTTCTATAATAGTTTGATTTAAACTAATATTTTCATTATCGTATTGCTCTGCTAACCCTTCTTTTATATTATTTATAGATAAAATAAGATTATCAAATTCAGTAAAATCCATATTAATATCTAAATTAGATTTATAAACTTAAATCAATTTTTTTGTTTATTTTTTAATTATATTTTATACTTCCTAAATAATGAACTATCAAATAACACAAGAAGATATTGAAATATTATGTTCCCAAACACTTATTACTAATGAAAACGCAAAAACTTTATTAAAAAAAAACAAAGGAGATATTATTCAATCTATTTTAGATATAGAACAAAAAAATATTGATTTAGAAATAGAAGAAAAGAAAATTACAAAAAATGATAATATAGAAAAAGATGTTAATACTAAAATTAAAGAAAACTTAGAAGAATATAGAACTATTGTAGATGAAAAAGATACCATATATCAAAAAATACAAGATGAAAAAGAAAAAAAAGAACGTAAATGTATAGAAGATATTAATTTCTGTAATGAAAAAAAATACTTCATTAAAAGAAAAAAAGAAGGTGAAATAAATCTAATTCAAGTTTTATAAGTGATTTTTATATCTATAAATATGTTTATATGGATATTGATAAAATACATAATTTTTTGGATAATATTAATAAAGAAGATATAAATATATGTTTTCGTAATCTAAAAATAATTATAGCAAAGAAAGAAAATGTTAGTTATCAAAAAATAATTACTATAGGAAAACAAATAAATGATTTAGTTTATGAAGTTATTGTTACTGATTTTAAAAATTATAGGAAAACAAAAAACCACTATTACGAATATTCATTTCACGGAGATAAAAATAAAATTTTTTATAATATAATAAAGGAAATATTATTAAATATAACAGAATTAAATACTATACAAACATACTATATATCATATACTTTTAATAAAGTTATTCCATTTATAGAAGAAGCCGAAAATATTACTATAGATAAAACTAATATAATAGAAAAACATAATTGTAATTCATGTATTATATGTTATGAAAAATATTCCAATGATAAAGTAGAATACAAATTAAGATGCGATCATTCAATATGTAGAGAATGTTTTTTTAATATTATAATACATGGGTCTTATAAATGTCCAATGTGTAGACAATTAATGGTTTAATTATAATCTCATATACATATCATCCACATAAGTTGTGTTTTCCATAAACATATCACCCCCACTTAATTGATTAGTGAAATTTGGTAAACTACCACAACTTAATGAACCTTGATTATTTAAATTATTTATTTCGGTCGATTGAGTCCCCATAATATTAGAAACATTATTCATATCATTATTACCCATATTATTATGATTATTATTACCCATATTATTATGATTATTATTACCCATATTATTATTCATATTGTTATTATTCATATTATTATTCATATTGTTATTATTCATATTATTATTTGGTAAGTTGGGTAAGTTATTTTGCAAATTTGCTAAGTTGGGTAAGTTATTTTGTAAATTTGCTAAGTTATTATTATTTACTTTTGGAATAGTGTTTAATGGTACTTGTAATTGTGCTTCATTTGGTAAATTTTGTTGAACTTGTTGATTGTTTTGTTGAACTTGATTATTATTTTGTTGATTGTTTTGATTGTTTTGTTGAACTTGATTATTATTTTGTTTCATTTCATTGCTAATATTTTCACAGTATACTTTACATTTTCCTTTAATTTCATTATCTACCGTATTAAAACCATTTTTATTTACTTTCTTTTTACCGTAATGTTTTTCATATAATTTTTTACCAAAGTATATGACTAAAGCAAATAAAATAGCATGAATAATTACTCCTCCTTCAGTTGGACACATATTCATATCTACAAATGCCATAACACTTGAGAATTGTCTATGGAGAGCTCTATATAAATATGGATGAGAAAATACAATAAATAATGCTCCTAAAATTAAACTACATTTAACTAAATCTTGGTCGACTTTCATTTATATATTAATAAAATATTATTATTTTGTATTAATTAAAAATAAATAAATTTAGGATAATATTTTTTATTATCTAAATTAATTTTAATGAAGAAACAAAATAAAAAATTACTAAATCAAATTAAAAAAAATATCAATAATGAAAATAAAGGAAATGTTGTAGATGATTTTTTAAATGTTACGGTTCTAAATTCAATTGATAGTAAAAAAGATATTTTTGTAATAATATTAATAATATTATGTTTAGGAGGAATAGGTTTATATGATTATATAAGAAGAAATAAGAAAAAAAAAATATATTAAAAGAAAAATACAATAAAAAAAAAAGAAATTAGTTAAAAAACCTAAATATGGTAAAAAGAAATAATACAAGAAAAAATAAATAAAATTGAAAATTTTTGAATAAATTTATTTAAATCAATTATGACTAAAAAACTCGCTGTTTGTGAATCACCTGCCAAAATTACAAGTCTCCAAAAATATCTAGGTACTAACTTTATAGTTAAAGCTAGTTTTGGACATTTTAGAGACTTAGATAGAAAAGAATTATCTGTCGATTTAGAAAATAATTTTAAACCTAAATATACTTCTAGTCCAGATAAATCTAAAGTTATCTATGAACTCAAAAAAGAAATGAAAAAATGTAATGAATTAATTATTGCTACTGATAGCGATAGAGAAGGAGAAGCAATAGGATGGCACCTAACACAAATTCTAAAAACAGACCCTCTTAAAACAAAGAGACTTGTTTTTACAGAAATTACTAAAGGAGCCATCCAAAACGCTATTAAAAATCCTACTACTATAGATATCAATATGTTCTACGCTCAACAAGCTAGACGTATTCTTGACAGAATTATTGGTTATCTCATTTCCCCTATACTTTGGAAACAAATACAATCCAGTTATAAAGAAAAAAAATCTTTATCTGCTGGAAGAGTTCAAAGTGTAGTGGTAAAACTTATTAAAGAGAGAGAAGAAGATATTCTTAAATTCGAAACAGAACCATATTATAAAGTAGGAGGTAATTTCAATCTTCCTATTGATAAAAAAGTATTGGGACTTAGTGCGGAACTTAATAAAGATATCAATAAAAAGAAAACTTTAGATAAATTTTTAGAAAAATGTAAAACAGGAGAATTCTATATTTATTCTGTTACAACCAAGAAAACTAAAAGAAAACCACCCGAACCATTTGCCACTTCTTCCTTACAACAAGAAGCGAGTAATAAATTAGGTATGTCACCTAAAACTACTATGTCTCTCGCACAGGAGTTATATGAAAAAGGGAAAATTACATATATGAGAACGGATCTTAAGAAATTATCACAAGAAGCAAAAGATAAAATTAAAGAAAAAGTAGATAAGGAATTTGGTGAAGAATATTATCAAGATAATAAGGTTAAAAGTAAAGAAGATAATTCACAGGAAGCACACGAAGCGTGTAGACCTACTAATTTCGAGGAATTTACTTTAGAGGAAGACCAAAATATTAGTAGTAGAGCAAATAGATTATATAAACTTATTTGGACTAGGACTATGATGAGTCAAATGAAACCAGCAGAAGTAGAAGTCACCAATATTAAGATTTATGTTAAAAATGGTGAAGAAATTGAGAAATATTATTTTGTTAGTAAAAAAGAATTTATTCTTTTCGAAGGTTTCCTAATTCTCAATAACTATAATAAATTCTCTTCTGAAAATGAAGAAGAAAGTGATATAGAAAAAGAAATAGACGGAACCAAAGAGGACTTAAAAAAAATTAAACATAACTTAGTATTAAATTATAAAGATATTACTTCTCAACAAAAATACTCTAGACATCCACAAGGAAGATTTACAGAAGCAAGTCTCATTAAAAAAATGGATGATTTAGGTATTGGTAGACCCAGTACTTATGCGACAATGATAAGTAATGTTCAAGATAGGGAATATACTATTAAGAAAACAGTAGAGGGGGAGGAAAAGGAGTGTTTGAAATTATATTTACAGAATGGGAATGAAGTTAAAGAGACTAAAACAATGGTAAAAGTTGGAGGAGAAAAGAATAAGTTATTTCCTACTGATATGGGTAATATAGTAACAAATTTCCTTGAAGAAAACTTTAGTAATATTATGGATTACCAATTCACCGCGAATATTGAAGACCAACTAGACCAAATAGCTAAGGGCACTAAACAATGGCAAGATACTATTAAAGAAGTATATCTTACCATTAAACCTAAATTAGAAGAATTAGGCGGTAGGGCATTATCCGAAAAAGATAAATTTAAAAGAGTATTAGGTAAATGTCCTAACACTAACTTAGAAGTATTAACTTATATAGGTAAATTTGGACCACTCGTTCATTTGAAAGATGATAAAGGAAATAATAATAAATTTTCTCCTCTTAAAGATATCAAAATTGAAGAAGTAACTTTGGAACAGGCTATGGAACTCCTACAATATCCTAAGAAATTAGGGAAATTAAATAAAAAAGAAATAACACTTTGTAAAGGACAATATGGTTTCTATCTAAAATATGATAAAAAGAATTATAGTATTGATGAAGAAATAAATTTCGACAAAGCAAAAAAAATTGTAAAAGGTGAAAAGGATATAAAAGGAGGGGATGTAGTAAATGAAGGGAATATTAGAAATAATAATAAATTATCAGTTGAAATAAAAACTGGTAAATATGGTCCATATTTCCAAAAAGATGGTAAGAATTATAGTATCTTTAAGACTTATGATATAACTAAACTTACAGAAGAAGATATTACTAAGATTATTGAAGATAAGAAAAAATACGAAGCAAAGAAAAAAAAATAATTTCTATCATATAATTAAATGAATAGACCTTTATCTAAAATGACAAGGAAAAATGTAAGTCATATTATAACTAAAACTAATATGAGTTTAGCAAATAATAATAAGGGTAGTTTCCCTAATAAATATTTATTATTAAAATTTTTTAATTTATGCACTAAAAGACTACAATTATATCAACTTCTACAACAACTTAATATTTCCCCTATAACATTAAATGCCTTATCTGTAATTCCAAGAGAATTTTTTTTACCATATAAAAATGTTGAACTCGCATATGAAGATAAACCAATACCTATAAGTTTTAATCAAACGATAAGTCAACCTTCATTAGTTTGTAAAATGATTGATAAGTTAGAAATAAATAAATCTCATAATGTTTTAGAAATTGGAACTGGAATAGGTTATAATGCTTCTATATTATCTCTTTTATCAAGAGAAGTAGTCACCATAGAAATTATAAAAGGTTTAGTTAGAAGAGCAAGTGCGAGAATTAATTTTTGCGAACAAATAGGAATATTAAAAAATAATATTTCTTTAATTCACGGAGATGGTAATAAAGGATATATTCAAAATTCCCCATTTGATAGAATAATTGTAACTTGTGGTGTTTTTTCAAAAACTCCACCTAAATTATTAGAACAATTAGCAGAAGGGGGTATAATGATTATTCCAATTAAAGAAAGACAAACAAGTGGAAAAATTTTAGAATTAATTAATATTATAAGAAAAATAAATGGCAAAATAAGTATTCAGAAAGATATTGGCGTTCGTTTTGTTCCATTTGTTAGGAATGACAAGTTAGTAAGTAAAAAAATAATTTAAAATTGATAATCTATTTAAATAATTTTATTTAATAAATAATATGTTTAGAACATTTAATTTATTAAATAAAAATATAAATAAAATAAATATTAGACATAAAACAGGGGCAGATATAGTATATGAAAGTCTTTTAAAACATAATGTTACTGATACTTTTATTTATTCTGGAGGTAGTATTATGCCTCTCATTGATAAATTCTATCAAGGACCTATCAATTACTATATAAATACACACGAACAAAATAGCGGACACGCTGCTACTGGTTATGCTAAATCTTCTGATAAAACTGGAGTTATTATTACTACTAGTGGACCTGGAGCAACTAATTTAGTGACTCCTATGTTAGACGCACAAAATGATTCAACACCATTAGTAGTTATTACAGGACAAGTTGGATTAGAAAATATGGGAACAGACGCTTTTCAAGAAGCTCCTTCGTGTGATATTACTAAAACTTTTACAAAAGCGTCTATATGTGTTAATGATGTAAATGATTTAGAAAAAATAATGGATTATGCTTTTTTACTCGCAAATGACGGAAAGAAAGGTGTTGTTCATATTGATTTACCTAAATGTATATCTACTAAGGAAATTATAGATAACAAAGACATAAAAAATAAAGTAATAGATTTAGAAATAGAAAAGTTAAAAGAAAAAAAATATTTAGTTTCTGAAAGTGATTTATTACAAATAGCAAAAGTTATAAATAAATCCAAAAAACCTATTTTAGTATTAGGTCAAGGAGCATTGAAATATGAAAGACTATTAAGTAATTTTATTTATAAAAATTCTATTCCATTTACTACTACTATTCACGCGAAAGGAATTATAAATGATAATAAATATTTATCATTATCTTGGTTAGGAATGCACGGACACGCTGGTGCTAATTATGCGGTACAAGAAGCAGATTGTATTATTGCTTTAGGTTCCCGTTTTGACGATAGAACTACTGGTAATACTGATTTATATGCTCCCGAAGCAATGGAAAAGAAACAGATTATACATATTGATATTGAAAAGAAACAATTTAATAAATCAATCAATAGTCATTATAATGTAAATTGCGATGTAGGATATTTCCTAAATAATATCAAACATATGATTAAATTTAATATAAGAAATGATTGGGTAAATAGAATTAAATTTCTTAAAAAAAAATATGATTTCAAAAACAGAATTCCAGATAATAATAAACTAAATACTCCTCTTTCAATACTTTCCATTAATAACTATTTAAATAATACTGATAAGAAAGTTAGGATTACCACAGGTGTCGGAAATCACCAAATGATGACTTATCAATTTATTGACGGAGACTATTCTAAAAAAATATTTTCTTCTGGTTCATTAGGAGTTATGGGTGCGGGATTACCTTATGCGATAGGAGCACAAATCGCAAATCCGAAAGACTTAGTTATAGATATAGATGGAGATTCTAGTTTTATGATGACTTGTTCTGATATGAAGACAATAATGGAATATAATTTACCTGTTAAAATCGCAATAATGAACGACTCGAGGCAAATGATGGTAAATGTATGGGAGAGGTTATTTTTTGAAGAGAGATATACTGCTACTATTAATAATAATAATCCAAGCTTTACTATGTTGGCAGAGAGTTTCGGTTTAAAAAGTTTTAAAGTTGATAATACAAATAATTTACAAGATATAACGAATGAGTTTCTATCTCATAAAGGTCCCGCATTATGCGAATATATAGTAGAACCTGAAATATGTTTACCTCTTGTAGGCCCAGGTAAGGCATTAGACGATATGATATTGTTTGACGAATATCATTACGAAAATAAAAAAATGTTATTTGATAAGAAATCAGTACCTTCTTAAATATAATTTAAATAGCATATGCTTCTTTTTTACATTTATTACATACATATTTATCACATTGTATATAAATACAACATAAACTTCTAAAAGGTAATGTAATAAGATCTATCGCTAATCCTATAGGACTAAGACAGGTATAACAATAAATACACGGTCTTCTCGAACCATTACAACCTCTATTTGTAGGAGTTTCGTCGCAATAATCAAATCCGTCATCACAAAATCTACATCCGGTTGGAAAACACGAGTGATAAACAGAATATTCCTTATTATATGAATATGAATAGTCTGGTAAACAGAATTCATAACATGGTTTTTGATTAGACATCTTCAAAATAATATATTAATCTTTAATAAACATTAATATAATATTAATTTTCAATTTTTTCTATATTTATAAATTTTAATTATTTATAATTTGACACTACAACATACCCAAACGGAAACACCCACAATAACAGCCATAACAATACTACTACTGACTGGAGTATTAGCGTGATGGGTCATCATATCTTTAATTTCTTGGCCAATTGTTTTACCAGAGGAATGTTGACCTCCAGAACCCTTTAAGACTTGTGGAACAACTAAGTTAAGCAAAACCGCTACAACAATTGCACATAAAATCATATTACAATTTTGTTTCATTTTTATAATATATAAAAAGAAAAAAATTTTAAAGAAATTAATTTATAATATTATTATAAATTAATGGATTTACTTAAAAAAAAAGATATGAAAAAATCTTTAGATAAAGTTAGAATTAAATATCCTAATAAAATTCCTCTTTTTATCTATAGAAGTAAACGAGACAAATCTCTACAAGATATAAATTGTAATAAATTTTTAGTTCCAGATAATATTACTATCGGACAATTTATGGTAATAATAAGAAAAAGATTAAAATTAGAATCTAATATTGCTTTATTTGTTTTTATAAATAATACTATTCCTTGTTCTTCTGAGTCTATTTTACAAATATATGAAAATCATAAAAATAAAGATGGTATGTTAGTATTAGAATATTGCGGGGAAAATGTTTTTGGTTAATAAATTTTTTTTTTAATTTCTATATTTTTTTTATTCTTATATTATAAGTTTAATGAAAGAAATACATAAAATATATTTAGTATGTTTAGTAATATTAATATTATTCTGTATAATATATTTCAATAAAGAACACTTTGAAAACCTATTTGAACAACAAACGACAGAATTATTACAAGTATCACCCCAAGAAAATGAAAAATCTTGTAATAAAAGTGAAGGACTATACGTTATTGAATGTTTACATTTCCAGAAAGAACAGGACCCTAATAAAAAAAAAATTTATTTATATATTGATGATAATAAATTAAAAGAAAAAAAAGAATTGCCATTTGGATTTAGAAATTCTTTGGATTTAAAACCAAAAGATATAGATAATACAGATAAAATCGCAATAAGAGATAAAGGTAGTAATTTAAGAATAGATAATGGTATATTTATTGATTCTGAAAATGATACTTTTAAATTTAGAAAATTATATTATACCAAAGATAGTGATTCAATTTGTCCAGAAAAAATAGCAAATAATTTTTGTAAGGGTGAATATTTACAAAATTTTAAGATTATACAATTTTATGATAATAAGTCACCCGATAATAAAGATATAAAATATTTTATAAAACACGATGATAAATATTTATATGTTAATAATCTCAAAGACTCTTCCGATAATATAATTGAAGATGAATATGAAATAAAAAAACTGGAAATGGATGATATATGTCATACAGAAGGTGATACATATAGGTATTTATTTGACGATATTAGTTATGGAGAAGAAAATATAGATAAAAATACAGTTGAGGATAAAGAATTTAATAGGAGTTATACTGATATTCCAGAAAAAGATATGTGTCCTATAAATTTTCCATTTGCTTGTTCCGATGATATAAATTGGAGAAATAAATGCTCTCAACAACCAGCAAATACCAGTGGTAAATGCTTTGATGCAAAAACAATTACTAGTAAAGATAATAAACCTATGAGAAATTTTAATTGTCACGGATTCAAATGTTATAATAAAGAAGAAAAATATAAAAAATATCAAATAAATAAATTTATAAGTAAAAATATTAAAGAAAAAATAAAAGATTTAGATATTTTAAAAAGAAAACTTGTATTATATGATTTATTTAATAATGCCTTATATTTAAAAATAGATAAAGATTTAAAAATTAGAGATATAATAAATAATAATAATTTAAATGCCGCAGAAAATAAAGATAAATTAGTTTTTGTAATACACTCAATTTGGAGAAGGATACAAGATACAGGCGTAGCGTATAAAATTTGCAATGAACCCGGTAGAACAGAAATTAAAAATTACGCTTTTAATCTATGGAAAGATAAAATACAAAAATTTGTAAATAATATAAATTGGTTAGATGATAAAATTATTAATTTAAAAGATATAAATTATAATTTTAAGTTAGATATTACAAATGATATACATAAATCAACTTCCGAAAGTTCAAATACGTATGGTAATGAAGATGATAGAATACCACCCGACGCTGATAAATCAGAGAATTTATTTAAGAGAATATTAACGACACATTATTGTCATGGATATTCTTGGTTAAATAGAGTTATATTTAGTAAAGAAGAAATAAGTGAAATTCCTGATACATATTTTGATACATTTAAAGATGAAGAAGAAAACATAAAACTTAATAAAAAAATGATAGATTTAATAAATATATATATAAATAGTGGCAATAACGATATAAAAGAAATTGCGATAAACATTAAAAATTGGAGTCAAGAAATTTCACCAGTTGTGAAAAAAGCAAATGACGAATATATGGTAAGACAAAATAACGGTAAATGGTCACCAGATGAAAATTATTGTAAAATACCTACAAATAGATTTGCAAAAAAAAATATTACACAATTTTTATTTAATATAAATGCTTTCAAATGCGAAGCTAAAGAAGGAACCACTGAAATTAGTGAATTAAGTTTTTGTCATAGTCACCCACAATTAGAAAGAAAACAAGCAAAAAATATACCTTTTTTTGATAAAGTAGTAATAGTTAATGAAGGAGAAAAACCTACTACCGAAGGTGCCATTAAAATAAAAGGTATTAAAGATCTTAAATTGAGTGAAAATGAAAATTTATATGATTTATATGCTATTAAAAGTAATGAACAAAATGGAATAAAAGAAGGTATAACAGAATTTAAAATTGTCGGACCCGAAGAAAATTGTAGTGAAATACCCTCCGATAATACTACATTTCCAAGTAAATGGAATGAAGCAAAAAATGAAAGTAAAATTATAGGTTGTTATGGTAGAAATAATATTTTTGATTTTGAAAAAGATTCTATTGAAGCAGCAACACTACAAGATAATTTAGATATTTGTAAAGATAATGCAAAAAAAAATTATTATGGTTTTCAGCCATTAGACAGTAACGGTAATTGTTTAGAAAGTGATACCGTTCCTTTTTTACCCAGAGATAAAAATTTTAAAGATTGTGCTAGTAGTGATGAGAATATTAATGGTTTATGTAATGGTAAAATATGTGGTTATACAACCCCTACTAATGTAAATAAAATTTCTATTTATAAAAACATAAAAGAAGGTGACGAACAATCTAATATTAAAAATAATAGAGTTTATCATAATTTTAGTTATAAAATATTTAATAAATCTGCGGGATATATGTATAAATTAAATAATGAAGGGTTTTTATCAACTAAATCATATGATAATAATAATATAGAAGATTCAAAAGGGGATTCTGGAAACACAGATACTTTTATTAAAATTGTTCGTGTTTCAGGTGTTGATAAACAAACACCAATTTGTTATAATGAACCTATACATTTAAGATTTACAATAAATAAGGATGAAAAAACATTAAAAGCAAATCCTATTAAAGGACACGATAGAACTTATATTTTACACGAAAATAAGTTCTTAAACGCTGATATAGATGATAGAATTACTTCTAATCATACTTTAAGACGTAGAGGAGCAGTAGAATCATATATGATGACATTTCCGGAAGGTTATAATATAAAAAAAACTACTAAAAAAGAAGATACTGGAAAATTTTATTTTTTTTCTACTGACAAAGAAGGTTCTATGCGCGAAGAAGATAATTCGAGAGGTGATAGAAGAGCAATTAAACAAAAAGATTATAACCAAAATATAATTAATTATCATGGAAATTGCTTAAAACATAATATACCTACAGATAGAGAAGACGCAAGTGATACAAAAGTTGGAAAAAATGATGATGTAAATCAAAAAAGTAATCCGGATTCATATGAAGAAATAAAAATAGATTGTGGGGAAAACAATAATGTAGATTTTGTAACAAGTCAATTAAAAAACAGTTATTTTGGAGGATTTCATAAATTGATAAATAAAGAGGATACAATTAAAGAGGGAAATGAATATTATATATATTCGACAATTACAGAATATTTTAAATACATAGGATCTCACGACGACGGAAATAGTTATATAAGACAAGTAAGAGGTATTCTAAATAAAGATTTTTCAAATGTTTCTCATTTTAATACAGACCATAAAATTAAACTTAGTTCTGATATAAATGAAGTACCCAGAAAAAATAATAAAATAGAAATATTCCCTTCCAGTATAAATAAATATAATATTATTGGAACAGACAATAATATAAGTTTGGTAAAAACTGATAATAATTTTTGTTTTACAACAAATTCCGAGTTAGAAGAACTCGAATTTAAAATAGTGAAAAGCATAGGTAGTGAAGTTTCTGATAAAAAAACATTTAATACAACAGATTATATAGATATAGGAAAAGATGGTAATAGACAAAATTTATACTTATATAATGATTTATATAATTTTTATTTAACTATAAATAAAAAAGATACAAATAAAAATTCAGTTATTTATTATGATGGAATCAATAAAGAAAATGTAACAGACTATAATTGCCAATTTAATATGGTTATGGCTAAAATTGATGATTATGTAGATATAAAATTACAAAAAGTTTGCTATAAAACAACTCCACACCAAACTATTGATATAACTAAAATTAATATGAATATGGGAAAAACTTGTAGTACTGGAATTAAAATGAATGAAAATAAATTATTAAATAATTATTCATTCTGTACTAACCAAGAAGAATCATCGCAAGACTTGAATAATTCATTCTCCTCCGCTACATATAGTGATAGTAATCCATATAAACCATATCCTATTCCAAAAGAACTTTAATTTATTATTTATTATTTTTATTATATTTAATTTTTATGTAAATGTTTTGCTTCTAATTTTCTATGATAATCACCATCCATATGTGTCATTATATTATTAATATTATCTGATAAACCATAATCTACTGCTGGTGCTAAACCCATTAAATCGTGGGAGTGTTTAGTAGGTATTCTTCTACATCCTTGTGGTCCTACCCCTCTTTTATCGCTTGCTATATATCCTTCTTTATTATTACATCTACAAACATATTCTATAAAATTACCTTTATCATCAAATCTATCATAACATTTGGCATTTGGATGACAAGGATTAGTCCAACATTTACCTTTACTTGGTATACAATTAGAAGCTTCTAAATTAGAAGTTCCAAATTCGTCTTGTGGAAGTTCAAAACCGTCTATACATTTACAAATTGTATCACTAATATCTGTTCCTTTTTTAACAACATATTGTTTATCGCCACAAACTCTATGATTTTTACATACCGTATCAGTAGAATTATTACAATCCGCAAGTTTAAAACTATTAGGCTGGCATTTCTTACATTTCTTACATATTGTATCCTTTGTTACATCACTATATTGTACAGGGTCATCGAATTTATATTCACCTGGATTACATTTTTTTCTATCTTCGCACCCTCCAATAATTTTATTACCTTTACACTTCGCAATACCCCATTGATCGGGGGGACATTTACAAGGACCACATTTTCTATCAGTAACATTATCTCCTTCTGTTTCTATTATTTCATATGGTTTACATTCTGTTTTAGGAATACAAATAGTATCATTATCACCTATACAACCACTATTTTTAGGATTAACGTAAGTTCCATCTTCACATTTATTACAATCAGTACAAGCCATTTCTATTATATCTTCATCTGAAAATTGAGGCATTGGATTATCCTTATAAAATTTAATATCATTCTTTTGCGATTCTTCTAAACCATCTCTTATTTCCTTATCCTTTACATAGAAATCTATAATTCTTTTATCTATCATATCAGATTGTGAAGGGGATTCGAAATCATAAGTTAATTTTTGTCTTAATAATTGTCTATCATAAAATTTACCTTTATCGCAAGTTCTTAATTTATTTACATACTTGTCTACCGGTATTAATCTTTGACATATTGAATTTTTGGTACTATTTATTCCAGTACAACCGTCTCCTATCATATTAGTACCTTCTGGACATATATCACATTTTCGACAACTTCTGTCTTTGCCAAAATATGGATTAGGTAATTCTTCGCCCGAATCATTAGAATCTGAAGGAGAATTAGAAACAGATTTACTTTTACCGCCTAATTTATGACCTCCTGGATAACCCCTGTCTGTCATATAAAATCTTTTACCTTCTCCTGGATCTTCATAATAATCTGGACTGGTTTCATCATCTGTTTTAGGTTTACCTTTACAATCTGACATTTTAATACAATGAGTATCAAAAAATGAATTATAAGTCGCACAACCAGCAACTTTAAAAGTTCCTTCTTTACACTTAGAACACTTGGCACATTTAGTATCATTTGTTATACCCCCTTCTCCGCAACCTGTTTCTACATATTCAGTTCCCATTTTACATACTCTACAAGGTTTACAAATTCTATCATTTCCGTTTATACAGGATTGAGCTTCAAAATGAGTATCTCTTGCTCTACCTAATTCATCATATCTACAACCGGCGTGGAAACTGCATGCTTTACAATGTGTATAACCATTTATATGTTTCCCTTTTGTTGTAGATAACATATTTGATAAATCACTTTTTACTTCCTCATCATTCGGTCTACCTCCGTCATTTGTATAAAACCCTCCTATATTACTAAAATAATTTTTTTTACTACCTGGTCTTGGAAATGAATATGTATTCTGTAATCCTATTGGACAAGGTTTACAAGAAGCCGCAACCATTTTAGGATATACAATTGGGTCTTTATCTTCCCCAGTAGGAATTGCTGGATAACATTCTTTTCCACCTTCGCAACAAGATTGTCCGGAAATACATTTTCCATTTTGAATAACATTATGGTTTTCGCCGTCGTCTGAGTGAAAACTTCTGGAAACTAAATTAGGAGTACTTCCTTGATAAACATGGGGTCTAGAAAATAAATCACTATAACCTATATTATCAATTACATAATTTTCAGGTACTCCTTCTTTATTTTCTGTATGACCCGGTAAATATATATATTTTTCCCCGTCATAATATTTACCGTCTGAAATATCAACAAATCTATCATCCATTATACTTTTTTTGCTTATATTATCACCTTTATCAAATGGAACAAAATTTTTCTTCTTTCTAATTTGGTGCTTATAATAGTCCGCTAATGTATTAATATTATCAAAAGTATTATTATTAGTTCCCTTTTGATTCCCTTTTTCTTTACCTACTATATCAAAATTTAAAATCTCTCTACCTTGGTCTATAGTTTTGCCATTGCCTTCAATTGTTTGATTTAATAAATCTTTTACACTCATTTCTTCTTCGTGATTTTTTGGAATTTCATTTTTCACCAAATTATTAGTTCCAAATTTCTGAATAATTGCTTCATTTTTTTTATTGTTATAATTTAATTTTATACTACTAGGGTCACTAAAATTATCATCAGCAGTTTCAATATAATGATTAGGTTTTTTCTGACAAGTATCCATAATATTCCCAATAGTCATTTTCATTATATTATCTCCCGGTTTAGTTTTTCTACTTACTCCATCTACTCCATCTAATCCATCTACTCCACTTTCGTCTGTTGGATCTATCTTTGTATTATCAATACAACCTATTATACTATCCCACCACTGATTTGATTCATGTTGAGAATCGGTAAAATTTTCATTATTTTGTTTTTTCTTTAAAATATATAATAGTAATATTATTACTATAGGTAATATAATATATAATAGTGTCATACTTTATAATATATTATATTATAGGAAAATAAATTATAAGAAAATAAATCAAATGAAATATTAATCTTTTTAATTAGATTTCTTTTTTTTTATTAGATTTCTCTTTTTAAGTATTCTTCCAAGACTTGGTAAATCATTTACCATTTCCTTTGATATCATATAATATGCAGAATCGCCGTCTCTATCTTTTAATATCTTTTTAGTTGTTTCCGGAAATACTAATAAAAAATAATCATATAATACTACTAAGATAATATTAGTAAAAGCAAATACTAACAAGAAAAAATAAACGTCACGATGACACCCACCCTCTATCATACAACGAATACTCCTCAAACCTATTAATAATATAAAACCTTGACCAATAGATATAACAACACCAACGTCCTTTAATAAACCAAATAAATAAGATATTAAAAATAAAAATAAAAATAATCTACTTTCCGGATAAAATAATAATAAATTATTAACATAATCAATTATTTTTTTTTTAAAAATTGTAATATTCATTTAATATTACTAAATATAATTTTTAATCTATTATTCAATTGAACAGAAGAATATCTTGTATTATCTGAAATAAATTTTATATTATTCACTTTTTCTTCTTCATTTACCATAAAAGAATTATTTATTATTTCATAATTCTCTAACTTATTTTCTTCATTTTTTAATAATTTTCTTGCTGCCTCATAATTAAAATTTTCCGGTAATTTATATTTCTCTTCTTTTATACAAAGATTTTCTATAATTTCCTCTATATTCTCATATTTTTTTAGACTTTTGTAAGCAGTTGTAAAACCTAATCTATGTATTTTACAAGTATAGTCACAACCACATAAAATACAGAAATCCACAAATTTATCATATGTTAAATCTGATAGTTCCAATACTTTCTCTAAATTATATTCGTCTACCATATTTCCTAAATTATAATTCCTTATCAATATACCAGTTCCCGAAGGAAGAAAATCCATATCATTTGATATACACCCCTGTACTATACCTCTTTTATATAAATCACAACAAACTGTATCTGCCTCACATTTAGCAATTATATATTTCGCACCAATAATATCAAATAATCTTTTTACATTATTAATATCCTCTTTAGTAATAACTATAAACCTTTTCTTTGCTTCTTTAAGTTGTTTATCTAAATTTTTAATTTCTTGTTTTTTTTCTTCTGGATTATCTGATGTATTATCTAATTTCATTTCACTTAATTTTAACTCTAAATCTTGAATTTTACTACTTTTCTTTTCATTACTATTTTTTCTATTTTCTAAAATGTATTCCTTCTCTTTAGGAGGAGGACCGTCAAATATATATATTAATTCAACTCCTTCCTTCTTAAAATGAACGTATTGTTGAAGAAGAGAATCTAATAATTTATTAGAATATTTAAATTTATATAAGAAAATACTGACATCTACCGCTAATACATTACCTTTATATTTAGATATATCTTCTTTTTTTATTGCTCCTGGAGCAAATATTGTTATAAACTTATTCAAGTCTTTGATACCCATTATTAAGTAATATAATATATAAATATATATACCTTTAAATTCAATTTTTTATATAAATATTTTTATCCTCATACATATTAATATGAATAAAGTTATATTATCTCTTATTAGTGTTGTTTTTTTATGGTCTCTAATGTTCGTTTTCTATAAAAAAATATCCAATTTCACTGATTATAAAACGTTGGTTATACTTAAAATTATATTTCTTTCTGTATTTGGTCTATTATGCGTATTATTATACCTTTTGTTTAATAAAGAAAAAAGATTAGAACTAATGAAAACTGATAAAAAAGTTGTTAATCTTATCATTATAGCGTCAATTATAGAATTAATAACCACCTTCTTCTACATTTATTTATTATACAAAAAAGACGCTAACTGGTTAATCGCAATATTAGAAGCAGGTATTATAGTTACTACACTATTCCTATCTTTGCTATTACTACAAGAAAAAATAAATATGGATAGAATATTAGGTATTATAATAGTAATTACGGGTATAGTTATTGTTTACAATTCTTGAATAAGACGGTAAAAAACAAGTATTAAAGTTAGACAGTATAAAACAAGTTTTTAGATTTAAAAATTATAACATAAAATTATATTCAACTGCAGAAAACCTCATACATTTTCTTATTAAACTATTTTCTTTTATATGATCCATTTTATTAATCAAATTATCTATTTCATTTATATAATTAGTATTATTTATGGTATCCTCCATTATTTCTATATAAATACTTGCCGGTATTCTATTCTCCATTACCGATTCTATATTATACCTAAAACATTCATCTAAAAACCTATTAAAATTATAAAATAGTAAACTTCTCCCAATATAATAGGAAAATACATTACTTTTTTGATAATATTTATTAGTTTTTTCTTCTTCATTCCATCCATTTGGATTATACATTTCTCTAAAACTTCTATAACCATAAAAATGTAATATCTTAGCACACTGAAATAAACTAAATGACAATTCTATATTCAATAAATCTATTATATTAGTTAATATATCATTACTCTTGGCATTAAATTTTTTTTTTGTTTTCCTAATATTATTGGATTTCCTAATATTATTGGATTTCCTAATATTATTGGATTTCCTAATACTGTAGGATTTCTTTATATCTTTCTTTTCCGAAAATACTAATAAACAAATATTAATTATATTGGCCCATATTTCCGTATAACTTTCGAAAAAATTTATTTTATTACTACTTCTAATATCAAATTTACTATAAATATATTCTTGTATTTGTATTAAATCATAAAAATTCTCCAAATCTAAATGATGTATTATTTCATGTATTAATACCTTACTAACTTCCTCTTTTCTCCATAATGTTATTTCTACTTTATTACTACAACCCGAATTTACCTCTTTTGGACCTAAATATATTTCTTCTCTTGGTTTAGGTAATGATTTTTTAATTCCAGATAACCATAATTTAATAGTTAGTGGTTTAGTGTCTTTGAATAAATAATGTAAAAAAAAACATCTTTTTACAAAATCTTTATTCATTTTAATTTTATCCTTAGAATTCATTATTAATTTTATATCTAAATTATCCATTCTATATGTTTTATTTAATAATTTTGGTAAACTTAGTTCTATTTCTTCCTGAATATCCAAAGAAGTAAATTCTCCATATATTTCTCTCTCTTCCCCTAATATTTGATATACCTGTTTAGGTAATTTATTATTTAGTAGAAATATATATAAAGAACGCATTAATTCAATACCATTAAGGTTCATCCATTCTATAATATATTCCTTATCATATTTTTCAAGATTATCTAAAAAAATGAGTAATTCTTGTTTTTTAGATTCGGGATATTTATGAAGTTTTAACATTTTTAAAATAATTTCTTTGTTATTTTTATTCAAAAAACTTAGCACTAACTCTATATTTAGCAAATATCTATTTTTATTTACACCCGAAGTAGTTCCACACGTATCAATATTATCCATAAAAACATTATTTCTTTTTATCTTTTTATCTTTCTTGAATAACTTAATTTCTTTTTTACTAAATTCTGTATAGTTAGAAGATAAAAATGTAATTAAGTTAGTTAAATTTAAATCTTTTTGTATATTATCTTTTTTTATGGATTCAATAAATTTAACTAACTTTTTTGAATCAACTCCTAAGTTATATTTTTTCTTCATAATATAATTATTATATACATTTTTATATTATAAAAATTAGTTTTTCAAGACATTTTTATATTAGTTTTTCAAGACATTTTTATATTATAAAAATTAGTTTTTCAAGACATTTTTTATATTAGTTTTTCAAGACATTTTTTA
>TARA_B110001469_G_scaffold119768_1_pt1 | contig 19716 bp, 8 predicted proteins | sample TARA_B110001469 | Tara Oceans TARA_B110001469 (sample SAMEA4397034) | marine metagenome | biome: Polar Biome; feature: [SRF] surface water layer (ENVO:00010504); material: water (ENVO:00002006), including particulate matter (ENVO:01000060) such as... | depth 5 m
CCCGGGCTAACAACGTGCCAGCAGCTGCGGTAATACGTTGACGGGGGAGCGTTACTGGCCGTAACTAGGCGTAAAGTGTGGCTAGATTGTCTAAAAACTTATTAGTAAAATCAAAGGAATAGCGAGGTTATCTAATAAAAGTTTAGTACTAGAGATAAGGAGAAGTTAGTAGTATGTATAATCTAGAGATGAAATTCGAACAGGTTATAAAGACTTCCTAAGGCCGCGGCAGTTAACTATCCTTATCTAACGTCGAACCACTTAAGTATGGGTATCGAATAGGATTGGAGACCCTAGTAGTCCATACCATGAATCAATGGGTATTATATTTGAAATAATTACAATTTGGATATCAGCTAACGCGTAAATACCTCGCCTGGGGAGTAAAGCTGCAAAGGTAAAACTTAAAAAGATTGGCGGGAGTTTGTATGAACGGTGGAGCGTGTGGTTTAATTCGACAATCCACGTGTAATCTTACCAACGTATTGAGTATTTGTATTGTCAAATTTGATCGTTTAACATCGCATATATACTAATTGGTACTGCATGGCTGTCGTCAGTTCGTGTTGTAAAATGTCATATTTAGTTATTCAACGAACGCAACCTTTACTACAAGTTTTATATTTATACTTTTATTTTAGAAACTTTTATTAGCAAAATAAAATTAAATATTTCTTGTATGAACTACAAAGCGGGCTTCTACTTTTTATTTTCAGTCTTTACTTTATATATACCACGAACGGAGAATCAAATCTAACGCTTTTTATATTCATTTATAAGTAGTTTTAGGTCGTCCCAATTTTTAGTTTGGAAGAAGTATAATTGAAATATTAATCAAAACCTGTTTTGCGGAAGTTAAGGGGAAGTCAAGTCATTATGGTCTAAATATGTTGGGCTACACATGCGCTACAAGGGTAAATTCAGTGAGATGCGATAGAGAAATCTGAAGCAAAACTCAGAAAAATTGTCTCAGTCCGGATTGTAGACTGAAACTCGTTTACATGAAGTCGGAATCGTTAGTAATCGTAAATCAGTATGTTACGGTGAATGATGTATCAAACTTTGCACACACCGCCCATCACGCCCGAAGAGTTGTATCGGCTGGAAACGAGATTTGATGTTATGGAAGTAGTTAAAAATACTTTTTGCTAAGTATGTATCTTTAATTTAGAGGTACACTGCTTCATTTGAGTGCTTCAACAATCAGTTGAAATTTTAAATTTAAATTTAAAATTGCTTAGAACATAACATAGTAGTCCGTTAAAGACGGTGTGGCAATTTGGGCGAAGTTGACACAAGGTAATAGTAGGGGAACCTGTTGTTGGATTACACATATTCTAACTATTAAAACTTAACTATTTTATTGAACTAAATTTAAGATGCGTTGCATTAAGGGGATGCCTTGATATCAAACGTGGTAAGACAGGGAGAGTCTTTATTTACTGTGAGTTTTGGCATAACTGAGATCAGTTAGTAAAATTACACATACAAAGTGAAGTGAAACATCTTATTAACTTTGTTGAAAAAAATCAACTGAGATTAGGAAAGTAGCGGTGAGCGAAATTCTAGAAGCCCATAATCTGTAATAACCAATAAGTTAAAACTGTGGAATCAGTTACCATATGAGGTGAAAGTCCTGTATATATTCGTTATTTATTACCGTAAATGGTAAGCATACTAAGGGGTATAGTTTAGTGGCAGAACGGTGGTCTTCAACACCACATGTGTGGGTTCGATTCCTGCTACCCTTGAATTTGATTATATTTCCACAACCCTCTGGAATAAAAAAATCCTGACTTAATCGTCAACCTTTAAAAAATAAAAAAGTTAGTAAACAAATTAGACGACTTCTTCGCTGTAAAAGAGTTTTTAGACGATGAAGATCCTGATTTAGTCACAAAAACCGCTCCCGTTTAAAAATTAAAGCGCCTTTATGAATGATATCTAAAAGACGATATAAAGCTGATGTGCGCTCACAATTTTTAATAGGCTCCGTTAATAATTTAGGTCTCATAAAACGTAAGAAAAGACGTATTAGAAGATGAAGACGCTATAGAAGATGAAGATACTCTAAACCAAAATTATTTCGAAAATCTAATTCTAAACGTAATCGTAAATGACTTCGAGGAAGCTATAGACGATTTTTTCTACCCCAACATAGTGCTTCAAAGAGACTAGGTAAAATTCCGTTTTTTCGTTATTTATTACGTAATAGAAAATTTTTTAAACTATATAAGTTCTCTCGTAATAATCGAACCTTGTTTACACTACTAAAAATATGCAATCGTGTAGCTGCTGTGAGTAGTAAAGTTAAGGGTGTTATTAAGGTTACTAAACTTACTAAAATTACTAAACTTACTAAACTTACTTTAAAAAAATTTAGTAAAAAGTTACTTTTTACTAAAAAAGTTTTAAATAAATTACCCTCTTACAGACCACGAAGATCAATGAATTTAAGTAAAAAAGTTAAAAATTCTTTTAAAAAATCTAAAATTCAGCGATTATGACGCCGAAAAAAAGGCCTTAGAAGTAGTATAAAGTTAAGTACACGTCAACTTTTCTTTTATACTCTTCTTTGAAAACCTTCTCAAATATTTAAGTTTATGAGCAGTTCCAGTATAAAATTAGACAGCGAGCTAACGAATCTACACTTACAAGCTGTTTTAAGTATTAATAAAAAACAAATCAACAACTTTAATTACCCTCGATTTAGTTTTTTAATACTCACCTCTTTATACTCCCATTTACAATACACAAAGTCTAATCTTTTTCAATTTTTATATAGATTTAAGCAATTAGCACAGATATTAGTTAATTATGATATTGCTAAGTTAACCCAATTTAGTAGTAATCGACGAAATTTACTAAATTATAAAAAAATCCTAACAACTACTTTATCGAAAGTAATTATTAAGTCAGAGACGAAAAACACTATATTAAGACGCTTGTATAAAGGTATTAACGTTTCACGGCGAAGAAAGCCAAAACAACGTGGATATGTTAACGGGCGCTTAATTAAACACTACAGTAAGCTTCGCTCATTACGTCTAAATAAAGATCTTACTTTTCTGACTAGATTAAGTTTTATTGGTAATTTAAATAAACTTTTTGTACGTTCTTTAAAGACAAAGTTAACCCATTATCGAATAAGTAGATTAGAGTTTTTTACAAACCACTTAATACGTTTAAACCCCAGACATGTTGTATATAATACCTCAAAATATAAATACCCTTTCGTACCTATCACACCCCAAACACCAACACTAGGTAACTTTAACCTTTATAACACTCTCAGTAAAAAACTATCTCTAAGTAATACTAGAAATGTTAACACCATAAACACCCCCCTAGGAATCTTTAATTCAGTACTCTTCTTAAGCAATAGTCAACTTTTTAGCGGTTACGCTAATAATAACAGACGTCGTCGTAAATTACGTCGTAGAAGATGACAGTTTAAAAAATGTTTTATACGATGTGTTTATAATACTAGTGTAAAAGTATATAAAACAAGACCTAACCGGTTAGTATTACACAAGAAGCAGTATCCCATCACGGCCGGAAACAAAAATACTAATACAATTGTTAACTTAGTATTAACTTCTAAGTTTCTACACAACTGTAATTACCTAATCAATTATTTAGGATTCTCGCTCTTTTCGTTGTCTAAACAAAATTGAAACTCAAATATAAAAAACTTAACGTTAAGTTTATCAAGCGAACTTGGTTTACAATTTTTTAATAATCGAGTGAATATATACAATACCTCAAACTTGATTCCTCGTAAGTTTTTCCGATACAATATAAAGAGAAAATTATTAAAATTATTTAAATTTCATAAATTTTCCCAAAATGTTGTTATGTGATATTATAATATGCTAATCCGGTTTATGGAGTTTTGTAGTGGGAAAAAAATTTCTATAAGATTTAACCCCTTCTTAGAAAATCACCTTAGTCTTGTTGATTTAGCACGTTGTTCTGTATGAAATGGCCGCGTTCGAAGTTTTCAGCGTATCCTAGGACCTAAAATCTTTTTAAACGAATCTTTAAAGATTCTTTGCTTATCTATTCGTCATAAAGACCCTACGTTTTTATCAAATTGATTACGTGGGATGCTTTATCGTATGAGTTTTTGAAAATATCGACTACTTTTCCGTTACTTGAAATTTTTATTAAGATACCTATTCTACCCTTATTTTAATGAGATGGGATTTAAAGGTTTTAAATTACGTTTGAAGGGTAAGATTAGCGTTGCAGGAAATGCACGAACACGTACCCTTCATTATGCTATTGGTCAGACTAGTTATTCCCAGTTTAACCATCGAATTGTCTCTGATTACAGTACTATTAATACATTTACAGGTGTATTAGGTTTCCGTATTTGATTCTTCTTTTAATTTTAAATTATATGAAATTTACCTCTGAATTCCAGTGATTAGAGAGTTTTTTAGTTTGTGATTCTTTTTGACTTGAAGATGTTATAACTTGAGATGAAACATTCTCGTTAGTATTTTCAGAGTATGACTTTTTATCTTTTATTACAAATGGTTTTTTTGTAAATTGTTACTTTTTTCTCGATTCACGCTCTAAAATTTCATTTTTAGATAGTGTACTAATCGGTGAGTACGGTCGTGACTTATTTGTTTTTGAACTTTTTAATTCCTTTATGTGAGACAATTTTTCTTATATCTATAATACAATGTTTCACAGTCAGTTTTTATTTTATACTGATTATCAAGATTACTTTACTGTAATTTTACATCATTCTCCCGAGTTATCTCTCGCCCTAGTTGATTATATACAATTATACTGGACATTAGCTACCTTTAATCAGACACCTATTGCAGTTTTTGATTTATTTTCAGATTCTACTAATACTGTTTTAAGTGAGTTTTTAGAAAATATCACAGGTCTAATCTTTTTTTTCTGAGGTTTAATCTTATTTTCTGGTACCTTTCGCCTTGCACGCTGATCCCAAACAAGCGAAGCTTATTGAGTTCGTATCGAAAACTACTTGTTTAGTTTTTCTAGAACACATCGCGTTCAATATGAAGCTATTTTAAAGTCCTTTTTCATGCTATTCTTATATTTTTCTATTATGATAGCTTCATTTGATGATGATCATGAGGAAGCTCTTGAATTATTGAATAATCTTTGTTTCAATTTACTTTTATTCTTTTTTGCCTACTTTATTTATAAATACTCAATTCATTTTTTTGCTTTTTTAGAAGCTACCGTCGCAGAAGGTCGTTCTTTAGCCTTTGCTATTAAACAATGTGGTCGTGATATTATTAATAGTGGTTCTTTACTACTCCGTGTCGTAGTTTTAGTAATCCGTTTAAACATTTATGATGGGGTTGATGATGTCCTAGATTCATATTATATTTTTGTCGCTGATTTTGACGACGACGAGTATTTTAATGACTTAGGTTTTTTTATCTCTCCTATTTTATTTTTTGATGGAGATGTTCATGATGATCGGTCTTTATTTTTAGAGGATGAAGTAGATTTATTTATGGATCTATTTTCTTTATATTTTATGATTTGAGGTAAATTTGCTTTATTTATTGCCTTTATTTTAGAAGAGTTAGGACGTGTAGCTTTAGCTCTTTTTATCACCTATTTAATTTTATTCGAAGTTCAAGCCGTAAACCGTTCTTATGTTGAAGATACATTCTTCTTAAATAAGCGTATCAACTATTCTTCAAAATTATAATCCGTTCTATTTTTATAGGATATAGTTTCTTTTATAAATGACGGATTCAACTACTTTATTCACATACTTAATATAAATGTAATTAGTTTTCAAGTCTAATTTTCTTCTAAATGTTATGACAGTTACTATTATTATATCCCCGCTGGTTTTGTACTTAAAAGCCCCTCCCTTAGCTTACAGCTCATAACTAAGCCTTTGTTTAGATTAAACTAATTTTGTCATTAATAAAAATGTTCTGTGAATTGATAGCTTTGTTACTATTCCATATGTTTTTTGCCTCTCCAGCTTGCGAATACCTTACTTTTATATTATTTATGGAACCTTTGAAAAGTATAATTTCTTTTTTATATAATAATTGACTAGCCTCCCAACGCTATTCTTACTCCAATTTAATTATTATAATCATATATTATATTTTTAAATAATAAATAAACCCCTTTATTGAAACTAACCCCCTTTAATCCCTATAGTGGTTGAACTAATTTTGTTTTTAGGTGACTTAAACACTTTTATATTATTTTTTTTCTTTATATTTTCTACATTAATAATTCATACCAATACGACACTTCATCTGTTACTAACAGCTGAGTTATTATGAATTACTTTATACGCTCTTGCATTACTTGTAGGGTTAATTTTTGATAATCTTAATATCCTCTCCCTAACATTCTTTTTTTTGATATTTTCAGCTGTTGAGTTTGCTATTGGCCTTGTTCTACTACTACTACAACACCTTTTAACGAGAACTATCTCTCTTGATAATTCCGATACTAATCTTTTTAAGCACTTAAATCGTGTTTTTTATAGATTAAACATTAACCTATTAAAGTGAAAAAGCTAGTTATTGAATATGCATTTTGTTGTCATTTTGGACACTTATTATGAAAAATTTAAATACATTAGTTGCCTATTCTCAATCTAGCATTAGAAGTGATAAGGGAAGCTATTTTGATTCAACACGTTTCCGCGTATTCAATATTTCCGAATCTTACATTGATTTAATCGACCGATTTCGTGAATTTAAAAAAATTTATTCCCAAAATATAGATAAAATGGGGCGTTTTAACCTAAAACCAACCTTAGTTATCAGTTTTTCTAGTTATTTATTTACTAAGTACGACTCTATAGTAAGAGGACGTGCATGATATTTTATGAATAGCTGAGTCTACACCACTAATCACAAAAGAATCGCAGTTAATTACTTCTGATTTGTTATTTTTGCTGGTATTTGTGGAATGTCTCTAGCAACTATCATTCGTTTAGAAATGGCCTATCCTGGAGTAGGAATTTTAGCCGGAGATAGTCTACAGTACTTAAGTGTCGTTACTGCCCATGCAGTTGTAATGGTTTTTTTTATGATTATGCCTCTTATGTTTGGAGCTTTTGGAAATTTTTTACTACCTACTCAATTAGGAGTTCATGATGTCGCCTTCCCCCGTTTAAATAGTGCTGCTTTTTGGTTTTTACCTGGTGGTCTAATTATGTTATGTCAGTTACTTTGTCTAGACCGACGTTATCAACGTATGAACTGTTTTAATGTTCGTGAGTTGCAAGCACTCCTTAAAAATCGCTTTTTTACTGAATTAGTAAATTCAACAGATCATCGAGAATTTTTAGATCAAACAGCTATTGGACTCCGATTCAAAACAAACGATTTAGACTCTATTAATTCAAATATCTTACTATTATTTCGTTACGGTTTAAATGTACAGTCTCAAGCCCGTTCGCAAGAATATACTATTAATAATAATATTATTTTTGGGGACTCAGAAAAAGAAACCTCTTTCAATAAGACTGGATATGTATGACAAACTATTACTGAGTTAGAAGATTTTGTAAATAATAAATTTATTAGTCCTATACTTAACTCACTACTAACCTTGAATAACGCAGTGACTGATAATATAGCATTAAAACCTCAAATGGTTACTGGCTTTTTCACCTTTGCCGATAGTGCTACATCAGCCTTTTCTCTTGTTAAAGGTACTTTAGAAAAAACCTCTATCCTTACAAGCCACTTCTTTACTCTAACTGAGTCTGTCGGTAAGTTTTTCACTCATTATATTAAATTAGTAGTAGACTTCTTCTCTAAAAGCCTTACTAGTATGCAGGAAGATAATCTTGATTTAGAAGAAGTCAAGATTTTACTGTCTTATTTATTTGGAATAAACCGTATAAAATTAGATGAATCTAAATCTAATGAATCTAGAAGCATCTATAGTGAAGTATTTAACGCTTATGACTTTTTTATGCATAACTATAACGTAGAAGATGTTTCAACATTTATTGAAGCCTCCTTAACTAATCAAGTTACCTCTACTCCATGACTCATTCGTAAATATGTTATAAATACGAATTTATATGAACTTACTTTAGTAATGATTACGAACAGCCTAACTTTATTAGTTGATAGTTTATATATAACTATCATGAATCTTTTTAGATTTGTAAGAGAATTTGATGTTTTAACCCTAAATCCCCTATCAACCCTAAATTTAATTGTTATGAATGTCAGAAATTCTTTAGAATTATGCTCAGATATTTCAATGTTTTTAGGGGGAGGTTCAAGCTCCTTTTTGTATGTTTGGTGACAAAGTAAGTTAAATTTAACTAAACCTGAAACTGTATCAGGTTTAAATGGTAATGAGAGTTTATTTTTTGCTTCGACTACTAATGAGGTTGAATCTTTTGTAGAAAATCGCCTCTCCTCATTAGAGGAGTCCAGCCATTTCTATCGTTTCCAGAAACACCAGTCACCTATCTTTAAACCAGATTTTAAAGCCGGGAATTTTTTTACGAGAGATGATTTCGTAAGACGAGCTTCATTACTAACTACAATCTCTGATTTAACAAAAGGAATGCGAAGACCTGTATGATTTTTATCAGATATTTACCAATCATCACTTAAATCCTTAACAGATAACTACTTTAACCTTTTTACAATGTCAAGTAACCCCTCTACAGGAGACTCCCGTGTCGGTTCTACTTTTATGCAAAATCCTTATGGATTTTTTAATGTGTTTTATTTATTAAATACTTCTCGCGTCTTTGATGAAGAGATAAACGCTGGTGTTTCTAAAGAGCAACCCTTTTTAAATCAGCGTTGATTGGGTATTCAAATGTTAAATCAAAAGTTTTATAGAATGCAGAATACCATGTCTATGCAACAAAGAACTGTATCCAATTGACGCCAACTTAAGTTTACAAGAGAAGGATGACGGTGTAGACTATTAGCTGCTCGTCATCAGAAAACTCTATTTCGGAGATACGTTCGTGAAGACGGGATGTTATGATCCTTCGAGCGTAATGCTAAAGATGTACTTCCTGGATGAGCTATGATTACACCCTTTTCTGCTAGAACACGTTTTACCGCAATCGGTAAAGTCGATATAGGATTAATGGGAGTTTTTTTAGTTTTAAATTCTTCTATTGTCAGTTCTGCCAATTTTTTAGTTACTTACCGTTATTTATCTACCTTAAATAATCGAAAAATGAGAGATGCAAGATCCTTCTTTACTGAAGGTGTAATGGTAGCTTCTTGAATGATGATAGCAGCAAATCCTATGCTAGCTATCGGAATTCTTATGTTACTATCTGATCGTCATTGACAAACCTCATTCTTTGATTATTCTGGTGGTGGTGATACAGTACTGTTTCAGCATATGTTTTGATTTTTTGGTCATCCCGAAGTTTATGTTATTATGATCCCAGCTTTCGGGTTTACTAATACAATATTGTCTTACTACTTAAGAAAAAGAGTTTCAGCTCGAGCAAGTCTTTTATACTCTATGTATACTATCGCTTTCCTAGGTTTTTTTGTCTGAGGACATCATATGTATATGGTTGGACTTGCTCATACAACTAGAATGCTTTTTAGTACATTAACTGTTATGATTTCTGTTCCTGCTGCTACTAAATTAATGCATTGATGTGTAACTTTAGTTAACAGTACAATTTGTATGGAGTTACCTTTACTTTTTACTCTACTTTTTATTTTTTTCTTCGTTTCCGGAGGTATTAGTGGTATGGCTGTCGCCCATACAGGTATGGATATTTTATTTCACGATTCTTTTTATGTCGTTGGTCACTTCCATGTAATGTTCGCAGGTTCTGCAATGTTTGCCTCCTTTGGTGCATTTTATTTTTATTTTCCTGCCATTTTTGGTTGTAAATATAGTAGAATTTGAGGATATTTACATTGCGTATACTATTTATTAGGTCAACTTATGACTGTCGTTCCTATGTTCTGATTAGGTTATGGTGGTATGCCTCGCCGTGTTTTAGATTATCCTGCTGCTCTTGGAGGATGACATGCAATTACATCCGCCGGTCATTTACTTAGTGTTGCAGGAATGCTTGCTTTTTTTATTATGATTTTTGATAGTCATCGTCAATTTAGAGCTGCTACTTTGTCTACATTAGGAGTAAGCCGTTTTAGTGTTCGTTTAAGTTTTTATATTTATGAAATTAGCCGTGTACGTAGACTAATGGCCCGTTGAGGTTTAAATATCTCGAGTTTTAATTTTTCTAACTCTGTTCAGCTAAATCAGCTAAACTTTAGTAATAAAGAACCCCTTGAGTCGACTCTCTATTCTTATACCTTTGTACAAAATAAATCTACTGCAGATATTAGTAATAGCTTAAACCAAAGTCAATTTGAATTAAATGAGTCTTATTTAGCTAAACACTATACTACACCTGTAGGTACAACTGATAAATAATAGTAAATGTGTTTATTATCTAGTGTTTAATGAAATTTCAATTTTACAATTATTAGCATTTTTAACCCTAGCATTTTTTATAAATACTTATAATATCCTAACCCTTTGACTTTTAGGGGGATTTTATTTAATTATATTGGGTGTATGACTTTTACTGGATGACGGAGATATTTTTATCGGTTTTTTATGAGTAATTGATTTAGGTGTAGGTTTGATTTTTTTTATCTTCATACTACACTACTCCACTTTTTTATATCAAAAAGCAAAGATAGACAAGTCAAGTCGTGAAATAAGTTTACTTGTCTTAGTTTTTTTTTTTCTTCTAAGTTTCTTTTACTTTTTTGTTAACCCCGTTGGTGTAATATATAGTACTGGATTTCGTAAAACTTGATTTTTTTTTGTAAGTTGATATGATTACTACGATTTATTTTATTCATATGTCGTAACGGATTTAAATTTACTCCGAGAAATTTACTTCTATAATAATAGTTTTGAGTTCTTTTTAATTAATTTTTTACTATTTTACGGTATTATCGGAGCTATTCTACTAACCTTCCTGATTAAACGTATTTTTAGCTTTACGAATTATGATCAGCTTATGTATTGACATACTTTACGTAATTTAAACTCAATTTATTTTATACGAAATCAGAATTATCTTAAACAGTCTATGACTTCCACAGGTACGAGGGTTTGATTAAAGAAAAAACACCTTAATTTATAATGATTTTACGTAAAACATGATTGTCTATTTCGGATAATACCAATGTAAATTGACTTCAAGTTTTTCATCTTTATAGAGGCTTCTTTAGAAAAAAATCTTCTGTCGGATTTTTTATTAAAGGTTCAGCACGTGTTGTTGAACCCCCTCGACTTGAGTATAAAGGATTTAAATTCAAATTTAATAAAAAAGGTGATATTTGTCGTTCTTTATTAGTACGTACGGTTAAGACGCACTATAAGTTCGATGGATTAACAGTATATTTTAATCAGAATAACGGAGTTTTGATTAGAAAAAAGCAGGATTTAAAGTCTAAATACCTTTTTGGCCCAACAGTTACTAATTTAAAACGTAAAAAATTTAAAACTCTATATAAAACAATACTTTAGCCTGTAAACCTAAAGTATATTAATACTAAAATTAGTGGTGGGTATAGCTCAATTGGTAGAGCGCTGGATTGTGACTCCAGAGGCCGTAGGTTCGAAACCTTCTATCCACCTGATGTTTATTGACGTCTCGTACAACATGAATTTAATTAATATCTCACTAGAAGATACGACAAGCAGTTTCCCCATTTTCGTCAATTTAATGGATATTATTGAAAGCAATAGTAAATTGACTCCTGTAAGTATCATAGATACAATCAAAAATGAGTACACTTTAACACTCCTTAACTCTACTTTGAGTACTATAAACTTTGCTGATATTATAATGACACATTTTAATAATTTACAAATCGACACTATTGAAGTTGAAATTCCTACAAGCTTTTATGCTGTTTCTGGAGATAAAACCTTTGATAATTACCATGACTACGCCTTACACCGTTTAGATTTAGAGTTAAATAGACGACAAAAACGACGACCAGACTTAACAAAAGATCAAATATTTGAATTAATGAACGGGTTAGACAGTGACTCAATAGCCTACTGTTTAGAAGAAATTGAAAACGCACCTGCTCCTGATACGAGTAATATTTTCAAACATAAAGGTCAAGAAATTGATGTTACTAAATTATCTAGAGATGAGATATTCCATTATTTAGTTACAATTGATGAGACTAAAGAGTTAATGAATCTTGAACACGTACGTACGATGTTTCATGTCTCAACCCCTAATGAGATGCTTCATTATCCAGAACCTTTTACAGCAAGTCCATCCTTTATTCATGAGGATTTACACTTTTTACATATATTACACTATCAATTTTGATTATGATTTTTTTTTATATTCTTAATTGTATTTTTTTTTATTTCGTTTTTATGTACTGTTCGGTGGTGTCAAATACGGAATAAACCTCGAAGAGAAACTCGTGGTGTAAGTAGATCTAAATGTGGTGACCTAATTACTGCTATTGTTCCTGTTACATGGGCAATTTCAATTATTGTTGGGGAGTCAACTGATGCTGCTGATACCTTTGACGGTTTCGCTACAAATGAGGTAATGGTAGGTATAAGAGCTTATCAGTGAGGTTGAGAATATTTTTATCCTAAAGATATTAACCTACAATACAATGTAGCCCCTACTTACTCAGCTTTTATTGGTAATTCTCTTAAGTATAGCCCTAGCTCCGACTTAACCCTTAAATCCAATGCTTTATGAAAACAATACCAAAAAAAAGATTTAGATCAAGTTATTACACCAGCACACCTATTAATTTTACCTGTAGACAATCATAAAATGTTTAGCCTATTAAATTTTAATGATATTGGAGCTACAACTTCTAATAAATCAACTGCATTTAAAAAAATACGAGCTAATTCTAAAATCTTTAATACTAATCTTGTTTCAACACCGACACCTTTTACTAATAGATATATAATGATTAATAAGTTATTAGCTAACGAAACTAAATTTCTAAACTCAACTAATTACGGTTTACGAAGACAACATAATTTAACTGCAAATGCTGCACTAAACGCTAATAATTTAAACTTTTTAGATAGACAAGGATTTAATAAATTTTTAGACCACAGCTGTAAGTATAATGCTAATAAAGCAGGTACAACTTTTTTTAATACAAATCCACATACTTTAAATAAAAAGGTACTAAGTACCCTTAACACCGGAGCTACCTTAAATACTCAAGTATTAAACTCACCCTTAGTCCAACAAACCTCAAGTAATACTGTAGTAGACAAGCTAAATTTAAACCAGTTAGAAAGTGATGCAAATTCAGATTGAGCTTCTATCGATAATCTTTTTTTTACAGGATCATCCCATAACAGTATAGACGCTTTATCGCCAGTATTGGGTAAAGACCTCGAAAATAAAACAGCTACCTCCTTACCTGAATCTGAGTTATTAAATAACCCTACTAATTACGATATTCAAGTATTAAACAGTAATTTATGAGGTAATAATAATAATTTAGACCTATTAGTCGATAAAGAAAACGAGCTACATACTGAAACTAGCGTTAGTAATTTATCTACGAGTACACTATCTAATAACCCATTAAACTATGAAACAATATTTAATGTTACTCGTACTATTTCCAATTATGAGTTAAAGGTAAATTCAGAAGATAAAAGTGCAATTCCAGCTGAGCAGTCAATCCGTTATCAGTTAGGAACAGCCCCACAATTATTAAAACATTCTAACTTAAACCAGTCCGCTAGTTGAAATACTTCACAATCAAATTTAGAATTAAATTCTAAATTAGCTGTAGGTACTCAATTAGAAGATAGTTTTTTTGACAATGAACTAGGTCATGTTGATAAACAAATGCTCTCTAAAATGTTAACTAATCGTTTTTATTTATCCACTTCGACTGCCCCCGTAGTATCTACTAATCCCCGAGCATCTGTAACTAATTATGATAGTCCCAACTTCACTTTGAATGAACTCGTTTCTAATAGTCCTCGATTACTAACTAATTGGGATGTCAATAGTAGCACTCCTATTATAGAAATTTCTGAAAGTAAATCTGGTGAAGTTATTAATATGTTACAAGGTAAAAGAGAGGGTTCTTTTGAAGCCGCTTCTACTGCTTATTGACGCCAATTCTGAGCTAACTCTAATAGTGATTTACGGTTAGAAAGTGTACTTAAGTCTAATAAGTTAGAAAGCCTATTTTATTTACCCGATTTTACTACGTACTATGATTACGACTTTAGAAATGAACAAGCTCTTGAGCTATTAGAGGAAGTTTTCTGAGAAACTTCTTATTCAGGTTATAGTCATTTAGATTATTTAGATATTAATGACTCGTTACTAGTTTCAGGAAGTGGTGATATCGAGAAAAACGCTTACGTTGGTTTTTATCGACTTGACAAGAGTGGAAATGTATATAATCTGTTTGCTCCAAGCCAAAGTTTATTTAAAACGATACTTTCACCTACTTTAGAAGATATATCTTCTTTAGGTCGTTACTACTCAAACCAGGTTCAATCTGACGACTTCTTTTTACCCTCTAATTTATTATCTACGCAAAATTTTATCTTATTTACATTAGGAGACAGTGATGTTACGGTTGAAGATTCCTATTTAGAGTTTAAAAACTACGCTACTATTTTTAATACAAACAATTATTCAACAAAACCGTTAATTAATGATTTATCATCCGTATATTCCACTTCTCATATTCTAAATAGCTTTCGTTCAAGTTATGAAGATTTTACTTGATACGGGGAAGAAAATTTAGGAAATTTATCGTCCTTATTACGTTCAAAAAATGACTTATTGTTACCTAATCAGTTACGATTTACGACACACCCATCATTACGTTTACCTGCTAAAAATTCAATTACAACCTTTAATGCTTTACAAAAAGTATTTAGAACCCGTTTTGATGAAGGTCGTATGAATACAAAAAGTTCCCATTTCGGGAATATGGCAATTAAGCAGCCTTTTGTAAATGCTGGTCGATTCTCATATGAAAGTATGTTAGGAAAAAATAAAGAAAGCTTTTATAATACGGTTTATTTTCCCGTACATACTATGAAAACTGTTAATTTATATTCAAGTTTAATGGAATCTTCTAAAATGGCTTTCTATGACTTCCCTTTTTTACTTTCTGAAAAAGCTGAAGCTCCTATGTACCTCTGATTTGATTGATTCTCTAAATGACGTTGAATCGACGTACAACCAGTAATTACTGGTAAATACTCAACTTTAGGAGTCCCTGCAGTACGAAAAGTTTTTGATTATAATGTAGATCAAAATAGTGATATTTCTGATTCAGATTTATATACAACTCGAATTTCAAGAGCTCGACACAACTATTTACCTAATTGATTATATACACCTTATTTATATAGTAAATCTCAGTTTTGAAATAAAGTTTACAACGATACAAACATTCTTTATTCAGGTCACTCTTATCGTAACTTAAAAGACACTAGATTAGTATTTGAAAAAGGTTACTGAATTTGACAAGACCTCTTTTTAGAAAAGAATTTAAGTGATCACTTTACACCTTCAATTTCAGGAGATAGTATCCATAATAAATCAACTTGAAGACCTTTAACTGGAATTCAGTCTTACTATTACAGTAATGCCTTACTAGTTGATTTATTAACAAAACGAGAGTATGTTTATAGAACTTATTTTGAAAAAAATCATCGAATTATTTCTTTACCTAAATCATTTACTACATACCCACATCACCCCCTTATTAAAGAACTAAAAGCCTCTTTTCAGTTCATTGACCCTATTACATATGGATCCTCTTATTCACGTGAAACTTATTATAATTCCTTATCCTATTTTAAATTTTTACTATTAAAAAATTGACTTACTGACATAAATATTTTCCAAAAGTCGTCTCAATTATCCGAAACTTACCTTCCAGTTAATACAAAGTTTGTAAATAACTACTTTTTTTATTACTTTTTCGGCTCAAAATCTCAAACTAAAATTGGACGTAATTTAGACTGTTATAAAAATCAATACAGACCCCTTAAGAAAGGAATTACTACTATGTTACGTCTACACGGGACAGGAGCTGTTGCTATGCCTATTGAGATGCGATTACGAATTTTAGCTTCATCTAGAGATGTTATCCATTCTTGATCTGTACCCTCAGCTGGGGTAAAAATTGATTGTATTCCTGGGTATACTTCTCATCGAATTATGACATTTATGACACCCGGTATCTATTGAGGTCAATGTCAAGAAATTTGTGGTAGATACCATCATTGAATGCCTATCATTTGTTACTTTATGAAACGGGATCTATTCTTTTTATGATGTACCCACTTCATTTTTAAAGAATCGCCTAGAGAGTGTAATAACTCCTCTGCCCGTCAATTTAATGACTATATCCGCTTCGCTTCCTATGATAAATCTTCATGATTAAGCGAAATTAGTATGAAATAATTAAATGAAATTTCCTTTATCAATAAGACTAAACTTTAATTTATATAATATATTCTTAAATAAGTTTTTTATAAAACTCTATTGAACGCTATCCTATAACAACGTTATTAATTTATTTCAAGCTTCTTTAAAAAGTACCTTGTTTTCTGTTATCTGACAAAAAAAAAATAAAGTAACTGTAGTATGTTTGCGACCCGCTCATAGCACGCTTATTTTGATAAAACATACTGTTATACAACAGCAAAGTAATATTTTTGGGTGTTTTGTACTACGGTCACTGTGGTCTAACGAGCATAAGACACTTTTGACTACTGTACCTAAAAGTCATCAAGTAAAATTAGTTAATATACAGAGTAATCTTTACTTAAATTTTTATTTACAAAACTATTGAATTTTAAATTTTTTATTAAAGCAGAGCTTTTTCTCAATATCCCAGCTTCTTACATTACCAAACTTTTTAAGCTCACGTAATGCTCCTAAATCGGGTGTCGCGTTAAGTTTTTGACATAAACTTTTATTAACAAAAATTTAATGAAATTTCCAACTCATATTATCTTAGATGTTACTCGACCAACTACTGTTCATACAAAAACTAATTTTAGATGACAACAATTTTATTGTAATAAATTTGTTAAAACAAACTCATTATTTAGTAAGCAACAAGCAACAAATAAATCTAATAATGACCGTATTTTAGTCACTAAAACACAAGTAGTTGCTACATCCAATAAAATTTTTAAATTAATTAAAAAAGTTCCAAGCAGTAAAGTAATTAATAAATACTTTACGCCTTATAAATCTGAATTTTCTAAAAACGAGCTAAAAAATCTACTTACATTAGTAAAGTTAATTAATAGTAACAACTTACTAATCAACCGAGATTCTAAAATAAACTTTAGTCTTTTAAGTAATACTCATAAAAAGCAACTTTACATTTCAGACTCTTTTGTAAAAAGTTTTCAACTTGAAAAAAATCTACACGTAAAGTTTAGTCTAAGAGAATTAAAAAAATTTAACGTAGTAGTTAAAGCGTTAAAATTTACTACCTGATCAAAATCTCTATCTTCAAGCAAAGATGTTAAATTAAATATAGAAAATACCCCACTAACTTTTAGTCCCAATAAACCCTCAAATTGTAGTAACGTAGTACCTTGTTATAAGTTTTGTTTCCAAAACTTTACAGCTACCCTTAAAATGGAGCAGTCGAGTAAAAGACTATGAAATAAGCACATAAGATCTAAATACGTACGTCACCCTAATAGAAGCCGCTTGACTGCATTATTTGATATAAATTTTTTAGTAAAAGAGATGCATTATTCTAAACTTAAATATTCAAAAACTGCTGAACGTGATATTGTTTCATCAGGTTCTGCTGCACTTTTTGCCGGTTTCATTGGATTTTTAATTTCAGAGAAATTCGGAATCGAGTTAGTAGATTCCGGTGACTTTTATTTCGTCGTTATGTATGCTGTATTTATAGGATTTAGTCTTAAAGCATTTGTTTCGGGTTTAGAGACTCATGTAACAAACTGAGATAAATACGGAAATAAACAGGTTTATAACTCAAACCCGCATAAGTGGTTTAGTTTAGGGATAAATATCTTTACCTATTTTTTTACAATCTTACACATCTTTTTACGACTGCCTTATAACGTTTTACACTCTACATACGCCCCTTTTAGTTTTAGTTTACTAGAACTAACTAGCTCATTTAATTTAAAATTAACTACGTACTCCCTTATACAATACGTATCTTCAATAGTCACAGTTTTAATAAGTTTCCCTAAACAAGCTTCTAATTACTATAGAAATTAGAAGCTTAGTAATTTAATAATACCAAGGTAAGTGTTACCTAGACAAATAGTTTTTTGTAGTAGAGTGTGAGTAGGTCGTAAAATGTACTTATACGATTGAATATAGAACAATCAATTCCTAAGGCTTAAAATGTTTGGTATCGATAGCGAATAGTAGTGTGAACTAAAGGTGAAAAGTAATCATAAAAAAGATGTGAAAAGACCCTGAAACTTAATGTTAAATTTGTTAAAGCTTAAGCAATAACGTACCTTTTGCATAATGGGCTAATGAGTTAATAAATATGGCAAGCTTAATTAGTTGAATAGGCGTAACGAAAGTGATTTAAAGTCATATTTATTAAACCCGAAGCTAACCGATCTAATTATGAACAAGTCGAAGGTTAGAAGCTGGAGGACTGAACCCGTGAATGTTGCAAAATTCTGGGAAGATTTGTAATTAGGGGTGAAAGGCCAATCAAGGTTAGTGATAGCTGGTTCTCTGCGAAAATTATTTAAGTAATGTGGAAATGATTTTTTAGTTAAGGTAAAGTAATCTTTGAATAAAGCAACTGAATGTTTGGTAATATTTCAAGAAACTTTAAATATAGCTAATTTATAAACATTTCTAATCAGACGTATTCGCGCAAAGGTGATACGTCAAGAGGGAAACAGCCCAGACTACTTACTAAGGTGTTTAATATTTACTAAGTTGGAAGAAGTTAGTCTAATTTGTTACTTAAGGGATAGGCTTGGAAGCAGTCACTCATTAAAAAAAGCGTAATAGCTTATTAAGTAAATATACTATTTTGATAAAAAATAAACTATTAAACCAGTTTCGATAATGTATAGACAATTGAGTAAATAACCGAAGTACTAGAAGTATTAACTTGGTAGCAGAGTGTTTTGTAGTTCAATGAAGATTAATTGTTAAATTAGTTGGAGAAATCAAAATTAATTATATTAGCATTAGTAACGTTAAATAACGTGTGATTCGTTATCGCTGTAAACCCTAGAGTTTCATCACCAGAGAAATTCGTGATGTGAATTATATTCTCTTAAAAAAAGGTGAAAGCCGGACGTTTAATGAGGTTCACTCTATTTTGACTTTTTTAGTTATTTTATTAAACATTACTTAGGAGTTTAGTAAACTAGCTATTAAACAAGAAATATAATAGAGCTGGTTTTACTTTAACTAGTAAAACCTTTTAAATATATAAAATCCAACACAGGTGGGTAGGTAGAGTATACTAAAGCGATGGAAGAACATAGGTGAAGGAACTTGGCAAAATAACCCTGTAACTTCGGGAGAAGGGGGACTTTTGATACTTTTATATTAAATAATACTTTTTATAAAGGTCGTAATTAGTATCACGAAAATAGGGATAGCGACTGTTTACTAAAAACACAGGACTCTGCTAAATTTTATAATGATGTATAGAGTCTGAC